>Ga0187779_10002055_pt1 | contig 12469 bp, 10 predicted proteins | sample 1015_Q2_SP10_10__FD_132435 | JGI IMG/M metagenome (GOLD analysis project Ga0187779, IMG submission 132435) | Tropical peat soil microbial communities from peatlands in Department of Meta, Colombia - 1015_Q2_SP10_10_MG | ecosystem: Environmental > Terrestrial > Soil > Wetlands > Peat | place... | reverse complement strand
GTTTTTATCGGACGTGCCGGGCGGCGGCTCAGGCCCAAGGAAACCCATTCGGGCGGGGCTTTCTCCCGCGGGGGTGGATGAGCAGCGGCACGATGGACGTCGCCAGCGCCGGAAACGTTCGGCGACGCCCGCGGCCGTGCGGCGGGGTCCAGACAATCTGCCACCTGACACAGCACGGCGATCTCCGGCCCGTGCGGACGTGGTCGTGGTTCGTCCAGTCCGGCGGGAAGGCGTGTCACGAAAGTCGACCGCCAGCCTGTCGCCGCCGGCGACCGGCCCGCGTTTCCGCTTCTGCTTGTCGGTCGGCTGAGCGGCGGCCTTCGATCGGCAAGCTCGCGCGTCCCACGTTGCCTGAGACCTCGAGGCAATCTCCGGTCGGTCAGCGCCGCTGGGCGGCCGCTCCCCGGCGTCGTCCGGTAAGTCGATAGAGTTAGTGGAGATATCCGTCGTCGTGCACTGGTTCCTGCCGACCAATGGGGATTCGCGTTCGGATCTGAGCCTCGGCAACGCTGTCGGCGTGCGGGGGTCGCGCGCGCGAGGATGGAACCTCGCGCGCCCCCGACATCGCCTACATCGGGCAGGTCGCGCGGTCGGCCGAGCAGCTCGGGTTTCGGGCCGCGCTCACCCCAACGAGTTCGTGGTGCGAGGACGCCTGGATCCTCACCGCCGGTCTCACGCAGGTGACCACGCGCCTGCGCTTCCTGGTCGCCTTCCGTCCGGGTCTCCAGTCGCCCACGCTGGCCGCGCAGATGGCCGCCACCTACCAGCGGATGTCCGGCGACCGCCTGCTGTTGAACGCGGTGACGGGCGGCGACGATGCCGAGCAGCGCCGCTTCGGCGATCACCTCGGCAAGGCCGCCCGGTACGCCCGAACCGGCGAGTTCCTGCAGATCGTGCGCGAACTATGGTCGGGCGAGACGGTCCATTTTCACGGCGAGCACTATCACGTCGAGGACGCGCAGCTCTACGCCGAGGCCCGCTGGCCCGATGTCTACTTCGGCGGCTCATCGACCGAAGCGATCGAGGTGGCCGCCCGGCACGCCGACGTGTACCTCACGTGGGGCGAGCCGCCGGCCCAGGTGGCCGAGAAGCTCGATCGGGTCCGGACAGCCGCCACCGCCCATGGCCGTGAGGTGCGCTTCGGCATCCGCCTGCACGCGATCGCCCGCGACGACTCGGAAGAGGCCTGGGCAGAGGCCGACCGCCTGCTGGCCGGCCTTGATCCGCAGGCGATCGCCCGGGCCCAGGCCTCCCAGCGCGGCTCTCAGTCCGAGGGCCAGCGTCGCATGACCGCCCTGCACGACGGGCGCCTGGACGATCTTGAGGTGTCTCCCAATCTGTGGGCCGGGGTGGGACTCGTCCGGGGCGGCGCCGGAACTGCGCTGGTGGGCAGCCACGAAGAGGTGGCCGACCGCATCGAGGAATACCACCGTCTCGGGATCGACGAGTTCATCCTCTCGGGATATCCGCACCTCGAGGAGGCCTATCGCGTGGGCGAGGGCGTGCTCCCGGTGCTGAGCCGGCGCGGCCTGCTCGACCAGAACCGGCTCCAGAGCACAGCCGCCTAACCGGCGCTCGGCACGGCGCCGGCCGGCAAGCGGTTGACCGGGCCCCCTTCGTGGCGTAGCCTTGCGATAAACTCTAGTATCTCGATTGAATTTACTGACTTTGTGAGGAAGGGAACGTGAGTCTGACCAATCCCCGGACGGTGCGGCTGGCGGTTCGGGTCAGCAGGCCAGAAACGACCCAAGCAGGCGGCGAGCGGCATGGCGGCAGGTGGTGGCACCGACTGCTCAGCCCGCTCGTGCTACTGCTCGCGTGGCAGCTCGCCAGCACGGCTGGCTTGGTCTCAGCCCAGAAGCTGCCGCCGCCCACCACGGTTTGGCATACCGCGGTTCAGCTGGTCACGACCAATTCCACCGCCTACGGCACCCTCCAGCACGCGATGCTGATCTCGCTCGGGCGGATCGCGATCGGCTTCTCCCTCGGCGCGAGCGTGGCTGTTGTGCTCGCGATCGTCGCCGGTCTCAGTCGCGTCGGCGAGAACGCGGTCGATCCGCTGATGCAGGGGGTGCGGACCCTCCCGCTGTTCGGGCTGGTCCCGGTGTTCATCGTGTGGTTCGGAATCGGGCAGCTGCCCAAGGTGCTGCTGATCGCGCTGGCCTCGGCGATTCCGCTCTACCTGAACACGTTCGCGGGGATTCGCGGCGTCGATGGGCGACTCGGAGAGCTCGGCCGCACCCTGGGCCTGAGCCGCGGCGAGATGCTCCGGCACATCGTTCTTCCCGGGGCCCTCCCCGAGGCGCTGGTCGGACTGCGCCAGAGCCTCGGACTGGCCTGGCTTTCGCTGGTCGTGGCCGAGCAGCTCAACGCGAACGCCGGCCTCGGCTACATCATCAGCCAAGCGACCCAGTTCCTCCAGAACGATGTCATCTTCGTCGCGCTTCTGGTCTACACGATCCTCGGGCTGCTGACCGACTGGTTCGTCCGACTGCTCGAACGGAGGACCCTGGCGTGGCGCCGCGGCTTGCTGGCTCGGTAGCCGCTGGGCCGGTCGCTGAGGAGGCGTACGCTCGGGCGGCTCGGCTGCGGGGTCTACGCCGATCGTTTGGGGAGCGCCGCGTGCTCGACGCCCTCGACCTTGAGATCGGGGCCGGCGAGTTCGTCGCCATGCTGGGCCGCAGCGGCTCGGGCAAGTCCACGCTGCTGCGCGCCATCGCGGGGCTCGACGATGACGTGGAGGGGGAGGTCGAGGTGAGCGGAACCGTCGCCGTGGCCTTCCAGGACGCCCGGCTCGTGCCGTGGAAGCGCGTGCTGGCCAATGTCCGCCTCGGGCTGCGGCGCCCCGACGACGCCGCGGTGGCGCGGGGCGCGCTGGAGGAGGTCGGCCTTTGGGGTCATCTCGACGCGTGGCCGCTGACCCTGTCGGGCGGCGAGGCTCAGCGGGTCTCGCTGGCGCGGGGGCTCGTGCGCGAGCCAGCGCTACTGCTGCTGGATGAGCCATTCGGTGCTCTGGACGCGCTGACCAGGATCGCCATGCACAACCTCGTCCTGGGCCTGTGGGAGCGCCACCGTCCCGCTGTCCTGTTCGTCACTCACGACGTCGACGAGGCGCTCAGCCTGGCCGACCGTGTCCTCGTACTGAGCGACGGCCGGATCGCACATCAGTCGCGGATCCACCTGAAACGCCCGCGCGAACGTGAACACCAAGAGCTGGTGGAGCTGCGACTTCGCCTGCTGCAAGAGCTCGACATCGACACGAAGGGAGCAACGACATGACCACCAGGAACATCAGGCTGGCCGGAGCGCTGCTGCTGTGCGCGCTGTTCGTGTCGGCCTGTGGATCGAGCGCCAGCTCCTCGAGCCAGAACTCCGCCACATCGCCCACCGCCGCCGCCGCGACCGTGGCCGGAGGTGGATCGTCGAACCTCTCCGGCGTGACCCTGCGTATCGGCGATCAGGCTGGCACCGGGGCGCAGGCGCTGCTCACCGCCGCGGGCCTGATCGACCGGCTGCCGTTCAAGGTGACCTGGTCCGATTTCACCTCCGGCCCGCCCATGCTCCAGGCGATGAGCGCTGGCGCACTGGACCTCGGCGGCGTCGGTGATGCGCCGCCCGTGTTCGCGGCGGCCGGAGGCGCCAAGATCGCGATCGTAGCGGCGCTGCGCAACAACCCCAACAACGCGGCGCTGGTCGTGCCGAAGAACTCGCCCATCACCTCGATCGGCCAGCTGAGGGGCAAGACGATTGCCGTGGCGCAGGGCAGCTCGGCCGACTATCACCTGCTCACGGTGCTCACCAAGGCTGGCCTGAGCGTCCACGACGTGAGCCTCGAATACCTGCAGCCGGCCGAAGGCCTCGCTGCGCTCAACTCCGGGAGCGTCGCCGCTTGGGACATCTGGTCGCCGTTCATCGAGCAGGTGAAGATCGAGCGCGCGGCGCGGGTGCTGGTGAACGGCATCGGCTACGGGAGCAATTTCTCCTACGTCGTCGCCTCGCGCGCTGCCCTCGGCGACGGCGCCAAGGCGGCCGCAATCGGGGAGTACATAAAGCTCCTGGCCCAGGCGCACACGTGGGCCAACACTCATCCGCAGGCATGGGCCGCGCAATGGTCCAAGGCGACCGGGCTGCCGCTGAGTGTGATGGTCGCCGCCGCCAAGGACGACACGGCCACGGCGGCCCCGATCACCCCGGAGATCGTGTCGAACGAGCAGAGCCTCGTGAACGCCTTCTCGGCCGCCGGACTGATCCCCTCGAAATACGACTTCTCTCAGTACTCCTATACCGGCTTCAACAGCGTCCTCGCCCAGGGGGCCTGACGAGCACCACCCCGCAACGAAACAGAGGTCAACCATGGGCAACAAGGCTGCCTACGAGCACATCGAGGTCCAGAAGGTCGGCGGGAACATCGGCGCGGAGATCCGTGGCGTCCGGATCAGCGGTGATGTTGACGGCGCAGTGGTGGCCGAGATCCGGGATGCCCTGCTCCGCCACCGGGTGATCTTCCTGCGCGGACAGCACCACCTGGACGACGATCTCCAGCGGGGCTTCGCCGAGCAGTTCGGGACGCTCACCAAGGCCCACCCGACCGTGCCAGGCGACGGCGCGGCGATCCTTCCCGTCGACTCCGAACGCAGCAAGGCCAACAGCTGGCACACCGACGTGACGTTCGTCGACCGCATCCCGGCGATCAGCTTCCTGCGCGCGATCACCCTGCCCCCGTACGGCGGGACGACCGTGTTCGCCAACACCGCGCGGGCCTACGAGCGGCTGCCCGAGCCGCTGCAGGCGCTGGCCGATCGGCTCTGGGCGGTGCACTCGAACCTGTACGACTACGCCCGCCCCGACAAGACCGGCAACGGCGAGCTCGACCCGAAGTTCAAGGCCTACCGCGAGGAGTTCGAGAAGGTGGAGTTCGAGACCGAGCATCCGGTCGTCCGCATCCACCCGGAGACCGGCGAGCGGACGCTGGTGCTGGGTCACTTCGTGCGGCGCTTCGTCGGCCTGAACAGCCAGGACTCGGCCGATCTGTTTGCCGTGCTCCAGCGTCATGTGACCAAGCTCGAGAACACCATGCGCTGGACCTGGACGCCGGGTGACATCGCGGTCTGGGACAACCGCGCCACCCAGCACTACGCCGTCGACGATTACGACGACCACCCGCGCCGGCTGCACCGCGTCACGCTGGCCGGGGACATCCCGGTCAGCATCGACGGGGTCGCCAGCGTGGTGCGCAAGGGCGATGCCAGCGAGTTCTCGCCGGTGGCGGAGGTTGTTCCAGTCGCTTGAGCGGTGATTGTGTCGTCGTCGGGACCAGGCTCCTCTGGTTCTTCACCGTGCCCTTCATCGTGTTCGCGATCGACCGGAGGTCCCGCGAGAGCAACCGAGGCGCGAGTGCGCGCGGCTCGTCGCGGAGCTCGAAGCGCTCCTGCCTTGGCCCGGCAGAGGGAAGGCAGCGACGTGCCGGGCCCGGCGGGGCGGCACGTACTGCTGCTCGCTCCCGGCGAAACACGAGCATCGAGCCGTCGCCTCGACGCAATCGAGTCTCATCCATCTGGGAAGCCAGCCAGCCGCCTGGCAGAGCGCCCGCTCGACGACGCCGGCCACCTCGTTGAGCGCTCCGTCGCCAAACAGTCGCGCGGCTCTTGGACGCTCCAGCCGTAAGACAATCGTCGGCGCCAGCATAGATCAGCGCGGTGCGATCGCCGCCTTGATGCCGTTGCGCTGGCACGTCGTGCAGGCACCGACGGGGATGCGCATGGCCGCTCGGCCTTGGTTGCCGAGAGCGACGACGACGCGGCCCCAGAGAGCCTTACTCCTGAGGGAGAAGTCCTCGGCCGGGTCGAAGGCCAGTGGCCCGGTCCGTTCCCATCCGGCCACACAGATGCCGTTCTGGTGTGCGCCGCGGTAGCGGATGCCTGCGAATCCGTCTAAGTCTTCGTAGATCGCACGCCCCCAGCGCTGCGTAATACGTCTCGGATAGGCACCCGACGCCAGTCCGGCCACCGCACCGATCTTCATCACGCCGTCGCCAGTGATGTCCAAGAGATCGATAGGCGATGACGAGGCCATCGCAACAGCCCTCATGTTGGGGCATACGCCGACATCGACGCCCTGCTCCTGGAAGGCTTCGGCGAGAGCAGTACCAAGCGTTTCTGCGAGGTAGATGACACCGCGGCCGTCTGGTTGGGCTTTTGGGCGCTGGTGCCTGTCGCGGATGTGCTGGTCAAAGCGATTGAGCGGTCCGAACAGCCGATGCTGGCGGCCAGAGTGATCCGGATGGACGTTGTACACGCGAAGCAGTTGCTGGTGCGCAGCCCAAGTCCAGACAGGCAGACGGTCGTCTTGCAGTGGTCGCTTCGGCGACCCGAGCGGGGCTACCACGCCTCGGCACTGGTGGCTTCTGCGAGCCTGAGCACTCGCTGCTGACCCCCCCGGCGTTGAAGCATCTCCGCGGGGGTGGCCCCATCGAGGTCAGCGAAAGGCGTTGTTACCCATGTCGTCAGCGCGAGCGCCGAAGGGAACCGTTCGGCCAGGTCATGCAGCTGCGGTACTACATCGTCATCGGTGAACTGCCAGCGTGGATACCACCGCCGCCCGCCGTAGCGAAGCGCAACAAGCTGATCACTGCTCGTGCGCTTCGAGACGGCCTGGGTACTGATTCCCAGGCGCGCAGCGACTTCCTCTCGGGTAAGCGCATCGGTGAGGGTGCGGCGTAGAGCCGCGTCGCGAGCCCGGTCGGCGTGTGCCTGAGCACGAGCCAGGTCAGCTTCGGTGGGCTCCCGGCCCCAAAGATCCTCGTCGAGCTCGGTAGCTGGAGCACTGGTGAGCGCACGGTCGATCAGATCGCGCAGCGTCTTCAGCGTCGGCGCGGCACCGTTGGCCAGAGCCGCAGCTACTCCTTCGGCACTGAGCTTTTGCTTTCCGACGATCTCATGGAGAGCATGGGCCATCGAATTCTTCAGGACTGCCCGACTCGGAGTCTCACCGACACGCGTTTCCCCTCCGCGCTTGGCGGTGCGGGCGGCTGAACGGCTCTTCCTGGCCGTTGCCGTGCTGGGCCTGCTCTGTCGGGCGGCACCGGCCGTCCTCGTGCTCGCGGCGGTTGATCTGGTCTTGTTGCTCGTCGCCATTGCCGACAGCATAGCTCAACTCTCACAACTAATGCAACTAATGCAACTTATGCAACCGAACCCTGGAGAGCCGACCGGCTTGCGCGAGCGCTCAAGCATGCTGGACTCGTAAGCGTTCAGTCGTCGGGGCCTGCGGCAGGGATTCCTTGTTCGTGCAGCGAATGTTGCAGGCATGGATCGCGGCGAGGCGGAGGCGATTTATGACTCGGGGCGTGAGAGGCGTGTGTTGAGTTGATTCTCGAGTTGGCGGCCAAGGTCGAGGAGCACGAGGATCGGCTGAGGCGGTTGGAGGAGCAGGCGCGGCAGGATTCGCGCGCGAGTTCGCGGCCGCCGTCGCGGGATCCGCCGAAGACGCGCGCTGAGCGGCGGGCGGAGGCGCGTGCGAAGGCGAAGGAGTTGATGCGCCGGGAGGGTGAGCGGCGTAAGGCGGGTGGGCAGCTCGGGCATCGGGGTGCGGGTCGCGAGCGGGAGCCCGAGGATCGGGTGGAGATCGTCGATCACTATCCGGATGCGTGTAGCGGGTGCGGTCGCGAGTTCACCGAGACCGAGCGTCGTCCCCGGCGGCGGTTCGGTCGCCACCAAGTCTGCGAGCTGCCGCCGATCAGCGTGATCGTGACCGAGCCTCTGACCGCTGGAACGGCTTTAGCCATCTCAACCCTGACCGGCGCCAACTGTGCTGGTCGCACCTGCAGCGCGACTTCCGCCGCTTGCGCGGGAGCGTGTACCAGGCGAACTGCTGGACGCCGTCGCGGCGCAGCAGCATCGGCTCCTCGCCTCCTAGCCGAGCCAGCCGAGCGCGGACTCCGCGGCCTGGCCACCGTGCTCGTGCCGCTCACCGATCACCGCGATCGCATCGCGCAGCTGCCGCTCTGTCAGCTCGACCGGCCTGCAGCACTCAGCCGCCGCAGCAGCGCTTGTACTTGCGCTCGGACCCGCACCAGCACGGTTCGTTGCGCCCGGGCGGCCAGGCCCGGCCCTCGCCCAGAGCACGGTGCACCTCGACGAACGAGGAGCGCGAGCGCCGGTCGATCGGCTCGTGCCCGTGCTCCGCGCACCACGCCGCGTAGCGGTTGAGGTCGATCGTCACGACGATCAGCGGTCCGTCTCCCTGGGCGCGGCGCTCACTGAGATGGCGCTCCATCCGCCGGCGGCGCTGATCGAACGGCTCATCGAACACCAGCCCGTCGCCCCAGCCCGGCCAGCGATCTCGCGCCGCCTGCTCGTCGGTCTCCGAGAGCCACGCGATCGTCGCCGGCCGACCACGAACCGGCGTCCCGATACGTGCCGCGGCGGCGCGGAACTTCGTCAGCTCCTCGTGCTTGCGGACGGCCACCCGGGCGCGGAACGTCTCGACCTCGCGCTCCAGCTCGTCCAGGTCCCGACCGAGCCGTTTGAGGCTGACCCTGCGCGTGTCGGACATCTGATCGACGACGTGCTCGGGATCGTCGAGCGCGATCGCGACTCGCACCCCTTCTCCCAGCCACTCGACCGCTTCCGCGTCGCGACCGACCTGCGCGTACGCCATCCCGCCCGCGTTCAGCGTCCACACGCCGTCCGGATCGGCGTCGCGCAGCTCGCGCCACAACCCGTCGGCCTCCTCGTGACGGCCGGCGAGCAGCAGCACCCGCGCGATCTCGCAGCGCCCGTCGGGCACGACATCCCACCCGAGCGCGAGCGCCCGCTCAAACGATGCGATCGCCTCCTCGTGCCGTCCCGCATGCGCCAGCCACAGTCCGACAGCCTCGAGCATGCTCGTGACCAGCCACTTGGGCGTGTCCGGGGCGGCGGCGCGCGCATCGATGATCGCTGTCGCCTCGTCGATCCGGCCGGCGGCCAGCGCGGCGCGAAACGCGCTCTGCTCCGCGGCCTCGTCGTCCTCGTCCCAGTCGACGCTCATCGATCCCGGACGGTAGACGTCGCCACCGAAGTCCGCGCTCGCGCACCCCGCTCCGTGCGGGATTACGCCTTCGCCGCGGCGATGTCGAAAAGCGAGCGCGCCCGTCCGTCGACCAGCTCGACGATCGTCCCGAGGATCGGCGCATCCCAGCCGGTCTCAATCACCTGCTCGCGCGCGCTGCGCACCGGGCGCGTCCCGCGCCATCGGTCGAAGGCGCCGGCGGGCGGCGGCAGCTCCAAGCCCGGCCTCGTCGAACAGGCGGTCGAGGTGCCGGGCGCGCACGTTCTCGGGGCGGTACTCGCCAAGTTATGGGCCACGCTAGCCTGCGCGAACGACCAGAGAGGGGTGTCAGATAGCCAAGGCGGGGGCGCGTACTCACGCGTGTTACGAGACCAGCAGCTACCTAGACGTTCACCGCATCGGCCAGAGCCTCGTTCTGGTCGGCCACCGGAGCGATTCGCCGGAGCGATGGAGCCGGGTGAGGTGCCGGGAAACGTGATCCCGTCCTATGCCCGCGGATACGAGGGTTTTCCCGGGACTATTGGTCGCACGGCGCGCGAATCCACCCCGGCGTGGCCGCGCGAGCGCCGGGCTCCGGTGGGGTCGCCGAACGTTGTCGTCATCCTCCTCGACGACCTGGGGTACAGCGACGTTGGTCCGTTCGGATCAGAGATCCCGACGCCTCACTTGGACAGGCTCGCAGCCACCGGCGTCAGCTTGACGAACTACCACACGACCCCGGTCTGTTCGCCTGCGCGTGCGGCACTCCTGACCGGCCTCAATCCACACCGGGCCGGTTTCGCGAGTGTCGCGAACTCCGACCCGGGCTTTCCGAATCTCCGGTTGGAGATCGACGCGGATGTCGCGACGCTGCCCGAGATCTTGCGTGGGCACGGTTACGCGACGTTCGCGGTCGGCAAGTGGCACCTCACGCGCGACGCGCTGCTGCACGACGGGGCGCCCAAGTCGACGTGGCCGGTGCAGCGCGGCTTCGATCGCTACTACGGGTCGATGGAGGGGCTTAATAGTTTCTTCTTCCCCAACCGTCTGGTGCGCGACAACTCGCCCGTTGATTTGTCCTCGCTGCCGTCGGACTACTACCTGACCGACGACTACACCGACGAGGCCGTCGCGCTGATCAAGGGGCTGCGCGCCAACGACTCGCGCCAGCCGTTCTTCCTCTATTTCGCCCACACCGCGATGCATGGGCCGCTCGGTGCCAAGCGCGAGGACATCGAGCGGTTCCGCGGTCAGTACGACGTGGGGTGGGACGAGATCCGCCGGATCCGGCACGCCCGGCAGATCGAGCTGGGCATCATCGGGCCTGACGTGCCATTGCCGCCGCGGAACGCCGAGCCCGGGTTCGACGTGCCCGCGTGGGACTCGCTGCGCCGTGGGGATCGGGAGCTCTACGCGCGCTACATGGAGGTCTACGCGGCGATGGTTCACAACGTCGACGAGAGCATCGGCCGGATCATCGACACGGTCGAGGCGGTCGGAGAGCTCGACAACACGATTTTCGTGTTCACCTCTGACAACGGCGGTACCGGTGAGGGCGGCCCCGAGGGGACGCGGAGCTACTTCAGCCGGTTCGTGCACATCCGGGACATGCCCAAGGACTGGGAGGCTGACGTTGCGATCGACCCGGATCTGATCGGCGGGCCCCGGACGATGGTGCACTACCCGCGCGGGTGGGGCATGACCTCGAACACGCCGTTTCGCTTCTACAAGGGACAGACATTCGCGGGCGGGGTCCGAGTGCCGTTCGTGATCAGCTGGCCGGCGGGGATCTCGCCGTCCGGGGCGGGCCGGACCCGGCACCAATACCAGTACGTGACCGATGTGCTGCCGACCCTGCTCGACCTGGCGGGCCTCTCGCATCCGGAGTCGCGTAACGGCGTCCCGGCAAAGCCGATCGACGGGTTCAGCTTCGCGTCGATCCTGCACGATCCCGAGGCCCCGAGCACGCACCGGGAGCAGTACGCGGAGTTCGGCGGCAATCGGGGTCTCTACCGCGACGGCTGGAAGATCCTGACCAATCATGAGCCGGGCACTCCGTTTGACGCCGGGGAGTGGGAGCTCTACGACATTCGCACCGACCCGAACGAGCTCCACAATGTCGCCGGTCGCGAGCCCGCGCTGCTCGAGGAGCTGGCCGAGGCGTGGGAAATCGCCGCGTGGCACAACACAGTGTTCCCGCTGGAAGGAGCGTCCTTGCCTGGACGGCGGCCTGCCGAGGCCGAGCTCTCACGACCGGTCCGGATCTTGCCCGGCACGCCGAAGCTCGAGCGCTACAGGTCGAGCCGCCTGACGTCGCTGCGGTCGTTCCAGGTGCGCATCGAGCTCGACCACGGCGCCTGCGATCAGGGCATCCTGATCGCGCACGGCGATCAGGGCGGTGGCTACGCCGTGTACATCGAGGGCGGCCGGCTCCAGGTCGCGTGGAACGAGTACGGCGCGCTGCGGGAAGCCGACGGCGGCCCGCTCGCCGCTGGGTCCCGCGTGGTGTTGCTCGATGTGACCTGGCGTCCCGAATTCCGTGTGAACGTCGCCTTGCTCGTCGACGACATCGAAGTTGCCCGGCTGGACAACCTTTGGATGCTTGTCGGGTTCGCGCCGTTCAGCGGTATCGACGTCGGGCGGGGCAGCGGGGGACCGGTCAACTGGGGGCTGCACCAGCGGCACGGCACCTTCCCCTACTCAGGACGCCTGCACGCCGCCACCTGGATTCCCGGCGAGGTCGCGGACTACGACGCGGCCCAGGTGGTCGCGGCCGAGATCGAGACCGCGCTGTTCTACGACTGAGCATCGCCGCCGGTCCACACGGCACCAGATGATCGCCATGCGCTAGAGGAGTAGGTCGAGCCACGGGACGGGGGCCGGCCGGCGGCGCGAGGGGACAGCTGGCGGCGAGAATCGAACGGCTTGGTGAGGACCCCGAGGCGCGGGTCACCCGCTGGTCACAACCCCCGGCACCGCCGAGCTCCTCTGACAGCGACTGAGGGTCGCCGGTCATGCGGGGTTCGCCGCTCATCCCGCGGGCCACACGCCGTGTGCGCTTCGAATGCCGAGTCCGCTTTCGGCCGGGCGCAACGCGTCGTATGCCCACGCGTACAGCCACGCGGCGGCTCCCTCATCGGCGGAGTCGCCGTCAGCCAGCAGCGTCCGCTCGAGCTCCCCGAGCGAGGCGCCGTCGTCGATTGCTTCCTGAAGGATCCGGACGAGAGCGCAATGGGACAATATCAATGAAGTCTATCATCTCAATGCGGATAAAGTCGACTTACTTGAATATTGCAAGCAACCGGTCGAAAGGTCATCCAATGAGTGTGTCGGTGGAACGAGATTCGGTCGAGGTGCTAAGTCCGGAGGGCAGGCCGAGCACGGTGCTCAAGCGCGATTCGCTCGGGCTGCCCGCGTTGTTCTTCTGCATCGCGACCGC
>Ga0187779_10002053_pt1 | contig 12472 bp, 8 predicted proteins | sample 1015_Q2_SP10_10__FD_132435 | JGI IMG/M metagenome (GOLD analysis project Ga0187779, IMG submission 132435) | Tropical peat soil microbial communities from peatlands in Department of Meta, Colombia - 1015_Q2_SP10_10_MG | ecosystem: Environmental > Terrestrial > Soil > Wetlands > Peat | place... | reverse complement strand
GCTGGAGCAGGAAATTGTTATACGCATTGGAGCCGTTGCCGCCCAAAGACCAGAGGTTATTGATCAGGGCGCCATACACCCAGGGCCCATCGATGCGCAGTCCCACAATAGAGGGGCCGAGACCCCAAAGATTCGATCCCAGCCTGCTGTCCGTATGGGTCGGTATCTGTGCTATCATGCCGACGCCCCAGATGAATCCGTCGGCTTTTTTGGCAGGCGACAGGAATAACGATAACTGGGTGTCGCCGAGCCCGAACTGTGTATCCTGTCCCGGAGCAAAAGGAGGCTGAGAGATTACCGGCATAATCGTGCGGGTGATAAGGTTCCAGTCCGAGCTCAGTTCGAAGGGGATGACGGGCTGGATGTTCAGGATGTTCTGCACTCCGCCCTGGGGGCCGACGTTAAAGTTGATGTTGTTCTGAAACGGCACGCTGACTAAATTTGCGACAGGGTTTTGCGCTGCCTTGGCAAGTTCCTCGTTGTCTGGCTCGGCAGCCCACAGAGGCACGGCATTCGACACAAACATGGCAAATAGCAGCACAGGAAACAAGGCACGAAGTCCTAACTTCATCGCTTTCATTCAATCCTCCTTATTGTCAACAATAGGAGTAGTATTCGCGTTTTCCCTTTACATCGCTATCAGTAATGCAGATTCTTAAGAAACTTCGCCTGGATGTTATCCTCTATCTTCCAGCCTCGCTTCTCCAGGCCCTTGCGGGCTTCGGCATCCACCTTTCCGGTAATCCAGAGCTCTTTGCCTGTGAGGTTAGGGATATTCTGTATTGCCTGTGAGATTTCAGCCTCTTTCCTCGCCAGTGAAGCGGTCCATGCGATATAATCGAGTGGGAATGCCCCGACGACCTTCCCGCTCTTTGTCAGGAGCAGGGGCGTTCCGCCGGCATCGATGATAGCGGCAACAGACTGTTCTTTCTCGTTATAAAGTTCCATGAGCTGGGCCCGAACGCGCAGGAAGAGTGTCACCGCTTCTTCATGCGCCCTGTTTGCCTTCTCGATATAAATCGAGGCACCCATGAGACCGGGAATGTTGGCGAGAGCCCCGATGAGGAGCGTCTTTTCCTGGGGATCGTAGGCGACGTTCTTCAGGAAGGACTGGGCAAGGCTATCAGGCACCCCCATCGCCGAGAGTTTGGACCGGTTTATCTCCTCCAGTTCGCCTGGTGTCTTCTCGCTTACCAATGCCTTCAGGCTTTGGGCGGTCCCGCCGAATCCGATCACCGTTCCCGCCCCGCCGGGGATAGCCATCATAGCCGTCTTGACAGTCAGCCCGCCTGCCGTGGCGGTCCAGGAGAGGTCATTGAGCGCCTTCTGCAGCGGCTCATAACTCGAATAGGGATCGACGCCGAACTGAAAGGCAAACTGTCGCTTGTACGCCGATTGGCCGAGGAGGGCATCAGCCGCGCTCGGCTGATAGGGATCCTTTGAAGTGACAGAACGTTCAATATTGCTGAAGAAACGACCTATACCTGTCGCCACCCCCGACACTGTCCCGGCAGGGTCAGTGACAAGCCCTTCCGCGGTCTTGACCGGCCCCATCGCTGCCTGCTTGAAGGCGTTCATGTATGTGTCCGTGCCCTTCAGCTGCTCTATGCGATGTATCGCCTGAAGCTCGTTGATACGCTTCAGCAGCAAGGGCGTACTCTCTATCTTCAGAGGGCCGTAGAAGGTCTCGATCTCATAGACATTGATGAGGCCGTCACTGATAACAACGTTCTTGACGGAATAGTTGGGGCCGGTCAGCAAATCCTTTGGCAGCTCCTCAGAGGCCGAAAGGGCAATCGGTACTTTCTGAAAGTCCTGTGCGAGGAGCGGTGAAGACAACACCGAGCCCAATAGGCATAAGGCTATGATTGCGAACATGATACGATCTCTCAAGTATAAAAGCACGATTATCTCCTTTCGTTCTTGTAGTCTTACACAACAAAAAACAAGCGACTAAGAAACCTACTGCGTCCAATTGTGGAACGCGCCCGAGCCTGTCGAAAAACAGCCGTTCCCGCCCTCGGGACAGATAACCACAAAGGTTGCGCGCTTTCCGCAGCCTTGCATGCCGATCGTGTATTCCGCGCGTTGAATTCCGCCAACCCAGGGCCCTTGCAGGGCAGGCTGCACCACCTCCCGTGAAATGACGACAGGCGTCAGCTCCTGGCAGTTCATCTCGAACTGGGCCCGTCCCATAACCGTCTGGATCGCCATACTCTGATTGCTGTCAAGAAACTGCTGTTGCGTCGCGCATCCCATCGAAATGCTCACAACGATGATCGCCAAAAATACGTACACTTTAGACATAAGTGCCTCCTTCCTTCTTCCGGGAGCATCGTCCCGGAAGGTTCGAGTTTTTGATCCCGAAGTTCACTTTTCATCACACTTTATCACCAGCGGCCCTTTCACCGCGTCCATTACATACGATACCGGAAGGTCATTTTGGAGCAGTTGCGTCATCGCCTTCAGATACTTTCGTATGTGGAGAAAGAACTTCTTATATCCTGTGCAGAGATAATGGAGTCCCGGCTCATTGCAAGGAGTCTTTGCAAAACGATGTTTGGGGCATCCTCCCTCACATGCCGGACGCACTTCACATTCCTTGCACCAGGCGGGCAAGGAGGTCTCTTTTTTCACTCCAAACCCCGATCTGCAGGACTGCTCTACCATTTGCATCAGGGGATGGTTCACGATATTGCCCAGCCTGTACTCAGGATAGACACAATGGTCGCAGGCATAGACATCGCCGTTGTGTTCCATCACAACGCAACGGCCGCACTGTTTTGCATGGATACAGACCGGAGAGGGATTTCCTATCCAGGCGTTGAGGGCCCATTCGAAGTTCATGACAAAGACCTTACCAACGTCATGTCGCACCCATTCTTCATACACGGCGATGAGAAAGTCGCCGTATTCCTCGGGGGCTACCGACCAGACCGTCAATTCAGTCTGCTGTTCTTCCCTATCCAAGACCGAAGGACCGGCAAGGCGAAGACCGTGCTTCATGCTTTGTGCATCGAGCATGCGCTCGACAACCGGGGTAAACTGGATGAACTCGACGCCCTCTTTTTTCAAGAAGCGGTAAACCTCAAGCGGATGCTTCGCCGTTTCACGGGCAACGCACGCCAGCACGTTATAATCGACCTTATGTTTCTGCAGCAGCCTCAAGCCCCGAATGACCTGATTGAAGGTCCCCTTTCCTTTGTGGTCCCGACGGTAACGGTCATGAATCTCCTTCGGTCCGTCAAGGCTGATCCCGACCATGAAATTGTGCTTCTTCAGGAAGGCACACCACTCGTCTGTCAGCAGCGTCCCGTTCGTCTGGAGGGCATTCGTTATCGTCTTCAGACGCGCGAGCGGTTTCTGCAGTTCGATCACTCTTTTGAAGAAATCCAACCCGAGAATGGTCGGCTCTCCTCCCTGCCAGACGAACTCGACGATGGGAGTCGGCTGGGAAGCGACATAGTTGGTAATCAAGGCGCGAAGGACTTCATCGCTCATCCGATATTGCTCGTCAGAGCCGAACAAAGCCTTCTTTTCGAGATAGAAGCAGTACTCGCAGTCGAGATTGCAGACCGGCCCAATTGGCTTTGCCACGACATGGATGCCCGGCACGGATTTGCCTTCTTCCATACTCTCTCTCCGTTGTGCGTTATCTGCTTTATTCAACGCCATCTCTTATTTCAGTTATTCTTTCATCCATTCAAAACAAGTTAATTGCTCGCCGGCAGAAATCAGCCGCCACTATCGTTCCTTGACTGACATCATATTTCTCTAAGAAACTCGACGTCATAGGTTTCGCCCTGCACCGCCTGGAAATATGTCCCCATCAGCCTGTCGGAGGCAGCATCGTATTGCAGGTTGTATTTCGAACCCGGGTAATTGACGTCCCGCAGCTCCACGTACACATTGAGCAATCCCGCTTTACGGCTCCACTTAGCACTGAAGACCTTAATCGGACTAGGATTAAAATATTCTGCCTTCAGGCTGCCGTTCTTCTTAACATCTTTCAGTTCGAGGATGTATCCTCCGTCGGGACGCACCCAACGTCCTGCCAGACGCTGTTCATCAACTCTCACTACGGACGGTGGGGCGTCAGCAGCAGCGGCCATTCGCGGCGCATGGAGCGTTATAAAAGCGGCCAGCAGCACCAACAGGATAGCCAAAAAAATGAGTCTCTTTCCACTATGAAAGCAGTAATTAATCATCCAGTTTTGAGGTTCCTTTCTCTTTCATGTGTCATACGTGATTTAGCCAAATCTATTGCTGCGGGCAGCCCAACAAGGGGCTGCCCGCATTTTTTCATTCAGCTACTCGCGGCCTGCTGCGACTTTCCGCTGGGCCTCTTCCAATTTCTTAATGTCTTCAGGTGTAAGCTTCGGACGGTCGATGGTCAGCGTGATCTTGCTGATTTTGCCGGTGAACTTAAATGGCGGCTGATAGTCCGCGTCGTTCACGCCGGTCAGGGTGTCGGACCCGATGTCCAGGCTCTCGTCCCATTGCAGGATGAAGGGGATGGTGTGCTCCATCTTCTGGGACGCGACCTCCTTGCCGTCCACCTTTAGCACGCCGGTACCGCCCCGGCCGATGCCGCTCACGCTGCCGAAGGCTAGGGTACCCATGCCGAGCCCGTCGTACTTGAAGTCGAATTCGAGCTGGTGCTTGCCGGGCGTCAGCTCCGGCCCCTCCCACTTGATTCGCTTCAGGTCCACAAGGTTCCAGAGGAAGACCGGCTTGCCCTTGAGCAGGTAGAATCCGTAGCCGCCGAAGCGCCCGCCTTGAGTGATCAGCATGCCCTCGCCGCCGGCCTGCGGAATCTCGACCTCGGCCTTGAAGTTATACGAGGTGTTGAGGATCGAGGGCGCGTCGCCATTGGGCGTGCCTGTCATCGGCTCCGTCCAGGTGAACACGTTGCGGCCGGCCGTAATGCTCGGCTTCGGCGTGATGGCCCGCGCCACAAACGAATTGTCGAGCGGCAGCACCGGATATTTCTTCGCCTCTTGCCAGAAGATGGCCTGCATCTCCTTCAGCTTATCGGGATACTTGGCGGAGAGGTCCTCAGCCTGGGTCCAGTCGCTGCGCAGGTCCCACAGGTACCACTCGTAGTCCATCAGGTTGCCCGCCGGCGCAAGGTTCTCCCACGGGAAGCGGTGTACCTTAGTGCCCGCATACCAGCCGTCGTGGTAGATGCCGCGATCGCCCATCATCTCGAAGTACTGGGTCTTGTGGGTTGTGGGGGCGTTGGCGTTCTTCGCGTTGAACGTATACATCATGCTCACGCCCTCGATCGGGCTTTGCTTGATCCCGTCCACGAAATCAGGCTGCGGGATGCCGGTCGCTTCGAGGATAGTCGGCACAATGTCGATCACGTGGTGGAACTGGTGGCGGATGCCGCCTTTATCCGTGATTGCTTTTGGCCATGAGATCGCCATTCCCTGCTTGATGCCACCCATGTGCGAGACGATCTGCTTGGTCCAGGAGAACGGCGTATCGAAAGCCCAGGCCCACGGCACCGCCATGTGATTGTATGTCTTGTCCGACCCCCAGATGTCGTAGAAGAATTTGAGTTGCTCCTCCACCGACGGATTGGCGCCGTTGAACATAGCCACCTCGTTGGGCGTGCCAATCAGAGTGCCCTCGGCGCTGGTGCCGTTGTCGCCTTCAATGTAGATGATCAGGGTGTTGTCTAGCTTGCCCATGTCCTCGACCGCTTGAATCACGCGGCCGATCTCGTGGTCTGTATACGCGACATAGGCGGCGAAGACGTCCACCTGGCGAATGAACAACTTCTTCTCGTCAGGGGTGAGCTGGTCCCACTTCTTGAGCAGGTCATCGGGCCAAGGGGTGAGCTTCGCGTCTTTGGGAATCACTCCGAGATTCTTCTGGTTGGCAAAGATGGTTTCGCGCAGCTCGTTCCAACCCTTATCGAACAGGTGCATGGCACTGATCTTATCCACCCATTCCTTGGTCGGGTGGTGCGGGGCGTGAGTACCACCCGGCACGTAATAGACGAAGAAGGGCTGATCGGGGGTGAGCGCGTTCATGCGTTTCATGTAGTCGATCGCATCGTCCGCCATTGCTGTGGTCAGGTTCCAGGTCCCGGGAGGCTGGCCTACAAAGGGATAGATCTGCGTGGTATTGCGGAAGAGGTTCGGCTCCCACTGATTGGTATCACCGCCGATGAAGCCGTAAAAATATTCGAACCCCATGCCGGTGGGCCACTGGTCGAATGGGCCCGCCTGGCTGGCCTGAAACTCCGGCGTGTTGTGGTCCTTGCCGAACCATGAGGTGTGGTAGCCGTTGTCCGTGAGAATCTTGCCAATCGTCGCCTTGTCCTTGGTGATGATGCTATCGTAACCCGGATAGCCGGTTGCCTGCTCCGCAATCACACCGAAGCCGACAGAGTGGTGGTTGCGGCCGGTGATAATTGCCGCGCGGGTTGGCGACGAGAGGGCGGTGGAGTGGAAGTTCGTGTAGCGTAGGCCATTCTTTGCGACTCGGTCCAGGGCCGGGGTGGGGATCACGCCGCCGAAGGTGCTGGCCACTCCATACCCGGCATCATCGGTCATGATCAGCAGGATATTGGGCGCACCTTTGGGCGGCACGATGCGGGCCGGCCAGTAGGGCTTAGACTTTTGCGCCGTGTCCTCAATGACACCGCCGAACTTCTCCGGCGGCGGCGGGAGCTGCTTTCCGTCAATAGTTGTGGTAGCGCCGGGTGAACCCGGCACTCCGGTGGTTTCGATGGCCATTGCCGGGGCTGCCGTCAGCATGACAGCCCCGTTCAGGGCCAGGACTGCTGGTACGACTTTTCTTGCTTTCACGATTACATCCTCCTTACTTGTTGGAAACCCATCGGGGGCTTCCCGAATTATGATTGCAAGTCACTTCTTCACGGATGGAATTACTATCTACAACTGCGCAGGTTACGTCAGCTACTGTTCTTATATCATGAATTAGAGGCATTGTCAAAATATTTCTTAATTACTTCGCCCGATGCAGCGTCCTTGAAATTGAGTCGGAACCAACTGAATATGGTCTATAGAATAACGACATTTACACGGCAGACTCAGCTCCCTGAGGAAAATGCAGGCTTTGATTAAGCGGAAATGATTGCGGCGTCGACCCCTCCTCAAGGTTCCGGACGAGAGTGGGCTTTACTTGACAAGTTTTTTTTGGCCGAGCGCTCTTTCGAGGTTCTTGCGATAGGAGGGGTCCGCAGGAGCGAGTTTCACGGCAGCCTCAAATTCTTCTATCGCCGCATCATTTGCCCCCTTCCGCGCGTAGGCGATCCCCAGCAAGTTGTGCAACTGAGGCTGATTTGGCTGCAGTTTCACCGTGACCTTAAGATGTTCGAGAGCACGATCGGGCTGTCCCGACTTTTCATAAGCCAGTGCGAGGTAATAATGGGCGGCGACGAAATTGGCATTCAAGGCGATGGCCTTCTTGTATTGCAAAATGGCCTCGTCGAGCAGCCCTTCCTTTTCAAGTTCCTTCCCAAAGTTGGTGAATGTGAGAGGGGAATTCGGTTCCCAGCCCATGAAGGTGCGGTATTCCTCTAACGCTTCATCCATCATCTTGGATTTTGCATAGGCGAGCGCAAGAAGCTGATGGGCATCTATGTCATCGGGGTTGAGGGAAACGGCTTTCCTGAGGGCACCGACGGCCTCTCCGGGCAAACCCTTTTCCATGAAGGCGCGGCCGAGGTAATAATAGGCCAACTCATAATCCGGATCTATCTTCAGGGTCGTCCTGAACTGTTCGATAGCCTCATCGGTTTTCCCCTCATCCAGTAGGGTGATACCGAACATACCGTTAGGGACTTCGCTGTTAGGGGATTTATTTGCCGCATCCGAAAAAAGGGACAGGTCATTTTTCCAAACGGGGTTTCTTTTTATCGTGCCGATGGAATACAACCCCAATACCGATACCGCAAGGAGTATTATCAAGGGGCCATACCTTAGCTTCTTTTCTCGCAGCCGGTCAAAAAGAAAAGCAAGAATGATGACAAAGCCGACGGAGGGCAGGTAGAGATATCTCTCAGAAAAATTTATCGGGCTCATCGCCGGGACATAAAAAACGGGCAACAGGGGAATGATGATGCATGCGAAGCCGATGAAAGCCGGCCGGTACCTTTTGTAAGCGATGACGGATAGCATCACATATACCGCGACAACAGTAAGCGAAAGAAGCTCTTTCGGCTCCGGTAAGGCCGTGATCGGACTTACGACGTACACGGCATTGAGATTTACCGGTAAAAGCAGCTTGTCGATATACTTCAGAAAGAGAGGGAAGATGCTCATGATGTACTGATAGGTAACGATAGAACTCACGTGAAGGCCGAACTCACCTTTGCCTCCGCCAAGCGCATAGGACCTCAGGAAGAGGAAGACCCCCGAAATAGCGACATAGGGAACATATCTTTTCAGATAGTCCAAGAGACGCTTGCCCGAACCTGGAAACGTGACGTCGTAGAGGACGAGCAATGCGGGCAAGATGAGAGCTGTCTCCTTACAAAAGAGCGCAAGAGAAAAGGATAGGACCGATAACACATACGCGGAGCTTTTCATGTCCGTCTCTGACATGCAATACAGATAAAGGGAGAGGAGACCGAAGAACGTATAGGAAAGTTCCGGTATCGCGCCTATCCACGCCACGGATTCGGTGTGGATCGGATGGACTGCGAAAAAGAGTGCGGCAAGGAAAGGGGGGAAAAGGAACAAAGAGAAGCCCGAACGCCCGGTAACGTAGGGATCGTCCGACCCCTCTAAGGCTGGCTGACGAGACCGCTTGAGTAATCGTGACACGATAAGGAAGACTAAGACAGCATTCCCTGCATGGAACAGCATATTCACGAAATGAAATCCCCATGGTTTCAGTCCGAAGAGGAAGTAATTGAGCATAAAGACCACGTGCATGAAAGGCCTGTAATAATCCCGGGGGACCGGTAATGCCTGGAAACCCCATACGCTCTTCGAGAATATTTCAGGCAAGTGCCGTACATCTCTTATCCAGGGGTTTTCAAGAACCTGATGATGATCGTCGAAGACAAAGCCGTTAAGCAGGGTGTTGGAGTAAACTACCAAGGCGAGGAGAAAGGTCGTCAAGAGCATGAGGCGGATGATAGTTTTCGGAGGGGGTTCCTGAGGGCTGCCTTTCTTCAGTGAATCTTGAGGAAGTTCTAATTCCTCGGAACGGAAACCCTTCACGCCTGGGGTTTCACTCGAGGCAGCCTTTTGTTTTGATGCCTTGCCCACTGGCAGGTATTATAGTACAACTGGCATTCAATACACACCTTGGCAAAATCAGTTCTTTCGCTCAAATATTTCTGGGTTAACCATATTTGCATTTTCAATGCTGATATTATTGTGAGTCACCGAAGATCTGTTGCATTTTCTCTCTTCTTGTGCCCGACAGAATATTCAGGGCTTCAACCAATCCCGAAAACCCCATCGCAAAATAGATATAAGCCTTCGGTATATGGAATTCCATTCCCTCCGCTGTTAAGGTTACTCCCACCATGAGCAAGAAACTCAGTGCAAGCATTTTCAGTGAAGGATGCCGATGGATAAAAGTGCTGATCGTTGTTGAAGCTACCAGCATGAGTATCATGGCAATAACGATGGCCGCTATCATGACACCGAGCTTCTGCGCCATACCGATTGCTGTAATGACCGAATCTATGGAAAAGACGATATCAAACAGAATGATTTGCATGACAATAGCGGTAAACGTGGTCTTTATCTGCGCAAGTGCCCGGCTCTCTTCTCTTTCAAACATCCCGTGTATTTCATGAGTTCCTTTGTAGAGCAGGAAAAGACCTCCAGCGATCAAAATAAGATCACGGATTGAAAAGCTGATATTGAATAATGAAAAGAGAGGTGTCGTCAAGCTTGCCAGCCACGCAATACTCAGGAGGAGCAGTACTCTTGTGATAAGGGCCAGGCCCATGCCGATTTGACGGGCTTTCGGCTGGCGCTCGTAAGGTAATTTGCTTGTCAGGAGGGAAATCACCACAATATTGTCTATTCCCAAGATAATCTCTAAGGCGGTCAGGGTTATCAGACTAATCCATATTTGTGAATCCATCATCCATTCCATAGGCTCTCCTCTTTTGAGATTCGACCGGCACGTTAATCGAAGATTTCAGCGAGGAATGATCTCATCTATCGCTTCTGGCGGTTTTCTTGTGCTTGCGTTCCCTCGCTCATGTCGAGGACACTTTCAGAATATGACGCCGAGAAGTTTTGTGATCAGCTCTTCCATCGGCATCATGGTAAGGGCAAGGGGAAGAACAGGCAGCAAGATGATAACGATGAGTTGAATGACCGTTTCCCTGGTGAAGGGGAAAGGCCGGATGCCCCGGATTATTTCGAAACTGTTTCCCAGGTCGGCGAGAGACTGTATATCGCCGCTTCCGATCAGTTGCTCATCAACCGGTGCGCCGCCGCGGACCCATTTCTGATCGAATTCTTCCACATACCTGGACGCCAGCTTCCCATACTCGCGCTGGCCCGCCCTCTTCGCACGCAGCAAGTGAGGGCTAAAGACAAGGAGCGGGCCTAACACCACCAGCATGACTATGGCTATAACAGCGATCACCTCGAGTTTGAAATCCATCAACTTCGCCCCTGCATAAAAGATCCGGTTGGCTATCAGTCCCGAAAGCAGTACCCCGTGTGTCAGGACGAACAGCGACATCGCAAAGACGCTTTGCGAGAGGAAACCAAGGCCCGCCGCACGGTCGGGGTGAGTGGGAATAAGGTGCAAATTGAGCCTTGAGACCTGCCAAAGAAAGCGCGCCCATACAAAAAGCCGAAAATACCAGCGCAAAAAAATAAACTGAAAAAGAGGCCGGCTCACAAAGCCATACCAGTATCCTGCGGGAGACAGCAGCATCCCTGCGTCGCTTTTCGCCGCGTACCAGGTTGCGGTTTTTTGAACAACTTGCTCCATGCCGCTCATCGCGCTCCAGAGGAAATGACCACCGATGAAGACAACGAGGAGGAGGGCTACCTCAATCGCAACTGAGTTCCTCAATCTCATGGTAGAATCGATGATAGCACCGAATCGCGAAAGCGACTCCTCAGGGATAATCCCCCTGTCCAGGAACTGTTGGACAACTATCCGGATCCGCTTATGCAGTACGAGCTCGGCACCGATGAGCAAAGGCAACGCGAGCAGAAAACGTAGTTGCATTTCGATATCATAGAGGAAGGGTATTCTTACACCGCTCAGTGCCTTGCCGTCAAGCAGGGAGAGGAGAAAAAGCGGCAACCACGCGAAGAGGGTGATAACGACAATGCGCATCTTGAGGTGCCCGAGGACTGAGTCTTCCAGCCGCGTGCGAATCAGGAGCTGGTAGAGCGGCCCCCCGAGTACAAGCGAGAAATCTTCCGATTTCTTGAAATATTCTGACTCGTTCATATCGCTACTAAAGAAATTCTATCACATTTTTCGATCGTGTAGAACATTGTCAAGATTTTCTGTCCAGGCGATCGACTTGACTCTTGCCTTTACCGTGGTACATTAGAGGCGTGAACCTCGTATAACAGGTCACGCCGTGAAGAGGAGTGACAAGGAATTCTGTTGAACGTCACAGAGGGTTTTTTTTTCGTATGAGCCTTGATTCAGGTTCGGCCGCAAGTTCCATGAAAGGAGGAATGCCGATGCAGGAAAACCGAAAGATCAGGAAGATATTCAAAAGCAAACCCACAATCGAAGGGGCCGGGGTCCATCTCGGGCGAGTCTTTGGAAACAGCGAGGTGCCGTTGTTCGACCCTTTTCTGCTGCTCGATGACTTTCGCAACACCGATCCTTATCAATACATGAGGGGTTTCCCCTGGCATCCGCATCGCGGGATCGAGACGATCACGTACGTTCTGAGGGGAGATGTCGAACACGGCGACAGCATGGGCAACAAGGGCATCATATCGTCGGGCGATATGCAGTGGATGACGGCAGGGAGCGGTATTATACACCAGGAAATGCCGCGAGGGGATGACGACGGCGTAATGGAAGGCTTTCAGCTGTGGGCCAACCTTCCGAAATCGAAGAAGATGATGAGTCCTCGTTACCGTGACATCAAAAGCGTGCACGTGCCGGAAATCAGGACAAGAAGCGGCGCGAAGATTAAAGTCATCTGTGGTACCGTAGAAGGCACGCAGGGCCCGGTCCGGGATATCGTCATCAGTCCTGAATATCTTGACGTCACGCTCCCTGCCGACTCAGAGTTCGTCCACGGAACGGCGCGAGGCCATACGGTCTTTGCCTATGTGATAGGGGGCAAGGGCGTTTTTTGCGACGAAAAGAACCCTTTCGCGTATGATGCCCAAGGTGAAAACTACTTCGACATGCGACGCGATTCATACATCGGCAACGGGACCGCCGTTCTTTTCGGAGACGGCGATCAGGTGACTGTCGCGGCACAGGGTGAATCGGTGCGTTTTTTGCTCATATCAGGCAAGCCCAT
>Ga0187779_10002052_pt1 | contig 12481 bp, 12 predicted proteins | sample 1015_Q2_SP10_10__FD_132435 | JGI IMG/M metagenome (GOLD analysis project Ga0187779, IMG submission 132435) | Tropical peat soil microbial communities from peatlands in Department of Meta, Colombia - 1015_Q2_SP10_10_MG | ecosystem: Environmental > Terrestrial > Soil > Wetlands > Peat | place... | reverse complement strand
GGGCGGCCCGAGGTGCCCGAGGTGTAGCAGATCGTCGCCAGCGCTTCGACCGAGAGGTCGCGAAACTCGGGTGCACCAGCGGCGGCGGGCAGGAGCTTGGCGACCGAGACGCTTTCCTCACCCGCCTCCGCGCGCAGCACGCAGGTTCGAGGCAAGGCGCGGCCGGTCGCCTTGAGAGCCGCCGCGATGCGCGCGTTCTCGACGACGAGGAGCTTCGCTTCCGCGTTGTCCGCGCACCAGGCGGCACTGTCCGGGTTGTCCTCGACATAAAGCGGCACGACGACGAGGCCGAGGCCGAGGGCCGCCAGGTCGAGGGCAACCCAGTTAATCCCGTTGCGAAGGCAGACGGCGATGCGGTCGCCCTGCTTGAGGCCCAGATTGCCGAGCGCGGCCTGCCAGCGCCCAACAAGCGAAGCCAGGTCGCCAACGGTGACGTCGCGCCAGGCATCACTCTCAGCGTGCCGATAAAGCACCTTCTCCGGCGTGGCGAGGTGCTGCCGGAAGTACTCGCCGATGTTCGCCAAAGTACGCCTCTTCGAGCGCTGCGACGGGTGGGATGAGAATTTTGACGCCTTTGCCCGGACCGGTCCACTCGCCCATCCGCGACCCCTCGCGCTCCCGGCGCATTGGTTATACTCGACGTGAGCCCCGAGAAACGCGAGCCCGTGCCCAGCATTTCGATCAGACGGCGCCACAAGCTCTCCCACAAGAAGGCGAAAGCTGCCGCAGAGGAAATCGCCCTCGATCTCGAGAAGCGTTTCGACCTCGCCTACGAGTGGGACGGGGATCGCATCGCCTTCGAGCGCCCGGGTTTGGCCGGCGTGCTGCAAGTCGGCAAGGCGGATATTCGCCTGGACGTCGAACTCTCCCTTCTCCTGCTCGCGCTCAAGGGTCCGATCGAGCGGGAGATCCACAAGCAGCTCGACGCCGTGCTCGGCAAAGACTGAGCTCTTCCCCCGGCCGTTTGCGTCGGGCGAGCGATGCGCGCTCAGGGCCAGCGTGAGGGCGCAGGCTCGGCAAACGGCGTGCGCTCTCCGGCGAAGATCGCGTTCATTAGCGCGGTCTCACGCACTTGAATCGTCGCGAGGAATTCCGTCGCGCCGTGCATTTCCCGAAACGCGGCGGCCCCTCGCTCGAGGAAACTCTGCAGAGCGCCGAAGCCTGCAGCGCGCGCAGGGTGGCGCATCGCGGCGAGCGCGGCACCCACCCACGATCTCGCGATGTGGCGATCGAGCGCTCCGCCCACCTCGACGATGAGTCCGATCTGACGCTCGCGTTGCTCCCGGTTCGCGAGCCCGCGGTACGCATCGCAGTAGACTTCCACCGAAAGAGGCGCGGCAGGATCAAGATGCGCGAGCATCAGGCGGTCGAGCTCCTGCGAGAGCACCGATAACTCCATCGCTCGAGCGACGGCGCCGATCAGCGCCTCGGGCAGAGCGCGAGCCATGAGCGGCACGACTCGCGCCAGGTCGGCATCGCGCCGACTGTAGTCGCCGGGGCCGTAGAGGTCCGACTGAAAGAACGCGATCGCGTTCGCGTACCGCGGCTGCCGCGCGAGGTCGACATATGTGGCACCCAGCCGGCGCGATTGCCAGGCCGCCAGCCGGTCCAGCCGCGCCGCCAGCTCCGGCGTCGCTGCACGCGATTCGTGCAGCGCGCGGGCGTGCTCGAGCTGGCGTACGAGCTCGGTAGCGGATTCGGACATGAGGACGCAAGGGTAACGTCTTTCCGGCAAGCCCAGCATCGCCGATCGAAACAGCATTAGATTGTTTTCTCTAAACGCGCGGACTACAGTGGTTTCGGGCATCGATCTGCCCGATGTTTGCATTGCACGCTTTGCCGAGCTCCGATCCAACCTGCCTCAGGATGACCCGCCGCAGCCTGCTCAAGGCAGGTGTTGCCGGCGGTGCGCTTCTCCTGCTCGCGCGCACGTTCCATGCACCGGCGGCCGTGGCTGCGAGGCCCGACACCGGCGTGGGTATGCTCGATTCAGACGCGCGCACGGTGCTCGCTGCAATCATTCCCGTGGTCCTCGACGGCGCGCTGCCCTCCGGGACGGCCGCGGCGCAGGCAGGCGATGAAGCGCTCGCCGGCGCGGCGCGAGCGATCGCGGGATTGCCTCCCGCGGCACGCCGCGAGCTCGATCAGCTCTTCGCGCTGCTCGCCTTTGCGCCGACGCGTGCGCTCGTGGCCGGCGTCTGGTCGCCATGGCCGGAGGCGAGCCGGGAGTCGATCGCTGCGTTTCTGGTTCGCTGGCGCGACAGCCGGTTCGCGCTGTTGCGGTCGGCCTACGACGCGCTGCGTCAGATCATCCTCGGAGCGTGGTACGGCAACGAGCGTGCGTGGCCCGCCATCGGCTACGCCGGGCCGCCCCCGCTTGCGCTCGACTGATGGCTGCGCTCGGAAGACAGCCTGGCCTGCCGGACCCGTTTCGAGACGGTTCCGCGAGCGGCTGGAGGATCATCGACGCTTCCGCGCTGGCGGAAGACATGACCATCGAGGCCGATGTTGTCATAGTCGGCACCGGGGCGGGCGGCGGCACGGCCGCGGAGATACTCACGCAAGCGGGCCTGACCGTCGCGATGATCGAGGAGGGGGCGCTCGTCACATCGGCGAACTTCCACATGCGCGAAGCCGACGCCTACCCGCAGCTCTACCAGGAATCCGCCGCGCGAAAGACGAAGGACAAGGCGATCAACATCCTGCAGGGCCGTTGCGTCGGCGGTAGCACGACCGTGAATTGGACTTCGAGCTTTCGCACGCCGCCCGCGACGCTCGAGCACTGGGCCCGCGAGTACGGCCTCACCGGGTTCAGCACGGGCGATCTCGCGCCATGGTTCGAGCGGATGGAGCAACGGCTGAGCATCGCGCCCTGGGCCATGGCCCCGAACGAGAACAACGCAGCGCTGAGCCGCGGCGCGCAGGCATTGGGCATTCGCGCGGCCACGATCAGCCGCAACGTCAAGAGCTGCTGGAATCTCGGCTACTGCGGGATGGGCTGCCCGACCAATGCCAAGCAGTCGATGCTGGTGACGACGATCCCGGCGGCGCTCGCGCGCGGCGCAACGCTCGTCACTCGCGCGCGAGCCTGGCAGCTCGAGCACTCGAGCGCAAGGGTGAGCTCTCTCGTCTGCGTCGGGCTCGACAGCCGAGGGACGGACCCGACACCACGGCGCATTCGCGTGCGCGCCAGGACGTTCATCGCGGCGGGCGGAGCGATCGGCACACCAGCGCTGCTGCTGCGAAGCAAGCTTCCCGACCCCCACGGCGTGGTCGGCAAGCGCACGTTTCTTCACCCGACGGTCCTTTCCGGCGCGAGGATGGCCGAGCGCGTAGATGGATTCTCCGGCGCGCCGCAGAGTATCTACTCCGATCACTTCCTCGACTCGGTTCCGTTCGACGGCCCGATCGGCTACAAGCTCGAGGCCCCTCCGATCCATCCGGTGCTCTCCGCGACGACCCTGCCGGGGTTCGGGCAGATCCATGCCGCATGGATGCGCGAGCTCCCCTACGTGCAGGTCGTGATCGCGCTCATGCGCGATGGGTTCCATGAGAGCAGCCCGGGAGGCAAGGTCGAGCTGCGCAGCGACGGCACTCCGGTGCTCGACTATCCGCTCAACGACTACTTCTGGGATGGCGCGCGGCGTGCTTTGGCGACGATGGCCGAGATCCAGTTCGCAGCCGGGGCCAGGAGCGTGATTCCCGGCCGCCCCGCCGCACAAGGCTACGCGAGCTGGCGTGAGGCGCGAGAGGCCATCTCCGCCCTCGAGCTCGGACCCCAGACAGCGATCGTCGTCAGCGCGCACGTGATGGGAGGCTGCGCGATCGGGGCCGACCCGCGGCGCGCGGCAATCGACGAATCCGGCCGTTACCGGGAGATGGACAATCTCTATGTCTTCGACGGCTCTGTCTTCCCCACGAGCATAGGCGCCAATCCGCAGCTGTCGGTCTACGCGATCGTCGCCAAGCTCGCGACATCGCTCGCGCAAAAGCTCGGTCGAGCTTGACGCAGCTCTTCGGCGCACCAACTCTTGCGCCGATCCAAGATTAGTGTGATTGCTCTAAAGCAAAGCGATAGACTATTTATTAGTGGGTCGAGAATTTTCATTCCTCCAGAGGAGCAACGAATGATGAAGCAGATTGCAGGAAACCTCGCCTCCGGCCGCTACGCGGATGCGGCATTTGCCGTGCCGCGCCAGGTCTGGCTCGCCGGCCTGGGTGCTGCCGTGGTCACACGCGACTGGGCGCGCAACGAGGCGGGTCAGGCGTTCCGCACGCTGGTTCGCGAAGGCTCCACGGTCGAGTCGCGTGCGATGCGAGTGATCGGGACGCAGATCAATGCCTCGATCGCGATGACTCGGCATGCGCTCAACAAGAGCAGGAGCACCACACTCGCCACCGTCAATGGCCTCGTCGACTCCGCCGTCGCCATGTTGCCCAGGCTCCGCGTTGCGGTTGCAGCGAAGACGCCTGCGCCAGCGAAGGCCAAAGCCGCGAAGCAGCGCGCCGCACGCAAGTCGAGGCGCGGCAAGCGTCTCGCGAGCAAGGCCTAGAGAAGCTGTAGTACCATCGCGGCCACGGTGCGAAACCAACCGGGCCGCGAGAACGACGTAAATCCCCTCGCCGCGAGCCGCGCGATGGCAGGCGCGCGCCTGCGCCCGCGGTCGAACGACGTCGTCGGTCGTTCGGGGCGAAGCGCCCGTCCGCGCATCGGCCTCGCCCTTGCCGGCGGCGGGCCGCTCGGCGCGATCTACGAAGTCGGTGCGCTGCTCGCGCTTGCCGAATCGCTTCAGGGCATCGATTTCAACGAGCTCGATGTCTACGTGGGCGTTTCCTCGGGCGGCTTCGTCGCTGCCGGCCTCGCGAACGGCATCTCGCCGGCGCAGATGTACCAGCTGTTCATCGCCGGGGATCGCCACGCGGCGCTTTCGCCTGCGCTGTTCCTGCGGCCGGCCATCGGTGAATTCTCGCGCCGCGCGCTGTCCATCCCCGGCCTTTTCGCCTCGGCTGCGTTGAGCTTCCTTAAGCATCCGCTCCGCCCGGGAGCGCTGTCATCCTTCGCTGCCCTCGGCCGTGCCGTGCCGACGGGGCTCTTCGATCAGCACGCGATACATGGCTTCCTCGTCCGTCTGTTCGGAAGCAGTGGGCGCAGCAACGATTTCCGGCGACTGCGACATAAGCTCTTCCTGGTCGCGACCAATCTCGACACCGGAGCGGCTGTCACCTTCGGCGAGCCGGGGTTCGATCATGTTCCGATCGAGCGTGCGATCGCCGCATCGGCGGCGCTGCCCGGGCTTTTTCCTCCGGTCGAGATCGACGGCGAGCATTACGTCGACGGCGCGCTCAACAAGACGCTGCACGCCTCGGTCGCGCTGGACCAGGGTGTGCACCTTCTGCTTTGCGTCAATCCGCTCGTGCCCTTCGATGCGACGGCGGCTGCGCAGCGCCGCCGCCTTACCGTCAGCAAGCTCGACCACGGCGGCCTGCCGCTTGTCCTTGCACAGACATTCCGCGCGATCATTCACTCGCGCATGAAGGTAGGGATGGAGAAGTACCGCCGGCAATATCCCGGCGCCGACATTCTCCTGTTCGAACCCGATCGCGAGGACGCTGACATGTTCTTCGCCAACATCTTCAGCTACACGCACCGTGCGCGGCTGTGCGAAACCGCGTACAGCAACACGCGATCCCGGCTGCTTGCGCAGCGCGAAGCACTCGAGCCGCTGCTGCAGCGCCACGGCATCCGCCTGAACATCGCCCGGCTGAGCGAGCCACAGCGCCCGATCCGCGCTGCGCTCACCGATCCGCGCCCGCTCTTCCTCGGACCGCCGAGCGTAAGGGTGACCGCGCAGGCGCTCGACGGGGTACTGGACGCGCTGGCCGAGTGGCTGCACGGCAATCGCCAGGGCCGCCCCGCCGTGCGAGCGGCGACGACTTCGCGCCAATCCGCGCTGCAGACCTGATCCATCCATGGCGGAGCGCAAGCGCCCCCGCCGCACACGTGAGCGCATTCTCGAAACCGCGCTCGCGCTGTTCAACCGCTTTGGCGAGCCCAACATCACGACCGCCGACATCGCCGACGAGATGGGGATCAGCCCGGGGAACCTCTACTACCACTTTCGCAGCAAGGACGAGATCATCGCCGAACTTTTCGCGGCCTTCGAGCGGCGGCTTGACGATGCGCTCGCACTCCCGGATCGACGCCCGGTCTCGGTCGAAGACCTGTGGCTGCTCCTGCACCTGCTGTTCGAGGCCATGCTGGATCATCGCTTCGTCTTCCGCGACCTCGACGAGATACTCTCCCGCAACCGCGCGCTCGCTTCACGCTTCGCGCTGCTGATGCGCCGCGGCACCCGCAGCGTGATAGAGTTGTGTCGCGGCCTCGTGGCCGCCGGCGCGATGCGAGCATCCGAGCGGGAAATCGAAGCGCTCGCCGAAAACATCGCGCTCGTGGCGACGTACTGGATCTCGTATCAGCAGACGCGTATCGGCGGCCAGGCGGGTGCTGTCGTGAGCCTCGATCGGGCGGCATACCAAGTGCTTGCGCTCATCGCGCCGTTTCTGCGCGGCGACGCGCGCGCCCTGGTCGAGAGGCTGGGGGCCGAGTACCTCTGAGAAGAGGATTGAAGGAGCCGCCATGGCGAAGAAATGGGCTAAGTTTCCGCACGCCGACAAGGCGTATGTCTACGACGGTGCGTCGTTGAAGCAGCACTGGGCCCGTCTGCATCGAGGCGATGCCGAGGCGTTCCCGAAGGACGCAAGCGCGGTGGAGGCTTGGCGCCTCTACCACGCCGGCGACTTCGGCCGCGCGGTCGAAACGGGCACTACGGCGGGCGGCGCCGCGCTGAATGCCGCGATCAAGGCCCAGGCGATCTATGCGAACTACCTCGAGAAGCAGGAGAAGGCCAAGCTCTCTCTTTTTGAGGAGGCGGCCGAATGGGCGAGCGAGCGGCGCTCCGCCGTGCCCAAGGATGCGAACGCGCACTATCTCTATGCCTATGCGCTGGGCCGCTACAGTCAGGGAATCTCCGTCGCCAAGGCGCTCGCGCAGGGCTTCGGCGGAAAGGTGAAGGATGCGCTCACGACGGCGCTCAAGCTCGCACCCTCGCACGCCGACGCGCACACCGCCTTCGGAGCCTACCAGGCGGAAGTGATCAACAAGGTCGGCGGCCTCGTCGCGGGCATGACCTACGGGGCGAAGAAGGAGTCAGCGCTGGAGCACTATCAGAAGGCGCTCAAGCTCAACCCCGACTCGGCGATCGCGCGCATCGAGTACGCGAACGGTCTTATCCTTCTCTTCGGCAAGGAGAGGCTCGACGAGGCGACGAAGCTCTACGAGCAGGCCGCCAAATGCAAGCCTGCGGACGCGATGGAGCGCCTCGACGTCGAGCTCGCGAAAGAAGAGCTCTCGTAGTCCGCTCCGCTCGACCCGTCATCGCAGACTGATCACGCCGTCGCCGCGAGACGCTCCATTGCCTCGGCCGTGGGCGGCGTCTCCCAAGGCCACGGCGCCATCAGCGTTGCGAGCACGAGCTTCTCGAACTCCGGCGCGAAGCGGTCGATCACCCGCTCCGGGTCCGGACAGAGCTTGCGGTCGGTGATCAGGCCGAATTGCACCCCCCCGGCGTAGGTGATGATCGACACGCCCATGCCGATGTTCCCCGATTGCGGTACCCAGAACATGAGCCGTTCCATCCGGGCCCGGGCGAAATAGAGCGACTGCTGCGGGCCGGGCACGTTGGTCATCACCGCCGTCGCGTTCCTCGCGAGCATTGCCAGCAGCTGCGCCTGCAAGACCTGCGGGCCGGCGCCCATCGCAGCGAGTATCCCGAGCGCGATCACCGGTTGATACGAGCCCTTGAGCGCCTGCATGTTAGCGCGCACCGCATAGAGGCGCGCAACGGGGTTTTCGATACCGATCGGCAAGTCGAGAAACACCAAACCGAACTTGTTTCCGAGACGGTAGGTCTTCTCCGGCGGGCGCAGATTGACGGGCACCAGCGCCCGCATCATCACCCCGTCCACGCTTTCGCCGCGTCGCACGAGGTAAGCGCGAAGCGCGCCGGCGACCGAGGCAAGCAGCACATCGTTGATCGAGCAGCCTAACGCCTTGCCGATCGCCTTCACGTCGCCGAGCGCAATCGGCTCTGCCCAGGCTACGCGCTTGGCGATCCCGGGAACGCCCTTGAATCGAGTCGCGGAGTCCTCGCTCATCAGCGCGAGCTTCGCGATCTCCCCGGCGAGCGCCCCGCCCTGCTGGGCGAGCGCGATCGCCTGTGCCGGATCGCGCAACAGCTCGGCGCCTTTTGCGAGCAGTGTCGAACCCGCGCTCGAAGCCATCTTGAGCACACCGGTGAGCGGCGCGAGCAGCTGCGTCAGCGGATCCTCCTCGCTGTCGCTCCGGCCGCGCGGAGGCGTCGGCGCCAAGCCCGGCCCCGCACCATCGCGGTCGGCATCGGTCATCGAGAGCAGCACCTGGATGAGTGCGATACCGTCCGCGTAGCAATGGTGAATGCGCAGGATAAGTGCGCTGCCACGCTTGTAATTCGACACGAGATGGAACTGCCACAGCGGATGGCGGTGATCGAGCGGCTCGCTCACGAGTCTGCTCACGAGCGCCTCCAGCTCCTCGTCTCCGCGACCGGCCGGCAGCGTGGCGCTCACGACGTGGCGTGCGAGATCGAAGCTCTCATCGGTGCGCCACTCGTATCCCGCGGCCGCGGGGACCGGCCGCTGGCGGAAGCGCGCGAAGCGAAGGAAGCGCTTGGCGATCGTCGAGCGCAGCCGCGTGATCGGTACGCGCTCGTCGAGAACGAGCACCCCGCAGATCACCATGAGGTTGCTCGGCCGGTCCATGCGCAGCCAGGCGACATCGACGCTGGACATGCTTTCGCGCTTGGCGGACATGGACGACCGAGGATTGCGGGCGGCTCGCGGGTCGCGCTAAAGTAGCATAGAAGCGGGAGCACCCGAAACGCAGCCGGACGCTGCGCCGTTCCGTTCGAGGAGGGGCCGATGGCCGCTGCACCGAAGGATCTGAAAGCGAAATTCGAGGCCGCCGCAGCGGCCGCGAAGCAGACAAAGAAGCGCCCGGACAATGCGACGCTGTTGAAGCTCTACTCGTACTACAAGCAGGCGACCGAAGGCGACGTGAAGGGCGAGCGCCCGGGCGGCTTTGATTTCGTCGGCGGCGCCAAGTATGACGCGTGGTCCAAGCTCAAAGGGCTGAGCAAGGACGACGCGATGCAGAACTACGTCAAGCAGGTCGAGCGGCTGAACCGCGAATAGCGCCCGCGGCCCGGCTCACCGCAAGGTGGCCTTGGCGACCTTGCGCGCGGTCCGCAGCGTCTTCTTGGCGGTCCTTGTGGCCGTGGAGACCGTCTTTGCAGCGGTATCCGTTGCCGTCGCCACGGTCCGCGCCGCAGTTCGCGTCGCGGTACGAACGGCGCCCTCCACCATCCTGTGCACCGGAGAAGAAGATGGCTTCGGCTGGATGCCCTGAGCTTTGAGCAGCATGTTGACGGCCTCGGCGAGCTCGTCGACTCGGTCGGTGAGCTTCTGGAGATCGGACGATGTGTAGACCCCGAGCCGGGCCAGCGCGCGCGCAACGCGGTTCTCGAAGACCTGCTCGAGCTTGTCCCACGTACCTTCCGCCTTCGCCTGCATCTCCTTCGCCTTGGCTTTCGCCGCGCCGCGTGCCGCCTCGGCTGTCTGAGCGGCGACGTCGCGGGTCTTCGCCTCGACGCCGCGTCCCTGTCTTACCAGCGCTTCGAATACCTGCATTCCGCCATGCTGTGCCTTGGCGAACGCGCCGAGCCCCGCGAGCCATATCTGATGCGACGAATCGAGCACCGATTGCGCCATGTTCTTGCCCGAATCGCTCGCCTGAGCGTCGAGTTCGGCTTTTGCCTTCTTGAGCATCTTCTCCCCCGCGGTCGGGCCCGGTAGAAAGCGCAATTCTATGCGCACACACTAGAACAATCATACTAAACGCGGCGCCGGTGGGGCGTGAAGGCCGGTCGTATAATGAACGCCCGCTCCGCACCGAGACTCGGCAAATCCGGGGCGGCGGCAGCGCGAGATCCATCCGCGGCCGGCTCGCGCGAGTATCGAGGAGGAATCGCGATGGCCTACTTTGTCACCGGCGGCACCGGCTTCATCGGAAGGTTTCTGATCGGCAATCTGCTCAAGCGCGGCGAGCCGGTCTACGTCCTCGTACGCAGGAACTCTCAGAAGAAGCTACCGGCGCTGCGCACGGAATGGGGCGCGAGCGAGGCGCAGGTGATTGCGGTCGTCGGCGACCTGGCGAAACCGATGCTGGGCGTGACCGGCGCAGAGATCACGAAGCTCAAGGGCAAGGTCAAGCATTTTTTCCACCTTGCTGCGGTGTACGACCTCGCAGCGAGCCCGGAGTCGCAGGAGCTCGCCAACATCGATGGAACGCGACACGCCGTCGAGCTCGCGCAGGGTCTGCAGGTCGGGTGCTTCCACCACGTCAGCTCGATTGCCGCGGCCGGGCTCTACGAGGGCACCTTCCGCGAGGACATGTTCGAGGAGGCCGAGGAGCTCGATCACCCGTACTTCCGGACCAAGCATCTCTCCGAGGGCATCGTCCGCAAGGAGTGCAAACGCCCTTGGCGGGTGTACCGCCCGGGGATGGTGGTCGGCCACTCGAAGACCGGCTATATCGACAAGATCGACGGTCCCTACTACTTCTTCAAGCTGATACAGAAGATGCGCAGCCTGGTCCCCGCCTGGGTGCCCACGATTGGCGTCGAGGGCGGCCGAATCAACATCGTGCCGGTCGACTTCGTCGCCGATGCGCTCGACCACCTCGCGCACAAGAAAGGCCTCGATCGCAAGTGCTTCCACCTCACCGATCCTGCTCCGCACAGGATCGGCGAGGTGCTCAACATCTTCGCCAAGGCTGCGCACGCGCCGCAGATGACGATGCGCATCAACGCGCGCATGTTCGGCTTCATCCCGGCGCCGATCCTGTACGGCATAGGCTCGCTGGCGCCCGTCAAGCGGATGATCCGGGCGGTGCTCAAGGACCTCGGCATCCCCAAGGATGTGTTCCAGTTCGTCAACTGGCCCACCCGCTACGACAACCGCGAGGCCGCAAAGGCGCTCAAGGGCTCGGGCATCGCGGTGCCGCATCTGGAGACATACGCGGCGAAGCTCTGGGACTACTGGGAGCGCAACCTCGATCCCGATCTGTTCATTGACCGCAGCCTCTCGGGCCGCGTCACCGACAGGATCGTGGTCGTCACCGGCGCTTCGTCCGGCATCGGAAAAGCCACGGCTCTCAAGCTCGCCTCGGCCGGGGCGAAGGTGATGCTGGTCGCCCGCACCGAGGAAAAGTTGCTGGAGACCAAGAAAGAGATCGAGGCCGCGGGAGGCCGGGCCTGGATCTACACGTGCGACATCTCCGACCTGGCTTCTTGCGACGCACTCGTCGCGGGCGTGCTCAAGGACCATGGCACTTGCGACTACCTCGTCAACAATGCCGGGCGCTCGATCCGGCGCGGGATCGCCAATTCCCTCGACCGCTTCCACGACTTCGAGCGCACCATGCAGCTCAACTACTTCGGCGCGCTACGCCTGCTGCTGGGCTTCCTGCCGAAGATGCTGGAGCAGAAGCGAGGCCACATCATCAACATCTCGTCGATCGGGGTGCTCTCGAACGCGCCGCGGTTCTCCGCGTATGTGGCGTCGAAATCGGCGATGGACGCGTTCTCCGCCTGCGCCGCCTCGGAATTCCTCGACAAGGGGATCAGCTTCACGACCATCAACATGCCGCTGGTGCGCACGCCGATGATCGCGCCGACCCGCATGTACGAGAACGTGCCAACGCTCGCTCCCGAGGAGGCCGCCGAACTAGTCGTCGAGGCGATCGTCTACAAACCCGTGCGCATCGCGACGCGGCTCGGCATCTTCGGCGCCGTCTGCCACGCGATCGCGCCGAAGCTCACCCAGATCCTGCTCAACACGGCGTTCAACATGTTCCCCGACTCGCCCGCCGCCGCAGGCAAGAAGCCCGGCGAGGCACAGCCGCTCACCGCCGAGCAGATGGCGTTTGCACAGCTGACGCAGGGGATTCACTGGTAAGGTGTAACTGGTTCCAGGCTATCAAGGGAGCTCCGTAGCTTTCTGTGTAAGCTACTTGCGGTGCCCTCCCAAGTGTGCCCACAATGCTGGCCGCGTCTGACGTCGTGGTGGCGCGTGCCGCCTCGCCGCGGAACGAACCGAATAATGTCCTAAGGGGGGACAAATCATGCGGATCGGAGCGTTAGCAGTGCTCGCGGCTGGAGTCGGGCTTCTCACCAGCTGCAAAGTGTTTGACCCTACGGTACCGAAAACGCCTTGTACGGGCACCACCTGCTCGGTCGACGTTGCGATTACTGCCCAGACGACGCCTTTCAAATGCGACGTCGATGTCAAGCCGCTGGTGCTCGACGTGAGCGGGGGTCCGTCTCCG
>Ga0187779_10002051_pt1 | contig 12484 bp, 11 predicted proteins | sample 1015_Q2_SP10_10__FD_132435 | JGI IMG/M metagenome (GOLD analysis project Ga0187779, IMG submission 132435) | Tropical peat soil microbial communities from peatlands in Department of Meta, Colombia - 1015_Q2_SP10_10_MG | ecosystem: Environmental > Terrestrial > Soil > Wetlands > Peat | place... | reverse complement strand
GGCTTGCCTACCCGGCGGCGTCGCTGAAACCGATTCCGCTTCGCGCGCTGCACGGGCCCGTACTGCGGGCCGGAATCGCGTACTATCGGCTGCGCGATGCGCTGGATCACGCAGCCTGAACCCGAGAGGAGACCATGACCGCATACCATTGGCTTCGCCTGCTGGCCCGTGCAGTGGCGCTCGGCTGCCTCGCATGGATTGTCCCGGCTGCCGGGCAGACTCCGACCTACAACGTGGGCTCGACGCCCACCGGCGTGCCCTTCACCTTCCTCGACGTGAAGACGAACACGATCCAGGGCGCAATGGTCGATCTGATCACCGCGATCGGCGAGGACGCCGGATTCAAGGTCAGCGTGCAGGCAACGCCGTTCTCCGCGCTCATCCCGTCGCTCACGAGCAACAAGATCGACATCATTTCCGCGGCCATGTTGATCACAGCGCAGCGCAAGGAGGTGATCGACTTCAGCGACCCCGTGTTTCCCTACCCGGAGGGAATGGTCGTCAGCGTGACGGACAATACTCCGTACAGGAGTCTCGCCGATCTCAAGGGGCAGGTCGTCGGCGCGCAGGTCGGCACGGTGTACGTCGACTTCCTCAGGAAGAACGGCGAGTTCGCCGAGGTGAAGGTCTATGACTCGCTCGCCGACATCCTGCGCGACGTCGGCCTGGGACGCATCAAGGCCGGGTTCGGCGATGCGCCCATCCTCAAGTATCAGATCGCACAGAACTCTGACTTCAAGGCGAAGCTCGTCCCGACCTACGAGCCCAAGATGGCCGGCAGCGTCGGCATCGGCGTGCGCAAGACCGACGGCGAGCTGCTGAAGAAGATCAACGCCTCGCTTGCCAAGCTCAACGCCACCGGCACGGTCGACAAGATCCTCATCAAGTGGAATTTGAAGTAGGCAAGCACGGCTGAGCAGCCCGGCGCGCAACGCGCGGGGACCGGTCGATGCAGGCGTTCCTCCACGATGCGCAGGACTTTTTACCCATCCTGCTCAAGGGCTGTGTCGTCACCGTCGAGCTGACGCTCGCCGCGCTGGTGCTCTCGACGCTGCTCGGTTTCGTATGGGCGCTCGCGCGCCTGTCGCCGGTGCGCGCTCTCTCGGTTCCAGCGATCGCGATCATCACGGTAATTCGCGGCATACCGATCCTGGTGCAGCTCTTCTACATCTATTTCGTTCTCCCCGATCTCGGCATCAAGCTCTCCGCCTTCCAGGCCGGGTTCATCGGCCTGGGCATCGCCTACTCGGCGTACCAGGCGGAGAATTTCCGTGCCGGCATCGAGGCGGTTGATCCGGGGCAGATCGAGGCCGCGCAGTCTCTCGGCATGCGGCCGACGCTCATCATGCGCCGGGTGATCCTGCCGCAGGCGATTCGCGTGTTCCTTCCGCCGTACGGCAACACGATGATCATGATGCTCAAGGACTCGTCCATCGCCTCGGCGATCACGGTGGCCGAGCTCACGCGTGGCGGGCAGCTCATCGCGGCATCCACGTTCAAGAACATGACCGTCTTCACTCTGGTGGCGCTGCTCTACCTGGCGATGAGCCTGCCGCTGACCTACCTCGCGCACCGCCTCGAGCGCGCATTCGGGCGCAAGTAGGGCAAGCGATGATCTCGGTCCGGGCCATTTGCAAGTCCTTCGGCGAGCACCGCGTCCTCGATCGCGTGAGCCTCGAGGTCGCCAAGGGCGAGGTTGTCTGCATCATCGGCCCATCCGGTTCGGGCAAGTCGACGCTGCTCCGGTGCATCAACGGACTGGAGAGCTACGACGCGGGCGAAGTCGCAATCGACGGCGAGCCCGTACGCCGCGACCTCGCTTCGATCCACGAAGTTCGCAGCGAAGTCGGCATGGTCTTCCAGCGCTTCAACCTCTTTCCGCATCGCACCGCGCTGGAGAACGTGATGGAAGGTCCGGTGTACGTGAAGCGAGCGCCGCGCACCGAAGCACGGGAGCGGGCTGCGGCGCTGCTCGCGAAGGTCGGGCTCGCGCACAAGCTCGACGCTTATCCGGCGAAGCTCTCCGGCGGGCAGCAGCAGCGCGTGGCGATCGCGCGCTCTCTCGCGATGCAGCCGAAGGCGATCCTCTTCGACGAACCAACCTCCGCGCTCGATCCCGAGCTCGTCGGTGAGGTGCTCAGAGTCATGCTCGCGCTCGCGCGCGAGGGCATGACCATGATCGTGGTGACGCACGAGATGAGCTTCGCTGCCGAGGTAGCGCATCGGGTGCTCTTTCTCGACGAGGGACAGGTCGTGGAGGAGGGCACAGCGCGGCACATCCTCGCCAATCCGCGACACGAACGCACGCGCGATTTTCTGCAGCGCGTGCTAAGACCGGTCTGACCTCTTCGTTGCAGGGGCTTTGTGCAACGCAGCGGGCGAGAGCGCGCGATCGAGAGTAGAATTCGCGCCATGTCTTGGCGAAGTCGCCGCCCGTTTCACCTCTGATTCGCGCTTCCCGGCCGTGGGTCCGGGATGCGTGCCGCAACCGTTCCATGTCACGCCGCCAAAGGCGGGGACACGCTCCCACGAGGAGCGGCTTTCACGAGGTATCCGACAACGGCCGAGCGATCCTCGGACGGAGTCGAAGGAGTCGAACATGAAGAGCGCATTGAGCACCGAACGCTTGCTGGACGACCGGCTCGAAGCCGGCTCGCCGTCGATCGAGACCGAACGCCGCTACGGCGCGAACAACTACGCGCCCTTGCCGGTCGTGATGACACACGGGGACGGCGTGTGGCTGTGGGACGAGCACGGCCGGCGCTATCTCGACATGCTCTCCGCCTACTCGGCCGTCAGCCACGGCCACGCCCATCCGCGCATCGTGCGCGCGCTGGTCGCGCAGGCACAGCGCCTGGCGATGACCTCGCGCGCCTGCCACAACGATCAGCTGCCGCAATTGCTCAAGCGGCTCGCCGAGCTCACCGGGCTCGACCGGGCGCTGCCGGTGAACACCGGGCTCGAGGCGGTCGAAACGGGACTCAAGGCGGCGCGCAAGTGGGGCTACCGGGTGAAAGGCATCCCCGAAGGCAAGGCGCAGATCATCGCCTGCGAGAACAATTTCCACGGCCGCTCGATCACCATCGTCGGCTTTTCCTCCGATCCACAATACCGCGACGGCTTCGGGCCGTTTGCTCCAGGTTTCTCGCTCATTCCATTCGGCGAGGCGAGCGCGCTCGAGGCCGTGATCACGCCGCACACTGTCGCATTCCTGGTCGAGCCGATCCAGGGCGAAGGGGGCATCGTGGTGCCGCCGCCGGGTTACCTCGCCGAGTGCGCGCGGATTTGCCGCAAGCGTCGCGTGCTGCTCCTCTGCGACGAGATCCAGACCGGCATGGGCCGCACGGGCAAATTCCTCGCGAGCGAGCACGAGCGCGTCAAGCCCGACGGCCTGATGCTCGGCAAGGGGCTCGGCGGCGGATTGCTGCCGGTGTCGGCGTTTGTCGCCACGAGCGAGCTGATGCAGGTCTTTGATCCGGGCAGCCACGGCAGCACCTTCGGCGGCAACCCGCTGGCGGCCGCGGTCGCGCTCGAGGCGCTGGCCGTTCTTTTCGAGGAGAAGTTGATCGACCGCGCGCGAGATCTCGGCGAGCATCTGCTCGCGCAGCTCAAGACCGTGCACAGCCCGGCGATCCGTGAGGTGCGCGGCAAGGGGCTGTTTGTCGGAATCGAGGTTGATTCGCGACGCACCGACGCGCGCACGATCGTCGATCGGCTGCTCGCGCGCGGGCTGCTTTCCAAGGACACGCACGGCACGGTTGTCCGTTTCGCCCCGCCGCTGGTCATCGCCAAGGAGCAGATCGACTGGGCGGTCGAGCAGGTGCGCGCGGTGTTCGACGAGCGCGGCAAAGGGATGCGAAGGGCGGCGTAAGAGCAGCGTCCTTCGGATCCGCAGCCGCCGAATTCCCACCGGTGTTTGCCTGCGCGCGCCAATGACTCCGCGCAGGGTTGGATCGCGGGGGCCGCGACCGTTGGGCAGGGACCGGTTTTAGCCGCCCCGGGCTAGGCCGGGACGGAATGCGCTCGTCCTGCCGGTCGATTGAAGTCCCGGAGAGGGCGCCAAGCGCCCGGCGCGCCCAGGTTCGCCGCATAATGCGCGGATGCCGAAGCCCACCCTCTCGGACAAGCTGGTCGTTGCGATTTCCTCGCGCGCGCTGTTCGACCTGACCGAAAGCCATCGGATCTTCACCGAGCAGGGGGTCGAGGCCTACCAGCGCTACCAGATCGAGCACGAGGACGAGATCCTCGCGCCGGGGCCGGCCTTCACGCTGGTAAAGAAGCTGCTGCGGCTGAACCGCCCCGACAAGCAGTACGTTGAGGTGATTCTCCTTTCGCGCAACTCGGCGGATACGGGATTGCGCGTCTTCAACTCCATCAAGCACTACAGGCTCGACATCAGCCGCGCGGCTTTCACCAAGGGTGAACCGACTTCGCGCTATGTGCCGGCTTTCGGATCGCATCTATTCCTGTCGGCCGACACCGAGGACGTGAAACGGGCGCTCGACGACGGTTACGCCGCGGCGACCATCTTTCCCAGCGTGTACAAGAACGAGACCGACGAGTTGCGCATCGCTTTCGACGGCGACGCGGTCATCTTTTCGGATGAGGCCGAGCGCGTCTACCAGACGGGCGGCCTCGAAGCGTTCGCGCGGCGCGAGGCCGATGCTGCTCGCGACCCGCTGCCGGGCGGCCCGTTCAAGAATTTCCTCGCCGCCCTGCACCAGATTCAGGCGGACTATCCGGAGGACAAGAGCCCCATCCGTACGGCGCTCGTCACCGCGCGCAGCGCCCCGGCGCACGAGCGGGTCATCCGCACGCTGCGGGCATGGAACATCCGCATCGACGAAGCTCTCTTTCTCGGCGGGCTCGACAAGGGCGAGTTCCTGCGTGCGTTCGGCGCGGACTTCTTCTTCGACGACCAGCGCACGCACGTCGAATCGGCGGCGAAGCACGTCGCGGCAGGCCACGTCCCGCACGGGGTGGCGAACGAGTAGCTCGGCGCGATCTGCGGAGCACGGCCGATCGTTCCCGACATGACGACGAGCGAAGCGACCGCGCGGGCGCGTCCCAATCCGATCGCGGGAATCGGCGTGCGGCAGGTTCGCATCGCCTGCGGGCTCATTCTCTTCTTCTATCTGCTGTCGCATTTTTCGAATCACGCCCTCGGGAACATCTCCTACGAGGCGATGGAGGCAGCGCTCGACTACCACATGCGCTTCTGGCGCGACCCGGTCGTGGCAACCGTGTTCTATAGCGCGGCGGTCGTGCACTGGTCGCTCGGCCTGTGGGCGCTCTACGAACGCAGGCAATTTCGCTACAAGACGCCAGAGATGACGCAGCTGCTGCTCGGACTGTCGATTCCCTTCCTCATCGTCGGCCACCTGGTCGGAGTCCGGGTCGCGGCCGCGCTCTTCGAGCGCGACCTCTATTACGCGCAGGTCTTCAATGCCTACTGGGTGGGCAAGCCCTACCTCCACTGGATTCAATATGCGCTCCTGTTCGTCGCCTGGACGCACGGCTGCATCGGCCTGTACTTCTGGCTTCGGCTCAAGCCTTTCTTCCGCACGGCAGCGCCTTATCTTCTCGCCGCGGCGGTGCTGATCCCGACGCTTGCTTTCCTGGGGCTGGTGCAGGGAGCGCGCGAGGTTCGCGTGCTGAGCGAGAATCCCGAGTGGCGGGCCAACAACCTGCCGCCCGGGGGAATCCTCACGGCGGGGCAGCGGGACACGCTCGACAACATCATCGCGTTCTCCGGCGCGGGGTACCTAGCGGTTCTCGCGCTGATCATCGCAGCGCGAGGGGCGCGCGAGTTGCGCGAGCGGCGCGGCGGGCTAATCAAGCTCTTCTATCCCGGGGGTCGGGTCGTGAGCGTTCCGCGCGGATGGAGCGTGCTCGAGGCGAGCCTGCGCTACGAGATCCCGCACGCGAGCGTCTGCGGCGGCAAAGCGCGCTGCTCGACCTGCCGGATACGCGTCGTCGGCGCTGTGAAAGATCTACCGCTTCCTTCGCCCCGCGAGGCGTTCGTACTCGATCGCGTAGGCGTCAGCGCCGATCCTGCGATCCGGCTCGCGTGTCAGCTCCGCCCGCAACAGGACATCGCTTTCTTCCCGCTGCTGCCGCCGCAGACTTCGCGGGCGCCGGTGCCGGGATCGGGCCGGGCTCACACCGGCGACGAGCGTTACGTGGTGAGCATGTTCGTCGACATGCGCCGCTCGACCAGCGTCGCCGAGAAGCGGCTTCCGTTCGACACGATGTTCATCGTCAACCGCTTCGTCGCCGCGGTTTCCAGCGCAGTGGAGGCTGCTGGCGGCCAGGCAAACCAGTTCGTCGGAGACGGCGTGCTCGTCCTGTTCGGGCTGCGCGGGAGCGCAGAGGCTGCCTGCCGGCAAGCGCTCGCGGCCGTCGGCGGCATCGCGCAGAACATCGACCGGCTGAACAAGGAGCTCGCTGCAGACCTGCGCGAGCCGATCCGCTACGGGATCGGCGTGAACGGCGGGGAAGTCGTTCTCGGAGACGTGGTTTACGGGGCGCGCAACGTCTTCACGGCCCTCGGCGACCCCGTGAACGTCGCCGCGCGTCTGCAGGATCTGTCGAAGGAGCTTGGTTGCGAGGTCGTGCTGTCCGATGACGTCTGCCGGAGGGCCGGGCTCGCTGCCGACGCGCTTCCCGTCACGGAGATCGCGATCCGCGGGCGGGACGTTCCCATTACAGTGCGTACGGCGGTGACGGCGCGCCTGCTCTCGCAGAGTATTGCCTCGCAAGCGTCTTCATCCTGAGCGAACACTGGAAAACGATTGCGCGGTGATGGGCTAACCCACGCTAGACGATGCGGCCGAAGAACGGATATTGCGGATCGTTGTAGCCGGGTGTGGACGGGTGCCCGGGGCGCACAATCGTATCGACGAAGGCCTCGTCCTCCGCGTCGAGCGTCTTGTCGACGGCGGAGAGGTAGTCGGTCCACTGTTCGAAGGTGCGCGGTCCCGCGATCACGGAGCTTACCAGCCGATTGTTGAGCACCCAGGCGAGCGCGAACTGCGTCGCGCTGAGCCCCTTCTTCTCCGCGCGCTCCCTGATCGTCTGCGCCATCGCGATCGATTCCGGGCGAAACTCCGTCTCCATCATGCGCTGATCCTTGCGTGCCACCCGCGACTCCGTCGGCGGCTCCGCGCCAGCGATGTACTTGCCGGTGAGTATGCCTCGCGCGAGCGGGCTGTACGGAACGACCCCCAGTCCGTAGTGAGCGCACGCGGGAAGAATCTCGACCTCAGGCATGCGATTGAAGGCGTTGTAGTAGGGCTGACACACGACGGGCTTCGGTACGCCGAGCCGGGCGCACACGCTCACGACCTCCGCGATGCGCCAGCCGCGATAGTTCGAGACGCCGAAGTAGCGGATTTTGCCGGCGTGAATCAGGTCACCGATCGCCGCGACCGTTTCCTCGAGCGGTGTGGCCTGATCGTCGCGATGCAGGTAGTAGATGTCGATGTAGTCGGTCGCGAGCCGCTTCAGGCTGTCCTCGCAGGCCTGCATGATCCAGCGCCGCGAGAGTCCGCCGTCGACCGGCCTCTGCGTCAAGATGTTGCCGACCTTCGTGGCGAGAATCCAGCGAAGGCGATGGGCGCCGATCGCTTGCCCGACGATCGTTTCGGACGCGCCCTTTGCATAGGCGTCTGCAGTGTCGATGAAGTTGACTCCGGCTTCGTGCGCGGAGGCGATGATCCGCTGCGCGGTGCCGGCGTCCGTCCGGTCGCCGAACATCATCGTGCCGAGACAGATGACGGAGACTTCGAGGCCGCTGTTGCCGAGACGGCGAGAGTTCATGGTCGCAGGTGCCTGATCCGAGGAAGCGTGATGCTGAGGCAAATGACCTCAGCGTGCAATCGCTGCGCCCGCGCGCAGGTATAATTTTCGCTACCGCCTCGCCGCTGCAACCCCTTATGCATGTCTTTTTCGAGGACGACGGCTCGTTTCGGGCCGGGACTGTCCTCGCCGACAACGACACGTCGCTGCAGGTCGAGACCGCGTCGGGCAAGCGCATGAAGATCAAGGCGGCGAACGTGCTGCTGCGTTTCGCCGAGCCTTCGCCGGCCGCGATCATGACCGAGGCGAAGAGACTCGCGCGGGACGTGGATCCGAACTTCCTGTGGGAAGTGAGCGACGGACGGGAGTTCCTGTTCACCGAGCTTGCCGCCGACTACTACGGGCGCGCGCCGAGCCCCACGGAGGCTGCGGCGCTCGCGCTGTGCCTGCACGAATCGCCGATGTATTTCTACAAGAAGGGCAAGGGCCGCTATCGCGCTGCGCCGGCGGAGGCGCTCCAGGCCGCCCTCGCGGGCGCGGAGCGCAAGCGCCGCGAGGGCGAACGGATCTCGACCTACGTGCAGGAGCTCAAGCAGCATCGGTTGCCGGAGGCTTTCCGGGAAAAACTTCCGGCGATTCTCTACAAGCCGGACAAGCTCGCCCTCGAGACGCGCGCGCTCAGCGCCGCGTGCGAGGAGCTGCAGACCAATCCGCTTGTGTTGCTCGCTGCCTGCGGGGCGATTCCTTCGACTCACGACTATCACTTCAACGGCTTCCTGTTCGACGCGTTCCCCGCCGGAACGGCGTTTCCTTCGTATGGCGAGGCGCCCGACGTCCCGGACTTGCCGCGCGCAGAAGTGCGAGCCTTCTCCATCGACGACGCGACGACGACCGAGATCGACGACGCGTTCTCCGTGCGGGCGCTGCGCGACGGCGGTTTCGAGATCGGCATCCACATTGCCGCGCCGGGCGCCGTGATCGGGCGCGGGACGCCGCTCGACGCCGTCGCGCGGGCACGGCTTTCCACGGTGTACATGCCGGGGCGCAAGATCACCATGCTGCCGGAGCCGGTGCTCGCCCGTTTCACTCTGGCAGCCGGCTCGGCACCGCCCGCGCTCTCTCTTTACGTGCAAACCGCCGCGGACGGAACGCCGCTGAAGCACACGACGCGCCTCGAGCGCGTGCCAATCGCGGAGAATCTGCGGCTCGACGCTATCGGAGAGCAGTTCGCGCAGCCCGCCGCCCCCGGCGAAGCGCAGTGGACCGACGAGCTGCGAGCGCTGTGGCGCCTCGCGCAGAAGCTCGAAGCCGCACGCGGCAAGGCGGACGCCCAGCGCATCGACTACAGCTTTCGCGTCGACTGGGATGCTGCCCCGGACGGCAAGATCGCGATCGTGCCGCGCCCGCGTGGCTCGCCGCTCGACAAGCTGGTGGCCGAGTCGATGATCCACGTCAACAGCACCTGGGGCAAGCTGCTTGCGGAGGCCGGAGTGGCCGGCCTGTATCGCACGCAGCAGGCAGGGAAAGTGAAGATGAGCACCAAGCCGGAGGCGCATCAGGGTCTGGGCGTCGAGCAGTACCTCTGGGCGAGCTCGCCCCTGCGCCGCTACAGCGACCTGGTGAACCAGCGACAGCTCCTCGCGCTCGTCGCGGGGGAGCGGCCGCCCTACGCGGAGAACGACGCCGAGCTCTTCGCTTGCGCCGCAGATTTCGAGGCAACGTACGCGCAATACGCCGAATTCCAGAATCGCATGGAGCACTACTGGTGCCTGCGCTGGCTCCTGCAGGAGCGCGTGGGGGAAGCCTCGGCGAGCGTGCTGCGCGAGAATCTCGTGCGCTTCGACGGGTTGCCGCTGGTCGTGCGCGTCGCCGACCTGCCGGTGCTCGCGACCGGTAGCAGGGTTCGGCTGCGCATCGGACGCATCGATCTGCTGTCAGCGACCCTCGAGACGCACTACACAGGAATGGCGCCCGACTAGCGCAAGAGGCGCAAGCCGCAGGCCCCGGGCATGACATCGGGATATACTTGCGCCCACATGCCCGCCAAGCCGGCCCGCACTCGAGCCACGCCGGGCGCAGCGACCGCGCGCCAGGAAGCGCCGCGGCCACGCGCACGGCCTGTCGCCGTTGGCGAGCCGCGCACGATGTCGCTCCCCTTCCTCGCGGTCGATCCCGCGCCGGGGAATCGTCTGCTCGCGAACGCGCTGGTGGGCTCGGTCGTGCTGCACATGATCGTGCTCGCGATCAGATTCAGTCCGTTCCAGATGCCCGCGTTCGACCGCAACGCGCCTCAACTCGAGGTCGCGCTCGTGAACGCGAAGTCGACCTCGAAGCCGAGCAACGCGGAGCTCCTCGCGCAGGCGAATCTCGAAGGGGGAGGCAACACCGACGCCAACCGGCGCGCAAAGAGCCCGCTGCCGGTGCTGCCGCGCGACAGCGAGAAGACCGATCTTTCCGTAGCCACGCAGAAGGTGGAGGAGCTGGAGAAGCAGGCGCGCGAAATGATGACGCAGCTCCAGGCCAGGGCGGCCGTCACGCCTCCGGTGACGAAACCGACCGAAGTGCAGGAAGCCCCCGAGCTGCCGAGCGCCACCGAGCTGATGCAGCGCTCGCTCGAATCCGTGCGGCTCGAGGCCCAGATCGCCAAGGAGCTCGAGGCCTACGAAAAGCGGCCCAAGCGACGATTCGTGGGTGCGCGCGCTCAGGAATATCGCTTTGCACGCTACGTCGAGGATTGGCGGCTGAAGGTGGAACGCGTCGGCAACCAGAACTATCCGGAGGCGGCGCGGGAGCAGAAGCTCTATGGCAGCCTCCTGCTCACCGTCGGCATCCGCGCCGACGGCTCGCTGGAAAGCATCGCGCTCGAACGCTCGTCGGGACAGAAGGTCCTCGACGCAGCGGCGAGGACGATCGTGGAGATGGCCGCCCCCTACGCGCCGTTCCCGCCGGATATCAAGCGCGACACCGACATCCTCTACATCACCCGCACGTGGACCTTTGCGCCGGGCGACGCACTGATTTCGCAGTGAACGAGGCGCGCGAGCGGCTTTCGGAACGCACGGCCTGATCCGAATGCGGGTGGCGGGGCGCTGGCTGCTGTGGATACTGCTGCTCGGGGTAGTCGGGGTTCTTCTCGTCCAGGTGTGGTACGCCGTACACATTCTGTGGTGGCGCGACCATGCGCCGCGCGAGACCGCCTTCATGACCATGCGCGAGGCCGAGCTCAAGGAGCGCGGCAAGCAGCCGCACCTCTCCTATCGCTGGGTCCCCTACGAGCGCGTCTCGCCGGCGCTGAAGCGGGCGATGATTGCGGCGGAGGACGCGAAGTTCGTCGAGCACGAAGGCTTCGACTGGGACGGGATCCAGCGGGCGATCGAGAAGAACTACCGGAGGGGGCGGGTGGTCGCCGGCGGTTCCACGATCACGCAGCAACTGGCGAAGAACCTGTTTCTTTCCTCGCAGCGCAGCTACTGGCGCAAGGCGCAGGAAGCGCTGATCACGCTCATGCTCGAAGCGATACTCGACAAGCGCCGCATCTTCGAGCTCTATCTGAACGTCATCGAATGGGGCGACGGCGTGTTCGGTTGCGAGGCGGCCTCCCGCCGCTACTTCGGCATCGGTGCGGGCGAGATCGACACGGCGCAGGCTGCGCGGCTTGCGGCGATGGCGCCGAATCCGCTCTATTACGAGCGCCACCCCGACGCGCGCGGGCTGGCCCGCAAGATGCCTATCATCATGGCGCGGATGCCGGCCGCGGAGTTGCCGTAGAGACGGTTGTCGGGCACGATAAAGCCGGCTGGAGAGCACCGGCCAGCCGCTAGGCGGACGCAGACGGCCCGTTTGCGCGACCAAGGGAGACGGTGGGAATGGCTCATCGCGCATTGCCTTTTCTGCTGCGCATCTGCGAGGCGATCGATCGGCTTTTCATCGTCGAGGTCGGCCCATTCGGCTCCCAGCTGGCCGAAGACGCCCGCGCCGCGTGGCTTGCAACGGGCAACAAGAACCGCCCGTCGGATCTCGAACAGTACGTGGCGCTGCTCGCGCAGAATATCGATGATCTGGAACGGCGCGAGGCTTTCGTGCAGGATGCCATAGGGTGCATCAAGTTCTAGGCGTAGCGAGGGAGGATCAAAATGCTCTTCAACCGTTCGATTACCACGCAGTTCACCGTCGTGTTCATCGTCGCGCTGCTCCTGGTCGTCGGCTCCTTCTACCTCGTTCTCGACAGTGTGTATCGCAACGAGCTGAAGTCGCAGGCGGAAACGGTTGCCGACAACGTGGACGCCTTCGGCAGCTGGGTATCCCAGTACGGCCGCGTGTGGGTGCGCGACGACAACAAGAGCTACCTCGGCCAGGTTACGCTGGTTAGCGCCCCTGACCCTGCTGCGGTGGCGCCGGCGGCTCCAGACACGTGGCACTTCTACTCGAAGAACCCTGCGCTCGCGCAGCGCGAGTACTCGGAGGTCGTGGAGAAGTCGCCATCGCCGGCCAAGTTCCGTGTCACCTCGCACAACTTCATGAATCCGGTCAACAAGCCCGATGCCTTCGAGGTGCGGGCGCTGGATCGCATCCGGGCGAACCACCTGAACGAGTACTATGAAGTTCTGCCCGACAGCTTCCGTTACGCGCGCACACTGTACGAAAAGGCTTCCTGCCTCGGCTGTCACGCGAGTGCGGAGAGCGC
>Ga0187779_10002050_pt1 | contig 12490 bp, 10 predicted proteins | sample 1015_Q2_SP10_10__FD_132435 | JGI IMG/M metagenome (GOLD analysis project Ga0187779, IMG submission 132435) | Tropical peat soil microbial communities from peatlands in Department of Meta, Colombia - 1015_Q2_SP10_10_MG | ecosystem: Environmental > Terrestrial > Soil > Wetlands > Peat | place... | reverse complement strand
GAAGACGCGCGGGGGCTACCTCCCGGCCGGCGGCCGCGGCCGTTTCGTCGCGCCGTTCGAAACCGCGGCGTGGGCCCTCGAGCCAGGCGGCATCAGCGGCATCGTGAGCTCGCCGTTCGGCTTCCACGTGATTCGCCGCCCGCCGCTCGCCGAAGTGCGGGACTCCTTCGCCGCCGACCTCGGGCGCGAGCTGATGGGGCACCTCGATTCGATCTACGTGGACAGCATCGCCGTCGCGAAGCACCTCACGGTCGACGACAAGGCGCCGGCGATCGTACGCGACATTTTCAGCGATCTGATCCGCGCGCGGACCGACGATCGCGTGCTCGCCACGTACACCGGCGGAGCGTTCCGCGGGCGGGACCTGTCGCGGTGGATCGACGCGATCGGCGCCGAGCAGGTGCGGGGCCTGCCGGGCGCGGGCGACGCGCAGATCAGGGAATTCCTGCGCGTCGTCGCGCAGCGGGACCTGCTGCTCGCGCACGTGGACTCCGCCAGCGGTCCCCTCGGCCCCGACGACTGGAAGCGCGTCCTGATGATGCACGATTCGGCGATCGCGATTCTGAAGTCTGAGCTCGGTCTGACGCCGCAGGTGCTCACCGACTCGGCGCCGAACGCGGACGCTCGGCGCCACCTCGCCGCCGCGCACGTGACCGCCTATCTCCAGCACGCCCTGCAGGGAACCGCGCGCTTTTTCCCGGTGCCCCCGTTCCTCGCCGCCGAGTTGCGGCAGAGTGAGAAGTGGTCGATCAACCCCGCCGGCGTATCGGAAGCCGTCGAGCGCGTCGTCGCCCTGCGCGGTGCCGGACCCGCGGGTGCGCCGGAATCCGCGCCGCCGGCCAGCGCAGGCGGCGCCGTCCGTCCCGCCCCCGGCCCGGCGCCCATTCCCCTCGACACGACGCGTCACGTCTATGTGCGCTAGAGTCATGCGCCGCGCGGCGCCGCTCATGCTCCTCGCTCTCGGCGCCGCCTGGCCGCTCGCCGCGCAGCAGCGCGGCCAGGTTGTGGACCGGATCGTCGCGCTCGTCGGGACCACGCCCATTCTCCAGTCGCAGCTCGAGGAGCAGTTTCTGCTCGCCCAGTCGCAGGGCGCGACGATTCCCCAGGACTCGGCCGGGCGCGAGGCCGCGCGGCGCCAGCTCCTGACCCGGATGGTCGACGAGGAGATCCTCGTCCAGCAGGCCGATCACGACACGTCGGTCAAGGTGACCGAGCAGGAAGTCGAGTCCGAGGTCGAGAAGACGGTCGACAACGTCCAGAAGCAGTTCACGTCGCAGGCCGAGTTCGAAACCCAGCTGCGCACGGCGGGATTCGCGTCGGTAGAGGAATGGCGGCGCTGGCTGACGACGAATCAGCGGCGGACGATGCTGCAGCAGCGGCTCATCGACGACCTCCGCTCCCAGAACAAGCTTCGTCCCATTCCGCCGACCGACGCCCAGATGAAGAAATACTGGGAGGAGAACGTCTCCCAGCGACCCAAGCATCCGGCGCTCGTATCGTTCCGTCAGATCGTGATCGCGGTGAAGCCCGATTCCGGGTCGCGCGCGCGGGCGGTCGCGCTCACCGATTCCTTGATCACGGCGTTACGCCGCGGGGCCAACTTCGCCGAAGTCGCCAAGAAGTTCTCCGCCGACACGGGGTCGCGGGTGCAGGGCGGGGAGCTGGGCTGGTTCCGCCGCGGCGTGATGGTCAAGAATTTCGAGGAGGCGGCGTTCAAGCTGCGCCCGGGCGAGATCTCGGATCTCGTGGAGACGCAGTTCGGATTCCACATCATCCAGGTGGAGCGCATCCAGCCCGCCGAGATCGAAGCGCGGCACATCCTCATTTCCCCGACCATCTCGGCCGCGCAGATCGCGCTCACGCACCGGCTCGCCGACTCGGTCTACGCCGCCTGGAAGGCGGGAGCGTCCTACGACACGCTCGCGCGTCTCTACTCCGATCCCAACGAGTCCCGGCTCGTGGAGGCGATGCAGGCGCCCGATCTGCCGCCGGACTACCCGCATTCCCTGGCGACCGACAGCACGCGCGGGCTGCGCCCCGCCTTCGAAATCGACACGGTGACCGGACGACCCAAATTCGTCGTGCTCGAGGTGACGAAGTGGCAACCGGAAGGCGAGCTGACGTTCGACGACGTGAAGGACCGGATCCGCGAGCAGCTCGGCCAGCAGCTCGCCGTCGAGCATTACCTGGATCTCCTCCGCCGCACGACCTACATCGACATTCGCTACTGAGCGCGTGGGCAGACCCCGCATCGCGGTGACCCTCGGGGACCCCCGCGGGATCGGTCCGGAGGTCGTCGCCCGCGCCCTTGCTGCTCCCACAACACTCGACGCCGACGTCATTGCCATCGGTCCCGACGACCAGGTCGCTGATCTGCCCGTCGCGGGCAAGGTAGCGCTCGGCGTCTGGGGGACGGGTCGCGCGGGGAGCGACGCGGACATCGCGACCGCGGCGGGCAAGGTGGCGGGCCTCGCCGTGGACAAGGCCGTCGAGTTGGCCCTGAGCGGCGCGGCCGCCGCCATCGTGACCGGACCCGTGCACAAGTACGCGCTCCATCTCGCCGGGTACCGGTTCCCCGGGCTCACGGAGCTCCTGGCCAATCGGGCGGGAGACGTCGACGTCGCGATGATGCTCGCGGCGGCGCGGCTGCGCGTGGTGTTGGTCACGACGCACATTGCGCTGCGGGACGTCCCCGCGAGCGTCACGACCGAGCGCGTCGTGCGCATCGGCCGGATCACGGCGGAGGCGCTGCGTCGCTGGTGGGGGATGCCGCACCCACGACTCGCGCTCTGCGCGCTCAACCCGCATGCCGGGGAGTCGGGCCTGTTCGGCGACGAGGATGCGCGCGTGCTCCGTCCCGCCGCGGAGACGCTCGACGCCGTGGGGCCGCTTCCCGCCGATACGGTGTTCGTGCGCGCGATGCGCGGGGAGTTCGACGCGGTGCTCGCGCCGTATCACGACGTCGGCATGACGGCGGTCAAGGTGGCGGGGTTCGGGACGGGCGTGAACGTGACGCTGGGGTTGCCGTTCCCGCGCACCGCGCCCGATCACGGCACGGCGCTCGACATCGCCGGCAAGGGGATCGCGGACGCGGGATCGATGCGGGCGGCGCTGGAGCTGGGCGTGGAGCTCGCGAGGCGAAACGCTGTAAAGCGCTAAGACGCTACGACGCTGCGAGCTAGCGTCCCACCGTCGTAGCGTCGTATAACGCCTTCAGCAGTCCCTGCAGCCGCTCCAGCTTGAGCTTGTGACTCGCGCGGTTCACGACCGCGATCGCGCGGACGTCGAGAATCGTCGCCCGCTCCACCAGCTGGTTCTCCTTCAGCGTCCGCCCCGTATCCACGAGATCCACGATCCAGTGCGAGAGGTCGAGCAGCGGCGCCACCTCGACCGAGCCCGCGACCGTGATGATGTGGACGCCCAGGCCGGTTTCCGCGAAGAACGCGCGCGTGAGGCGCGGATACTTGGTCGCGACCCGGGGAGTGACGCCGCCCGGGAGGGACGGGTACGGCGCGTCCGCTCGGCTCGCGACCACCATGCGGCACCCCCCGAAGCCGAGTGTGAGGGGCTCGAGCACGTCGGCGGAGGCTTCGCGCAGTACGTCCGTCCCCGCGACGCCGAGATCCGCGGCGCCCGATTCCACGTACACCGGGACGTCGGCGGGTTTCACGAACAAGAAGGAAAGCGCGCCGTCGTCCGAGGGGACGAGCAGGCGGCGGGTCGTGCCGGGGTCGGAGACGCGGTGTCCCGCCCGCTCGAACAGGGCGAGCGCGGGCTCGAGCAGGCGTCCCTTGGGCAGGGCGACGCGCAGCGGGGGCGCGGCAGTCATGCCGTCGCCTCGGCGAGGGCGTCGAGGTCGATTGTCCACCCGGCGGCAGGGAGCGGCCGGCCGAAGCGCGCCACGAGGTCGTCGTAGCGCCCGCCGGCTCCGACGGCGGCACCCACACCCGCCGCGAAGATCTCGAAGTGTATCCCCGTGTAGTAGTCCAGCCCGCGCACCTCGCCGAAGTCGTACACGATGTGACGGCGCTCCTCCGCGCTCAGTGCCGCGTCGATCTCGCGCAGCCGGTCGATGGCGTCCCGGGCTTCCGGGGCGAGCCGGGCGGCGCGGTCGAGCGCGTCCCGCCGGCCGATGACGAACGGCAACGATTGCAGTACGCCCGGGGCGACGGAGGCGAGCCCCGCGGCGTCCTTGCGGTCGATCAAGCGCCGCACCGCCGTGCGCTCGTCCAGGTCCAGGGCGGCGAGCGCGGGCGCGAGGGCGCCCGCGTGGCCCAGGTTCAGCTGGAATTCCTCGATCGCCGCGTCGCGCAGCAGCTCGACGACCAGGCGCACGATTTCGACGTCGGCCTCGACGCCACTCGTTCCGAGCAGCTCGCCACCCACCTGGAGGATTTCCCGGGCGCGCCGTCCCTCGCGCTCGGGATCCTGTCGAAACACCTCGCCCGCATAGCAGAGGCGGAGCGGGGTCGCGCGGTCGGACAGTTTGGTCGCGGCGAGGCGCGCCACGCTCGCGGTGAAGTCGTAGCGCAGGGCGAGGAGCCGGCCGTCCAGATCGAGGAAGCGGATGAGCCGGTCCGCGACGTCCGCTCCGCCCGCGCGCGCGAAGACCTCCGCGTACTCGAAGGTCGGCGGGATGATCTCCTCGTACCCGGCGCGCGCGATGCGCTCGAGCATCTTGCCTTGCAGGGCACGCCGGCGGCGCACGGCGTCGCCCGCGAGGTCGAGCGCGCCGGGCGGGATCGGAGCGATGCTCGAGCGCAGCTTCACGCGGGCACCGGGCGCTGCAGCAGGCGGGCCGCGCCGACCCGGCGCCCGTCCATCTCGACAATCTCGAACACGGCGCCGCCCAACGTCACCCGATCGCCCACGCGGGGGAGCCGGCCCAGCGATCCGAAGAGGAGACCGCCGAGGGTGGTGTAGTCGGCGTCGTCGAGGCCGAGCCCGTAGGTCTCGTTCACCTCGTCGATCGGCATGGCGCCGGGGAGGACGGGGGGCGTGCCCGCGGCCGGCGCCGCTGGACCCGGCGCGGGCCGGTCGTACTCGTCGTAGATCTGCCCCACGATCTCCTCCAGGAGGTCCTCCATGGTGACGAGCCCGGCGGTGCCGCCGAACTCGTCCAGCACGATCGCCATGTGGTTGCTTTGCCGCCGCATGTCCGCCAGCACGTCTTCGACCTCCCGCGTGCCCGGCACGAAGACCGCCGGACGCAGAATGGATTCGAGCGTTCCGCCTTTGCCCGACCGCACGCCCGCGAGAATGTCCTTCGCGTGCACGGTGCCCACGACGTCGTCGAGCGAGTCGCGGTAGACGGGGTAGCGCGAGCGTCCCGCGGCCGCGACTTCGTCCGCGGCCTCCGCCAGCGACAGATGCGCGGGGAGCGCCACCATTTCCGTGCGCGGCGTCATCACGTCGCGGGCGGTCTTCTCGCTGAACTCGAACACCCCTTCGAGCAGCCGCGCGTCCCCGGCCTCGAGCGAGCCCTTTTCCTCGCTCTGCTCGACCAGCATCCGCAGCTCCTCGGGGGAATGAATGCGGTCGAGCGCCGACGACGTCTCTTTCACGCCCAGGAGGCGGACCACGCGTCGCGCGCTCCAGTTCAGGAGGTCGGTGAGCGGGCTCGTGATCCGGGAGAACAGGATCAGCGGTGCCGCGATCCACCGGCTCGTGCGCTCCGGGTAGGTGATGGCCCAGGCCTTGGGCGCCTGCTCCCCGAACACGACGTGCAAGAACGAGACGAGCGACACGGCGACGACCGACGCGATGCCGCCCCGCGCGAGAAAGCTCAGGGCGGGCGGCAGGCTCGCGAACCACTCGTGGAACACGCTCGCCGCGGCGCCTTCGGCGACGTACCCGAGCAGGATCGACGCGACGGTGATGCCGAGCTGCGCGGCGGACAGCTGACGGTAAAGGTCTTGCAGCGCCTTCTGCACCGTCTTAGCCTTCCGGTCGCCGTCCCGCGCCAGCGCTTCGATGCGCGTGCGGCGCGCCGCGACGAGAGCGAATTCCGCCGCCACGAAAAACGCGTTCGCCGCGACCAGCACGATCACGGCGACGAGGCGGAACGTCAGCGACCCGACTTCCGGTTCTGTCATGCGACTCGCGAAAAGCTAGCCGGTGCTCACTCGACTTCAAGCGCCGCCCTACGACGCGCTGGCGCCGCACTTTGCGGGACGCGGCGCGGCCGATGCCGCGACCGCCGCGGCGGTCAGCGCCATTCTCAGCGACGTGCGCGCGCGCGGCGACGACGCGGTCGCCGAGCAGACGCGGCGGCTCGACGGCGTGCAGCTCGCCCCCGCCGAGTGGGAGATCCCGCGCTCCGCGTGGCAGGCCGCGCGCCGCCGTGTCACCCCGGCACTGGCGGAGGCCCTCGAGCTGGCGGCGGCACGCGTCCGGGCGTACCACGAGCGCCAGGTCGGTGGCGGATTCCTCGAGCGCACGCGCGACGGGAACGCCCTCGGCATGCGGGTCCTCCCGCTCGACCGGGTCGGTGTGTACGTCCCCGGCGGGAAAGCGTCGTACCCCTCGACCGTGATCATGAATGTAGTCCCCGCGTCCGTCGCGGGCGTGACTGACATCGTCATGGTGACGCCGCCCGGCGGCGTGAACGACGCGGTGCTCGCAGCCGCGGACCTGGCGGGCGTGGGGCGCATCTTTCAGATCGGCGGTGCCCAGGCGATCGCGGCCCTCGCGTGGGGCACGCGCACGGTACCGCGGGTCGACAAGATCGTCGGCCCGGGGAACCGCTTCGTCACGGAAGCGAAGCGGCAGGCCGCGGGCGCCGTCGGGATCGACATGCTCGCGGGGCCGACCGAAGTGCTGGTGGTCGCCGATCGGTCCGCGGACGTGCGGCACGTCGCGGCCGACATGATCGCGCAGGCGGAGCACGACGAGGACGCGGCGGCGTGGTGCGTGACGACGAACCCGGACCTCGTCGCCGCGCTCGAAGCGGAGCTGGGACGCCGCGTGCCGGCGTCGCCCCGTGCGGAGATCGTCCGGCGCTCGCTCACGGCGCACGGCGTCGTCGTCGTGGTTCCGGATCTCGACGCGGCGGTCGAGGTGGTGAACCGGCGGGCGCCCGAGCACCTCGAGCTGCTGCTCGACGATCCCTGGCCTGTTGCGAATCGCATCAGGCACGCCGGGGCGATCTTCGTCGGCCCCACGACGCCCGAGCCCGTGGGGGACTACCTCGCCGGCCCGTCACACGTGTTGCCCACGGCGGGCGCGGCCCGATATGTTTCGCCCCTCGGGGTCTACGACTTCGTGAAACGCACCAGCCTCATCTCGTACTCCGCGGCACGGCTCGCGGAGGACGCCCCGCACCTGATCGCGCTGGCGGAGGCGGAGGGCCTGTTCGGCCACGCCGAGGCGATCCGGGTCCGGACGGGCAAATGACCACCCTTCCCGTCGAAGTGCAGTGCGCGCACCGCGCGCCGATGCGCCCCGAGACGCGGCGGCAGCTGAGTCTCGTGCTCGGGCTGACGGCCCTCGTGATGCTCGCCGAGGCGATCGGCGGCTACTTCGCGCACTCGCTGGCGCTGCTCGCGGACGCCGGCCATATGCTCGCCGACGTCGGCGCCCTCGGGTTGTCGCTCGTCGTCGCCCATCTGGCGGACCGGCCCGCCACCCCGCAACGGTCCTATGGGTTGCTGCGCCTCGAGATTCTCGCCGCGCTCGTGAATGGCGCGGCCCTCATCGTGATCGCCCTCGCGATCGCCGCCGAGGCGTACCGGCGGCTGCGCGTGCCCACGGACGTGCACGCCCCCCTGATGCTCGGCGTGGCCGCCGTCGGCCTCGCCGCGAACATCGGGGGCGCGCTCATCCTCCATCACGGCCACGACCATTCGCTCAACGTGCACGGGGCGTACCTGCACGTCCTGAGCGACGCGCTCGGGTCGGTCGGCGCCCTCGCGGCCGCGGCGATCATCCTCGCGACCGGACGGACGGCGGCCGATCCGATCATCTCGGCCCTGATCTCTTTCCTGATTCTCTACGGGGCGTGGCAGCTCACGCGAGAAAGCGTCGACATCCTGCTCGAGGCGACCCCGCGGCACATCTCGCTGCACGACGTGCACGATCGTGTCGCGTCCCTCCCGGGCGTGCGCTCCGTGCATGACCTCCACGTGTGGACGCTGACGAGCGGTGTGGTCGCGATGAGTGGACACCTGGTGGTCGCGAATCCCGACCAGAACCAGGGCATCCTCGAAGCCGTCCAGGGTCGGATGCGCGAGCTCGGCATTCACCACGTGACGGTGCAGATGGAGCGGGACCCGACGTGCCTGTGACGGCCGCTTGCGCGGCCACGGCCGCCCCGGGTATACTGGCCCGCTCAATGAGGGCCCCCGCGTAAAGGTGTAACGCAGTGCAACTCCGCAATATCGCGATCATCGCCCACGTGGATCATGGGAAGACGACGCTGGTGGACCAGATGCTCCGCCAGGCGGGCGTCTTCCGCGCCAACCAGCAGGTGGGCGAGCGCGTGCTCGACTCCAACCCGCTCGAGCGCGAGCGCGGCATCACCATCCTTTCGAAGAACGCCGCGGTGCGCTGGGGGGAGACGAAGATCAACATCGTCGACACTCCCGGGCACGCCGACTTCGGCGGCGAGGTCGAGCGCATCCTGCGAATGGTGGACGGCTTCTTGCTGCTCGTCGACGCGGCGGAGGGCCCGATGCCGCAGACGCGCTTCGTGGCGGGCAAGGCGCTCGCGCTCGGCCTCCGGCCGATCGTCATCGTGAACAAGATCGACCGCTCGGACGCGGAGCCCCTGCGCGTGCACGACGAGGTGCTGGAGCTGCTCCTCGATCTCGAGGCGACGCCCGAGCAGTTCAACTGCCCGTTCCTCTACGCCGCGAGCCGGCAGGGAATCGCGACGCGCGACCTCGCGGTGCCGGGCACCGATCTGCGGCCGCTGTTCGAGACCATCCTCGAGACGATTCCCGCACCGACCGGTGATCCCGACCTTCCGTTCCAGATGCTCATCTCCACCCTCGACTACTCGTCGTATCTCGGGCGGATCGGCATCGGCCGGATCGAGCGCGGCAAGGTGCGCGTGGGCGAGACCGTGGCGCTCCTGCCGCTGGGCGAGCCGGGTCCCGTCTTCGAGGGCCTGTACGAAGAAGCGAAGGTCGCCAAGCTGTTCGCCTTCGAAGGCGTGGAGCGGGTAGAGGTGCAGGAAGCGGCCGCGGGCGAGATCGTGGCCCTCGCCGGGCTCGAGGGCGTGGAAATCGGGAAGACGGTGACGGCCCTGTCGACCCCGGAGCGGCTCGCCGGGATCGCCGTCGAGCAGCCGACCATCTCCGTGGATTTCATGGTCAACAACTCCCCGTTCGCGGGGCGCGAGGGCAAGTTTGTGACGGGCCGCCAGCTCCGCGAGCGGCTGTACAAGGAGCTCGAGCGCAACGTGGCGCTGCGGGTGGAGGACACGGACAATCCCTACACCTTCACCGTCTCCGGACGCGGGGAGCTGCACCTCGGCATCCTGATGGAGACGATGCGGCGCGAGGGATACGAGTTCCAGATCAGCCGGCCGCGCATCATCCCGCGGGAGGGGCCGAACGGCGAGCAGCTCGAGCCCTACGAGGAGCTGATGGTGGATTGCCCCGAAGGGTACCTGGGCGTCGTGATGGAGAAGCTCGGGCCCCGCCGCGCGACGCTCCTGGACATGAAGAATCCGGGCCAGGGGACCGTGCGGATGCGGTTCAAGGTCCCGGCGCGCGGGCTGCTGGGCTACCGCTCGGAGTTTTTGACCGACACGCGCGGGAATGGGATTATGCACCACCGCTTTTTCGAGTACGGTCCCTGGGCGGGTCCGATCTCCGGCCGCAGCCGGGGGGTCCTGGTGGCGGACCGGGAGGGGGTGGCGGTAGCATATGCACTGTTTAATCTGCAGGAGCGGGGCACCCTGTTCGTAAAGCCGGGCGACCCCGTGTACGAGGGGATGATCGTGGGGGAGAGTGCGCGCCCCGACGACATCGACGTCAACGCGGCGAAGGAGAAGAAGCTGACGAACATGCGGACGACCGCGTCCGACGAGATGATCATCCTCGAGCCGCCGCGCCAGGTTTCGCTCGAGCTGGCGCTCGAGTACATCGAAGACGACGAGCTGATCGAGGTCACGCCGTCGTCGGTGCGGCTGCGCAAGCGCGCACTGGGCGCCACCGAGCGCCGCAAGCTCGCCCGGAATGCGCGGGCGGGCGTCGAACCGTGAGGGTCGTTCAACCGCAACCTTAGCTGGGGGTGACGATGTTGTCCCGCGAGACGTCGGACTGGTCGCTCAAGCGTCGTAGCGACGGTCTCGACGAAGAAAATTTCGAGGACTTCGAAGAGGACAAGGACCTCGACGAGGACTTCGACGACGAGCTGGACGAGGATGAGCTGGACGACGAGGATCTGGACGACCTCGACGAATACGACGACCTCGACGACGAGTTCGACGACGATGAGGACGAAGAGTCCCGCCCGCGGAAAGGTCCACGGCGGGACTGGGAGTAGGGAGCGGGAGACGACGGCCGGCGGGGTGACGCCGGCCGTCGTGCGTTCAAGGGACCGGCGCCGACGCGTCCCGGGGTGACGCGCGGCGCCCGAGCTCCCACAAGTAGGCGTACTTGAGGAAGCAGGCATACGCCGTCAGCGTGGACGTGAGCAGGCCGAAGACGCCGTCCAGACAGCTGCCGTAGACCACGTAATCGCGCGTGAAGCGCCACAGCGGCCGCACGGTGACCGACCAGAGGGTCGCGCGCCGGCCGCGCAGCTCCAGGTCCTGCGCCCCCCAGAGCGCGTACACCGCCAGCTTGTCGAGTTGATGCCGCAGGTTCCGATACGGCGTGTGCAGCAGAGCCGCGCGCAGCGAGCCTGCGTCCGGCACCGCCTCCAGACGTTCGTGCACCCGATCCAGCTCGAAGCGCCGCTCCGCAGTGAACAGACGGACTTGCCAGTCTCGTCCCCAGCGCCCGCGACGGCGCTCACGCCCGAGGAAGAAATTGCGCCGCCGCACGCGATAGGCGAGGTGCCCCGGCGCCCGGAGGACGTGCCAAAGCTCGTCCTGGAGCGCCTGCGGAATGCGCTCGTCGGCGTCGAGCGCGAAGACCCACCGGTTCCGCGAGGCCGCGATCGCCCGATTACGCTGGGCCGCGATCGTGTCGCCGGCGCGCTCGAACACGATGGCGCCGGCCGCCCGCGCGGCCGCCACCGTCCCGTCCGTCGAGCCCCCGTCCGCCACGATGACCTCGTCCGCCCAGGACAGGGAATGGATGAGGCCGGCGATCTGCGCCGCTTCGTTGAGCGTGGGAATCACGATGGTAAGCGGAAGCTTCGACACCGCCGTACGAGCGGGCGGGTCGGCATGGGACGGCAGGGCTGAGAGAGCAGAGAGCCCGATCCCCATCTGGTCACCTTACGCCGTGATGCGTTCCTGCGTTGGACGGGGATCGGGCGTGCGCGTTAATGCGTCATATGGTCCATGTGCATGCCCATGTGCGTCATATGGTCCATCTCCATCATGGCGCGGGCTCCTACGGAATCCGCCTGAAGGGTCGCCAGAAGATCCTGCTGATACAGTGTGTCCGCCTTGTCGACGGCCGGCCACCGGCTGCCGCGATCGGGGATGAACAAGCCGCAGACCAGGCCCATGCCGCCGTCCCGCAGCACCTCCCCCGTGGGATTGTCGTAGGTCGCCGTGATGCGGTAGCGATGCTCGGGGACGATGTGCACGCCGAGGCTGTGCCAGTTCGCGAGAACCTTGGTTGGGAGCAGCTCCACGTGCCCGGCCCCGTCCCTGACCGGGAGTCCGTGCCAGATCACCTGCCCGCTCGTCACATCGATCATGTCCACGCTCACGCCGTAGTCGTGGAGATGTCCGCCCATCCCGACGATCGTGCCGGCGATGACGGGGCTCGCCTCCCACGAGTGCTCGCTCCGGCCGGGAGGCAGGTCGAACGCCTTGCTGCCGTTCGGCGGATGGCCGAGGGGGAAGAGGGCGTCCATCACCCAGGGATAGCCGGGGAACAGGGGCCAGAGCGTGTTGGCCGGCTGGTAGTGCATCACGAGACGGACCCGGACCTGGTTGTACGGCGTCGTATCCGGGTTCGCGAGCATGGCGCTCATGAGGAAGCGCTGGCCCTGTTGCAGCGGCAGCCCGAACAGGACGCGTGGCACCGCGATCGGCGGCGTCTCCCGGCCCGATGCGAGGATGTGCAGCCCGATCGGGAGGAAGAGCTCGCGGTGCTCGGGATCATTGAGATTGAAATGATGCAGCAGCCGCCGCGGGAGCGCCTCGTCGAGACGGTCCCGCAACTCCACCTCGGCGCGATACACGGCGACGCTGGCGGGAATCTCGGCCCAGTAGACCGGGAGCAGGACCATCGGCTCGTCCTCTCCCGCCTTGCCGGCCGCGAGATCCACGGGCGGCAGCTCGATCACCATCTCGCGGCGCTGGGAGTCGACCGAGACACGCGCGGAGGCGAGGCGCGCGAGCAGATCGGCGGCGCTG
>Ga0187779_10002049_pt1 | contig 12491 bp, 11 predicted proteins | sample 1015_Q2_SP10_10__FD_132435 | JGI IMG/M metagenome (GOLD analysis project Ga0187779, IMG submission 132435) | Tropical peat soil microbial communities from peatlands in Department of Meta, Colombia - 1015_Q2_SP10_10_MG | ecosystem: Environmental > Terrestrial > Soil > Wetlands > Peat | place... | reverse complement strand
TCGTGGACAACGTGGGCGTCCCAGATTTTCTCATAGAGTGTGCGAAGGGCCATGCGTGAGATTCTACCCCAGTCGGCATTTTAGCAAGGCTGGCCGGGCTCCGCTACCAACACGCCCGAGCCACAGCTATTTCGGAAGTTTGGAGTATTCAAGCAAAAGGGACGCCGGCGGGACAAGGTTTTCAGCGCGCCGAACCTGCGGGTGGCAAAGGAGCTATTTTCGGGGTGGAGATATCCGATGCGGGCTGAGCCCGGCTGGGCCGGCGATGTTGTGAAAAAGTCGAATTCGATTACACGAGGAGAGTCGCAAGTTTCCGAGTCGTTCAACTGCTGTCGGCAGGGCAGGGGCGAAACAAATTAACCCACAGAGTCAGGAACAGATCCGCACCGCTCCGCGGGGCATGTGGGCCCCGGCGAAGATAACGCAGGCGATAGAGTCGTTCGATGGTCAAGGCAAACATGGTGAGTAGCCAGCCGATCACCAGACTGTTGGCATGGTGATGGCAGATGTGCTCAAGGCCATGACGGCTCTTGGCTTCGTTGAAGCCTTCATTCTCAATCTCCCAACGACTCTTGGCCATGCCGAACAGCGCACGAACTCCCACTTGAGAGGAGGAAAAATTGGTTAGCCAGTAGGCTTCGACCACGGCACCATCCGGCTTGTGTTGGCGATAAAAGAAGACGCGCACGGTTTCCCAGCGCAGCATCTTCCACGGATCGAAGTCGTCGCCCTCCCAGATCTCCACCCGATCGGGCCCGTGGTGAAAGACGGTGGTGGGAGGTCCCAGCGGAAAGCGCTTTTGGGCCGCCGCGAATAATTCGGGCAGGTTGTCTTTCAAACGGGCCACCACCCACAGCCCCAGATCGCTGACGGTGTGCAGAAACGGTGCCGTGGCGAATCCCCCATCGACCACGACGTACTGCGCAAAGCGTTTTCCCAAGCCGCCGATCACCCGCCGCACCATCCGCTGCCCGGCCGCATACTCACTATCCCCGGGTCCGTAGGGTTCCACATCGCAGGGCAAGGACAGACCGGTTCCGACCACGGTGATCAGGACGAAACGATGTTGGTAGCCGAGGATCTGTTTCTGCGCATTGCGCTGCGGGCGGCAGAGCGAACAGCCGGAATCGCTTCGCCACCCCGCGCCAGTGCCGTCAATCGCTAACCCGATCCAGCGGCAGTCATCGAAGGCCTTGTTGCGCTTGGCACGACGGATCGCCAAGAGTAGGGCTTGGCGCGTCGGACCGGGATCCAAGCGTTCGGTGAAATAGCCTAAGGCATCGTCGGAAAAGGTCGTGGACAGGGCCAGATTTCTTCGTGCCGGAGAACGCACCAGTGCCTCCAGAGCATGAAAGCTGTACTGGCGCAGGACTTGCCCAACCAGCAAGGCCCAGAGCAACACGGGTGCGGGAATCTGTGGTTGCGGCCGACCATCCCCTGGATCGCGAAGATAGCTCCGGAGCTGAAGACGCCGGGTCACAAAGTGCAGCAAGCGACGCGGTGTCGGGCCCCTCATCTCTTCTTTTTCTTCACCTTCTTCTCTTGCTGTCGTGTCAGAACCAACAGTTGAGCATTGGCCGCCAACACCTCACGGACGGCATCTTGGAACTCCCGACCTTCGGCGACCCGGCGCCGAACTTCCTCCACCCAGGGCTGGGGGATGTGCTGAACGTGCTTTTTCCCTTTCACCATAAAGGTCAGCGACCAGACCGGGTGACCGAGGTCCTGGGCACAGTGGCACGTGGGCTTGCCGCAGCGGAGATGAGTGAGGGAGAGAGAGCCGGGAAGAGCATCGTGGGGGATCTGAAAACGGCGCAGCAGTTCGAATTTGCGCTGGCGCAGTCGAGAAGCAAGCAAGCCTCGGGCCTTTCGAATCATCTTAATGTATATATACCATAAGAAGTATTGGGAGGCAAATGACCTCAACGAATGCGAAAATAGGAGTCTACTGCTGCAGGACTGTCGAGCGGTAGAAAAAGGCCGCCCTACACGCGCGGAGCGGGTTGGGCAATATCAATCTTCCGAAACGGCTATGAAACCGGTGAAACCGGTGACGTCAAGCTGCTTGTGTAAATAGTTCGACGGTGCGGGTTTTCCAGTCTTCGTTAAAACGGCTAAAGATCGCATAGATGATTCGATCCACGCTTTCCACGTTCGTGAACACGACCATGAGCCGCGTTCGACGGCGCACTTCGACGAAACACCGCTCGATCACATTCGTCGTGCGCAGCTTCCGCCACAGATGTCCTGGAAGCGCAAAAAAGTGCAACAGCTCCGGTAGATCCCGCTCCAGTTGTCGCACCATAGCTGGATACCGAGACCGCCAATGGAACCGGAAGCTTAGCCGATCCGCGGCTTTTCCTCGTTCGTGCCACTTCAATCCCAAGTACTCCGTCATTTGCGGCTCGGCATCCTTCTCCAGCATTTCCTTCAACCTACGGCGCATCTGTCCTTGGAAATCGCCCCAAAAGCTCTCCTGCAAGTTCTGTACAAACGCTTGGAACCGCTGTGTGATATTCTTCACCCGCATTGGGGGTGTAGGCTCCTTTACCGGGAGATTTTGTTGCTCGACACAACGAAACCTACACCCTCTTTCCATTTACACAATCAAGATTACGTCACCCATGAAACCTGCTCTTCGCAGGAAAGTTTGAGGGAGTCAGCACGGCCTAGTGGTGTACGTTTCTGTTTGCAGGGTGCGATTAGGTGGTGCAAAATATTTGTGCATTTGGGCGGGAAGCCTTTACTCAGGGTTGGATTACCATACATTGTCGTAATAGGGAGGATTGATCGTGGACGAGAAGCTCACGTTGAAATGCCGATCCATCGCGGGCTCGACTGCATGTTCGTCCCGCGCCGCGAGGTTCGGCACCCTCGCAGTTGTCGTCGCAGTGATGGTGATTCTTGATTTCGCGCCGCTGGCGGTAGCGCGCAATGCGGATGATTCTGCCGCCGCGCAAGCTTTCAAATCGAATTGTGTTGTGTGCCATGGGGCCGATGGCACAGGTACCCCCACGGGGAAGAGTCTTAAAGCACCTGATCTACACTCCGACGCGGTCCAAAAGATGACCGACCAGCAGATCCAAGATCAGATCGCGAACGGGAAAAACAACATGCCTCCGTTCAAGAGCACGCTGAGCAAGGATCAGATCGCCGCGCTCGCAGCTTACGTTCACTCCGCTTTCGGCAAGAAGAAGTAACAAACATTCAAACGCGGATGACCTCGCCGATCCTCGGTGGATTCATCCGCGCTATTCATTTCTCGCCGATCAATCGTGCGATTCCCTCGGCAAACTCCTCCACCCTTGCAAGCAGGCTTATCACAAGATAGCCATCGTGCGCGAATTCGTAGAAATGCCCCGGGTGCACCAAAACCCCTCGTTCTTCGATGAGGCGAATCGCCAACTCTTCGTCTGACTGCTCGGCCGGAACACGCAGTACTGCGTACCATCCCCCTTCGATCTTCAGCCTCGAAATTGACTGTTGTCGAGCCAGTCGCCCATCAAGTTCTCCCAAATTCACTTCGATGCGTGACAGAATCTGCGGCTGAATGGTTTTCCGTTGGGCGAGCAATTGCGGTAAGGCGTGCTGGATCGGTGCGTTGAGTGAGAGATATGTGTCCGCTATTACCTCGAGACGCGCCATCGCATCCCCAACGAGTCCCACCGGTCCACTCGCCGTGATCCACCCGAGCTTCATTTGCGGCAGTGCAGCGACCTTGCTGAGTCCGCTCAATACGAAAGTAAGGACTTCTCCGCTGCCTATCCAGGTGCCATGACGCTTCTTATGGTCCTCGGCAACGCCCAGTTCGTAATCGAGGAACACTTCATCGACAACCAGCGCCAAATCCTGCTCCTTGCAAATCGCTCGGATCAGTTCCGCCTCCGCACACGAAAGGAAGTGACCAGTGGGGTTATTAGGATGGACCACGAGAATCGCCCGCGTTCGCGAACCGATGGCCTGTCTGAGAGCTGGGAAGTCGACTTGCCAGCCGTGATCGTAGACCAAAGGAAAAGCGCACAGCTTCACGTCGTGAATGGCGGCCAGAAAATCAAAGAGGGGATAGCTAGGATGCGCAACGAGAACTTCGTCGCCCGGCTCGCATAGCAAGCGGAACAGAAACGAATAGGCCTCGCTGGTGCCGGTCGTCAAGATCACGCGATCCGGATCGGGAGCATCCGCCGGATCTTTCTCGCGATAATATTCGACAACAGCGGTGCGCGCCGAAAATAGCCCTTTTGGTTCGGGATCATAGCGCAGCGCCGCTGAGGACGTCAGCGCGTGGAGAATCGCCGCCCTGTCGTAGTTAAAACCGCAGACGGTCGGATTGGAAATCGTCAGATCGAGCAGCGGCTGGCCCCTTGCGCGCTGACGACGCACCGCCTGTGTATAGAGATTCTCTTCGAGATTCCAATTGGTTCGTCTTGAGAACATCGGAGTGGCGCGGATTAGATCACGCGCTCGTGTGGATAACCCGCGGTATCGAGAGCTGCCATTAATTCGGCGATGTGTGCCGGTCCACGGGTTTCGGTGGTGATATCAATGACGGCATCGCCCAACAGGACACCGAAGTAGGCGCGATCGTAGTTCGTCTCAATGATGTTGGCTCTCTCTTTTGCGATTACGTGCGCGAGCTTTTCAAGCGCTCCGGGATGATCGGGCAAATGGATGCGCAGTCGCACGATACGCCCATCCTTTACCAAGCCGCGCTCGATAATACGCGACAGCAGGGACACATCCATGTTGCCGCCTGTGATGAAGACTCCGACGTTCTTTCCTTGTGGCGCGATCTTGTGCTGAAGGATCGCGGCGGTAGCGACGGCTCCGGCTCCTTCGGCGAGCGTCTTTTCCTTTTCCAGCAGTTTTTGAATCGCGTTGGCGATTTCTTCATCATCTACGGTAACCACATCATCGACGTATTTTTCCACGAGCGGATAGGTAAGCTCGCCCGCGCAGCGAACAGCAATGCCATCGGCGATGGTGGCCTTCGGTGCGAGCAGCACCGGGTGGTGGGCTTCGAGCGCCGCCTTCATCGAGGGTAGCTTCGACGTCTGCACGCCAATCACAGAAACCTTCGGATTGATCTCCTTGGCTGCGCAGGCAACGCCGCTGATCAGTCCACCTCCGCCGACTGGGATCACTAAGATGTCCAGATCGGGATTTTGCTCAAGCACCTCGATTCCCAGCGTTCCCTGGCCGGCGATCACCGCTTCGTCGTCGAAGGGATGAATGAACGTCAGTTGCCTTTCCTGGCAGCGGCGGAGCGCCTCCTGGCAGGTTTCATCGTAGTTCGTGCCGGCGAGAATCACTTCGGCTCCGAACTCCCGCGTGGCGGAGACCTTCACCATCGGTGTCGTGAGCGGCATACAGATTTGCGCGACGATTCCATGCTTTGTCGCATGATAGGCGATGGCCTGCGCATGATTTCCGGCCGATGCCGCGATCACTCCGTGGTGCCGCTCGTCATCGGTCAGCAGCAGAATCTTGTTGAGAGCGCCACGCTCCTTAAACGACCCGGTCATCTGCAAATTTTCGAGCTTGAAGAAGATCGAGTTGCCCGTGAGCTTTGAGAACATCTCTGAGCGGACGCACGGCGAAAGGAAAATCGAATCGCGGATCCGCGCGAAGGCCTCTTTGATCTTTGTGAAGTTGACCATGCTTGAGCATCTACCCCGTCGAACGCAATCTCGCATTTTAGCGTGACCGAGGCGCCCAGCGTGTCAGAAAAACGGAGAGAGCGATCGGTAGAGCGACTGTCCTTACTCGCTCGGTGAGCACTCTGACTGGACCGAAGCGGAGAACAAAGGGGTCAGGCGGAGGGCGTGGTCGGCAGCAAGGGTCAGCGAGGACCGAGGATCGAGGGCGACCGATACCTGAACGCTCGTCTCCGGCAGAACGCGGATGAGGCCATCCTGGATGCGTTCGGGAGCAATCACCACTTCGGACGGGTCGTCCCAGGTGAGCGGCTGCGCCGTGGCGTTCGGCGGAATGAGGCAATCGAACAGATTGACGCCGCACGCCGACTCCTCCAGAGGCGGAGCGGTCGCCTCGGCCCGAAAGAGCGACGGGTTAGGAGCAAGACGCAGGCGGAGCTCGCGATAGACCCCAGCGGGCACGGCAGCCCAGCCTAGCGGGCCGCTCTCGCAGGACCGCGCAGCCGGTGCTGTAAGATCGACTTGCACGGGCCGGTCACTGAGCCGCGGAACGAGTTCCTGCCACACCGGAACTTCGCTACCGAGCATCGCGGCTGAGGCATCGATGCCGCGAAGGGTAACGAAAACGTGGGTGCGAAGCGGCGCGGATTCCGAGGGGGTGAACGATGAGCCGAAGGTGAAGGCCAGATTGCCGGTTGGCTTGGCCGTCGGACAGCTTAGATTCGTATTGACTGTCCCGCCGGGATTGGAGTTGATGATGAGGCAGTAGTCTCCGCCGCACCCGACGGAGGCACAGGAGACCAGGATGGCAAAAAGGCCCAGTTGGTAAGCCTTCGCTGCGCCTGCGGGAGGGAGGTTGAGGCGCATGGGAAGATTTCTGGAGTGATTATCCGCGCCGGCTCAGGTAGCGTCAAGCCATCAGGATACGACCACCTGCGGGTAGAAGCGAGGGCGCGACGCGCGCTTGACCTCATCACGCACGCGAAATATAGTCGGGTGTTGAGCGGGGTGGGGGGATATGACACTGAGGTTTCTTTCCGTGTGTTTTGCCAGCCTGGGATTGTGGCTCGCTGCAGGTGTGCCCACAGGAGCGCATCACTCGTTTGGCGTTGAATACGATGTGAACAAGCCGGTGACCTTGACCGGCATAATCACCAGCATTGAATGGACAAATCCCCACAGCTTCGTCTACATCGATGTGAAGGATGCACGCGGCAGGGTAGCGAACTGGAAGTTTGAAGGCTACCCGCCCGGCGTGCTTTACCGACAAGGCTGGAAGCGCGACGTCACCATGAAAATCGGCGACACGATCACGATCATGGGATGGCAGGCGCGCGACGGAGGAGCCTGGGGCCATGCGCGGCAGATCACGTTTCAGGACGGCAAGAAACTGTTTTTTGGTCCGGCGCCGGGAACCGGAGATGGAGGCGCCAGCCCGCCGGTCGACGCGCCTCCTTCGAACTAGGGAGTGTTGGTCGGAGAGAGCGTGAAGAAGAGAATCAGTCCCTTTCTTGCGGCAATGCTTGCGCTCGCATGGCCTGCTTTCATTGCGGCGCAGAATTCTTCGGCCCAGGATTCCCATTCGACATCGCAAAGTTCAACGTCACAGAATTCACCCGGGCAGAACACCCGTGCTCCCTACAAATACCCCCCTCCTGTTAGCCCGAACGTGCCGCGCACCGCAGACGGTCATCCGGATTTAACCGGGGTCTGGCAGGGCGGCAGCAATCGCATCGGGACTTGGGAAGACACCAATAGCGGTGAGGGCCCGCTGGGACAGAGCGGACCGATCACGCCGTTCGCTGTCGAAGGGCCCCAGCCGAAGCCTCCCTATCAAGAGTGGGCCGCGAAACGGGTGCTCGAGTCCTACAAGATGCGGGGCGTTGATGAGCCGATGGTCCGTTGCCTACCGCCGGGCGTACCGCGGACGACTCTGATGGGCCTTTTCCCGATGCAGATTGTGCAAACACCCAAGGCGGTGGTGATGCTGTTCGAAGTGTTTCATCTCTTTCGCGTCATTCCGATCGATGCGAAGCACCCTGATGACCTAGAGCCGAGCTACATGGGCGACTCTGTGGGGCACTGGGACGGTGACACGCTGGTCGTGGACGTAACGGGGTTTAACGACAAGACATGGCTTTCAGGCGTGGGAACATTTCACAGCGACAAGCTGCACGTCGTAGAGAAGTTTACCCGCGCAGACGAGAACACGATTGTTTACGAGGACACGGTGGAAGATCCTGCCGTGCTGACGGGGCCGTGGACGCGCCACGGCACCATCATGTTGCGGCCAGGAACGCGTCTGCGCGAGTACGAATGCGTTGAAAACAACATCGATATGGAGCGCTACGAGAATCTATTGAAGGACCCCTCGCTCTTCATGCGCAAGTAGCACCCCCGCTCCGAACTGCGCCGCAAATCCCCCGGTGATGCCCGTCACAGCGCCTCCCCTGTTTTGAGTATTTGATAGACGCGGAGTCATCATGGAAAAGAACATCGGAATCTACTACGCCTCGAAACACGGGCAGACCGAAAAGATCGCCACCTTTCTGGGTGATTGCTTTCGCAGCCGCGACTGGGAGGTGTATGTAACCGACCTCGACAAGGGCGCGGGCACGCCCGAGATTCGTACCTTCTGCGCCGTATTGATTGGCGGGCCTGTCTACAGGGAGCGTTACCCGAGCTCGCTCGGCAGGTTTGTGGCGAAAAACCGGCTGCAGCTGAACGCCTTGCCCTCGACGGGGTTTTTCTCCACCTGTCTAACGGCTACGCCGGCCACCCGCGACTCCTATCTCGAATCGCTCAGGCCGGTGCAGCGGTTTCTTCACCATGTCTCGTGGACGCCGGACTGGATCGCAAGCTTTCCGGGCGCACTGAACTACCGCGAATACAATCCGCTCCTGCGTTGGATCATGGAGGGGATTGCCCGCAAGGAAGGCAGGCCAACCGACACGAGCAAAGACTACGAGTTCACTCGCTGGCAGGACGTGGCGCGGTTTGCGCAAGATTTTGACCATGACGCTTCCGACAGCCCTTACCGAGCCGAATCGATCTCACTGGCAACACGGACGCTGGACGAATTAATGCCCCAATTCGAGCAGCGCATCGTGCAAGAAATCAGGGTTTCGGCTAGCCCGGAAGAGGTAGGTGCGGCGATAGAATCGATGGAGCTGGCCGATATGCCGCTTGCGGAGATTCTGGCATGGATTCGAAGTTTCGGCCGTGTCAGCGGCGAGCACCCGACCACTTTCCAGCAAGCCGCAGCCGTACTCGGTGTCCTCCCCATTCCAACCAAGCAACCACATGAGGTCGTCGGCGCGCTGATCGGGCAATTCTGGAAAAGAGATTACGGCATCCGGCTGTTGCGGAATCTCGAAGACTTTCAAGCATTCCAGGACCCTGGGTACACGAAGGCGGTTACAAATTTCTGGTTTGACGACTATCGCCACGGCAAAACGGTGGTGCGGACAGAAACACGCATCCATTCGCTCGGAACCAAATCCCGGCGCCGATTCCACGGGTATTGGAGCATCGTTTCGCCGGGTGTTCGTTTGTACATGGGGAGCACCCTGCGAGGGATCGCCCGGTCCTCCTTCCGGCGACGCCGGGAGCACCGCATACTGGTCGCGTAGGGATCCGCTAGGAATCGACGTCCGGGATTTCGGCTAACTGTGCAAGCCAAGCCGTGGCCTCTGAATCGCTGGGAGCGCGATAGTCGCTGCGAGGCGAGAGCGATCCGCCCGATCCAACTTTGGGGCCGTTCGGCAGGCAACTCCTTTTAAATTGGCTCTCCTTGAAAAACCTCTGGAGAAAAACCGCCAGCCACCGCTTGATCTCACCGATCTTGTATTCGTGGCGCACCTCGACCGGTATGTCGGGCCAGTCGCCCCCCTGGTGGTCGTGCCATGCCGACCAGGCCAAGAACGCCACTTTGTGCGGCGCGTATCCAAAACGAAGGATGTAGTAGAGATGAAAGTCCTGCAGTTCGTAAGGCCCGACAATTTCTTCGGCACGCTGTGCCGGTTCCTCATTCGATTTCCCGGGTACCAGTTCGGGGCTGATGATGGTTCGCGAGACCTCGTCCAGAGCGGCGCTCGTGACAGAGCCGAGCTGCCCGGATTTGGCGACCCAGCGAATCAGGTATTGAATCAGCGTTTTTGGAACGCTCGCATTGACGGCGTAGTGGGACATGTGATCGCCGACACCGTAGGTGCAATAGCCGAGGGCCAGCTCGCTTAAGTCGCTGGTACCAACCACCAAGCCCCCGTGCAAATTCGCGAGGCGGAACAGATGGCTCGTCCGCTCCCCCGCCTGCACGTTTTCAAAGGTAGTGTCAAATACGGGCTGTCCGGAAGCAAACGGGTGGCCGATGTCCTTCAACATTTGCAAACAGCTGGGCCGGATGTCGATCTCCAAGGCCTCGCAACCAATACCTGCCATGAGGCGGCGCGCCTGCCGCAAAGTGCGATCGGTCGTGGCGAATCCAGGCATGGTGCAGCCCAGGATGTTGCGGCGAGGAAAGCCCAGCACGTCCATTGCGCGGGCACAGACGACGAGGGCCTGTGTGGAATCCAGTCCTCCGGAAACTCCTATGACGGCTCTTTTTAGGCGCGTGGCCTCAAGACGTTTGACCAAACCTTGCACTTGAATTTCGTATACTTCGCGGCAGCGTTCCTCCCGGTGCGCGAGACTGCTCGGAACATAGGGAAAGCGCTCCTGGGTTCGCTCAAGCGGTAACCGCATGTTTACGGGCGGAGCTGCGCGGAACCGTACCGATTGGAAATCGGCCAGATCATCGCGATGGTTGCGACCGGTTTCCGCAAAACTGTTCTGACGCATGCGATCCTGCACGAGGCGGTCCAGATCGATGTCGGCGGTAACCAGTTGGGGGCGATAGAGGAAGCGTTCGGTCTCGGCGATCTTCGTGGCGTTCTCGTAAATCACGGCCTGGCCGTCCCAGGCGAGATCGGTCGTCGATTCACCGCTGCCTGCGGCGCAATACACGTACGCCGCGATGCACCGACCCGACTGGCTTGCTGCGAGGAGCCTGCGAAAATCGTCTTTTCCGATGGTCGCATTCGAGGCCGACAGATTGACAAGAACCGTCGCTCCGCCCAGCGCGGCGTAAGAAGAAGGAGGAAGCGGCACCCAGAGGTCTTCGCACACCTCAACGAAGAAGGTGAACCGCGGCTGATCCTCGGCCTGGAAGAGAAGGCGATTGCCAAAGGGGACGTTTCGATGGGTAGCGAAATCGATCGTGTCGCGCCGCCTTAGGGTTGCCGAGGTGAACTGCCGTGCCTCATAGAATTCACGATAATTCGGCAAGTAGGTCTTCGGAGCCAATCCGAGCAAGCGGCCCTTGTGAACCACAGCCGCACAGTTGAACAGCATGCTGTCGACCACTAACGGCAGTCCGACGATCGACAGGAGCGAAAGATCGCGCGAGGCCTCAATGATTCTGCCCAGCGCCTCGCGGGAACCGTCGAGCAAGGCCTGTTGCTGAAACAGATCCTCGCAGGAATAGGCGGAAAGCCCGAGTTCTGGGAACACCACCAAGAGGGCTTTGCGCTCCTCGGCCTGTTTCATCAGCGAGATAGTTTGTTCCGCGTTGAACTCGGGATCGGCCACGCGCGCCGATGGCACGGCGACGCCGATGCGGACGAAGTTGTGTCGGTAGAGGTTAAAGAAGCTGGCGTGGTCAGTCATGTCGTCCTATTGCTCAGGCAGGCTTCTCGAACGGCTTGCGAAGGCCGGCCTTCTCAAGCAAAGGCAATACGTCTTCTGCGAAGCGCTTCACGCCATCGATGTAATCGATCCACGTCACAATGATGCCATCAATCCCTGCGCGCGAGATGGCCTCAAGCTCGTGGGCAATTTTTTGAGCATCGCCGATCAGCGGATAGCCCGCTCCGATAGCCATGCGCTTGCGCATGAAGGCGAGCTGGGGTGATCCCTTCGGGACATTGTTTTCTCGGCTGATGGTATCCATGATGCTATCGAGGGCGTCGGTGTCGACAAACTCCTCTGAATAATAGTGCAAAAAGGCTTCGGCTTCCGAGGTCGTATCACCGAGCACGATCGAGGCGTTGGTCCAGATCTGTATATCTCGATCGAACTCTTCCCGCGCCATCTTTTTGTAGCTCTCGACTTGAGAAGTCCAATCCGCCGGGGAGTCGCCGCGAAGGCCGAGCAGGCCAATCTGCGAATTCTTGGCGGAAAAACGAATACCGGCTGGCGACTGGGCCGCGTTCATGATGGGAATGCCGCACGTCTGGAGCGGTTGTGGGCGGGAAATCGCCTTCTTCATTTGGAAATGTTGTGAGCTATAGTCGAACTCTTCCGGACAGGTCCAGAGTTTGCGCAGCAATTGAAGCCACTCCTCCAGATAGACATAACGCTCATCATGCTCGAGCAGATCGATGCCAAACATGTCGAACTCGCGCCGATTCCATCCGCCGACAACATTCAGCGCGGTGCGTCCTCCCGAAATTGCATCGATCGTGGCGCACTGCTTGGCGACCACCAGGGGATGCATCGTGGGAGCGTGCGATGTCGCTAGGATTGCGGAGTAGCGCGTGGCTTGCGCGAGGCCCGCGGCCCAGGTGAAGACATCGAGTACCTCATGCGAGGGATGATCGGCTCGGCCGTCGAGATAGCCTTTCCAGCGTGCAATCGGTACGATCGCTTCCAAGCCGGCGGCGTCGGCGACCAGAGCGGCTTCCAGGCAGTGGGCCCACGTAGGGCGCCACTGCTCGGGGACGAGCGTCATGTTGGCGATGGTGTTGGAGCAAAACGTCCCTAGTTTCAGCTTGTTCTGATTGAAAAGAGGATTCGTTT
>Ga0187779_10002048_pt1 | contig 12495 bp, 11 predicted proteins | sample 1015_Q2_SP10_10__FD_132435 | JGI IMG/M metagenome (GOLD analysis project Ga0187779, IMG submission 132435) | Tropical peat soil microbial communities from peatlands in Department of Meta, Colombia - 1015_Q2_SP10_10_MG | ecosystem: Environmental > Terrestrial > Soil > Wetlands > Peat | place... | reverse complement strand
GCGGCTGCTGGATGAAGCTCGCGAGGCGAAGATCGAGGAGCTCGAGCGGATCGAGGAGGAGACCGGCGAGAAGCAGCACACGCTGATCGACGACAACGAGCTCGAGCTCGACTGGGACCAGGTGCCCGAGCAGCAGATCGCGCGCACCGACGTCACGCCGCACGACTTCGGCCGGATCGCGGCGATGACGGCGAAGCAGGTGATCCAGCAGCGGATCCGCGAGGCCGAGCGCGCGATGCGCTACGCGGAGTACATCGACCGTGTCGGCGACGTCGTCACCGGCATCGTCCAGCAGGCGGGCGACCGCAACAACGTGCTCGTCGACCTCGGCAACAACGTCGAGGCGCTGCTGCCGCGCTCCGAGCAGGTCGACGGCGAGCGCTACGAGCAGGGCTCCCGGATCAAGGCCGTGATCACCGAGGTGCGGTCGGGCACGAAGGGGCCGCAGGTGATCCTCTCGCGCCGCGACCCAGAGCTGATCAAGACGCTGTTCGAGCTCGAGGTGCCGGAGATCGCGGACGGTCTGGTCGAGATCCGCGGCGTCGCCCGCGAGCCGGGCTACCGGGCGAAGATCGCCGTCGAGTCGCACGTGCAGGGCGTCGACCCCGTGGGTGCGTGCGTCGGCCCGCGCGGCTCTCGCGTCCGCATGGTCGTCTCGGAGCTTCGCGGCGAGAAGATCGACATCATCCCCTGGAACACGGAGCCCGCGCGCTTCGTCGCGAAGGCGCTCTCGCCCGCCCGGGTCCGCGAGGTCTACATCGACGACGACACCCGCGAGGCGACGGTCGTCGTCCCGGACGACCAGCTCGCGCTCGCGATCGGCAAGGAGGGGCTGAACGCGCGTCTCGCCGCGCGGCTCACCGGCTGGAAGGTCGACATCCAGTCCGACAGCGAGTTCGCGCAGGCCGAGGCCGAGGCCGCGTTCGCCGGCACCGGTTCGGACGACGACGACTTCTCCGGCCGCTGCTCGGCGATCCTCACGAACGGGAAGCGCTGCCCGAACATCGCGCTGCCGGGCTCGAAGTACTGCGGCGTTCCGGCCCACCAGGCGCTCGCCGCGGTCGAGACGAGTGCAGACGGAGTGGCAGCAGCCCCAGTCGAGGCGACCGAGGTCGAGACGCCCGTCGAGGAGGCGCCGAGCGAGCCCGGGGCTGTCGCTCTCCAGGTCGTCGAGGCCGAGGTCGTCGAGGCCGAGGAGAGGCGGGTGGGCGCCGAGCTGACCGCAGTCGAGGGAGCCTCCGGCGACGAGGAGTAGCACAGCGCCCGAACGGACGTGCATCGGCTGTGGGCGGAAGGCGCCGCAGGACGAGCTCATCCGGTTCGGCGCGGTCGGGGGACAGCTCGTTCCGGGACGCGACGTCGCGGGCCGCGGCGCGTACACGTGCCGGCGGCTCTCGTGCTTCGAGCGGGCACTCTCTCGTCGCGCGTTCAACCGGGCTCTGCGACAAGCCGTGACCGTCGAACCCGGTCTGGCAGACCTCTACACTGGAGCCTGATGGCAGACGGACCGAACAAGCCGAACCGCCCGATTCGACCTCGTGGAGGCGCCGCAGGACGCAAGCGGCGCGTCGTGATCGAGGGCGGAGCGGCGCGCGGGCGCGACGTCCGGGCCGCGCGTGAGCGCTCGAGCAGCGCTCCGCGGGCGCCGCAGGCGCCTACGGCCCCGACGGGACCCGCCACCGTCGAGTCCGGCGTCACCGTCCAGAACCTGTCCCAGGCGCTCGGCGTCTCGGTGCCGCGCATCATCACGATCCTGATGAACCTCGGTCAGATGAAGACTGCGACGCAGTCCCTGACCGACGAGGAGGTGGAGCTGATCGCGGCCGAGGTCGGGCGCGAGGTCTCGATCAAGCACGCCGCCGACGAGGACGTCGAGCCCGAGGCGTTCGAGGATCCGGCCGCGGATCTCCGCCCGCGTCCTCCGGTCGTCACGATCATGGGCCACGTCGACCACGGGAAGACGACGCTGCTCGACGCGATTCGCGAGACGTCCGTCGTGGACACCGAGGCCGGCGGGATCACGCAGCACATCGGCGCCTACCAGGCGGAGATCGACGGCAGGCGCGTGACATTCCTCGACACGCCGGGTCATGAGGCGTTCACGGCCATGCGCGCTCGCGGCGCGAAGGTGACGGACATCGCCGTTCTCGTCGTCGCCGCCGACGACGGCGTCATGCCGCAGACGAAGGAGTCGATCTCGCACGCGCGCGCCGCGAACGTGCCGATCGTCGTCGCCGTCAACAAGATCGACCTTCCCGACGCGAACCCCGACCGGGTGAAGAGCGAGCTCGCCGCCGAAGATCTCCAGCCCGAGGAATGGGGTGGCTCGACCCAGTTCGCCGAAGTATCCGCGAAGCAGAAGCTGAACCTCGACGAGCTGCTCGAGAAGATCCTGCTCGTCGCCGACGCGGAGCTCGAGCTGACGGCGAACCCGAACGCGGAGGCGTCGGGCCCGATCGTCGAGTCGCGCCTGGACATCGGCCGCGGCCCGGTCGCGACGATGCTCGTCCAGCGGGGCACGCTCCACGTGGGCGACGCGATCGTCGCCGGCGACGCCGCCGGCAAGGTGCGGGCGCTCTACGACTACCGCGGTGAGAAGGTGAAGGAGGCCAGGCCCGGCGAGCCGGTCGAGATCCTCGGCTTCGACAAGGCGCCGCTCGCCGGCGAGCTCGCGCGCGTCGTCGAGCACGAGCGCCAGGCGAAGCACCTCGCCAACGTCCGAGCCGAGCGGTTGCGGCGCGAGCAGCTCGCGCAGCGCTCCAAGCGGGGCGTGTCGCTCGAGACGCTGTTCTCCCAGATGCAGACGGGAGCGGTGCAGGAGCTCAACATCGTCCTCAAGGGCGACGTCCAGGGCTCGATCGAGGCGCTCGTCTCCGAGCTCGGCAAGATCCAGCACTCCGAGGTGCGGGTCAACGTGATCCACACGGGGGTCGGCGGGATCACCGAGAACGACGTCAACCTCGCGTCCGCGTCGAACGCGCTCGTGATCGGCTTCAACGTCCGGCCGAGCGCAGAAGCGCGCCACCTCGCCGAGCGCGAGGGCGTCGACGTCCGCACGTACCGCGTCATCTACCAGCTCACCGACGACATCCAGCAGGCGCTCGTCGGGATGCTCTCGCCCGTCCAGACCGAGGAGACGATCGGCGAGGCCGAGGTGCGGGCGCTCTTCCGCGTCTCGCGGCTCGGCACGATCGCGGGCTGCATGGTCACGAGCGGTGTCGTGCGTCGCGGGGCGCAGGTGCGCCTCGTCCGCGACGGCACGGTCGTCCACGAGACGTCGATCGCCCAGCTGAAGCGGTTCAAGGACGACGCCCGCGAGGTGGCCGAGGGCTTCGAGTGCGGCATCCTGCTCGACGGCTTCAACGACGTGAAGGAAGGCGACGTCCTCGAGGTGTTCGAGACGCGCCAGGTGGAGCGCACCGACCTCGACGAGCCGCCGACCGCGACGCCCGCAGGCGACGGCTGATCCGGCCGAGCTGGTCCTGTCGGCCGGTGCGCCGGTCACGATCGACCCGAGCGTTTGCGTCCACAGGCGCGAGATGACCACGGGAATCGTCGGCATGTACTCGTTCGAGCTCTTCCTGCCCGAGAGCCACTCGCTGAAGGAGAAGCGGATGGTCGTCCGCTCCGTGAAGACCCAGCTGCAGAACAGGCTCGCCTGCTCCGTCGCCGAGGTCGACCACCACGACGTCTGGCAGCGAACGCGGCTGACGCTCGCGTGCGTCGGCCGGGAGATGCGCGACGTGACCGGGCGACTCGACGACGCCGAGCGCTGGCTCTTCGGCAACGGCTACGAGCCGCTGGGCGTGCTCCGCGACGTCGTGACGCTGGACGACGCATAGTGCCGACGGGCGGTCGACAGCGTGGGCGTCCGCGGATGCGACGGGTCGACGAGGCCCTCAAGCACGTCCTCTCGGATGCGATCCCGAAGCTCAAGGATCCGCGCATCGGCTTCGTCACGGTGACGGGCGTCGACACGACGACCGACCTCGCGCAGGCGACAGTCTGGGTCAGCGTGCTGGGACGCGACCGCGAACGGGAGACGACGCTGCGCGCGCTCGAGCACGCCGCCGGCGCGCTGCAGCGGACGCTCGGGGCAGAGCTCCAGCTGCGCAGAACCCCGCGGCTCGCCTTCGCGTACGATCCCGCAGTCGAGCGCGGCGTCCGGATGACGCAGCTGATCGACGAGCTCGCGCCCGCTGCCGAGCCCCCTGCCGACGAGAACGACGCCGACGAGACCGACGCGGACGAGGACGCTTCCGGAGATGATCACTCAGACTGACCTCGCTCCCGTCGTCGCGGCGATCCACGCGCACGAGCGGTTCCTCGTCACCTCGCACGAGAACCCGGACGGCGACGCGCTCGGCTCGCTGCTCGCAACGCACCTCGCCCTCGGCCAGCTCGGCAAGGAGAGCGTCATGGTGCTCGCCGGCCCGGCGCCCCTGCCCGGGGAGTACCGGTTCCTCGAGCTCCCCGAGCGCGGGCTGCTCCGCGCAGCACCGGAAGACCGCTCGGACCGGGTCGTCGTCGCGGTCGACTGCGCCAACGAGAGGCGTCTCGCGGACCCGAGCATTCTCGAAGGGGCCCTGCTCACGCTCAACATCGACCACCACCACGACAACTCGCGCTTCGGCTCCGTCGCGCTCGTCGTCCCGGAGGCGTCGTCGACCGGCGAGCTGCTCTCCGACGTCTTCGCGGCGCTCGGCGTCGAGCTCACGCCCGAGCTCGCCGAGGCGCTCTACGTCGCGCTCGTCACCGACACCGGCCGGTTCCAGTACACGAACACGACTCCCAAGGCACTTCGGCTGGCGGCCGACCTGGTCGAGGCCGGAGCGGACGTGCACAAGGTCTTCCAGGACGTCTACGAGACCGTGCAGTTCGCGAAGCTCAAGCTGCTCGCACGGGCTCTCGAGCGGGCCCGCGTGTTCCAAGGCGGCAGGATCGTCGTCTCCTACCTCGTGCGCGAGGACTTCGCCGACGTGGGCGCCGTCGAGCCGTACTCGGAGGGGATCATCGACTACCTCCGCGCCGTCGAAGGAGCCCAGCTCGCGGCGCTGATCCGCGAGCCGCCGAGGGACGGGGGGCCGCTCCGGAAGGTCTCGCTCCGTTCGTCGGTGGACGAGCTCGACGTGTCGGCGATCGCCCGGGCCTTCGGAGGCGGCGGACACCCACAGGCGGCCGGCTTCGGCACCGACCTCTCGGTCGACGAGATCGTCGACGGGTTGCTCGAGCAGTTCGCGGCGACCGCCTCGGCGTGAGACGTACCGTGCTCGGGGCGAGCGGCGTGGGTGTGCCTGGCGAGGGGGGCGCATGAGCCTCCCGAAGGGCCTCGAGCCGACCGGGATCATCCTGCTGGACAAGCCCGCCGGGAGGTCGTCGTTCTCGCTCGTGGCGGAGACGCGACGGATGACCGGTGCCCGAACCGGTCACGCGGGCACGCTCGACCCGTTCGCGACGGGTCTCCTCCTCGTTCTCTCGGGCCGCGCGACGAAGCTCGCGGCGAGGTTCGTCGGCCTCGACAAGCGCTACCTGACCGAGATCGACCTGACGGCGCGTACGTCGACCGGCGATCCCGAAGGGGAGGAGATCGACGCGCACGACCCACCCCTCCCGGACGAGCTCGCAGCGTCGCTCGAGGGGCTCCGCGGCGACGTCGAGCTGCCGATTCCGGCGGCCTCGGCGGTGAAGATCGGCGGCGAGCGCGCGTATCGGCTGCACCGGCGCGGAGTCACGGTCGAGATGCCCGTTCGGCGATCGACCGTCCACCGGTTGACGCTCGTCGGCTACGCAGAAGGCGTCGCGACGCTCGACCTCCGCGTGTCGTCGGGGACGTACGTGCGTGCGGTCGCCGATGTCCTCGGCGGCCACTGCCGTTCGTTGCGGCGGCTGGAGGTCGGGCCGTTCTCAGTGGACGAAGCGGACCCCGGACGCGTCGTGCCCGTCGCCGACGCACTCGCGAGGATCGCCGCCGGCTCGATCGCCGCGCACGGCGATGCCTTGTAACAGACTGTTGCAAAGTTGGAGGGTGGGCATGGCTGAAGCGCTGCAATGTCGGACCGGCGACCGCGGCCGGCGCCGCCGCGGACGGAGATCGGCATGAGGATCGCGCACGCCCCGGCACAGGTTCCACGCGAGCCGCGCGCGGTCGCGATCGGCACCTTCGACGGCGTCCACCGAGGGCACCTCTCGGTCGTCCGGTCAGCGGTCGAGACCGGACTCGCGCCGACGGTGATCACCTTCGACCCGCACCCGCGCGTGGTGCTGGGAAACCGTGTCGAGCTGATCTCGACGCTGGAGCGGCGTCTGGAGCTCCTCGCCGAGGCAGGCGTCGAGACGACGCTCGTCGCCCCGTTCACGCCCGAGCTGATGCGGCTCACGCCGGAGGAGTTCGCGAGCTCGTACCTCGCCGCGATCGGCGCCGAGGTGGTGGTGGCGGGCGCCGACTTCCGCTTCGGCGTCCGGAGGAGCGGTGATCTCGAGCTCCTCGGCCGGCTCGGCTACGAGGTGCGCCCGGTGACCGAGGTGGAGGAGGTCTCGTCGACCGCGATCCGGCAGGCCGTCCACGACGGGGACGTCGTGACCGCCGCCCGGATGCTCGGGCGCCCGTACGAGCTCGACGGCACCGTCGTGGCCGGCGACCAGCGCGGGGGCGAACTCGGCTACCCGACCGCGAACATCGCCCAGGATCCGAATCTTCTCTTCCCGGGCGACGGCGTCTACGCCGGCTCGACGCACGGACATCGCGCCGCCGTCTCGATCGGCACGAATCCACACTACGGCGGCACCGAGCGGCGAATCGAGCCGTTCCTGCTCGACTACTCGGGCGACCTCTACGGCCAGCGGCTCGTCGTCGAGGTGTGGGAGCGACTGCGCGGCCAGTCGGTCTTCGACTCCGAGCAGGCGCTCGTCGAGCAGATCGGCCGCGACGTCGAGGCGACGAGAGGCGCCCGCAGGCCGGTGTAGCCCCGGGGAGTTCCGGCGAAACCCGCCAACCGGCTGCTACCCTTGCCCCCGACCGCCGTCGCGGCCGGCCGTGTACTCCTGCACGCCGAGCGGGGACGGCGGAGACGTCGTAGACAGAGAGGAATCCATGGCGCTGACGAAGGACGCCAAGCAGGAGCTGATCGCGAAGCACGGGCGCAGCGCGCAGGACACCGGTTCGACCGAGGTTCAGGTCGCGATGCTGACGCGCCGGATCAACGACCTCACCGAGCACCTGCGCACCCATCCGAAGGACCACTACTCGCGGCGCGGCCTCCTGCGGCTGGTCGGCCAGCGGCGGCGGTTCCTCGCCTACCTGCAAAGGACGGATCTCGAGGGCTACCGCGCCCTCATCAAGGAGTTGGGCCTCAGGCGCTGAGACTGCGCCAGACAAGCGGGCCACATAGGCGGAAGGTGGACGTTTGATCGAGCTCCGGTCGCGTCGAGCGGGAACGGAGCTGGCTCAAACCTCCACCTTCCGAACACCGGAAGAGTGAAGGGATAGACATATGAGCACTACCACCGGGCGCTACGCCACGGTGTCCGTCGAGGTCGGGGGCTCCGAGCTCCACTTCGAGACGGGCAAGCTCGCAAAGCAGGCCGACGGGGCCGTCGTCGTCCGCAGCGGCGACACCATGATCCTCGCCACGGCCGTGGGCCGCACCGACACGCGCCCCGACGCGGACTTCTTCCCGCTGACGGTCGACGTCGAGGAGCGCATGTACGCCGCCGGGAAGATCCCGGGCGGCTTCTTCAAGCGGGAGGGCCGCGCCACCGAGCGCGCGACGCTGACCGCGCGGATGATCGACCGGCCGATCCGGCCCCTCTGGCCGAAGGGGTTCAAGAACGAGGTGCAGGTGATCTGCACCGTCCTCTCGGCCGACCTCATCACCCCGCACGACATCCTCTGCATCAACGGCGCGTCCGCGGCGCTGATGATCTCGCCGCTGCCGTTCCTCGGCCCGGTCGGCGCCGTCCGCATCGGCCGCGTCGAGGGGAGGCTCGTCGTCAACCCGACGCTCCTCGAGCAGTCGGAGGAGTCGACGCTCGACCTCGTCGTCGTGGGCACGAAGGACGCCCTGACCATGGTCGAGGCCGGAGGAGACGAGATCCCCGAGGACGAGGTCCTCGAGGCGCTCGAGCTCGCGCATGCCGAGATCCGCAGGATCTGCGAGGCGCTCGAGGACCTGCGGGCGCAGGTCGGGAAGGCGAAGTGGGTCGACGCGGAGCTCGCCGCCGAGCTCGACCGTGAGCACGGCGACGCGATCAGCGGTCGCATCGCCGAGGTCGGCCTCAGGGAGGGCGGCGCGATCGTGGACGAGATCGCGTCCGGCCTGCTCCCGGCGCTCTCGATGGACTCGACCGAGGACGACGTCGTACGCGAGTTGCAGGTGCGGAACGCGCTCGCGAGCGTGCTCGAGAAGCGGCGCGGCGCCGCCGTCGAGGGGCCCGTGCGCAGCCAGTTCGAGTCGGAGCTCCGCGAGCTGACCGACGCCGAGCAGGACTCGAAGGAGCTGAAGTCGCGGAAGCGCGACCTGCTCTTCGGTCGCATCCTCGACGAGGTGGAGCTCCCCTTCCCGATGGGCTCGCCGCCCGCCGAGGGCGAGGCGCCGCAGAAGGACACGCTCACGAAGCACTACGTCAAGCGCTCGGCCGAGGCGATCTACAAGGACATCGTCCGGAAGAAGATCGCGGTCGAGAAGCGGCGGCCCGACGGCCGCGGCACCGAGGAGGTCCGGCCGATCGAGTGCGAGGTCACGGTCTCGCCGCGCACGCACGGCTCGGCGCTCTTCACGCGCGGGCAGACGCAGATCATGACCCTCTGCACGCTCGGGACGGCGAAAGAGGGGCAGCGGATCGACGATCTCTCGCTGGAGAGCGACCGCCGCTACATGCACCACTACAACTTCCCGCCGTTCTCGGTCGGGGAGACGGGCTTCATGCGCGGCCCGAAGCGACGCGACATCGGCCACGGCGCGCTCGCACAGAGGGCGCTCGAGCCGATGATCCCGGCCGTGGACGAGTTCCCGTACACGATCAGGCTCGTCTCCGAGACCCTCGAGTCGAACGGCTCGTCGTCGATGGGCTCGGTGTGCGGCTCGACGATGGCGCTGATGGACGCAGGCGTGCCGATCAAGGCGCCCGTCTCCGGGATCGCGATGGGCCTCGTCAAGGAAGGCGACGACTACGTCATCCTCACCGACATCCAGGGGGCGGAGGATCACCTCGGCGACATGGACTTCAAGGTCGCCGGGACGAAGGACGGGATCACCGCCCTGCAGATGGACATCAAGATCACCGGCGTCACGCAGGAGATCATGCGGAACGCGCTCGAGCAGGCGAAGCGGGCGCGCGAGTTCATCCTCGGCAGGATGGAGGAGGCGATCGCCGAGCCGCGCACGCAGCTCGCCGATCACGCGCCGCGCATCACCACGATCAAGATCAACCCCGAGTTCATCGGCATGGTGATCGGCAAGGGCGGCGAGACGATCCGCGGGCTCGAGGCCGAGTACGACGTCCAGATCGACATCGAGGAGGACGGCACGATCCTCGTCTACGCGACCGAGGGCATGAAGGGCGACGCGGCTGCGTCCGCGATCACCGCCCTCACGAAGGAGCCCGAGGTCGGCGACACGTACACGGGCAAGGTCGTCAAGACGACGCAGTTCGGCGCGTTCGTCGAGCTGAAGAAGGGCACGGACGGCCTACTCCACGTCTCGAACGTCGGCCCCGGTCGGGTCGCGCACATCGAGGACGTGATGAGCCGCGGCGACGTCGTCGACGTGATCGTGCAGGAGGTCGACAAGGAGCGCGGCCGGATCGGCCTGAAGCTCGTCGCGAAACACGAGAACGGCTCGCTTGTCCAGCCGGAGGAGCTGATCGAGCGGGCGAAGGACGCCCCGCCGAGGCCGCCGGAGGAGGAGCGCCCGCGGGGTGGTCGCGACCGCGGCCGCGACCGGGGCCGCGGGCCGCGCCGCGACTAGCGCAGGCTCGCAAGCGGAACGATGATTGGACGTTGGGGTCGGCTGCGGTCGACCCCAACTGCTCTCCGAGTCGATGCGCTACGGCATCTTCTTCCGGGCGATCAACGTCGGCAAGCACAACCGTGTCCGGATGGAGGACCTGCGGTCGCTCGCGGAGGAGCTCGGCTTCGGCGAGGTGAGGACGTACCTCCAGAGCGGGAACATGGCGCTCGTGAGCGATGCGACGGCCGAGTCGGTCGCCAGTCGGGTCGAGGCGGCGCTGCCAGGCCTCGGCTTGAAGGACGTGGCCGTCATGGTCCGCTCGCGCGACGAGCTCCTCGAGCTCGGGTCGCGAGCCGACGGATTCGTGCGCCACTCCGCCGGCGAGCACCGGCAGCTGGCGATCTTCACGCGCGATCCGGTCGAGGCGGCCGAGCCCGTGCCGTACGCGGTGAAGGGCCTGACGTTCGTCGCCGTCGAAGGCGCTGCGGTGCTCGCGGCGATCCACCGTGACGCAGCGGGACGCGTGAACGCCAACGCGGTTGTCGAGTCGCTCTGGCGCACGCGCGCGACGACCCGCTGGTGGAACGTCGTCGAGGAGTTCTGCGGCGAGTGCCTGCGATGAGCCGGTTCGCTCTACGATCTCCCGCGTGCGCGACTACAGCCTGAGCGAGCTGTCCTCCGGAGTCCGCGTCGTCTCCGAGCGGATCGACTCGGTGCGGTCGATCGCCCTCGGGTTCTGGGTCGGCACCGGCTCGCGCGACGAGTCGCCGTCACGCGCCGGCGTCTCGCACTTCATCGAGCATCTCCTGTTCAAGGGCTCGGACCGGTACGACGCCCAGCAGATCGCGGAGATCTTCGACACGCTCGGCGGCGACCTGAACGCGGCGACCTCGCGCGAGACGACGGTCGTGTACGCGAGGGTGCCGGACGAGCAGGTCGAGCTGGCGCTCGACGTGATGGTCGACATGGTCTTCCGCCCCCGCCTGTCGGAGGTCGACTCCGAGCGCGAGGTCGTGCTCGAGGAGATCGCGATGGTCGAGGACAACCCGCAGGATCTCGTCCACGATCTCGCCGCCCAGGCGGTTTTCGGGGGCCATCCGCTCGGACGGCCGGTGATCGGGAGCGCCGACGTGATCTCGACCGTCAGCCGGCGGGCTCTCCAGTCGTACCATCGGCGTGCGTACGTCGGGGCCAACGTCGTCGTCGCCTCGGCCGGAAACCTCGAGCACGGACGCCTCCTCGAGCTCCTCTCGGCGAGGGTCGACGAGGCCCGTCGAGAGCTCCGCCTTGCCCGCCGCGCCGTCAGCCGGATGCCGGCACCCGGCGCGCGCTTCCTGGAGAAGGACACCGAGCAGTATCACGTCTGTCTCGCGGGTCCCGGGATCCGGCGCGCCGACGAGAGGCGCTACGCCGCCTCGCTGCTCGACGCGATCGTCGGCGGCTCGGCGTCGTCACGTCTGTTCCAGGAGATCAGGGAGAAGCGCGGGATGGCCTACTCCGTCTACACGTTCGGCTCCCAGTACGCCGACAGCGGGCTCGTCGGCCTCTACGTCGGCACGCGCGAGGAGAACCTCACCGAGTGCCTCGAGATCGCAGCGGCGGAGCTCGTCGACGTCGCCTCCGGGAACCTCCGGCCCGGCGAGCTCGAGCGCGCGAAGGAGAACATGAAAGGCCGTCTCCTGCTCTCGCTGGAGTCGACGTCGGCTCGGATGACCCGGCTCGGGAAGGCGCTGGTGACCGACATCGAGATCACGTCGATCGACGAGACGATCGCGAGGATCGAGGCGGTCTCGGAACCGGACGTCGCGGCGCTCGCCGCGGAGCTCCTCTCCCCGGGCACGCTGTCGGCGGCCGGGATCGGTCCGAGTGAGGAGCGGTTTCGGGCCGCGGTGGAGCGCGTGAACCCCACGGCGCTCGTGCGCGCGGCATGAAGGTCGCGCTGTACGGAAGCGCCGGCAAGGTCGGCTCGGTGCTCGGGCCGGCTCTTGTCGCGGCAGGGCACGACGTCGTCGACGCCCGCACGACCGGTCCTGCCGGGTGCGACGCGGCAGTCGACTTCACCCGGCCGGGCTCCGTCGTCGGGAACGTCGGGGCGTGCCTCGCGATCGGGGTTCCGGTCGTGATCGGCACGACCGGATTCGACGCGGCGGAGGTCGACGCGCTCGCCCGAGCAGCCGGAGTGGCGTGCTTCCACGCGCCGAACTTCGCGCTCGGCGCCGTCCTGATGCTGCGCTTTGCCGCCGAGGCCGCCCGATCGCTGCCGCGCTCGGAGATCGTCGAGCTCCACGCCGAGACGAAGCTGGACGCGCCGTCAGGCACCTCCAGGGCGACGGCGACCGCGATGGGGACCGACCCCGTCATCCACTCGGTGAGACTGCCGGGGCTCGTCGCCCACCAGGAGGTGATCTTCGGCGCGCCGGGCGAAACGCTGACCATCCGGCACGACACGACCTCGCGCGAGGTCTTCGTGCCCGGAGTGCTCCGCGCGCTGGAAGCGGTCCGGACGCTGCAACCGGGTCTGACGGTCGGGCTCGAGACGCTGCTGTAG
>Ga0187779_10002044_pt1 | contig 12516 bp, 9 predicted proteins | sample 1015_Q2_SP10_10__FD_132435 | JGI IMG/M metagenome (GOLD analysis project Ga0187779, IMG submission 132435) | Tropical peat soil microbial communities from peatlands in Department of Meta, Colombia - 1015_Q2_SP10_10_MG | ecosystem: Environmental > Terrestrial > Soil > Wetlands > Peat | place... | reverse complement strand
TCGTACAGCGAGTTGGGCAGGTCGACCCAGACGCTGTGGTAGCGCTGCCGGAAATCTGCCGGCAGCCAGCGGTATGGCATGAGATGGAACCAAGTGAACTTCATGTGGGGCCCTCCACTTGCGGTTAGTTGACCGCCCCGTCCCGCCCGGGTCAAGTCGCCGAGGTCGGCTCCGCCTCAGGCTCTCCACGTCCGTCGGTGAGACCCCGCTGCGAGCGTCTCGGCGGCGCCGTCGGGGAGCTCGAGATCGGCGCGCGTCCCGCCCGGCAGGTCGACGTCGATCTGGCCGCGGCCGCCGGCGATCCGCCAGGCCACCTCGATCCGCCCGAGCGGCGAGTCGTGGTGCGTGCGGGCGCTCGTGATGCCGCCGCCCGGCCGCGGCGCCACCCGCACGCGCCGGTAGCCCGGCTCGACCAGCTCGAGCCCGGCGACGGTGCGGTGCAGGAACGAGATCACCGCGCCCTTGCTGTAGTGGTTGAGCGACGCCGACACCGCGCCGTTCGGCCGCAGCCCCTCCCACTCCTCCCAGATGGTCGTCGCGCCGCAGTCGATCATCGCGAGCCACGACGGCGGGGTGTTCTGGAAGAGCAGCTCGTAGGCCACGTCCAGATGCCCGTTGTCGGCGAGCACCGGCAGCAGGAACGGCGTGGCGAGGAAGCCCGTGCCGAGGTGCGTGCCCGCCGCGCGGATCAGCGCGACCAGGTCCGCCGCAGCCTGCTTGCGCAGCCCCTCGGGGACGAGGCCGAACGCGAGTGCGCGCACCAGGTTCGCCTGGGTCGCCGGCCGCAGGTGGCCGTCTTCGCCGACGAACTCGGTGCGCCAGGCGGCGAGCACGTTGGCGGCGAGCTCGCCGTAGCGCTGTGAGTCCGCCTCGTCGCCGAGCAGCGCCGCGATCCGCGCCAGCTCGGAGGACGACCGCTGCAGGTACGCGGTCGCGACGGCGCCGTGGTCCTCGACGAGCAGGCGCTGGAACACGCCGGCCACCTCGACGCCCGGCTCGAGCCACTCGCCGAAGTGCCAGCCGGAGTCCCACAGGTACGTCTCGTGCGGCAGCGGCTCGGGGTGGCGCTCGACCCTGGACGGGTGGCGGCCCGACGCCGCGCGCCGGGCCGCGAAGTCCACCCAGCGCTTCATCGAGTCGAGCTGCGTCTCGAGCACGTCGGTGCGCCCGGTCGCGCGGTAGATCTCCCAGGGGACGTGCACCGCGGCGTCGCCCCAGCCCGACGAGCCGTGGCTCCCCCGCCAGATCGGCGCGTCGGGCGACGGATCGGGCACGATGCTGGTGACCTTGCCGTCGGCCAGCTGGTCGGCCGCGAGGTCGCGCAGCCATTTGGTCGAGAAGTCGGTGACGTCGTAGAGGTGGGCGGCCGTGTCGACGTAGATCTGCCAGTCGCCCGCCCAGCCGGAGCGCTCGCGCGTCGGGCAGTCGGTGGGGATCTCGCAGGCGTTGCCGCGGAAGCTCCAGTCCGCCGCGCGGTGCAGGCGGTTGATCCGCTCGTCGGAGCAGTCGAACCCGCCGACGCGCCGCAGGTCGGTGTGGACGACGATGCTGCTGATCGACGACGGATCGAGCGGGCCGGGATGGCCCTCGATGCGCACGAACTGGAAGCCCTTGGTGCTGTGGCGCGGCTCGAATGCGCTGCCGTCGCCCGCGGAGAAGACCACGTCGGTCTGGAACGAGACCGGCTGCTTGCGCTGCGCCGAGAAGACAGCGCCGTTGACGTTGTCCTGAGTCACGTCGCCCGCGGGATCGAGCCACTCGCCGTAGGTGATGACCAGCCGGGTCCCCGCGGGGCCGAGATCGCGCAGGCGGATCCAGCCGTTCGAGTTCTGGCCGAAGTCCACGACGTGCCGCCCGGTCGCGAGCTCGGTGACCGACACCGCGCGCAGCTCCTCGACGCGGCGCGCGGGCGGGCCGATCGTCGCACACAGCTCGGCGGTGCCGTGGTCGGCGACGCGCACCGCGTCCCAGCGCGAGCGGTCCGTCCCGGGCTCGCTCCAGCGCGGAACGCGGCGGCGGAGGTCGTGGACCTCGCCGGCGATGAGATCGGCGGCGAGGAGGTGGCTCGGCGTCGAGCGCCACGAGGCGTCGGTGCCGAACACGGCGACCTCGCCGGAAGGCCGCGCGACGTGCAGCTCGGCGAGGAACCCGATCGTGGGGCCGTACGAGTCGATCGCGCGCACGACGCCGTGCTGGCCGCGCCACCAGCCGTCGCTGACGAGCGCGCCCCACGCGTTCACGCCCTGGGCCACGAGCTGCGTCACGTCGAAGCTCTGTACCTGCAGGCGCTTGCGATAGGCGGTGAAGCCCGGAGTGAGCTCGCGGTCGCCGACGCGCGCACCGTTCACGAACGCCTCGTAAATGCCGTGCGCCGTGGCGTAGAGCGTGGCGGACGCGATCGGGCCGAGGATGCGGAATTCGCCCGCCAGGTGGATCCCGGGCCGCTGCAGCGCGGGCCCGCCGCTCGGCTCGACCGGCTCGACCCAGCGCGCGGTCCAGCGTTCCGGAAGGGACGGGAGGGTGTCGCTCATCGTCTGACTCCATTTCGCGCGAGGGGTTTCGTTCGCGACGGCTCGTACCTGCGCGGCGCGGTCGAAGCCGCGAGCCACGCGCGGAGCGCTTCGAGCGAGCCCGGCAGCGCGCCGCGGGCGCGCGCCTGCACGAGCACGTTGCCGAGCGCCGTGGCCTCGACGGGGCCCGCCAGCACCGGGACGCCGACGGCGTCGGCGGTGAGCTGGCAGAGCAGCGCGTTCTGCGACCCGCCGCCGACGACGTGCAGGACGTCGACGTCGCGCCCGGAGAGCGCGGCGGCCCGCCGCACGGTGCGGGCCCAGGCCGCGGCGAGCGAGTCGAGCACGCAGCGCACGGTCTCGGCCGGCGAGAGCGAGGGCCGGCCCGCCGCCGCGGCGATGCGCTCGGGCATGCGCCCGGACGGGATGAACGCGGCGTCGTCGACGTCGACTTGCGGTCCACCCGGCGGCAGCGCCGCCGCCGTGGCCAGCAGCGCGTCGAGGTCGGAACGCCGCCAGGCGCGCAGGCACTCCTGCAGCAGCCACAGGCCGCCGACGTTGCGCAGGAAGCGGGTGCGGCCGTCGACGCCGCACTCGTTCGTGAAGTTCGCCGCGCGCGCGGCCTCGCCGAGCACGGGCGCCTCGAGCTCGACGCCGACCAGGGACCAGGTGCCGCAGGCGACGTAGGCGAAGCGCTCGCTCGTCGCGGGCACGCCGACCACCGCCGACGCCGTGTCGTGCGAGCCGACCGAGGTGACCGCAATGCCGCGCGGAGTCGTCCCGCGGAGCTGGCCCGGCGCCTGGATCGGCGGGAAGAGCGCAGGCGGGATGCCCAGCCGCTCGAGCAGCGCGCCGCTCCAGTCTCGCGTGCGCACGTCGAGCAACCCGGTCGTCGAGGCGTTCGTCTGCTCGCTGCGCAGCTCGCCGGTGAGCCAGTACGCGAACAGGTCGGGAAGCAGCACGGCATGGGCGGCGCGCTTCCACGGCGGCGCGCGCATCTCGGCGGCGAGCTGGTACAGGGTGTTGAAAGGCAGGAACTGCAGCCCGTTCAGCTCGTACAGCTCCGCCGGCGGGACGAGCGCGTGCACGTCCGCGATCACCGCGTCGGTGCGTGGGTCGCGGTAGGCGACGGGCTCGGCGAGCAGCTTGCCGCCGGCGTCGAGCAGGCCGTAGTCGACGCCCCAGGTGTCGATGCCGATCGACTCGGCGTCGGGGATCTGCTCGAGCCCCGCGCTCACCTCGCGGTGCAGCCGCGTCAGGTCCCAGCGCTGCCGGCCTTCGAGCTCGACGATGCCGTTCGCGAAGCGGTGGACCGGCTCCAGCTCCACGCGCTCGCCGTCGACGACGCCGCGCATCACGCGCCCGCCCGACGCGCCGATGTCCACGGCCGCGAACACCCGCGCCGCCACGTCAGCGCAGGAACGCGGCTGCGACGCCCGCGTCGACCGGGACGAGCGTGCCGGTCGTGTGGCTGAACTCGGCCGAGCAGAGCGCGGCCACTGCCGCCGCGACGTGCTCGGGCAGCACCTCGCGCTTCAACAGCGTGCGCTGCGCGTAGTAGGCGCCGAGCTCCGCTTCGGGCACGCCGTAGACGGCCGCGCGCTGCGCGCCCCAGCCGCCCGCGAAGATGCCGCTGCCGCGCACGACACCGTCGGGGTTCACGCCGTTCACACGGATGCCGTGCGCGCCGAGCTCCGCGGCGAGGAGCCGCACCTGATGGGCCTGATCGGCCTTGCTGGCGCCGTAGGCGACGTTGTTCGGGCCCGCGAAGACGGCGTTCTTGGAGACCACGTAGACGAGGTCGCCGCCGAGCCGCTGCGCGATCATCGCGCGCGCCGCCGCCTGCGCGACCAGGAAGCTGCCCTTGGCCATCACGTCGTGCTGGCGGTCCCAGTCGGACTCGCTGGTCTCGAAGAGCGAGCGCGAGAGCGACAGGCCGGCGTTGTTGACGACGAGGTCGAGCCCGCCGAAGGCGAGCAGCGCCGCGTCGACCGCCGCGCGCACGGCGTCCGTCCGGCTGACGTCGACGCCGACCGCGACCGCGACGTCCGGGCTGCCCAGCTCGGCAGCCGCGCTGCGCGCGCGCTCCGCGTCGAGGTCTGCGACGACGACGCACGCCCCCTCCTCGGCCAGCGTTCGCGCGATCGCCTTGCCGATGCCGCTCGCCGCGCCCGTCACCAGCGCGATCCGCCCGGTGTGGCGCTTCGGCTGCGGCAGGCGCTGCAGCTTCGCCTCTTCGAGCGCCCAGTACTCGATGCGGAACTTCTCGCTCTCGGGAATCGGCGCGTAGCGCGAGAGCGCCTCCGCGCCGCGCATCGCGCGAATCGCGTTCAGATAGAACTCGCCCGCGACGCGCGCGGTCTGCTTGTCCCGGCCGTACGAGAACATGCCGACGCCGGGGACCAGCACGATCGCAGGATCCGCGCCGCGCATGGCGGGCGAGCCCGGGCCGGCGTGGCGCGCGTAGTAGGCGCCGTAGTCGGCGCGGTACCGCTCGTGCAGCTCTGCGAGGCGCTCGACGCAGGCGTCGAGCGGCGCGTCCGCGCGCAGGTCGAGCACGAGCGGCCTCACCTTGGTGCGCAGGAAGTGGTCGGGGCACGAGGTGCCGAGCGCGGCCAGCGCGAAGAGCTTCTCGCCGGCGAGGAGCTCCAGCACGAGCTCGCCGTCGCTGAAGTGGCCGACCATGCGCCGGTCGCGCGAGGCGATCGCGCGCAGGTGGGGCGCGAGCGCCGCCGCCTTCGCGCGCCGCTCGGCCGGAGGCAGCGGCCGGCGCTCCGGCACGACCGCGCCGAACGGCGACGGCGCGCCGTGGCGGTCGATGTATGCCTGCGCGCCCGCGATGATCCAGCGCGAGTTGGCCTCGGCCTCGTCGCTGGTCCCAGCCCAGGCGGTGATGCCGTGCCCGCCGAGCACGACGCCGATCGCGCCCGGGTGGTCGCGCCGCACCGCGGCGATGTCGAGCCCGAGCTGGAAGCCGGGGCGGCGCCAGGGGACCCAGACCACCCGGTCGCCGAAGATCTCCTTGGTCAGCTGCTGGCCGTCGGCGGCGGTGGCGATCGCGATGCCACTGTCGGGGTGCAGGTGGTCGACGTGCGCCGCGTCCACGAGGCCGTGCATCGCGGTGTCGATCGAGGGCGCGGCGCCCCCGCGTCCGTGCAGGCAGAAGTCGAGCGCGCCCACCATCTCGTCCTCGCGCGCCTCGCCGGGATAGACCTCGACGAGCGCGCGCAGGCGGTCGAGCCGCAGCACCGCGAGCCCCGACTCCGCAAGCGTGCCGAGGTCGCCTCCCGAGCCCTTCACCCACAAGAGCTCGACCTCGCGGCCGCTGGCCGGGTCGAGCTCGCGGCCCTTCGCCGAGGTGTTTCCGCCCGCGTAGTTGGTGTTGCGCGGATCGGACCCCAGCCGGTTCGAGCGCTCGAGCAGCTGGCGCACGGCGGGATTCACGCGCCCCACCCCGCCTGCGTGCCGCCCACGCGCTCGGCGGCGATGCGCTCGGCGTAGCCGCTCTTCCGGTACGCGTCGAGCGGATCGCCGGGAAGCCCGCGCGACGCGCGCCACTTCGCGAGGTCGGCGCGCACGTCGGTGTAGAATGCGTCCATCAGCACGGCGTTGCCGGCGAGCACGTCGCCGGCGCGCTCGGCGCGGGCGAGCGCCGCGCGGTCGACGAGCAGCGCGCGCGCCAGCATCTCCTGGACGTTCAGGACCGAGCGGATCTGTCCCGGGATCTTGGCCTCGATGTTGTGGCACTGATCGAGCATGAAGCTGACCCCGCTCTCCGGGGCGCAGCCACCGCCGCGCACGACCTCGAACAGGATGCGAAAGAGCTGGAACGGGTCCGCCGCGCCGACGATCAGATCGTCGTCGGCGTAGAAGCGCGAGTTGAAGTCGAACGCGCCCAGCCGCCCGAGCCGCAGCAGCTGCATGACGATGAACTCGATGTTGGTGCCCGGCGCGTGGTGGCCCGTGTCGAGACAGACCACGGCGCGCTCGCCGAGCGCGGCACAGTGCGCGTAGGCCGTGCCCCAGTCGGGCACGTCGGTCGCGTAGAAGGCCGGCTCGAACAGCTTGTACTCCAGCACCAGGCGCTGGTGGCGGGCGAGCCTCGCGTAGATCTGCGCGAGCGACTCGGCGAGCCGCTCCTGGCGATCGCGCAGGTCGGCCTGGCCGGGATAGTTCAGGCCGTCGGGCAGCCACACCTTCAGGTCGCGGCTCCCGGTCTCGCGCATGATGTCGATGCACTCGAACGCGTGCGCGATCGCCTTCCGGCGCACGCGTTCGTCGGCGTGGCAGAGGCTGCCGAGCTTGTAGTCGTCGTCCTGGAAGGTGTTGGTGTTGATGGTGCCCAGGCGGACGCCGAGGCTTTCGGCGTGGCGCGCGAGCTTCCCGAAGTCGTCGACGCGGTCCCACGGGATGTGGAGCGCGACCGAGGGTGCGAGCCCCGTCACGCGCTGCACCTGCGCGGCGTCGGCCACCTTCTCGAAGGGGTCGCGCGGCACTCCCGGCTGCGCGAACACCTTGAAGCGGGTGCCGGAGTTGCCGAAGGCCCACGAGGGCAGCTCGATCGCCAGTCGCTCGAGCTCGGCGATGATCGGAGCGAAGTCGGCCATGGTTGTTGGTCCTGTTAGATCGTGATAGATATCACATGAAATAACAGCTGGAGTCAAGGTCGTGACCACCGTGCTCGGGACCCTCGCCTCGGAGGAGCGGCTGCGCTGGCTCGGCGAGCGGCTCGCCAGCAAGGGGGTGGTCTCGATCGCGGCAGCGGCGAAGGCGCTCGGCGTCTCCGAGATGACGATCCGCCGCGACCTCGCCGAGCTCGAAGAGCGAGGCACCGCGCGCCGGGTGCGAGGAGGCGCAAAGGCGATCGGCCCCCGCTCCTTCGCCGTCCGCCACCAGACCGCGGCGCGCGCAAAGTCGCGGATCGCCGCCAAGCTCGCGCAGCTCGTGCCCGCGACCGGCGCAGTGGCGTTTGACGCCTCCTCCACGGTCATGCGCGCGGCGAGCGCGCTCGGCGGGGCGCGCGACCTCTCGGTGCTGACCAACGGGCCGGACACCTTTCGCGCGCTACAGGGCCTGGCCGGCGTGACGCCGCTGCTGACGGGCGGGCGGCTCGAGCCGGAGACCGGCAGCCTCGTCGGCCCCCTCGCCTGCCGGGCCGCCGCGCAGCTCGCCGTGGCGGTGTTCTTCGCGTCGGCGGCCGCGGTCGACCCGAGCGGCGGCGCGCTCGAGACCAGCCTGGAAGAGGCCGAGGTGAAGCGCAGCATCGCGGCGAGCGCCGGCCTCGTCGTGCTCGCCGTCGACGCGACGAAGCTGGGCGGGCGCGCGCTCGCGGTCGGCCTCGAGTGGGAGCGGATCGACCTGTTGGTGACCGACCTCGATCCTGCCGACGAGCGGCTCGCTCCCTACCGCGACCTGGCCGAGCTCCTCTGACCCAGCACCAGCGGCGCGATCTCGCCTGGCTGCTCGAGCAGGAACTCGACGCCCGCCGCGCGCAGCTCGTCGCGCCCGCGCAGGCCCCAGGCGCAGCCGATCGTGCGCGCGCCCGCGGCGCGGCCGGTCTCCACGTCGATCGCGCTGTCGCCGATCATCCAGACCTCGCGCGGGCGCACGCCGAGGCGCTCGATCGCCTCGGCGAGCACCGCCGGGTCGGGCTTGCGCACCGCCAGCGTGTCGCCGCCGAGCACCGCGCCGAACACGCCCTTGATGCCGAGGCCGTCGATGATGCGGTCGAGGAAGCGCGCCGGCTTGTTCGACAGCACGGCGAGGCTCTCCTCGCCGAGGGCGTCGAGACACGTCGAGATGCCCGGATAGAGCTCGGTGGTGTCGAGACAGCAGCGGTCGTAGTGGGCGCGAAAGCGCTCGTAGTGCGGCTCGAGCCGCTCGGGCGCGCGCTCGCGGGCGGGCAGCGCGTTCGCCAAAAGCTTCAGTGCCCCGTCGCCGATCCAGGCCTGCACCTGCGGGCCCTCGACGGGCGGAAGTCCCGCGTCGGCGAGCGTGCGGTTGAGCGCGGTCGCGAGATCGCGCCAGGTGTCTGCGAGTGTTCCGTCGAAGTCGAAGACGACGACGCGACTCGAACGCGCAGCTGACATCCCCGCGTAGACTAAGGCGATCGGGCTTTATGCGCGAGAGTCCCGGTGGTACGTTCCGGCCGTGATCTTCCCGCTTCGCTTCAAGCTGGCGCTGTTGTCGAGCTTGTTGCTCGTCGTCGCCATCGGCACGGTGTCGCTCGTCGTGCTCGACCAGAGCGCGCGCGCGCTGGCGGACGAGGCGGGAAAGCGCGCGGTCGTCCTGGCCCAGCAGCTGGCGCGCAACGCGCGCGAGCCGCTCCTGCTCGAGGACGACCTGATGCTCTCGCAGCTGCTCGAGTCGATCTCGAAGGAGGCCGAGGTCAGCATGGTGCGCGTGCTCGACAAGGACGGGCGCGTGGTCGCCTCGTCGCAGCACGACGACCCCAAGCAGCTGGCGCGAATGACTTCGGACGGGCCGCTCGAGACGCTGGCACAGAACGGGCTGCTGGTGGTGGCGGCGCGCATGACCTACCGCGACGTCGACATCGGCGAGTCGCAGGTGGTGCTCGACGTCGCATCCGTCACGCGCGGCGTGGTGCAGCGCGCACGGCGCAACGTGCTGATCGCGTCGGGCGTGCTGCTCGGCGTCGGGCTGATCATCGCGTTCGTGGTGTCGGGAATGGTCAGCCGGCCGCTGCAGCGGCTGCGGCTGGCGGTGAACGCGCTGGCAGCGGGTGACCTGTCCGCGCGCGTCGAGCCCAGCTCGCGCGACGAGGTCGGCGTGCTCACGCGCGCCTTCAACGAGATGAGCGAAAGCCTGGGCGAGAAGCGGCGCATCGAGACCGCCTTCCGCCGTTACGTCTCCGACCACGTGCTGCGCGAGGTCGTCGAGTCACCCGAGGCGATCCACCTGAAGGGCGAGCTGCGCGAGGTGTCGGTGCTCTATCTCGACATCCGCAAGTTCACGCGGCTGACCGGCTCGATCGGCCCCGAGCGCGTGGTCGCGTTCCTGAACGAGTGCTTCGACTTGATCACCGGGCGGCTGCTCGAGCACGGCGCCACCGTCGACAAGTACATCGGCGACGCCATCCTCGCCTACCTGGGCGCGCCGATCGAGACCGAGGACCACGCGCAGCGCGCCGTCGCGGCGGCAATCGCCGTGCAGCGCGCGATCCACGAGCGCAACCAGCGCTGCGAGGCCTCGCTGCAGCCGTTCGTGCGGCTCGAAGTCGGGATCGGCATCCACACCGGGATGGTGGTCGTGGGCAACATCGGCTCCGAGCTCAAGATGGACTACACCGCCATCGGCACGCCGGTGAACGTCGCCAACCGGCTGCAGTCGCTGGCAGGACCCGGCCAGATCAAGATCACCGGCGAGGTCCGCGAGCGCGTCGCGGAGCTCGTGCAGGTGAAGCCCGAGGGCGCGCGAATGCTCGAGGGGGTGGATCACCCCATCGAAGTGTTCGAGGTGCTCTACTAGAGGGCGCCCCGGGTTCCGTTAGACTCCGGGGTCGTGTCGCGCTCCCGTCTTGCCGGCGCTTGCGCGCTCCTGCTCTGCGTCCTCGGCTGCGCGCAGGCGTACGAGCGCGGCGAGCGGCTCTACAGCCAGGGCGACGTGCCCGGGGCGCTGGCCGCCTGGCGCAGCATCCCCGAGTCGAGCCGCGAGTACGCGCGCGCGCACGCGCGGCTGGAGACGATCGAGGCGGAGCTGGCGGCGACCCTGGCCCGCTACGAGAAGCGGGCGGAGTTCTTCGAGGGCGAAGGCCGGCTCGCCGAGGCGGTGCTCTACTACCGGCTGGCGCTGAAGCTCGATCCCGACCGGCCGGCGACACTCGAGCGTGTACAGACGCTGTTCCGCGCGCAGCACGAGCAGGAGGCCGCGGAGCGCGCGCGCCTGAGCCGCGCGCTCGCCGCCGGGAACCTGCGCGAGGCGAACGCCGCCGCCGACAAGCTCTCGCGCATCAATCCGTTCGATCCCGGCATCCAGATCGAGGTTCGCCAGGTGTACGCCGAGACCGGCGCGCAGGTGCTGCGCTCGCTCGAGGACGGCAAGCGCGCCTACGCCAACGGCGACCGCGCCGGCGCGGCGGCGGCGTTCCAGCGCGCGCTGGATCTCGATCCCGAGAACGAGGCCGCGCTCGGCTACCTGTCCTACATCCGCCGCTACGACCAGGAGGTCGCGGAGCAGGACCAGCGCAAGAAGACCGCGGCGGAGCGCAGCGCCGCCGGCGGGCTGCACGCGCCTCCGCCGCCGACGCCGTCGTCGCAGGAGATCCTGGCCGAGGGCCACTTCCGCGCCGGCCAGCAGGCCGAGGAGCAGGGCGACCCGTACCGGGCGATCGAGGAGTACATGGCCGCGCTCGAGATCGACGACAAGCACGCCGGCGCGCGGCGCCGCCTCGCCGCGCTGCGCCAGGAGCTGGCGCCGCGGCTGCCCGCGCTCTACGAGCAGGGCAAGCACTACTTCCAGACCGAGGACCTGGAGAAGGCGCTGTCGGTCTGGCACGACGCGCTCCTGATCGCGCCCGACGACCAGCGCACCAAGGAGAACGTCGACCGCGCCGAGCGCATCCTGTCGCGCCTCGAGGAGATCCAGACCCGTGGCCCATGACGCCCGACACCTCCTGGTGTACGCGGCCGCGATCGCGCTCTGTGCCGGCTGCGCGGCGACCGCGGAGAAGGTGGCGACCAAGATCTTCGCGGCCGACCAGGCGCTGGTCTTCGACCGCTCCTCGGACCTCTTGCCGCCCGAGAGCCTGCACGTCACGTCGAACGCGGACCGCCAGATCGCGCTGGCCTGGGACCCGGTCCTGGTCGGCGACGTGGCGGGCTACGTGATCCTGCGCGCCGCGGGCAACGGCGAGGGCACGTTCAAGCGCGTCGGCATGACCCCCTCGCGCTTCGGCACGGTGTTCATCGACCAGGGCGAAACGGCGGGCGCGCTCGGCGACGGCCAGACGTACTCCTACCGCGTGCACCCGTACGACCGGCAGGGGCGCGTCTCGCGCAGCCACGCCGCGCTCACCGCCACCACCGAGCCGCGGCCCGGCGTGCCCGAAGGTCTGGTCGTCTACTCGAACCTGCCGCGCAAGGCGGTGCTGTCGTGGAAGGCGAGCGACCAAGTCGCCGTGGCGGGCTACGGCATCTACCGCTGTCCGACCATGGCCGGGCCCTGGGAGCACGTCGCGTTCGCCGAAGGCCGACTCCATTCGGTGTACGAGGACGCGATCCCCGGCGACCTGCGCGTGATGTACTACCGCATCACCGCGGTGAACCGCTTCGGCGGCGAGAGCGAGATGACCGAGACGCCGATCCGCGCCGTGACCAAGGCCGAGCCGCTGCCGCCGATCGGCCTCGCCGCCGACGCCCCGCGGCTCGGGCAGGTGGCGCTGCGCTGGGCCCCGAACGTGGAGTCAGACGTGCGCAGCTACGAGGTGTGGCGCAGCGAGAAGGGCGCGGACGGCTTCGGCGACGAGGTCCGCATCGCCACCGTCGAGGCCGCGAAGAGCGCCTACCTGGACCCCGCGGTCGGCTGCGGTGAGACGGTGCGCTACCGCCTGAAGGCGATCGATGCCGACGGCCTCGAGAGCTACTACTCCGAGCCGCTGCTGGTGACCGCGCGCGACCTGGGGCTCGTGCTCGGGCGCTCCGGCAGCGGGCTGACGCTGCGCTGGGACGAGAAGCGAGCCCAGCCCTTCAGCTCGGCGACGGTCAGCCAGCTGCGCAGCTTCTGGCCCAACAAGCAGCTCGCGAACGTCGCTGGCGCGAGCGAGGTGGCGCTCCCCGAGCTCGGCGCCGGCACCCAGCTCGAGGTCGCGCTGGCGGGCGCGAGCGACGGCGAGAACGCCGCTCCGGCCTGCCGGATCGACGTCCCGAGCGGCTCTTGATCGGCCGCTTCGGATGCGTAGACTGCTGGCCCATTCCCCGGTAGCTCAGTCGGTAGAGCGGGTGGCTGTTAACCACTAGGTCGGCGGTTCGAGCCCGTCCCGGGGAGCCAG
>Ga0187779_10002042_pt1 | contig 12516 bp, 10 predicted proteins | sample 1015_Q2_SP10_10__FD_132435 | JGI IMG/M metagenome (GOLD analysis project Ga0187779, IMG submission 132435) | Tropical peat soil microbial communities from peatlands in Department of Meta, Colombia - 1015_Q2_SP10_10_MG | ecosystem: Environmental > Terrestrial > Soil > Wetlands > Peat | place... | reverse complement strand
GAGGCGCTGGAAGGCCTGGGGCTCGCGGCGTGGTGGCTCGACGATGGGGCCACGACGCTCGACGCGCGCGAGCGGGCCTACCGCGCCTATCGCGAGCGGGACGACGCGCTCGGCGCCGCCCGCATGGCCATCTGGCTGACCTGGGACTACCTCTCGTTCCGCGGCGAGTTCGCTGTGGCGAGCGGGTGGCTCGAGCGCGCGCGCCGGCTGCTCGAGGGCCGGGAGCGCACGGCCGAGTTCGGCTGGCTGCTGGTGCGCGAAGGGGAGATCGAGATCTTCCGGCGCCATGATCCGCGGGCGGCGCAGGATCTCGCGCGGCGCGCGGCGGAGCTCGGGCGCGCGCTGGGCGATGCCGGCGTCGAGATGAACGCGCTGGCGCTCGAGGGCCTGGCGCTGGTGACCGAGGGACGGGTCGAGGTCGGGATGCGGCGGCTCGACGAGGCCACGGCGGCAGCCACGGCGGGCGAGGTCAAGGAGCTGCACGCCGTGGGCGTGGTGTGCTGCTGGCAGATGTTCGCGTGCGAACGGGTGCGGGATTACGAGCGCGCCGCTCAGTGGTGCCACCGGGTGAAGGAGTTCGCCAAGCGGTGGCGCAACGTGCCGCTGTCGGGCGTGTGCCGGTCGCAGTACGCCGGCGTTCTCATCTGGCGCGGGAACTGGGCCGAGGCCGAGGCCGAGCTGTCCGGGGCGGCGGGCGACCTTGGCGCCACCAAGCCCGCGATGGTGGGCCAGGCGCTGGCGCGGCTGGGCGAGCTGCGGCTGCGGCAGGGGCGGCTCGACGAGGCGGCGCGGCTGTTCGACCAGGGCGGCACCTACCCGTCGGCGTCGCTCGGGGTGGCCACGCTGATGCTGGAGGAAGGCGACGCCCGCGGCGCCGCGGCCGAGGTCGAGCGCCTGCTCCGGCAGCTGCGTCCCGAGGACGCCACCGGGCGGGCGGCACTGGTCGAGCTGGGCGTGCGGTCGCGCGCGGCGCTCGGTGACGCCGACGAGGCCGAGGCGCACCTGGCCGAGCTGGAGCGCATCGCGGCCGAGGTCGGCACCGACCCGCTCCGTGCCTCGGCCGCGGCGGCGCGCGGCGTGCTCGCGGCCGCGCGGGGGGACCATCGCGCGGCCGGGCGCTCGCTGGAGGAGTCGGCGGACCTCTACCGGAAGAGCGGGGCGCCGTACGAGGAGGGCCGCACCCGGCTCGAGCTCGCGGCTGCGCTGGCGCGGACCGGCGAGCGCGACCGCGCCCGGCGGGAGGCCGACGACGCCGCGCGCGCGCTCCGGCGGCTCGGCGCCGAGCGCGCGGCGGAGCAGGGCGAGGTCCTGGTCCGGGAGCTGGAGCGGCCGGCGCCGCGCCGCGAGCCGGGGCCGCTCACGCGGCGCCAGCTGGAGATCCTGCGCCTGGTGGCCCAGGGCGCGAGCAACGCGGCGATCGCCCGCCGGCTGTCGCTCAGCGAGCACACCGTCAAGCGGCACGTGGCCAACCTGCTCACGCGGCTGGGCCTCAAGACCCGCGCCGCCGCCGCCGCCCACGCCGCGAAGCTGGGCTTGCTGTAGCAGGAACACCCTACCCCCTACACCCTCACACCCTGCTTTCGCATGGCCCGTTCGGGCCATGGCGCCCGCCTGGCCCATTAGGGCGAAGCGCCCTGGCGGCGGCCGTTGTACCGTAGCCTCCGACACCACACATCCCTTTCTCGAATCGGCTGCGGGTGCGCCCGCGGCCCAGGAGGCTCGGTCATGAATCCCAGGATGCGATTGATCGCGGTCGGGGCGCTGGCGCTCGTGTCGGGAGCGGCGGCGTTCGGCCAGGCCGGGAGCGGCTCCTCGCCCGCTCCGGCGGTGAAGTGGGGCCCGGCGCCCCCGTTCTTCCCGGCCGGCGCTCGTTTCGCCGTGCTCCAGGGCGACCCTTCGTCCAACGGCGTGTACACCGTGCGGCTCGAGATGCCGGCGGGCTACGTGATCAAGCCGCACTGGCATCCCACGGACGAGCACGTCACGGTGCTCTCGGGCCGCTTCCTGGTGGGGATGGGCGACTCGGTGGACACGAAGCAGACGACGGCGCTGGGGCCGGAGGGCTTCATCACCGCGCCCGCGCAGGCGCATCACTTCGCCGTGGCGGCGCGGCGGACGGTGGTCCAGGTGCACGGCATCGGTCCGTTCGCGATCACCTACGTGCGCCCGACCGACGACCCGCGCGGGACGACGGCGTCGCAGTAGCGCGGCGCCGGAGCACCGGAGAAACACGAGGGGCCCCGTTGCCGGGGCCCCTCGTCGCAGCATCGACCGAACCGCGAAGCCGCTACACGTCCAGGTTCCGGACGAACTTCGCGTTTTCCTCGATGAACTTGCGGCGCGGCTCGACCTCGTCGCCCATCAGGATCTCGAACAGCTGGCTCGCCTCGAACGCGTCCTCCATCTCCACCTTGAGGATGGTGCGCGTCGCCGGGTCCATCGTCGTCTTCCACAGCTGGTCCGGGTTCATCTCGCCGAGGCCCTTGTAGCGCTGGATCCCGACGTTGCGCTTCTTCCCCGGCTTCCCGTCGTCTTCCTCCTCACTGCCTTCTTCGCCGTCTGTGGAACTGGCCACCGGAGCTTGTCCATTGGACAAGCGTTTCACGTACTCGTCGCGCTCGGCCTCGTCGAAGGCGTAGTACTCCTCCCTGCCGCGCGCCACCCGGAACAGCGGCGGCTGGGCGATGTACACGTAGCCCGCGTCGATGAGCTGCTTCATCTCCTTGTAGAAGAAGGTGAGCAGCAGGGTGCGGATGTGCGCGCCGTCCACGTCGGCGTCGGTCATGATGATGATCTTGTGGTAGCGCGCCTCGTCGAGGGTGAAGTCCTCCGACACGCCGGTGCCGATCGCCGTGATGATGGTGCGGATCTCCTCGTTGGAGAGGATCTTGTCGATCCGCGCCTTCTGCACGTTGAGGATCTTGCCCCTGAGCGGCAGGATCGCCTGGAAGGAGCGGTCGCGCCCCTGCTTGGCCGAGCCGCCGGCGCTGTCGCCCTCGACCAGGTAGATCTCGCACATCGCCGGGTCGGTGAGCGAGCAGTCGGCCAGCTTGCCCGGCAGGATGCCGCCCTCGAGCGCGCTCTTCTTGCGCACCAGGTCGCGCGCCTTGCGCGCCGCCTCGCGCGCGAGCGCCGCCGACGCCGCCTTCTCGACGATGGCGCGCGCCACCGGCGGGTGCTCGTCGAGGAACGCGCCCAGCAGGTCGTTGACGACGCTCTTCACGACGCCCTCGACCTCGCTGTTGCCCAGCTTGGTCTTGGTCTGCCCCTCGAACTGGGGCTCGCGCACCTTCACGGACAGCACCGCGGTCAGCCCCTCGCGCACGTCGTCGCCCGAGAGGGTGAAGTCCGCCTTCTTCAGGGCGCCGCTCTTCTTGGCGTACTCGTTGATGGTGCGGGTGAGCGCGCTCTTGAAGCCGGTGAGGTGGGTGCCGCCCTCGTGGGTGTTGATGTTGTTGACGAAGGTCAGCGTGTTCTCGGTGTAGCCGTCGTCGTACTGCAGCGCGAGCTGCACGTCGATGCCGTCGCGCACCGTCTCGATCGCGACCGGCTTGGGGTGCAGCGGCTTCTTGCTCTGGTTCAGCCACTGCACGAACTCGACCAGCCCGCCCTTGTAGAAGAACGTCTCCTGCCGCTGCTGCCCCTCGCGCTCGTCGGCGAAGGTGATGGTGAGGCCCTTGTTGAGGAACGCCAGCTCGCGCAGCCGCGAGGCGAGGATGGTGTAGTCGAACCGCGTCTCGGTGAAGATCTCGGGGTCGGGCTTGAAGCGGACGATGGTGCCCGTGCCCTTCACCTTCTCCCGGACGTTCAGCTTCTGCACCGTCTCCCCGCGCGCGAACCGCATGTGATGGCGCTGCCCGTTGCGGTCCACCAGCACCTCGAGCCGCTCGCTCAGCGCGTTCACGACGGAGATGCCCACGCCGTGCAGCCCGCCCGACACCTTGTAGGTGTTGCGGTCGAACTTGCCGCCCGCGTGCAGCACCGTCAGCGCCAGCTCGACGCCCGGGATCTTCTCGGTCGGGTGGATGTCCACCGGGAAGCCGCGGCCGTTGTCCTTCACCGTCACGCTGTCGTCGGTGTGGATGGCGACGTCGATCCGGTCGCAGAACCCGGCCAGCGCCTCGTCCACCGAGTTGTCCACCACCTCGTACACCAGGTGGTGCAGCCCGCGCGAGCTGGTGGAGCCGATGTACATCGCCGGCCGGCGGCGCACGGCCTCGAGGCCCTTGAGGACCTGGATCTGCTCGGCGTCGTAGGCCTTTGCGGCTTGGTCCTTGGTCATGGCACCTGACAAGACAGGGTGTAGGGTGTGGGGTGTAGGGTGTCAGGCCCCACGCCCCGCCTCCGACTACTCAGTCACGATTCGCGCCGCCGCTCAGCGCACGATCTGGAGCGACGCCACGGTCTTCTGCGCCGGCGCCAGCCGGAGCTGCACCGGGGCCGCCTCGAGGCGCACGAACCGCGGCGGCTCGAGCGCCACCACCGGCCCCTGGGGCTCGGTGCGCGCCAGCCACTGCCGCCGGAGCCGCAGGAACCGCCGCTCCAGCCGGGCCCGCTCGGCGGCCAGGCGCTCGGGCAGCACGCGCCAGGCGCCGGCGAACAGCTCCGCCTCCACCGGCGTCGGCGGCCCGTGCCGCTCGCCGCCGAGCCACGCCAGCAGCAGGTCGTGGTCGTGGATCGCGCCCAGGCAGTCCTGCAGCAGCCGCGTGAGCCGCCGCTCCTCGTCGAACGCGATCCCGCAGGTCTCGGCGTGAAACTCGAGCACGTAGCGCAGCCGCTTGATGTCGATGCGCAGCGCGTGCAGCTCCGCGGGGGCGGGACGCCGCTCGGTCATCCCCGGGCGCATCGCCAGGCGGCGCGCCTCGCGGTGGATCACCTCGGTCAGGTGCCGCGCGGCCATCGCCTCTTCGCCGCCCCGCGAGACGAACCGCGGCCGGCGGGCGAAGTCGCGCAGGGCCCGCTCCATCCTCGCGTAACGCCCGCGCTCCAGGCGCGCCGTCAGCTTCCGCTGCGCGCGCCAGCGCCGCTCCTTGAGCGCCGCGAGCAGGTCTTCGAGCCGCGCCGCCTCGACGCCCTCGAGGTGCGGCAGGTGCCCCTCCTCGAGCAGCGCCGTCACCACGTCCAGGTCGCGCACCCGCCCCAGGGCCCGCGCCAGCCACCGCAGCCGCGCCCGGCCGGCGCGCTTGGGCGGGCGGATCACCGACGAGAAGAGCGCCAGCGCCGCGCGCAGCCGCCGCACCTGCACCCGCATCTGGTGCACGGCCTCGGGGTCGTCGCCGCTTCCGGCCGCTTTCTCCCAGCGCAGCAGCTCGCGCACCTGGCGCGCCACGATGCGGCTCGCCGCCTCGCGCACCGTCAGCGCGCGCGCCGCCGTGAGCGCGGCCTTCACCGCGGGCTCCCCCCGCGCCGCCGCGGGCCCGCGCCGTAGCGGCCCGTCGGCTCGTGGGTTTCCTCGCCCACCAGCCAGCGGATGCGCTTGATCCTGCCCGTCGCGCGGCCGTCGTTCAGCAGCGAGAGCACCTCGGGCGTCATCAGCGACAGCTCCTGCCGCCAGGCGCTCGACTTCACGCGCACGAACAGCGTGCCGTCCGCCGCCACCGACTCGGGCACCGCCGCGCCCGCGATCCGCTCGCCCACCAGCTCCGGCCACGCCGCCACCACGGCCGCCTGGCCGAGACGGTCGGCGAGCCCCGCCGACTTGAGGACGCCGCCGAGGATGTCGCCGACTTTCGTGGGTCGTGACCTGCGCCGTTCCGTCACGCGCTCTCCCTCACGCCGCCCCCCCCTCGACGCGCCCGTCGCGGATCCGCCAGCGCACCAGCCCGCTCACCGCCCCGGGCAGCTCGCCCTCGCGCGGCACCGTCGCGAACACCTGGCTGCCGCGCGCCGCCAGCGCCTCCACCAGCCGGCCGAGCCGCGCGCTGCGCTCCGCGTCCAGCTCGGCGAAGGCGTCGTCCAGGCACACCACCGGCGGATCGCCGCCGCCGCCGCCGTCGCCGCCCGAGCCCTCCGACGCTCCGCGCGCCGCCAGCGTCTCGGCCGCGACCAGCCGCAGCGCCAGGGCCGCGGTACGCCACTGGCCGGCCGATCCGTACACCCCCAGGTCGCGCCCGCCCAGCAGCAGGCGGAGGTCGTCGCGATGCGGGCCGACCGACGTGGTGCCCCGCGCCAAGTCCCTCGCCCGCGAGCGCTCCAGCGACCGGACCAGCTCCGCCTCGTCGCCCGTGCCCCGCGAGGCGTGGCACAGGCCGGCCTCGACCGTCTCGCCGATCTCGGCGCAGTACTCGCGGTACCGCGGCGCCCACCGCTCGGCCCACGCCCGGCGTGCTGCCGCGATCCTGGCGCCCGAGCGCGCCAGCAACGCCTCCCAGTCGGCCACGTCGTCCTCTGTGGCCCGGCACCGCTGCCGCAGCGCCCGCCGGTACTCCGCCAGCGCCGCCACGTAGCCCGGCGCCACCAGCGCCAGCAGCAGGTCCATGAATCCCCGCCGCACCGCAGCCCCACCGGTGGCCAGTTCCACGTCGGAAGGACTCAAGACCACGCCCCGCACCCCACCGAGCGCATCCGCCATCCGGTGCACCGGCGCGCCGCCCACCGTCACGCGCTTTTCCTTCGTCCGCGCGTCGTAGCCCGCGGCGACGGCCCCGCCGTCCGTCTCCACCTCGACCCGGAAGCCGTCGTCGCCGAACCGCACCAGGTCCCGGTCCCGCGCGCCGCGGAACGACCGGAATACCTCCAGGTACAGCAGCGCCTCGAGCAGGCTCGTCTTCCCGTGCCCGTTCGGCCCGACCAGCACCAGGCCCGCGGCGGGAAGCTCGAGGTCGGCGTCGGCCAGGTTGCGGAACGCCCGCACCGAGAGCCGGCCGACCCTCGCTATTTCAGCCTCACGGTCACGCTGTCCGTCAGCGTGTCGTGCCCCAGCACGTCGGCCGCCGCCACCCGGTAGCTGAACGGCCGGTGGTGCAGGGTGCCGAGCGGGATCGCGTAGAGCACGTCGACCAGCGTGTCCCGCGTCGTGTCCGCCGGGAACGCGATCGGCGCGCCCGAGATCAGCAGGCTCACGCTGTCGATCTGGGTCGCGTCGTGCGCCACTACCTCGATGTTCAGCAGGCCGATCGAGTCCACCGTGGTGTCCCGGCCCGGGAACGTCGTCACCGAGGGCGGCGCAAAACCGGGCCCCCTGGGGCCAGGCCCGGTCGGCGTCGCCGCCTCCCGGCACCCCAGGCCGAGCCACCCCAAAGCCGCCACGGCCGGCCACCGCCACATCCCGGCCCGCCCGGTCGGACGCGCCTTCCGGGGGCGGTCGGGAGGGGTCAGGTTTCGGGGCCGAATCACGCCTTGCAAGATAACGACGAAATCAATGCAAATCAAGGGGTTAAGCCGTTTCTGGAGGCCCTATTGCGAGGTCAGCAGGACGCTGTCCGAGGCCGCAAATCCGATCAGGTTCCACACCTTTGCCGCGACCGTGATCTGCGTGCCGGCCGGCACGCCGGAGGGAACCGTCCAGACCACGTTCGTGGTGGCCTCGGTGGTGTCCGGAAACAGGTAGAGCGAGTCGCCGCCGAGGCCGGCCGCGGTGCTCCGCACCGAGACGCGCATGGAGTCGAAGCCCTCGGCCGCGTACGCGTAGATGGACGCGGGGATGGAGCCGGGGCTGCTCGGGTGGAGGGTGAGGTCCACGAACACCTGCACCGTGGGCGGCGCGACGCGCGGGCGGGGATCCGTGCAGGCCGCGACGGCGGCGAGCGCGAGCAGGGCGGCTACCGGCCTTGGAATTTCGCCGGCCTCTTTTCCAGGAACGCCGTGAGGCCTTCCTTCATGTCCTGGGTGGACGAGACGAGGCCGAACGCGTCGGCCTCCAGCCGCAGGCCTTCCTCCAGCGTGAGGTCGAGCCCGCGGTCCACGGCCTCGATGGTGTGCTTGAGTGCCAGCGGCCCGTTGGCGAGGATGGTCCGCATCAGGCGGTCGGCCTCGGCGAGCAGCTCCTCGAGCGGCACGACCTTGCTCACCAGGCCGATCCGCAGCGCCTCCGCGGCGCCGATCTGCTCGCCCGTGAGCAGCAGGTGCAGCGCGTTGCCGCGTCCCACGATTCTCGGGAGCCGCTGGGTGCCGCCGTAGCCGGGCGTGATGCCGAGCTTGACCTCCGGCTGGCCGAACTTCGCGTTCTCGCTCGCGATGCGGACGTGGCAGGCCATCGCCAGCTCGCAGCCGCCGCCGAGGCAGTAGCCGTTGACGGCGGCGAGCACCGGCTTGCCCATCGCCTCGAAGGCGCGCAGCATCGCCTGGCCGTCCAGCGAGCGCTGACGCCCCTGGAGCACGCCCTGCTTGGCGAGGTCGGCGATGTCGGCGCCGGCGATGAACGCCTTGGGGCCCGCGCCGGTGAGGATCACGCCGCGCACCTCGGCCGCGCCCCCGAGCGCGATGGCCGCCGCGTGGAGCTGGCTCACGACCGCGTCGTTCAGGGCGTTGAGCTTGTCGGGGCGGTTCACGGTGAGCGTCGCGACGCCGTCCTTCACGACCACCAGCAGGTTCTCGTAGTTCATTGGCGAAAACTTAAGGGGGGGCATAGGTTGCCCGCCAATGAGCCTGCATCCGCTCGGTTGGACGCCCGAGCGCCGTCTCGCCATCCTCGATCAGACCGTCCTGCCGCTCGAGGAACGGTGGATCGCCCTCGACACCGTCGAAGGCGTCGTGGAGGCGATCGCGGCGCTGCGCGTGCGCGGCGCCCCCGCGATCGGCATCGCCGCGGCGATGGGCCTGGTGGCGGCCACGCGCGGCCGGGCGACCGGGCCGCGGGCGCCGTTCCTCGAGCTGGTGAGGGAGAGTGCGGCGGCCATCGGTGCCGCGCGGCCGACGGCCGTGAACCTCTCGTGGGCGATGCGCCGGATGCGGGAGCGCGCCGAGGCCGCCGGCGGCGACGCGGCCGCGGTGCTCGCCGCCCTCGAGGCCGAGGCGCAGGCCATCTGGGACGAGGACGAGGCGGCCTGCCGGCGCATCGCCGAGCACGGGCAGGAGCTGGTCGCCAGTTGCGCAGAAGCCAAGTTGCGCAGAGCTCGCCGGGCCGGAGGTGGGGTGGGCGCCGGGGACGTGGTCAACGTCCTCACCCACTGCAACACCGGCTTCCTCGCCACCGGCGGCGTGGGGACGGCGCTCGGCGTCGTGCACCACGCGGTCGAGCGGGGCCGCCGCGTGCACGTGTGGGTGGACGAGACGCGGCCGCTGCTGCAGGGCAGCCGGCTCACCGCGTGGGAGCTGGCGAAGGCGGGGATCCCGCACACGGTCATCGCCGACGGCGTGGCGGCGAGCGTGATGGCGGCCGGGAAGGTGGACGTGGTGCTGGTGGGAGCGGACCGGGTCGCGGCCAACGGCGACGCGGCGAACAAGAGCGGCACCTACGCGCTGGCCGTGGCGGCACGCCACCACGGCGTGCCGTTCTACGTGGTGGCGCCGACCTCGTCGTTCGACCTCGCGTGCCCGTCGGGCGACGCGATCCCGATCGAGCAGCGCGCGGCCGTGGAGGTCACGAAGGTCCTCGGCCGCCAGGCGGCGCCCGAGCGCAGTCCGGCCTACAACCCGGCGTTCGACGTCACGCCGGCGGCGCTGATCGCGGGCTGGGTGACGGAGAAGGGAATCCTCACGCCGCCGTTCTGAGCGGGCGCTAGCCGCCCAGCTCCGCCACGAGCCGCCGGAACCTCGGCTCGTCGCGCAGGCCGTCGAAGACCTCGTATCCCATGTACCAGCGCAGAAACGCGGTCGGCGGGCAGTGCTCCAGCGTGGAGAGGGCGCCGTCGCGGTCGCCTGCGGCCAGGAGCGCCCCGGCCGCGTAGCTCAGCGCCTCGTCCAGGACCGGGCCCGGCGTCTCGGTGACGATGCGCGCATGGCGCAGCGCGGCCGCCGTGTCGCCCGCGAGCGCTTCCACCAGGGCGAGCGAGGCATCCTCGAGCAGGCTGTCGCCCCGCGTGGCGCGGAGCGCGGCCGCCGCGTCCCGCCGGCCGCCGGCGGCATCGCCGTCCAGCGCCTGCACCACGGCGCGCAACCGGAGCGCGTAGGCGAAGTCGGGCGCTACCGCGAGCGCACTGTCCGTCCAGGCGATCGCTTCGGCGTGGCGGCGCGCGTGCAGCGCGGCGTTGCCGAGCCAGGTGAGCGTGATGGGCCGCTCCGGGTCGCGGGCCAGCGCCTGCCGGAACGCCGTCGCGGCACCGGCGTCGTCGCCTTCCAGGAGCAACACGATGCCCAGCTGGTGACTGGGCTCGGCCCGCTTGGGATCGAGCGCGATGGCGCGGCGAAACGCCGCCACCGCCCCTACCATCCCGACCGGATCGCGCTCCACCAGGGTCGAACCCCTGGCGTACCACGCCACCGCCGACGTCGTGTCGAGCGCGAGCGCGTGATCGGTGGCACCGGTCGCCCGGGCCAGCAGGCTCTCCGGCGGCAGGCCGGCGATGCGCCAGGCCCAGTTGTGCGCGATGGAATACGCGAAACCGAGGGACGCGTACGCCTCGACGTACGACGTGTCGAGCTCGACGGCCGCCTGGTACTCGGCGATGGCGCGCTCCGCGTCGCCCTGGGTGCGGCGCGCGAGGAGGAAGTTGCCGCGCAGCACGTGCTCCCAGGCCGCCGGGTCGCGGGTGGGCCGCACGGCCAGCGAGGTGCGCTCGGCCGGCGCGAGCCCGCCCGCCACCGCCACGGCCACGGCCTGCGCGACGGTCGGCGGCAGCTCGAGCAGGCCCGCGCTCGACTGGTCGTAGGTCTCGCCCCAGGCGGTCAGCTCGCTCTGCGTGTTCACCAGCCGGATCGAGACCCGGTAGCCGCCCGGTGTGCGCCGGAGGCCGCCGTCCACGACGAACCGCACGCCAAGGGCCCGGCCGATGCCCCGGAGGTCGCCGGGGTTCTCCCGCTGGGCGCGGCGCACCGAGCTGGGCGCCTTCACCTCGACCCGCGGCGCGAGGCGGCCGAGGCCGGTGGCGATGTCCTCCGTGAGGCCCTCGGCCAGGTAGAGGTCCGACGTGTCGCGAGTCGCGAAGTACAGGACGGCGACGCTGTTGGACGCCGGTGCCGACGCGAGCCGCGCCGGCCGCGCGCCGCAGGGCGGCGGCGTGCCGTCGGGGCACTGGCTTCTCAAGCTGCCGGTTGCACAGACGGCAAGAGACCACACGAGCCCAAGGGTCGTGGGCCGCGCTACGAGCGGGCGACGGGCCAAGAGGGCAGCGGCCGGGGATCGGGTCACGGCGCCGTCGCCGGCGCCGGACAGCCGGCCGCCAGCCGCTCGAACCGCGGCTGGCCCCGGAGGGCGGCCACGGCCGGGATGCGGCGCAGGTAGTAGCAGCGCGTCGCGCGCGACGTCAGCCGCTCGATCACGTCGAGCGCGACGTCCGCCTGCCCGATCGCGATGGGCCACTCGAGGCCGAAGTACCCGCTGAGGTCCGACGCGGGCGCCACGCGGCGGGCCGCCGCCGTGTCGCCGCGCCAGGCGAGGATGAGGACACGCAGGGCGTGGGCGTCCACCGCGTCGCCTCCGCGGCCGATGGCGAGGGCGCTGGCCGCGTCCCGCTCCGCGCCGGCCGGGTCGCCGAGGAGCAGCCGGGCCCTGCCGCGCACCAGGTACCCGCGCACGTGCTGCGGGTCGGCGGCGAGCGCGCTGTCGCACCAGGCGATCGCCTCCGCGTAGCGTCCCTCGATCAGGCGCAGGAACCCGGTCTCCTGGTACGTGACCGCGCGGCCCGGCTCCAGCGCCATCGCCCGCCGGTACTCGGCGAACGCCGCCGAGTCGCGGCCCTCGAACTCGAGGCCCTGGGCGTACTGGTGATGGGCTTCCGCGCTGGAGGGATCCAGCTCGGTCGCGCGGCCGAGGGCCTCGACCGACGCCTCGAGGGAATCCGCGTTCTTGAGCGCGGTGAGCGCGAAGCGCCGGAACCCGACCGCCAGCCAGGTGTCCGCCACGTCGGGCGCGACCCGCAGCGCGCGGTCCACGGCCCGGGCGCCGCGCGCCCAGACGCTGTCCGTCGCCAGGTCGCCGAAGCCGTAGATGATGCTCAGCGCGTACGCGTAGGCCACCCGGCCCGGCGCGATCGTGAGGCGGGGATCGAGCGCGTAGGCCGCCTCGTACTCGTCCACGGCGCGGGCGAAGCCCGCCGGCGTCCGCTGCGCCAGGTAGACGTTGCCCCGCACGAAGTGCTCGTAGGCGGCCGGGTCCGCCGTGGGACGCCGGGCGAGGCTGGCGGCCTCGTCGGGCAGCAGCTCGCCGGCGACGCCCGTCGCCACCCCGCGCGCCACGTCGTCGATCACGTCGAGGACGCTCGCGCTCGTCTTGTCGAAGCGCTGGCTCCAGACGCCGACGCCGCGGTCGGCGCGGGTCAGCTCCACCCGCACCACCAGCCGCTCGCCCTCGCGCTGGATGGTCCCGTCCACCAGGTAGCGCGCCCCCAGCTCCCGGCCCAGCGCGGCCGGCGCGGCGTCCTGCCGCCCGCGCACTCGGCGCGACTCGAACCGCGACTTCACCTCGAGGCGCCGCACCTG
>Ga0187779_10002041_pt1 | contig 12516 bp, 9 predicted proteins | sample 1015_Q2_SP10_10__FD_132435 | JGI IMG/M metagenome (GOLD analysis project Ga0187779, IMG submission 132435) | Tropical peat soil microbial communities from peatlands in Department of Meta, Colombia - 1015_Q2_SP10_10_MG | ecosystem: Environmental > Terrestrial > Soil > Wetlands > Peat | place... | reverse complement strand
GATGAGTCCAGCTACCTTCTTTCTTGCATCGATCCGGCTCCCAAGTTCGGTATTCATGTAACTGGAGTAGGGAACCACTTTCGAGACTAAGGCTTCATCGTACTTCACAGATGCTAATTGGAATATCTTGTCCAGAACGTGGCCATAGATTACTTGGAACGCGCTTGGTTTCCCTTGACTTAACCATGCCCATCGTTCGATTCCGTAGCCTGTATCGACGGTTCTAATGGGAAGCCTGGTGAACTTGTCGCCTTCGACCTTGTATTGCATGAAGACAAGTGTCGAGATTTCCAGTCCGCTGCACAGACATTCCACGTCTGGACCCGCGTTACCTCCACCTGACCAGAAGTGTTCTTTGTATGAGATCTCTTCCGATTTGAGACCGAACTCTTCGGTGGCGAGTTGGTGATGGTATCGAATCGTCTGGTCCATCCAGTAGATCTCCTTCTCCGGGTAGTTGAACGCATGCGCGCCGCCCATTTCGAACATCAGGTCATGTCTTCCTAATGTTGGTCCAACGTTGTCAATGTCAGTGAACCTTACGCTTGGTTGACTTACAACGAGCGGATTGGCTGGCGGAGGAATCATCCCTTCGGTAACGTACGGTTGAAAATCGTAAATGGAGGCACCTACAAGGAAAACATCATTACGCCACCTAGCGACGATTGGATATGGTCTTATCCGCTTGTGACCATTCTTTTCGAAGAAGGATAGGAACAATTCACGCATTTCGTGAACGGAATAAGCTCGCTTAGCGGGAGATTTGCCGATGAAAGAGTATTCGACGCATGGACTATCTCCGCATAGAGTCTGGTCTGCCTTCTGAGTCCAGAAATGACTCCCGCAGCTCAAACATTTCTTGCGGACGAAGCCGTTCTCTTTGAAGAACGAGACTGCGAATTCCTTCTCTGTAATCTCCATTTGAATCCACCTAGTAGTCAGAGTTGGGAATCGTGACCTTCTTAGTCAGGTCGAAGGCAATATACAACTCCGACTCGTTTGCTAGAACAGAAGTTGCCTTTGTATTACGTATTTTGCCGAGGTCTCAACCACAAATGGTCTGTCGCAGAACATGGATATACAGAAGTTAAGTCGAGAAAAGGTGAACTCTAATTCGTTCCAAAGCAAACTGCATTGCAGATGCTTTCGAGTTGTCGTTCAGCTTGCAGTAAGAGCGTTGGTGTCTTTATCGTCCCGATATTTCTACTATTAATTTGAGAATATCTGCGTGTCTCTTTTCATCTTCAGCAATATGTGCCAGAACCCGTTTTATGACATTATTAGTAGTCATGGCAACGTGAGGATTGATGTATGTCAACGTAGTCCCTTCTTCACCTGCAGCTTCCTCCTCGAACTTCATCAACATCGACGCAGCTTCAACGACAGGTAACCCATTCAAGACTTGATCCTTAACGTGGCGAATGAGCTGGATGGAAGGTGAGAAGAGCTTACCCATGGTTTTTTCGCATTCAACGAGTGGAGGAATGGTCGGTTGTCCGAGGATCTTGCTTGCGTGAGTGAGTAATTCTCTGTGAGTCTTTGTTTCTTGCAGTATCTCGTCAAATAACAAGCTGACTTCGGGGTGTTCTGATTTGGTCACCAAGACCTCGTACAGTTTAGATGCTTCGTCTTCTAGAATCGCAAGACAGGCCAGGGTTGTGTCACTCATTAAGATCACCGATGCTCGATCAGTTTACATAGATTTCAATGCTTAACCAATATGCATCCAAGAGAATAATAAAATCTCTATTGACCATCTCGTTACCTAATGATGACTTAAGTCGTAAGCGACAGCCTGCTCAATGTCATTGCGCGGCTCTAAGCCCGCAGAGAATGAAAATTCTGCTGCTTAGTTTCTCGCGCGCGACTCCTGAAATCTGGTAGCGGGACTTTCACGGCCAGCTCTGTGTAACCTTCAGCGGACATTGGAACTTGCATGATACTTTACTTCCGCAAGGATTATGTAAGAAACGCATTCAGACGACCTTTCGAGTAACTGATGCAGCGTAAGCATTTTGTTTTGATGATTGCTTCATTGTCTTTTGTTATGCTTGGTCTGGTTCTGTTTGGTTATCCGCCAGTTTCAAAATATGTCATCCTTGATCTCAATCTCTCCCACATCGAGTCGGGGTCTATTACTTCGGTTTTCGTGCTCGCGTTCGCGCTGATGCAGGTGCCTGGCGGGTACTTGGCTGATCGATTCGGAGGAGCCAAGACTCTCATGGTCTTCACAGCAGTAGTCGGGTTGTCTCCTTTCATCTTCATCATAGGGGACAATTTTGTGACGGCACTTATCTTTAGAGCCCTAGCTGGCGGTGCGTGCGGGGTGACGTTTCCTTCTGCGGTTCGTCTGCTCTCATCGTGGTTCTCGGAGAGTGAGATTGATTCGGCAATGAGCATTTTTGGGTTGGGATATGGTATATCTCAGATTGCTTCTTCGGTGCTTTTGCCCTTACTAATTTTGGCGGCCGACTGGAGGCCTCCTCTTGTCTTTACCGCACTGTTTTCTCTTCTCGTGGCGGTGCTAGCCGTCTTCCCTGCTCGATGGTCTTGTCCGATTGATTCTTCGGCTAATGTGAAGGTTGAGGTCAGAGGGCTATTTACGCGCAACATGTTAGCTCTGGTTCTTCCTAATTTTGCCGCTCTTGCAATAGTAGTGGGCGTCTTTGCTTGGACGCCTGCGTTTCTTACTTCGATTTTGCATTTGTCCGATGCTTATGCTGGAGCGATTCTGGCGTCTATCGGTGTAGCGAACATGTTGGGTGCCTATGCGGGAGGGATCGCGAATAAATGGTTTGGAAAGCGTCGAACCATTATACTATCCATGATTCTGCTGATTGTTTTTGCGGTGTTGCTGGGGATTTCAAATTCAGCTTTGATTGCCGTCATATGCATTTCTGGCATTGGTTTTGGGGGCATGCTCTACTTTGCAGCTGACTTCAGTCTGATCCCTTATGCAGCGAAGCAGGGCAGTTCGGTAGCTGGTACGACCTTTGGTGTTTTCAACATGTTGAGTAACGTAGGGAGTTTTGTCTCGCCTATCATTATGGGATATATCTTGGATTCAACTGGGAATTTCCATTTGGGATTTGCATCAATAGGTTGTATCGGAATTCTGGGTGTGCTTGGTGCGATAATTCTGCGTACAGATTAGATTTTTCATTCGTGAATCTACTCAACGCCGGCTATCTACAACCCGCATTGACCTGTTCCTAACGGAAGATACTAGACAGGTGAGTGAGGGGAATTGCTGAACGAGTACAATCCTAGGAGAACATGGGTAGAACTTGCTCGGCGAAGAGAGTCATGCATTCGAGAGAGGGATAATCTAAGAACCATAGCGAGAAGTGGGAGACTCCCAACGCTGTGAACCGCTTTATCTTTTTGATACACTCATCCGGTGTTCCCGAGATGCAGTTCTGGAGCATTTCGCTCGGTATCACTTGGCTCTTGAGAGTGTAGAGGTCGCCAGGAATTTTCAGCTTCTTCAGTCTATCCATCTTCTCGTTGAGGTCTTCTTGATTCCTGCCAATCAGGACGTGTCCATCCCACGATTTCATAAAGGACTCAGGTGGTTTGCCGAGTTTTTCGCACCATTCGTTGATTATCGCCAGTTTTCCTCTATACAAATCAACGGTCGGATCATCACAAAGATTCCAACCGTCTCCGACCTCTACTGCGGTCTTCAGCATTTGCGGACCAACGGCTCCCACGATAATTGGTGGACCTCCAAGTTGAGCCGGTTTAGGTCTGCAGATGGCGTCGTTGATTGAGTAGTACTTTCCTTTGTAGGTCGGTTTGTCTTCGGTCCACATCGCCTTCATGACTTTGATACCTTCTTTCATTCTGGCTATGCGTTCACCCGCTGTGGGGAAGCGTAGGCCGTACGCGGTTAATTCCGGCTCGTTCCAGCCAGCGCCTACTCCAAGAATGAGACGCCCGTTTGATATGTGATCAAGCGTGGCAGCCATTTTGGCCAGTACTGAGGGTTGACGATGAAGCATGCACATCACTAAACTTCCGAGTTCCACGCGATTCGTAATAGCTGCCAGCGCGCTCATGGCCGTCCAGATTTCAAACATTTCACCCTTATTACCTAGGATGAAATGGTCAGCCATCCAGATACTATCATATCCAAGCTTCTCTGCAAGTATCGCGGTGTTTCTTGCAGTCTTCCAATCAATTTGTTCGTAGAGTGGTACGTCACGATGAGTTCCACCGCCTCCAGCGAAGGTGGGGATTTCAACGCCGAACTTTACGTTGCTCATTGTTTATCACACATCGTGATCTTTTCCCATGCGCGACAAGTTCGAAGATTAATCCGAGTTCATCCTCACAATCCAAGTACGCCCAACCTGTACCTGGCCGGTTCCCACTTTGAATTACATTGAAGCCTTTTGAATTCATCTCCCTCACGGATTGGGCCATGTTTTGGGTTCGTATCCCCAAGTGATGTATTCCATACCCTTTCCTCTTCACATATTCTCCGTAAATCGTCTTCCCGGAGAGCGGTTGGGCAAGTTCGATCTGGACATCCCCCGCCATCGCCAATCCTATTTTAAATCTGAACTTGCTCGGTTTCCCTCTGTATGTCAAGTCTTTGTACTTAGGCTCGAAAATTCGAAAAGGTCCGATTCCAAAGAATCTTTCAAGCTTGTCAGCAGTTTCTTCTACGTCTTTAACTATGATTCCGACCTGTATGACTTGTGTGGTCTTGGAACGCGGCAAATTGCCTCAACCAATATCGTAGCTGGTTTTTTGGCTACCAGATAAGTCTTCGTGAAGATTACTGTCAGATTTGTCTTTGAGCCCTTATGAAAAGTGCTAAATACAAATCTCTGCACCCCTTAACTTATGGCTCGGACAGGTACCGTTTTTGTTCGAGACGCAACAGGTCTCGTAAGAAGCCTCGGATTCGTCGACCAAATTCTCGTCTCCCAATCGATGCTTAACGTCACAGGTTTCGTTTTTGCAGCACTTGCTATGCCATACTGGTTTCCAGGGGCTAATCTCCCCCTCGTGTTAACAATAGGGGCCATACCCGCTCTTGCAATGGCCGTCACTTATGGAATCTTCAGTGCCGCAATTCCTCGTTCAGGAGGAGATTATGTGTGGACTGGACGAATCCTTGGTCCCCGCTGGGGCGCAATACTAGCAATTATGATCTTAATTCCAGGAAACCTCGCGTATCTGGCTCAGAACCTTTGGTTAATCGACGCCTTTGGGTTATCACAGACTTTCGTAAGTACGGGGTTAGTGACCGGAAACCCAGGATTAGTTTCATTAGGTGCAACACTTGCAACGGCTCCAACTGGTTTCATAGTATCTCTGATATTCGTAGGAATCATATTCCTAATTGGAGCCTTCGGCATAGATTTCTACAAGAAATCACTGCGATACAGTTACGTCTTCTATGTTTTCAGCGCCATATTATTCGTAGCAGGAATGCTCGTAGCTGCTTCTGGATCATACGCGAACACTTTCGACGTAGTCATGAAGGGGTATGGGATAACATACGAGCAAGTGCAAACTACGGTGAACAGTAATCCTCAGCTTGCATCGTTCAGTCTGGGTAGTTCGCTATTGGCAGTCATGCCGTTAGGGTTCCTAACCTATGCTGGATTCAACTACAACACATACATGGCCGGAGAGATGAGAAACGCAACGAAAACCATCCCTCGAGGTCTAATCCTCTCGGTGCTGATCGGCCTGGTAGTCATGTCGACACTGGCAACGATAGCATACAGCTCTCTAGGTGGCGGATTCATAGGCGGAATCAGTTACCTCTTCAATTCAGGGCAGCTGACGTCTCTCCCAGTACAGCCTTCAATCAACTTTCTTGTGTCGCTTGCCACCCCACCATGGATGACATTCCTCATCAACCTGAACGTAACAGTGGGTTTTACACTCGTCGCGTTGAGTTTCACAATATCCTATAGTCGCATAATTTTCGCACTGGCATTCGATCGAGTTCTACCCGCCAGATTTGCCACAGTAAGTGATAGGCTTCATTCGCCGTACATTGCGCTGATTGTGGTTTCCATCATTAGTGCAATATTCACTGCTGTCTGGTGGTATACAGGATGGGCAGCGAGCTATCTTAACGGAGCAATGGCTATCAACGTCGCGTATATTCTGCCCGGAATTGCCGCAATTGTATTCCCGTTCGTCAAGAGAGACCTGTACAAGCAGACAGTAAAAACGTTACCTGGCTGGCTGAGTGCCGAAATCGGAGGCTTACCCGTACTCTCCTTAGCCGGTTTGATTGTAACAGGCGCGTGGTTGTTTGGAATGTACAGTCTTCTTAATCCAGGATACTCATTCACCTACCTTGGACCCAACCTCCCTTATGCGGTGGGCCAAACCCTTCTATTCGTTGTAATCGGCCTGGGCATCTATGAATTTGCCCGAGTTTACAACAAACGCAAGTATGGAATAGATATCGGTCAAATTTACGCTGAAATACCTCCCGAATAGGTACAATACTCGACAACCGAACCTCGCTGGCCCTACTCAACTTCCTTGGTGACTGAGAGAGGTACAACGAACATTCAGACAGAATGTTTCATTTACAATTCTCATAGCGTTTTTCAGGGCTAAATAGAGACAGGTTTGATTGACAAAATATCGCACAGCAAGGTCAGTTCTTTGCTAATGTCGCCAGGAGTTACTGCTACGTGATGGCCCCCTGAAGATCTGAGAAAGCCATCGATGAATTTACTTACGGGAGAGTCAAGTTTGACGGTTGCATAGTGCCCTACGCCTGGTGCTTTTCCAAATTGACTCTTCACCACCTCACCTTTTGCAACAATCATACTGAATTTTCCTTCTACAGGGCCCGCCAGCTTGGCTAAAGTTACTGGGCCGGGTGACAACTCCATGTCCACTTCGACTCCGCGACCTGCTAAGCCGTGCCTGCATAGCCGAACATCGCTCGGACTTTGAGCGAGACATGTTGCTGCCGAACCACAATGAAACGTGAAGACAGTGTTATTCTTGTAGCTTACCGGCCCGATATCCATGCTTGCAGCCGGTTTCTCGCTGAGCCAGTTCATGATCGTCTGTGTGACCGCCATACTCACGTCAGCTTCACAACTGGCGGAAACTCCCTCATCACTAATCTTCGAAAATGCGGAGCAAATTGGCAGTTTTCTTTCGAATAGTTCAGGCCAACATCTGGCTGCCACCGCATCCAGATGATAGATTGAAATGATGTCCTTGAGGGCCAGGTACATTTTCGCAGCGTCCTGAAGTTCCGATTGTGAGAGTTGGGAATCCACTTGAAGACCTTCGGTAAGGTGAACGGTGGCCTTTTCAGCGTCAATGGTTGAGGCGTTTCCGTATCTGGTCAGAAGATCTTGAAGGTCGAGATGGATTATGCTGGGCCCGAGCTGATTGAATTCAGCTTCACCGTAGGTTACGTCTATCATTCCAGGTGGAGGGTACCCTATAATCGCGATTTTTGCTCGTCTTAGCCGTTTTACGACAGCTGCGGCGCGAACAAAAGAATTGATCTTCGCCGCAACGATTTCATCTTCAAAATTACCAAGGCAATACTCGTATTGATAGCCAGCTCTGTTGAAGTTGGTACCAGTGGACAGTACACCAGCGAGGGAGTTAAGTTCGGGAGGTTCAAGTATCCCCCACAATAACTTTGCGCAAGTCGGATATTCTGACGCTATGGATAATGGGACTTCCTCCTGCGCCCAGCTTGCAAAGAACATTACAAGTGCGTCATACTCCTGTCCCTTTAAGGCGGCAACTGCACGCTCGGCATCTCCAAGATTAACTATTACCCCCGCAAGCGGATCAAGAATGACAATGGGTAGGCAAGATAATCTGTCCAGCGCATGTTTCTTTAGTGAAATAAATTCGGTCAAACTTTCAGCTTTTTCATTAATGGGCGAAACGGCTGTAGTCGCCAATGTAAAGAATGCGATTGTAGGTTTCATTTCCCTTCTCCAATGAGATCTATAACATAATGATATGCGCCTAGATGACTTCGATGCCTAGGAGTCTGCAGAGATCGACTAGTTCCTGGCGGTGATCGCCATAGGCGATTATGTAATGTTCGCTGAGTACTTTTTGAGCAAATTCGTCCACCGAGCCGTCGAGGATTATTTCGAGACTTGGAAGTTGAGGGGCAGGCTGAGCCCAACCTGCTTCTTCCCACTTTCTGGGCGTAACGGCTTTTCCGGTACAGATGTGCATTCTATACTTATCTCCCCTACTCGCGAGGTGACAAAGCGTTATCGTTCCCGTCTTCAGTTTTGAAACGTTAAGAATGCCCTCAGCTATCTCTCCGAATTTCGCAGGAAGAAGACGAACAGGGCCGTCAACGATCTCTGAAGGAACAAAGTCGGGTACTCCCATCAGCACTCGGTCTCTAAGAAGCTCATAGATTTCTAAGTACGCACCTGGCTGACCGGTCAGGTATCGTACGATCAACTGCATAACGGCGCCGAGCCCATCGTTCTCGGGGATCGAGGCTACACCCGCCTTGTCCATTAGTAACATGAGGACCAGGCCAGGTGGAAACTGCATCAGTTTCTTGACGCCGTCCACATCCTTCAATGAAACTGCTTGGTATCCTCTCTCGTCAATCTTCTGCTTGACCGCCAAGAACATTCTGGCACTCTTTTCGAGCGTCTGGTCGTCAACAGACTTTTCGAAGGTTGAATTTCGTCTTAACTCCTCGATTACTTGCCTAACTTCCTTAACTGGGACAGCCCCCATTCGGTTGGCAACTTCAAGCATCTCAAAGACTTCTACCTCAGGTCCGATTACTTTTCGTAGGGAGAGTTGGTCAAGTAGTGTTACGTAGAGGTTCATGTCACGATATCCCATCATCCCAATCCTCGCGTGTTTTAGCAAGGCCGCAGCTCTCGCTACCTTTACAAAAGATGCCACTTTTTCAGCTGCGTGCGAGTCGGAATCGACAGTGTCGTAAACGTACTTGAACTTGTAGCCCAGAGTCTCCATCGGTTCGCGCAGAGCACTAGTTCCAGCCTGGTCCGCTGTTGAGACGAGTCGTCCGTCCTCCTGGTGCCCTGCTAAGCCCCATAGAATCATCGGTTTGTGAGCGAAATCACTTATCACATCGATTACGGCATGAGACGGTATCCAACCTGCAATACACACGACGAGAAGATCGAATTCTCCTCGTGAGAGTTCAGCGCGAGCCCTGTTAACATCCTTGTCCTCCGGGTCATCCCGAACTGGCGCTGTATAGACAAGCTCAACGCCGCATTCCTCCAAGACTTTAGCTGCTCTGCGACATTTCTCGTCAATCAATTCTTTCGGCGAGTTAACTTCACCGAATCCGACAAAACCTGCCTTAGCCTTTCTGATGCTCATAACTTATCGTCCATTCTCTTTGGATAGAGGAAATCTATTGAGATATCGTAAGATTGCCACATATCGGATTCTGCGTCTGTGTGACGACACTTAGTTAATAGAACGTTGAGCATAGCCGAATTGTATGTTCACTGGGGCATCTGCTCGCAGAATGAAACTTGCCTCTTCTCAGCTAATGGTTGCTTCCCAGCGTGCAGGTCTAACTCAGCTGAAGGATTCTACTGCCTTTATTGATTCTCCGAGTATATCGAGACCCCTGTCGAGTTGTTCTTCAGTGATTACCAGCGGTGGACTAAGTCTCAACACGTTCTCGAAAGTGCCACCTGGATTCACTATAACGCCTCGTTTTGCGGCTTCGTGAACCGCAGCAATGGTACACTTAGAGGCGGGGTTCTTTGTTGTCTGGTCCTGGACGAGCTCGATGCCCGCTAAGAGTCCTTTGCACCTGACATCGCCGATGATCGCCTGTTCTTGCTTTAGTTCTAATAGCCGCTTGCTTAAGTGGTCGCCAAGTTTTCCTGCCTTCTCGGGCAATTTCTCTCGAGTTATGAAGTTGATGCTTGCTAGTGCAGCGGCGCATCCTAACGGTGATCCCATAAAGGTGCTGGTGACTCGAGGAAGGAATTCGGTTGGACTCGGCATGATCCTTGGTGAACGCATTATATCTTCTGAGGCCAAGACAGCAGAAACCGGGAAGCCGCTTGCCATCCCCTTTCCCAGTACAAGTAGATCAGGCTTGGCTTCCGAGTGTTGATAACCGAAGAGCTTACCTGTCCTCCCAAAGCCAGTTATTATTTCATCGGCGATGAACATTATTCCGCGTTCTGAACAGATTCGACCAAGCCCTGAGATGAATTCGTCTGGCGGAGTTATTATTCCGCCGTACCCTTGGACGGGTTCAGCAATGATAGCAGCTAGTTTGTCGACTCCGGTTGCCGGAGAATTCAGAAGGTACTCGATGTAAGCAAGACATTGCATTCCGCAGCCCGGATATTCGCGGCCAAATGGGCAACGGTAGCAGTAAGCATATGGTGCGTGAATGACTCCCGGGAGCAGAGGCAGGAATACTTCTCTAAGGTGGCGCGCGCTCGTGAGAGATAACGCTCCCTGCGTCTTTCCGTGAAATCCGCCGTGAAAGGCGAGGATTTCGAAGGCGCCCGTATATGCTTTCGCAAATTTTGATGCAATTTCGATCGCTTCTGCACCCGTTGACGCTATATGGGCCCTGGTTAGTTTTCCAGGGGAGTTCAACTCTACTAGTTTCTTCGTAAGTTCTGCACGTAAAGTATGTGGAGATGAAGCACCTTGGGTGTGCACAAGATGATCAGCCTGCTTCTTTATCGCGTCCACAATCTCAGGGTTGCTGTGACCAGCATTGGCCACGAAGAAGCCGGATGTGAAATCAACGTACACATTGCCATCAACATCCAAGATGTTCGCTCCTTTTGCAGCCTCCCAAGCAACGGGAACTTTGCCCAGGATCATCGCGGACCCTGCTGTCGACTCGTATTTTGATAGGATTGTTGCTATTTCCGCCGATTTAGGGCCAGGAGGAGGAACAACGATTCTTGGCGGGAGTGTTCCAAAGGAATCAGGAAGTGACATAAACTAATCGTCTTCAACGCGAAAGGCGAACCAGCTAATAACGAGACCGCCCCATTCTCACCATAGGCGCAGCGAAACAACTAATCCAGAGAGTTCCTTTGAGAGTATTGAACTCGGAATGTTGAGAACTCAATGCAATTAGCGATATGGTCAGATAGAAGCGATCTCAACTTGTCAGTGAGTCAAATTGTCTAGGGATGAGCATTTCTCAGTTACCGTCGCTAAGGTGGCAGCGGAGGAGGTCCCATGCTTCGAAGCCTACTGGCAAAGCACCAAGGGGTTGTGGGAGATGTTGCATTTCTACGTGATGATAATTCGCGGAAACGGACTCACGGCACTAGTGAACACCGGTCCTCCAAGAGATCCGAAAGCCCTTGCCGAGTTAAACGAGGCCTTTCGTAGTTCCTACCAGAACGGCGACCGCGGAACTTTGATCGTCAAGAAGGAGGAAAGCATTGAAGAAGTGCTATCAAGACAAAATGTCGATCCCGTAAACGTGGACTACGTCATTGTTTCACCGTTCCAAGCTTATGCAATTTCGAACGTAGATTTATTTCCCAACGCAAAGATTTGTCTATCAAAACGCGGCTGGATAAACTTTCATGCACCAAGATTCCGTTACAGTCCGAGATGGACCGAGATACCTGATAGAACTCTCACCTATCTTGTTACGAGTGCCTGGAATAGAGTTCGACTGATGGAAGACGAGGACACGGTTACTCCGGGGATCAGAACTTTCTGGACTGGTGTTCACCACAAGAGTTCGATGGCAGTGTGCGTAGACACTACAAAGGGCACGGTGATTTTCACTGATTCCGTGTTCAAATACGAGAATGTGGAGAAGAATATTCCTCTGGGATTAAGCCAGAACTTGGACGACTGTAAGCTGATCTATGATCGGTTAAGGCGAGAAGCGAGTATTTTGATACCCGCTTACGAGCCCGAAGTATTCAAGAGACATCCCGGAGGCATAATTGCCTAGAATTTTCTAGTACTTCGACAAATCAGATACTGATAAATCAAGGGGCCTGAAGCTTTAGGAAAAGTGTCTTGGCCTCTCGAGAATGGTTTCGTGTATCAATCACATACCTCTTGCTCAGACATCGGAGATATAGCCTCAATCTTCGGAATACCTCCCACTTCTTCTTCCTGTTCTTCTCTCTCTTTGATTCTGTGTGACCCCCTGCTTGCCGCACCAGTTCTGATGTTTATCATACAGCTTTTTGCCCTCGGGATCGTTGGTGAAACGGGCTCCGCAGCGGCAGACAATGTAACCCTCTGACAAACGTTGCGCCGCGCAGTACGCAGTGACTATCTCCTGTTAAAGTCGACTGTTTATGCTGACTCAATCGCCATTGTTCTGAGCCGGGAGGTTACAAATAGGGTGGAAGAATACTGAAGGAAAATAGAAGAAGAGATTGGAAGGATGTTGAGTTTAGCCGAATAGAGCTCCGAGACCAGCTAGTGCCTCTTCGCTCTTTTTCTTTTCATCTTCAGGTTTCTTCTCTTCTTTCTTGGCTTCTGTAGCGGCTGCTGCAGGCGCTGCTGCAACTG
>Ga0187779_10002040_pt1 | contig 12522 bp, 13 predicted proteins | sample 1015_Q2_SP10_10__FD_132435 | JGI IMG/M metagenome (GOLD analysis project Ga0187779, IMG submission 132435) | Tropical peat soil microbial communities from peatlands in Department of Meta, Colombia - 1015_Q2_SP10_10_MG | ecosystem: Environmental > Terrestrial > Soil > Wetlands > Peat | place... | reverse complement strand
CCGCTAATGGTGAACACGATCATAAGCGCAGCGAAGGTCGACATTAGCATCAAGCTAGAGGTGATGCTCACCAAGGATGCTAGAACTCCAGCCACATAAGGTCCTATGGTCTCACCCGTGTTGACGGCAGTCTCATAAGATCCCATCGCTGCGCCTCTCTTCTCGTCAGGAAACTGATGAGAAATGAGGCTGCTCGTGATCGGGAAAACCACGCCGACGCTTACTCCAATAAGTAACATTCCAATCAAGAATGTGAGGAAATAGGGGAATCCTGCAAGTATCAGGATTCCAAAGAAGATCATCAACGCGGATACAACCAGCATCCGTTTCTCACCGAACTTCAAGTACCGGTGAGCCGTAGCAAGAGAGAGGATTCTTGTGATTCCAAAGGCGCTAAACAGGTAACCTATGAGCAGCGCGCTGATTCCGAGCGAATGTGCATAGCCTGGAAAGATTGAGCTGATGAGTCCCCATATGACGCCATAGCAGATGAGCATCAGATACGTGGGGAATATGCTTCTAATGATATGCACGTTGCCATCGTAGTTCTCAGAGCGTGTAGAGTTCTGCTTGGGATACATTGGCAGTACCCATAGTACCGATTGTAGAAGCGAGACGGTGATCACTGCAGCTGATATTATGAAGAGGTTTGCGTATCCGAGAGTTTGAGCTACAAAACCCCCTATGGTCGGCCCAATCAGCAGTCCCATGGCCATTGCGACGCTGTATCTGCCCATTTCCCGCACTCTTCTGTCAGCAGGCGCGAGATCTGATGCGAGAGCCTCCCCCATCGGCCAGAAAATACCTAGCCCCGCACCTCCAACTAAGCGTAATGCAGCGATATCGAACACTGAATGACAGAAGATGAGGAAGAAGGTAGCACATAGACTGACAATCAATGAGAGTGAATAGATCCACATACGGTTCGTTTTGTCAGCTATGTGACCCGCTAAGCTAGGTGTTAGGGCTGTGGCTAGGGCTCCAACGGCCCCGATCAGACCGAGGTCGAAGAATGTGGCTCCAAAGGACTGGGCAAAGACCGGAATGAATACTGTGTACATTGCAAGGCCTAGAGAGGCGACGAATACAGAAAGATAGAATCGTAACCTCAAGCTGTCACTTAGCATCAGTCGGTCCAATCGATAGTTCCTTCACCGATTTTGATGGAATTGAATGGCGAGTAGGCGGAAGAAATACACGGTTGGTTATATTCAGGCTATGCCAAGTTTCAGAGTTGGAAATTCAATCCAGGGCCGATCGCAAACGGTGGATTGCAAGACTGTTGATCGGGTTCTGTCAGGTGGCAGCGTTTAATGTGTCACGTGATACGCGTAATTTGAGATCGCTTATCCGTTTATTGCCGCTGTAATGGCTCCTGAGAGCGTGTCGGACGATTGTTCACCGTTGAAGGTGGCTGAGACGGATCCATCCTTTCCGAGTATGAAGAATGTAGGCGTGGATTGTACTCCGTAAGTACTGAACACGGTCCCCGAGGAATCGTACAGGTAAACCCAATTCGATCCATAACTTCGGATGAAGTTAGCTGCGTCGTCTGATGTTGCTCCGTTCCATGGTCCTGCGACCGTTATGAAAATAACATTGCCACTACCGTACTGCGAGTGTAGGCCAGCAAGGACGGAGGCCATTCGTTGACAATGAGGACACCATGGTTCCATGAACTCCAGAAGCACGACCTTTCCTCGAAATGAACTCAACGTGGCAGTTTGCCCGGTCAATCCGCTTGAGCTCACAATTGGCAGCGTGAAATCAGGAGCGCTGTTTGATTGTGAGAGTGATCCGGTTGAGGAGTACGTTACCTGAAGCGTTGTCGAGGAGGGTGCAGGCTGAGTGAAGGAATAGACCGCCCATACTGCGATTATGATGATGATTGGTATCGCGACTTTCTCCGCTTTGCTTAGCCCGCGCTTTTGATTGGGTTTTTGTGAATCTTTGTTCCCCTTCTTGGAAGTCATAAGCTACACCAATGCACTTACGACCCGTGAAAACCCATGCTTAAGCTTTCTCTAAGCACTTCAACTTCAAGTTGGCTCTCAAATAAGTAACGCCTAAGAGAATCGGCTTTTCCAGATTATGGATTAAACTGTTGGGATGGAGTTGTCGAAATCATCGCCTTCTGGGGGAGATTGGAGGGTGATCGATCGAGGCGTTAATGATCAGCCATTTCTCTGGAAGAAAGCTTCTGGGGGTACGTTCGTTATGATAGATATCTTCCATCCCGATTTATTGAAACGCTGCTATTCAGTATTCGTACTCCACGGCAGCTCTTCTCTAATTAAAGCGAGAAAGGAAGTTGTTGGTATTGCATGCGCCGACAAAGATGAAGGAGGTTGGATTCGTGCTTACGAAAGGGCAAGAAGAATTGCAGAACGGTTCATGGCCAAAACAAGATGATCTATCCTTGTCGTTTCTTGAACGCTTCAAGCGCTATGGAAAGGGACCCATGTGCAGGTTCGACATGCATCTGAATAACGCGTGCGTTAGGGCAACCTTGCCTAATTCTGAGTTTGAGCGATTGCAGAAGATAACCTCCTGATCTGAAATTCCCTCCAACTGCCACTACGGGAAAGTCCTGTTTTGTCATTCGCAGTCGAAGGGCCACAGTGCAGACGAGTTCTCCGAGCTGTGTTCCTGCCTCGTTAACAATTCTTCTGCTGATCATATCCTTCCCTGTTGATCTAATAACTGAAGGGGCGACTGCTGCGATCTGTTCGACTGTTAGGCCGGTGTTATAGATTTGGGTTACCAGCTCATCAACCTCTTTTACTCGAAATCTCCGCTTGACGATTTCTGTGACTTTTGTGCTCTTCTCTCGTCCGTCAAACGACCTGAATGCCATTTTGATCGCATTTAGCCCAATATCATAGGCACTGCCTTCATCACCTGCTATGTACCCCCAGCCTCCGGCGCGAGCATACGCTCCTTTCCTGTTGATGCCAGCCGCGAAGCTGCCAGTTCCTGAATTGACGACGATTCCTGGTTTACCCTTCGTTGCAGCATATATGGCTGCAACAGAATCATGGACGACTATGCTTGTTTGAGCGATTTTGGAATTCTTCACAAAATGGGAGGCTGTTATCATATCGTGCTTAGAATCAATTCCTGCAAGGGCAACGACCGCTACATCGGGTTTTTCTGTCATGCCTGCATCGAGTCTTGCTCGTCTCAGAGCTGTCTTGATGGCAAGAGTCGCGGCTTGAACTCCTATGTTGTGATAATTCGAGGGACCAGCTCTACCTTCTCCCAAGATTCGCCCATTTGCATCGGCGATTAACGCGACTGTCTTACTTGCTCCTCCGTCAATTCCGGCAACGTTTGGACAACCGTTCAACCTAATCGTTGAGTCCTCGCTCAAATAGGATGAAAAGCATTTGCGTTGGAGATGTTCTTTGAGTATTAGTGAGCTAGTCAGAGGAACAAGTCACTAAGGTTTTTATGGAGTAGAGCGGGCCATCCATTCCAGGCTGAATGGAATCGATGACCGATACGAGAACCGGACGCGAATTGGTCGAGAAGGCATTCGTATACATGACGGCCTTGGCCAAAGAGTGTAGAAAGGGAGTCGCGACGAGTTTTGAGCAACACCATAAAGGATTGAGTTTCGATCAGGTGGAACCTACATTACGGAGCGAGATTACATCTTGGTTCGCGGAAAGGGATCGAAATCTCAGGGTCCAACATGAAAAGAGCGCTACGGGAAGGCCCGGAGAAATCATGATCACATACACTGGAACTAGCAAGGACGCTCGCTTCAAGTTCCATGTGGATAGTGTCTTCACCTTAGCCGGTTCGTCACCAGCCTCGCCTTCCTATCTGAAGTCGATGAATGTTTACGTTGATAAACGCGATTTCACGAAGCCATGAATATGGGGTCCAGCCCAGTCAGGACTTAATCCCGCGATCTTCAAAGCTTGGTGCTTACGCCCCCGGTATTCCGGGGAACAGTCCCTTAAGCGCGGCTGCGGCGAAGGCTATTCCGATGAGTGCCAGCACGAAGATTACGATGATGAGTATTACTACTGCGAGAACTGCGATGACAACCGCCTTCAGCCATCCAACTCCAAAGAAGTGCTTGATTAGCAACAGGATGACTACAATTTCGATAATCGTCCACAGCCAACCTAGACCACTAAGAAAGTATCCGAGAATGTCAGTTACGATTATGGCTGTGACAACGGTCAAAATGCCGTGCCAATAGGTAGCTCTCGGCGCCTTTAGGGCCTTTGCGGCCAACCAAACAAAGATACCGCCGATGATACCCGCGACGATAAGATGAATGATCGTACCAATAATATCGACCATTTAATCACAGCACGAATTCGACATATGTCAGGTCGTATTATAAGATTTAGTATCTCAAAAACAACGGTTTTGACAAGCGCGACTGAATTTCGAAGACTTCTCTAACTCCTCGTTAAGATTGTGCGTTAAACCGGAGTTGGACTCGCGGTAGTTGCAGCACCACCACAAGCCCGTTGCTGGCTCGCGGCCCGCGCAGAGGGTCAGGATAAACCTTGCCTCATAATTCGACTAGTCGTCGTGAGAAGATAGGTATTCGACACATCAAATTCGGGCAATTTATAACGGAGATGTGGCAACCAACTGAGGAAACCGACTATGACGATTGCTCTCAGATACCTTCCAAAGTCGCGTGGATCAGATCGAGATTTACTGTACATGCTTCAATTAGCCGAGAAGTACGATATTGCTCCACAGGTCTTTCACGCGGCGATGCTTAATGCTCAGGAACGCGGGAAAGGTAAGTGCGGTAAATTCGCGATCGAGCTTCGTCAGCGAGCCGACACCTCCTGCGTCTATATGTTTTCCTTCAATGGCAAACCATTCGGTCAAGCCGAAATAGCCAATCAGTCGGTCGAAAAATTAAGACGACTTCCCGAACAATTCAGCGGTCTAGGTATCCGTAAACGTGAAGATCGCAACAAGTCTGAAGGAAGAGAAAGCTCAATTCGTGATCTCAAGTTTGGCTTAAAGGGCGTCTCTTTCAAAGCACATGTAGTTAAGAAATCGGATGTCCGCGCCGTAACCTCAAAAGATGGAAATCCTCTCCTTGTGTGTTCAGTCACGCTTTCAGATGGGACAGGGGAGATTCCCTTAGCGATTTGGAATAACCAAATCAATACGATATCAGAGGGAGATCTTGTCGAAATTCGCGACGCACGGGTTAGGAGCTTTAGAGGAGAGATTCAGCTTTCTCTCAATCGAAAGACAGGAGCCCTGAATGTGCTCCAACCCGCGAAGAAACCCGCTGTGGCCCAGATAACTAACTAACCCATCTAACATCAACGGCCATCTGACGGTTCACTGATGACACCATTAGATGAGCTAGTATCATTACTGAATGAGAAAAGTCGGCGGATTTTCGTAGCTGAGCATACTATCGAGTTCAACAATATTCATGGAGAGAACTGCGTATATGTCCTCGAATTGCCGGGAGCCTCATCTGGATCAGCTGGTGGCAGAGTTGGCGGCTTTGGGGAAAGAAGACTAATCAAGTTACTTTGCTTTCAGCAGCACGATGGCCAGTGGATAAAACCATTCGAATCGGAAGATCTTGAGATACTCGAGCGTCTGGAGCTGCCGTACCATGCAACAGGGCTTTCCGTGATCTTGCCAGACGGGCGTGAAAGAGTAGTTACAGGCGTGGTCGACCAGGATTTTGTTCAAAAGTACAATGAGAGAGAATAGTTCTACGAATGGGTCGTAGCGTTTACGAGAGGCATCAGGACTTCAACATCTTTCTTAGAACCGACTTGAACTCTTAACAGTCGACTCATACCACCCAGCTGTGCCCGATCCACCCAGCCCCTTAATGATTCAGGTACAGTCTGATCTGACTTTATTGTCTGTACGGATTTCTCTGGTATGAAGAGGAAGATCTCCAATTTATCTCCAAAGAATACTCTGACTCTCGGCGTTTCTAGTATATTGTAGCTAGGTGCTTCGCAGTCTTTTAGAGGTTCATACTCCACGGTCTCCTCAATGTCTGGATTTGCCTTCAATTGCTCTCTGAGATATGCGAACGCTTCTTTGCATGCAAGAGACCCTTTGTTGGCTAATTCTTCGACAGACAACTTGGTTCCTCAGTCAATTTCACTGATGCGCTTAACATATATCTATAGATGTCTTACACACAAAGTAGGAGCAGCCAATAATGCCTCATAAGTTGAGCAGAGCCGCTTTCAGAATAAGAACGAGACAAAAGAACAAACAACGTCATCGGAAGCGAATCGGATCATCAAGAAAGGCAAACCTCCATTAACGATAAACAATCTTCCTTAGCGGGAAGATTTTATCGTATAGTGTGCTCTGGTTCTTTTCAAGAGAGGTTGTTTATGGGGGTACCTGAAAAGATCAAAGCCATCGAGGAGGAGATGAAACGAACTCAGGTCCATAAACATACAGAACATCACATCGGACTGTTGAAGGCAAAACTTGCGAAGCTCAAAGCTGAACAGGAAGTTGCTCAACGTTCAAAGTCGTCTGGCACTTCAGGATTCGAAGTGAAGAAGGGCGGCGACTCTACTGTTGTCCTAATTGGTTTACCTAGCGTGGGAAAATCAACTATTCTCAATCGACTGACGAACGCGAAGTCGAAGGTTGCAGCATACGCTTTCACCACGCTCACTGTAGTTCCAGGACTTCTGGAATATAATGGGGCAAAGATCCAGATATTGGATCTTCCGGGGATTATTTCAGGAGCAGCAAGTGGAACCGGCAGAGGCAGACGAGTGCTTTCTGTAGCCCGGAACGCGGATCTTATCCTGCTTGTATTGGACGTATTTCAACCTGATCAAATTAGCACATTGAAAAAAGAACTCTACGAAATGGGAATTAGGGTCAATACTCGCCGCCCCAATGTGACCATTGAACCAACGGACCAAGGTGGTCTAGGGGTGACTGTAACGTGCAAGCTCACTAAACTAGATGAGTCAACAATTCGCGGAATACTGAACGTGTACAAGATTCATCAGGCGAGTGTAATCATTAGAGAAGATGTTTCCGATGATCAGCTTATTGATGTTGTAGCGGGAAATCGAAGGTACGTACCGGCGCTGACTGTGTTGAATAAAGTAGACCTGGTGAGTTCGAAGTACGTTGACGAAGTGCAAAGACGAATTGGAGATCAGTTCATCCCTGTCTCTGCAGATCAGAATCTGAACATTGAGAGCGTGAAGGATGCGATATACAAACGGCTTAATTTCATCAGAGTATACTTGAAGCCTCGCAATGACGAGCCTGATTATGAAGAACCATTGATACTGACCGCCGGGTCAACGGTTACGGACGTATGCAAAAAGATCCACAGAAGATTCGCTGGGGAAGCCAAATACGCTCTGGTATCTGGCAGCAGTGTGCGATTTAGCCCTCAACGTGTAGGCATGAATCACGTTCTCAACGACCACGACGTAATCACAATAATAAAATGAATCTGCTATTTGTTCAGAAATCTGTGACAAGAGCAGATGTATTCGATTCTTCCATCGGGATAGAGCCATCGATAGTGAATTTTCCCATTGGCATCAGTGAACGATTCACACACATTCTCTGAGTACACACTTACGTGTGAGAATTTCCAATTCTTCTTCTCTGAATCGGCTTGACTGTCCATGTTCCTCAAGGAGAAAACGCCCTTTTGGACTTAGTAAGGGTTCCTACCCATCTAGGAAATTTCTGCGCAAAACTATAATACGGATGAGTTAGACGCGATGTTTACAGGTACAGATTTTGGTTTCCCGCAAGAAGTTGACCAAAAGAAGAGACGACAGGAAGAGTAAGGCTCCTAAAATCACATACGCGACCCTCACTATCACGCCGAAAGACGATGAGGCATACGATCACGCCGTAAAGGCAGCTCGAGCTCGCTTGGGCGCCCACTATTCGATGCTCATAAATGGTGAAAAATGGAATTCGACGGGAGAAGAGTATACGCATACGAGCCCTTTGAACACGAACATCATCGTAAGCTACTTCCCGAAGGGAAGTCGTGATGACGCAAGAGCAGCAATAGATGCTGCTAGAGACGCATTTCATGACTGGAGTTCCAGATCGTTCAAGGATCGAATACGTACCCTACGCCGGGCTGCTGAGATCCAATTGCAGCGTCGCTTCGATCTCGCGGCATTGATGGCACTTGAAGTCGGCAAAAATCGAGCCGAGTCCTTAGCTGAAGTTAACGAATCAGTTGAGTTGATCCGATATTACTGTGAACAAATGGAAGCGAACAATGGATTCGTAAAACCCTTGGAGTCGCCTGGGCCACAACAAGATACTATCAGCATATTGCGTCCATACGGAGTATGGGCGGTAGTCGGGCCTTGGAATTTCCCCCTCGCGCTCTCCACAGGAATGTCAGCGGGTGCACTCGTTGCGGGTAATACGGTCGTGTACAAACCATCCAGCGAATCACCCGTTCTAGGTTATGAGATGTCTCAAGCGTTTCTAGATGCTGGGATACCGCGTGGGGTTTTCAATCTCGTTACTGGACCCGGAGGCACAGTTGGGGTAGAGTTGCAGGAGAACAAACACGTAGACGGATTTGTGTTCACCGGATCCAAAGATGTAGGTATGAGACTGTACCACCAATTCTCATCCGAATACCCGAAGCCGATCATTACTGAAATGGGAGGAAAGAATCCAGCCATTGTGAGTGAGACAGCTGATTTGGACAAAGCAGCGGAAGGCGTTATGCGCGCTGCCTTCGGATTCGGCGGTCAAAAGTGCAGCGCCTGCTCCCGTGTTTACGTCCATCGAAGTGTCAAGGAGAGATTTGTTAGGTTGCTGGGCGACTACACTCAGAAGTTCGTGAAGATTGGCGATCCAACTCGAAAGGACACCTTTCTTGGTCCCCTGATAAATCGAGCAGCAGTTGATACTTATTCTGAGGCATCAGACGAAGCACAAAATGATGGGGGCGAGTTAGTCCTAGGTGGTCACGTTCTTTCTGCCGGTGAATATGCCAACGGACACTTCGTTGAACCGGCCGTCGTTGATGGCTTACCTGCTACACACCGACTGTTTATGGATGAGCTGTTTGTTCCATTTCTTGTGGTCGCGGAGATTCAATCATTCGAGCAGGGAATTGAGCTCGCTAACAATTCTGAATTTGGTCTGTGTGCAGGGATTTACACGAAGAATCGCAAGGAGATGGCAGTCTTCTTTGAGCAGATTCAGGCAGGTGTAACTTACGCAAACCGTCGCGCCGGCGCAACTACGGGGGCATGGCCTGGAGTGAATTCATTCGGAGGATGGAAAGGAAGTGGGTCATCCGGCAAGAGCGGACTGGGACCGTATTATGTCCAACAGTTCATGCGCGAGCAGTCAAGATGGGTCGTCAAGTGACTGACGGTCTGTAGGCAAGAGAAAGGGTCAGCAGTAGATTCGAAGGCGACTGCTGACTAGTTTATGGTTGCTCGAGTTTTGCTTACATCATTCCAGGCATTCCGCCCATTCCACCTGGCATGCCTCCCATGCCGCCCGGTGGCATCCCTCCTGGTGGACCACTTTCCTTAGCCCCCTTCGAAGAGACGACGTCGTCAATTCTTAGCAGCATGCTCGCGGCTTCAGTCGCAGACTTAATGACTTGCTGCTTAACCCGAAGAGGTTCCAACACGTTTTCTGCAAGCATATCTACGATTTTTCCGCTTCGCGTTTGAACTCCGAACCACTTGTTCTGCGGATCGGAATGCTTCGACCTGATCTCAACCATGATATCGATCGGGTCCAGACCAGCGTTTTCAGCGATTGTAAGTGGAATTGTCTCCAACGCTTCGGCGTAGGCTTCGATTGCGAGTTGTTCTCGACCCCCTACTTTAACCGCGTAATCACGAAGCTGCTTTGCAGTCTCGGCTTCGGGTGCTCCGCCTCCTGCAACGACTTTCTGGTCCTCCACTGCATTCCTGACTACGCATAGTGCGTCATGAAATGATCGCTCAGCCTCGTCTACTACGTGGTCGGATCCTCCTCTTAGGACAACCGTTACGGCCCTGGGATCTTTGCAATCACGAACGTATACGAGCTTGTCATCCCCGATCTTCACTTCTTCTACGAGTTTTGCTTCCCCTAGAGCTTCTGCTGCGAGGTCCTTTGGACTGGCGAGGATGGTGCCTCCTGTAGCCTTCGCGAGCTTCTCCATGTCGTTGCTGCTGATGTTCTTGACCGCCATGATGTTCTTCTTGGCTAGAAAGTGAAGGGCTAGGTCATCAATGCCTTTCTCGCAGAATATGACGTTCGCTCCGCTGCTGGCTACTTTGTTTGTCATTTCTCGAAGCATGCTTTCTTCCTCATCGAGGAATTGTTTCATCTGGTCTGGGGAATTGATGTTTATCTTTGCGTCAAACTCCGTCTTCTCGATCTCGATCTTCGCATTGAGGAGTGCTATCTTTGCATTCTTGACTTGTTTCGGCATTTGCGAATGAGAGACTTCCTTGTCGACAACTATGCCCCTGACAAGTTCACTCTCCTCCATGCTCTCACCTTTCTTCTTCAGCACCTTTATGCGGTCGATATCTGCAACGGTCTTACCGCCTCGCTCCTCAGCGATCTGGCTAACTGCCTTAACCGCTAACGAGGAGAAATGATCTCTTGATTCGGCTTGAGCCTTTGTTCCCATAGAGGTCATCGCGACGCGCATCAGCATCTTTTCGTCTTTGGAATCAATCGGTATCGCAAGGCTTTCCAGTATTTCCAGAGCTTTCTCGGAGGCTTTCTTGTAGCCTTCAACGATAACTGTCGGGTGAACTTCCTGGTCGAGCAATTTCTCTGCCTTGTTAAGAAGCTCACCAGTTAGAACGACTGCAGTTGTTGTTCCATCTCCAACCTCATTATCCTGGCTTTTTGCCACCTCGACAAGCATTTTGGCAGCCGGGTGCTGTACGTCGAGTTCTTTCATGATCGTAGCGCCGTCGTTTGTTATGACGACGTCACTGAGACCGCTAACCAACATTTTGTCCATTCCTTGTGGGCCCAATGTTGTGCGAATTGTTTCAGTAATTACCTTGGCGGCGAGGATGTTATTTCTCTGAGCATCTCGACCGCGTGTTCTGGTTGCGCCTTCTTTCAAGATGAGGACAGGGACAGATCCTTCTGACATTAAACGTAAACCTCGGCGACTGCATACGATTCGTTATAGATAAGCTTGTGCCAATTCCGAGGGATGACATTTACTGATTAACGACTGACATTTCTCTATCCCGAAAGACTTTAACATAGATGTGAAGGTTGCAGTCGCTAGCTTGGTAGAGTGGACTGATTGACGATCGAACAGCAGGCTGACGCGAGGCGTAAAGTAGGTTTACAATCTGTTGCTATAGTGGCAGTAATAGTTGTGATTGTCATTACAGGGTGGGCGCTTGTGACTGTAAGTTCAACTTTGCCGCCTCCCTCTGACTTTGTAGTATTGCCGGATACTCCGATGTCCAAGTCTGGGCTGGCCGTCACCTTCTCCAATGTCTCCCCTATTATGGCGAACGGTGTGGCGAGTGGCGTTTCAGGTTATCTGCTTACGGCCTCAGGGAATCCCGTGTCAGGAGCCTCTGTGTACATGAGTTACTACTTCCAGGGTTCGTATAGAACTGAGCGCGCTACCACCGATCAAACCGGATACTTCATGGAGCATTTTCCCATGAACTGGACTGGTTCACTACCCATGACTCTGGTCTATTTTGGTGACAATCAGTACAAGGGAGTACAACAGGTAGTGAGTGTACCTGGAGAAAACCTTGCTACGAGTATATTTCCAGAGTAATTGACTCATCCGTTTCAACAGAAAGATGTCCACCGTAAGCGAAGGCAATTTCGATTTTCCATCCCTTTCTAGGCTTAACGCTGAGGCTATTGCATGCAACCTGTGTCCAAGACTTAGAAGCTATTGTAGCAGAATAGCGAAAACAAAACGTAGACAATTCCGAGACTGGGAGTACTGGGGGAAACCTGTGCCTGGGTTTGGCGATCCAAAAGCCCGTTTACTTATACTCGGTCTTGCTCCGGCTGCGCATGGTAGTAATCGAACTGGGAGGATGTTTACTGGAGATGGTTCTGCCAATTTTCTAATGGCCGCACTCCACAAGTTTGAGTTCGCGAACCAATCAACGTCTGAGAATGTCACCGACGGATTGGTTCTAACTGATGCTTACATGACTGCGATCATAAGATGTGCACCGCCAAAGAATAAGCCAAGTCGTAAGGAGATAGATACCTGCCGAAGGTTTTGGACGCAAGAGCTCCGACTTCTCAAAAATATCCGGGTTGTTCTAACGTTGGGTCGAGTAGCTTTCGACTCATATGTAAAGCGTCTGAAGGAACAGAACCTAGATACGAATGGCATCAGATTCAAGCATGGTGCCTTCTACAAACTGCCCGAGCCTTATCCTGCTCTCTGTGTTTCGTATCACCCAAGCAGACAGAATACGCAGACTGGAGTTCTGACGATGATGATGCTTGAAAAAGTGTGCAGGGTGATCCGCGACTTTCTTAGTTCTCCATCTT
>Ga0187779_10002039_pt1 | contig 12523 bp, 7 predicted proteins | sample 1015_Q2_SP10_10__FD_132435 | JGI IMG/M metagenome (GOLD analysis project Ga0187779, IMG submission 132435) | Tropical peat soil microbial communities from peatlands in Department of Meta, Colombia - 1015_Q2_SP10_10_MG | ecosystem: Environmental > Terrestrial > Soil > Wetlands > Peat | place... | reverse complement strand
TTGGCGTGGGTGCTCGTCGCGACGGCGGTCCTCACCGTCGTCGATGTCACTCGTAAGGCTATCCAGCGCGTCGTCTCGCCGGGGATCGTGGCGCGGGCGATCGAGCGCGAGCAGTCGCTGCGAGCCGGGGCGCTACGCACGGCGCTCGAGGTGGCGGACAAGGGTCCACTCGGCCGGCGCGCCGCGTCGCAGGTCGCCGAGCGGCTGGCGCGCGGCGGGCGTGTTCTCACCCCCACCGCCCACCGCCGTGCCACCATGCGGGGCGTGCGCGCCGCGGTCGCGGCAGTGGTCGCCATTCTCGCCCTGGGCGCCGCACAGGCGTCCGCGCCTGACGGGTGGCGCGCCATCAGTCATCCACGCGCCGCCTGGCGAGGCACGCTCGCCGGCCCGCTCGAGCTCACCGACGTCCCGCGAGTCGTCATGCGCGGGGAGAAGCTCAAGGTTCGCGTGCGCGCACCGCTTCGGCGGCACGTCGATCTCCGGGTCCGCGCCACCGGCAAGGCGTGGGAGGTGCAGCGGCTACCCGTCGAGAAGGGCGACGCGAATACGGTGCTGGGGCCCGTCGACGCCGACCTCACGCTCGTGGCCGGCGACGGACGCGCCCTGAGCGACACCGCCACCGTCCACGTCACGGATCGGCCCTACGTCGGCGATGTGGCCGTGCGGGCGATCTATCCGGCCTACCTCTCGCGCGCGCCGGAGGTCATTCCCCCCGGCGAGCCGGCGAGGCTGCCGCGAGGCACGACCCTCACCGTCACCGGCCGCGCGTCGACGACGCTCTCCTCCGTCGGTCTCGCCAACAAGCGCGACACCGTGGAGCTCGCGGTGGATGGACACCACTTCGGCGGGCGCTTCACGCCGGCGGTGAGCGGCAGCTGGACGTGGTTCGCGCTCGGAGAGCAGGGGGTGGTGTCCGACGTCCCGCAGGCGCTCGAGCTGGAGATCGTTCCCGACTCGGCGCCGCACATCGACATCATCGAGCCGTCCAAGGATACCGCGGTGCTGTCCGAGGCTCGTGTCGTGCTGCGGGCCGTCGCGACCGACGATCATGGCATCGCCAGCATCGCCCTCCGCACATGGCGTCGGGTATCGACGGGCGCCTCGATGCCGGAGACCGAGCAATCGCTGGCGTCGGTGTCTCCGCCGACACTCCGATGGGTGGGCGTCGACACCATCGACCTGGCGCCGCGCGGCCTCACCCCCGGCGATGAGCTGCATGTGGCGATGGTCGCGACCGACGATTCTCCCTGGAGACAGCGAGCCGTGAGCCGCGAGGTGGTGCTGCGCGTCCCGTCGCTCAGCGAGCAGCGGACGATCGCCCGCGCCATGGGCGACTCCGCGGCCGCGCGCGCGAGTGCCGCCGCGAAGAGCGAACGTCAGTTGGCGCAGCGCACCAGCGAGGCAGCGCGCTCTCGGGCCGACCGCGGCGACGCCTCGGGAAAGAGCTCCAGCTCGGGCACCAACTCTACGAAGCCGACGATGTCCTATCAAACGGCTGAGGAGGCGAAGGGGCTGGCCCGGGCCCAGGAGCAGCTGCAGGAGCAGGTGAAGAGCCTCCAGCGGGACGCCCAGGCGCTCGAGCGCCAGCTCAAGGCGGCCGGCGCGATGGACAGCAGCCTCCAGTCGCAGCTCCGCGACGCACAGCAGTTGTTGAGCGAGGCGCTCACGCCGGAGCTTCGGAAGCAGCTCGATGATGTCATGAGCGCCACCAAGCAGCTGTCGGGGGAAGATCTCCGGCGGGCGATGGAGCACCTCGCCGAGCAGCAGCAACGTCTGCGCGAGCAGCTCGAGCGCACGGCCGAGATGCTCAAACGGGCAGCGCTCGAGGGGTCGATGCAGACGATGCGCGATGAGGCCCGCGACCTCGCGCAGCGCGAGCGGTCGCTCTCCGATTCGCTCGCCGGGGCCCGGCAGCAGCCCGCGAGTCCCCCGCAGGGTGGGACCGAGCAACGCGGCGCCGAGGATCTGAGCCGCCGGTCGCGCGACTTGGCGCAGGACATCGAGCAGCTGGCGAAGCGCCTCGAACAGGAAAGGGCCGAAGCTGGTCCGCCGAAGCTCCAGGCCGGCGCGCAGCACGCGCGCCAATCGGCCGACGCCATGCAGCGGGCGGCGCAGCCGGGATCCGCCAATGGGCGTCAGGGACAAACACCCAGCGATCGTCAGGCGGTCGCGGCATCGGAAGGCGCTTCGCAAATGGAGCAGGCGGCGGAGCGTCTCAGCGATGCCCGCGAGCAGCAGATCCAGGAGTGGAAGAACGAGCTGACCAACGAGCTCGACAAGTCGATCGAGGAGACCTTGCAGCTCTCCCGCACCCAGCAGCAGCTCGCCGACCGCGCGCGTGCCGGGGAATCGGACGCGCTTCGCCCCGATCAGGCGGCCGTCCAGCAGGGGGTCGAGAAGGTCGGAGAGCGCCTCCAGAAGGCCGCCCAGAAGTCGACCCACGTTTCACCGCAGTCGCAAGCGGCGCTCGGCGAGGCGCGGCAGCGGGTGGAGCAGGCGACGCGCGAAGCGAGCGCGAACCAGCGCCCGGGTGGCGAGACGGCGTCGAGCATGGACGACGCCGCCGAGGCGCTGAACAAGGCGGCGGCGCAGATGACGCGCGATCGCCAGCACGCCGCCGGCGCACAGAGCGCATCGGGATTCTCGGAGCTGCTGCAGCAGATGCGCGACGCCGCCAAACAGCAAGGCTCGCTCAACGCCCAAGCGGCGGGGCTGATGCCGGCGCCGGGGATGCAGCCCAGCGCGACGGTCGCGGCGCAGGCGCGCGCGCTCGGCAAGGAGCAGCGCAACCTGGCGCAGAAGCTCGACGATGCCGGCGAGGGAGAGGCGCGCGCCGAAGCGTTGGCGCGCGAGATGCGCCAGATCGCCGATGCCTTGGATCAGGGGAGAGTCGACCAGGATGTCCTGGACCGGCAGCAGCAACTCTTCCACCGCCTACTCGACGCCGGCCTGACGATGGAGCGAGACGAGCGCGAGGATTCCGGGAAGCGTGAAGCGCAGTCGGCGATCGACCCCGCGATCCTTCTCCCCGGTACCACCGCTGCCTCCGGCCGGGCCGCCGACCGCTACCCGGAACCGACGTGGACCGAACTGCGTGGACTGTCGATCGAGGAGCGGCGCGCCGTCCTCGAGTACTTCAAGCGCCTGAATGCCGACCGCCCGTAGCCGCATCCTTGCGGCCGGCGCCCTGCTTCTCGCGGCGGCGATGGCGGTCGCCGCCCAGAGCAGCGACCCGTATCAACAGGCGCAGGATTTCGAGCAGCACGAGCGCTACCCCGAAGCCGCCGCTGCCTATCGAGAGGCGATCCGTCTGTCGCCCGGGTCCCTTCCCGCGATCCTCGGCCTCGAGCGGGTCTACGCGCAGCTCGGGTGGACCGACTCGATGCTCCCGGTGCTCGACAGCGCGATCGCCGTCGAGCCACGATCGGCGGCGCTCCGCGCGGCTCAGCTGCGCACCCTGCGCACACTCGGGGACCGCGCGAAGGCGCGCGAGGCCTTCGACCGCTGGCGGCACGATGTGCCACACGATCCTCAGGCCTACCGCGAATACGCCCGGATGCTGATCGCCGATGGCGAGACCGCGGCGGCCGACACCGTGCTCCGCCTGGCCCAGTCCGAGGTCGGCACCGGTCGGGGCTTCGAGTACGAGCTGGCGCAGCTCCGTGCCGCCCTCGGCCTGTGGGAGCTGTCGGCTCAGTCGTGGCGTCAGGCAGTGGCCGACAACGGCTACCTCGATCAGGCGGCGACCTTTTCGCTCATGCCCACGCCGGTCGAGATGCGCCCCGGGGTTCGCCGCACGTTGGCTGCGCCCCCGGCGCAAGCCTCGGCGCGCCGAGTGCTGGCGTCTCTCGAGTTGGCCTGGGGCGACGCGCGCGCCGGGTGGGACGCCCTCCGCGTCCTTCCCCCCGACACGGCGGCCATCGCCTCCTGGCTCGACTTCGCCCGCCGCGCCGAGGAGGCCAACGCCTGGCTCCCGGCACGCGATGCTCTGGTTGCTGTGGAGGCGCAGCACCGCTCGGCCGACGTCGCCGCGCGCGCTGCGGGCGATGCGCTTCGCGGCGGAGACGCCGCCTCGGCCATCGCGTTGTCGACCGGCGCCGAAGCCCGGCTCGACTCCGGAGCCGCCGCATCGGCTGTGCTGCCGGTGCACGTCGCCGCGCTCGCCGAGGCCGCCCGACCCGCCGACGCCGAACGCCTACTCCAGAGCTACCAGCGCTTCCTCTCCACGGAGCAGAAGCAGTACATGCAGCAGGTGATCGCGCGCGGCTGGATCCGCGCCGGGAATCTGCAGCGCGCGCGAGCGCTTCTTGCGCAGGCCGGCGATTCGGCATCGGGGGAAGCGTCCGGCTGGCTCGCTCTCTTCGACGGCGATCTGGCGACGGCGCGACGCCGGCTCAAGCCGACCGATCGCTCGCCTCTCGAGATGCTCTCCGCGGTGGCGCTCCTCGGCCGGACGAAGGCGGACAAGTCACCGGCGGCGGGCGCCGCCTTCCTCGCCCTCGTACGCGGTGACAGCGCCCGCGCGGGCGAGGAATTCGAGGCGGCGGCGACGCAGCTTCCCGAGGCGGAGCCGCTGCTTCTTTCGCTTGCCGCGCGGCTCGAGACGACCCACGGCAACGCGACGCACGCGATGATGCTGTGGAGGAAGGTGGTGGAGCGCTCGCCGGAATCGCCCGAAGCGCCGGAAGCGGACCTCGAATGGGCTCGCGCCCTCCGGCGACTCGGTGACGCACCGAACGCCGTCGACCGCCTCGAGCATCTCATCCTCACCTACCCGCAGAGCGCGCTCGTACCCCAAGCGCGGCGCGAGCTCGATCTCGCCCGCCAAGCGGTGCCCTCAGCGACTCCGTGATGCGCCGCGCTCGCCCGCGGACGTCGTGTAGATTCCGGTCGATGCATCTGTCCCGCTTCGCGGCCACTGCGCTGCTGTCGGTGCTGCCGGCGCTGGCCCGCGCGCAGCATCTGCTCGTGCCCATGGACGACGAGCAGACCAATCACCTCAAGGCGTACGGGCTGACCTACAACGCCCTCAAGGACGGCGGCAAGGGGGAGTGGCTGCTGAACTACCGCGGCGGCTCTTTCCTCCTCCCCGACACGCCTGAGCTCAGGCGGCGCGCCGGACTCGACGGCGTGATGGTGCAGGTGACCGATGACGCCGCCCTCGCATCGATCCGATCCGAGATGGCGAATGGCAACATGGAAGCGGTGCCCCTCGAAAAGGCACCACGCGTCGCCATCTACACCGCGCCCTACTCCCCGCCGTGGGACGACGCGGTGACGCTGGCGCTGCGGTACGCGGGCATCCCGTATACGCCGGTATGGGACGACGACGTCGAGCGGGGCGACCTCTCGAAGTACGACTGGTTGCATCTCTTCCACGAGGATTTCACCGGCCAGCTCAGCAAGTTCTACATCGCCTATCGTGGCGCGCCCTGGTTCATCGAGCAGCAGCAGAAGCAGCTCGAGACGGCGCATCGGCTCGGGTTCGCGAACATTCCCGCGCTCAAGAAGGACGTGGCTGAGCGCGTGCGACAGTACGTGGAAAACGGCGGCTTCCTCTTCGCGATGTGCGGAGCGACGGAGACGTTGGAGCTGGCGATCGCCGGCCGGGATGTGGACATCGCCAACATCTATGCCGACGGCACGCCGATGGACCCGGATGCCGACGCGAAGATGAACTGGGCGAGAGCGTTCGCCTTCCGCGACGTCCACCTCGAGATGTCACCGTACGTGAATTCGATGAGCGACATCGATGGGCATCAGGCGAACGTGCCCGGGCGCCGCCAGCCGCTCGGCACCTTCACGCTGTTCAACTTCAGCGCCAAATTCGACCCCGTGCCGTCGATGCTGGTGCAGGATCATCGCTCGGTGATTCCCGACTACTACGGTGTGACCACGAGCTTCATGCGTCGCACTCTCAAGCCGGGGGTGACGATACTGGCCGAGGAGCCGGGCGCGCCGTGGGTGAAGTACATCCACGGCGATTATGGCAAGGGGAGCTGGACCTTCCTCGGCGGACACGATCCGGAGGATCCGCAGCACGCCATCGGCAACCCGCCCACAGACCTGTCGCTGCACGTCAGCTCACCGGGGTACCGGCTCATTCTCAACAACGTGCTCTTCCCGGCGGCGAAGAAGAAGCCGCTCAAGACTTAGTGCCGACGCCGGCCGCGGGGGCCGCGCGGGGCGCCGCGAGTCGCGGATCGCGCACCGCGGTCGCCGACCCGCCCCCGCCGGGAGGGAGCGGCGCCCGCCTCGCGCCGGCGGCCGCCGGCGGGATCCGGGCTGCGATCCTCCTCGCCGGCGGGCGTGAGGTCTGCTTCGTCGCCACGCTCGACGGCGAGGGGACGGTGCAGCGCGCTCGGGTGGTCGCGCGCGGCGACGCGACGAGCGTGTTGGCACTCCCCGGCTTCGCCGCCCGTGGAGAGATGTTGCTGCACAACCATCCGTCGGGGCTCCTCGAGCCCTCGGAGGCCGACCTCGCCGTGGCCGCGCGGCTCCACGACGACGGCATCGGGTTCGGCATCGTCGACAACGAGGCGAGCGACGTGTACGTGGTGGTCGAGGTGCCGCGCCCCCGCGCGACCACTCCTCTCGTGCCTGACGAGATCGATGCAGCGCTCGGCCCGAGTGGGCCCGTGGCGAGACAGATCGCGGGCTACGAGGATCGCCCCAGCCAGCGGGCGATGGCGGCGGCCGTCGCGGGGTTGTACAATCGCGGCGGGATCGGGCTCCTCGAGGCGGGGACGGGGGTCGGCAAATCGCTCGGATACCTGATCCCGGCGCTCCGCTGGGCGAGCGCGAATGGCGAGCGCACGATCGTCTCGACCAACACGATCAATCTGCAGGAGCAGTTGGTCGGGAAGGACCTGCCCTTTCTCGCGCGGGCCCTGGATGATCAGCCGGTCCGCTTCGCCCTCCTCAAGGGATGGCGGAACTACATCTGCCTCCAGAGGCTCGAGCAGGCCAGCGGAGCGGCGCCGGGGCTCTTCGACTCGAACGTCTCTCGCGAGCTCGACGGATTACGGGCATGGGTGGACCGCACCACGGACGGCAGTCTGAGCGACCTGCCGACACCGCCGCGACCCGAGCTGTGGGACGAGGTGGCGGCCGAGCCCGATCTCTGCGGCCGGCTCAAGTGCCCGCACTTCGACGACTGCTTCGTGTTTGCGGCTCGCCGCGCCGCCGCGCAGGCCGACGTCATCGTGGTCAATCACCACCTTCTGCTCTCCGATCTCGCCGTTAGGCGCGCGCAGCAGAATTGGGGGGAGGCAGCGGTCCTTCCGGCGTACACCCGGCTGGTGGTCGATGAGGGCCATCACCTCGAGGACGCCGCCGCGGCGCACCTCGGAACGACGGTGACGCGCCGGATGCTCCAGCGGCTTCTGGCGCGCCTCGAGCGGCAAGGGAAGGGACTCCTTCCCGCCCTCGCCAGCCGGCTGAGCGCGGGACGCGACCTGTACAGCGTGGCCAGCCTCGACCTGGTGGAGGCGCGTCTTGCGCCGTCGGTGGATGCGGCGCGTGGGAAGGGGGCGCTCGTCTTCAATCTCCTCGAAGGGGTGGTGAGCGACTCGGGAGAATCGGTGCTCCGGCTCACCGGCGAGTTCGACGAGCATCCAGTCTGGGCGCTGGGACTGGAGGCGGCGCTCGAGGATCTGACGCGGGAGATCGCGGTCCTGCGCGAGGGTCTCACGCTGGTGCGGGAGCGCCTCGAGGCGGACACCGCGGCGCGAGAAGCGGCGGCGCCGCTGCTCAGCGAGATGCGGGGAGTCGTGCGCCGCCTCGACGGCATCGGCGTCGGTCTCCAGCGCGCGCTCCGCCCGCCTCCGGGCGAGCCGCCCACGGTGCGCTGGCTCGAGCTGCGCGGTCGCGAGCGGGAGCGCTCGGTGGCCGTCACCGCCGTTCCCCTCGATATCGCGCCGATCTTGCGCGAGGACCTCTTCCGGCGCCTCGAGACGGCTGTCGTGACCAGTGCCACACTGGCGGCCGACGGGCGCTTCGCCTTCCTCACCGAGCGCCTGGGCCTCACCGAGCCCGACGTCGAGCCACTCACCAAGGTCTTCCCCTCGCCATTCGACTTTTCTCGTCAGGCAGTTCTGGCGGTGCCCACCGACCTGCCGGTGCCGAACGTCGATGCGCCGGGCCACCTCGCCGCCGTCATCGGCGTCGTCGCCGATCTCACGACCGCCGCCGACGGCGGCCTGTTCGCGCTCTTCACGAGCCACCGCGACGTGCGGACCGCGTCCGCGGAGCTCCGGGCGATCTGTCTCGAGCGGAATTGGCCGCTCCTGGTGCAGGGGGAGGAAGGGCGCGATGCTCTCCTGCGTCGCTTCCGCGAGTCGGGGCGGGCGGTCCTCCTCGGGACGGCGTCGTTCTGGGAAGGGGTGGATGTGGCCGGTGCCGCCCTCCGGGCGCTCGTGCTTGCCCGACTTCCCTTCCGCGTGCCGACCGAGCCGCTCACCGCTGCGCGTTGCGAAGCGATCGAGGCACATGGTGGAGATGCCTTCCGTGACTTCATGCTCCCCCACGCCGCGCTGCGGCTGAAGCAGGGATTCGGACGACTGGTCCGGTCGCGTACTGATCGCGGTGTCGTCGTGCTCTGCGACCCGCGCGCCGTCCGCACCGCGTATGGCCGGGAGATGCTGGAGACACTCCCGTCTGCGCATCGCCTCATCTGTCCCTGGGCCGATGCACGCCATGAGATCGAGCACTTCTACCTTCACCCGAGCTGACCGTGAACCGACCGGGCAAGATCGTCGGCGTAGGCCGCAACTATCGCGAGCACGCCAAGGAGATGGGTAACGAGGTTCCGAAGGAACCGATCCTCTTTCTCAAGCCGCCCACGACCGTCATCGCGAGCGGCGAGCCGATCGTTCTCCCCGCGCTCTCCTCGTACGTGGAGTACGAGGGGGAGATCGGAGTCGTGATAGGCCGAACGCTCCGCAAGGGCACCGAAGCGGACGCGCGGCGCGCGATCGGCGGCGTCGCGGCGGTCAACGACGTCACGGCGCGCGACCTGCAGCGCAGCGATTTGCAATGGACCCGTGCCAAGGGATTCGATACCTTTCTTCCTGTCGGTCCCTTCGCGCCGCCCCCCGCTGATCTCTCCGATCTCACCGTAGTGACGCGTGTGAACGGACGCGAGCGCCAGCGCGCCGCGGCCCGCGACATGGTGTTCGGGATTCCGTGGCTCCTCTCGTACATCTCGCAGGTCATCACGCTGGAGCCCGGCGACCTCGTCGCGACCGGGACGCCTGCCGGCGTCGGGCAGCTTAACGCCGGGGATCAGGTGGAGGTCGAGATTGTAGGGCTCAGTGTCGTGCGGAATCCGGTGGTCGACGGCCGCGCGAGCGCGTAAAGGTGGCGGCGGCGAGACGATACCCACGGCCCTCCGCGTCGCGGGCGCTCCTCTGAACTCCTTCTTCTCATGAAACCATCCACGCGCTTCACTTCGCTGCCCGACTATCCGCTCGCTTCCGTCCCGCAGCGCAAACGCGAGCTCATCGCGCGCGGTGTGGACGTGATCGATCTCGGGGCCGGTGATGCCGACCTCGCGCCGCCGGCGGAGGCGATTGCCGCGATCCAGGAAGCGGCGGCGAACCCGGCGATGAGCCGATATGGCTTCGGCCTCGGGCTGCCCGCCTTTCGGCAATCGGTCGCGCGCTGGATGCAGCGCCGTTTCGCCTTGAGCTTCGATCCGATGACCGAGATCGTCCCGCTCATCGGATCGAAGGAAGGGATCGCACACCTCGCGCTCGGCTACCTCAACCGGGGCGACCTGGCAGTGATTCCGGAGCCTGGGTACCTGGCGTATCTCGGCGGAACGCTGCTCGCCGAGGGGGAGCCGTACCTCGTTCCGCTACGCTCGGACAACGGCTTTCTCCTCGATCTCGACCGACTGCCGCGGGATGTGTTGAGCCGGGTGCGGATGGTCTATCTCAACTATCCGAACAATCCGACGGCTGCCACCGCGCCGAAGGAATACTTGGCGCGAACGATCGCGCGATGTCGGGATTTGGGCATTCTCCTCGTGTATGACAATGCGTACTCCGAGCTCGCCTTCGATGGCTACACGCCACCGAGCATCTTCGAGATGCCGGGCGCCGACGATGTGGCGATCGAATTCCACTCCCTCTCCAAGACCTACAACATGACGGGGTGGCGGTGCGGGTGGGCGGTGGCGCGGCCCCCCATCGCGGCGACGCTAACCAAGGTAAAATCCTTCGTGGACACCGGTGCGTTCATGGGTGTTCAGGCCGCGGCGGCTGCGGCCCTGGATCATTCGGAAAGTTTTGTACCGGGGAACGTCGAGGTCTTTCGCCAGCGGCGCGATGCGGCAGTGGAAGCCTTTAGGGCAGCGGGCTTTCCGTGCGACGTCCCCCGCGCCACCATGTATCTCTGGATCCCGCTCCCGGACGGCGTCTCCAGCGCGGCGTTTGCCGAGCGCGTACTGACCGAAGAGGGGGTCATCGTCCTTCCTGGCTCGTCTTTCGGAGCGGGCGGCGAGGGGTACTTCCGGGTATCCTTCGTTGTGGGACCGGAGCGACTGGCTGAGGCCGCCCGCCGTGCTGGCAAGGTGTTGTCGTCCTTCGAAGCGAGCGTTGTGTGAAGCGGAAACTCGATGGGTCGTTGTTTGTCTCGCTCGCTCTGCACGTCGTGCTGGGCGCGGGACTGATCTACGTCCTATCGATACCATATCCCCTCGAGCAATGGTTGCGCGAGCACAGGCAGGAACCGCCGCCGACCGAGCGACTGCGCTACATCCGCCTCCCGGACGAAGAGACGCGCGCCGCGCCGCGCAGTGGGGGCGATGGCAGACACCTGCCGGCCCATCCGGCGAAGCCGCTGGTGGCTCCGTCGCAGGTGCCGACGACCGTCGAGGCGACGCCGAACAGCGTACCCGCCGAGGAGGGGAGCGGCCCGGTGATAGGGAAGGGGGGCGCGACCGAAGGGATCGTGCCGAACATTGCCGATCCTCGCATCTGGCTGCCGCCGGGCGACATCGCCGTTAGGCGGAAGACTCCGACGGAGCGCCTCGACAGCGCGCTGGCGGCGATGATCGCGCACCATCTCGACTCCGTCGATCGGGCGAATGGCCACCAGCGCGCACCCGGCGATTGGACGGTGGAGAAGGACGGTCAGAAGTGGGGGATGGACTCGCAGAAGATGTACTTCGGGAAGTTCTGGATCCCCAACGCCATCCTGGCGCTTCTCCCGATCACGGGTGGGAACAACCCGATCCTGGAAGAGGAGGGGCGGCAACGCAATGCGCAGCACGCCGAGATCTACGAGAACGCCGAGCGCGCGATGAACAACGACGACTTCCACGATGCGGTGAAGCGCATCCGCATGCGGAAGGAGAAGGAGCACGAGGAAGAGATGGCCCGGCGGAAGAAGGAGAAGGAGGCGCAGCAGGCCAGCAAGCAGCCGCCGCCACCTCCTCCGCAACCCGCCGACGCCACGCCGGCGGTCGTTCCGTAGGGACCGTTCGCTGAGCGCTGGCTAGGAGACCGGCGCCTCCTCGCGCGCCTCGACCGCCTCGACGATCGCGCTCTCCTGAAACGGCCGGAAGACGCCGCACACCTTGCCTAGCAAGGCGAAGTCATCGCCCGGTGCGACGACGACCTCGCGGTCGCCCGACCCGGCCGATGAGAGAACGATGGCGTCGCCGCGTCGCTCGTAGAGTCCAACTGCCACCTCCCCCGCGAGCCGGGCGGCCACCACCTCGCCATGCGCGGCCGTGGGGGCGTGCGCGACCAGCACATAGTCGCCGTCGAAGATCCCGCGGCCCACCATGCGGTCCCCCGAGATCTTGAGAAAGAAGACGCTCTCGCTGGGCAAGAAGCGCCGGTCGACGGTGATATACCCGAGGCAGTTCTCCGGCACCAGCGGGTGGTCGCCGGAGGCGAGTTTCCCGTAGTAGGGCACGGGCTGCGTGCGGGTCGCTCCCTCGTAGCCGAGCAGGCGCACGCCGCGCGAGCGCGACGGATCGCGTTGGATGTAGCCCTTGATGGCGAGCGACTGCAGGATCTCGGATACGGTCTTGGTCGACTTGATGTGGAAGCGTCGGCCGATCTCCCGGACACTCGGCTGGTACGTGTTTTCGGTGAGAAAGTCGACCAGATAGTGATAGACCTTGCGTTCGATCGTCGTCAGCGTTTCGGGCATGTCCCCCTCGGGTTAAAGCACGAGCCGGGAATCCACTCGTGGACTCCCGGCCCGCGCTGCATCACAGCCCTCCACCTCGCCTAGGCGACTCGGCTCAACGTCGCTCCGGCGTCGAGAGGTGACGCAACGCGGCATCGATGCGATCGAGGGCGAGATCCCTCCCCATCGCGTCGAGCACTTCGAAGATCCCCGGGCTCACCGCCAACCCCGTGAGCGCCACCCGCAGCGGCTGGAAAATCCGCCCTGCGGCGATGCCACGCTCCTCCGCCAGTGCTCGGAGAGACGCTTCCATCGCGTCGCCCGTCCAACGCGGAAGGGTCGCCAACCGTTCCCGTGTCGCCGAAAGGAGGTCGGC
>Ga0187779_10002037_pt1 | contig 12526 bp, 11 predicted proteins | sample 1015_Q2_SP10_10__FD_132435 | JGI IMG/M metagenome (GOLD analysis project Ga0187779, IMG submission 132435) | Tropical peat soil microbial communities from peatlands in Department of Meta, Colombia - 1015_Q2_SP10_10_MG | ecosystem: Environmental > Terrestrial > Soil > Wetlands > Peat | place... | reverse complement strand
TGATGCTCATGATTTTGGGATCAGCGCTGATCTCGTACAAAAGCAACCATGTCAAAAAGATGATCCCTCTATCGCTTGTACTAGTTTTAATTGCAGCAAATTTCTCGTACGGTCTGGATCAGACACTTTCGAAAATGAGTCTTGATCAAATTTCGTTCTGGCCATTTCTAATGATGTTCATGTTCGGAAGATTTATCGTCGCGTTTCCTGGCCTCGCTATCACTTCAGTAAGAAGACAGTTTGCCTCAGAGGTTAAGAGATTGAAAAGAAATTTCGCTCTTACACTTGTATCGGGATCTGTCATGTGGAGTCTTGCATTGCTCTTCTTTTTTTACGCAGCCTCGCTCGGTCCGATAACCCTAGTTTCAACAACAGCCTTACTTTCCCCATTGTTCACCATATTATTCGCAATCCTGATTACGAAGTATCTTCCAAAAGTTCTGAAAGAAGAGATAGACAGAAAGACTGTCGCTCTGAAGCTCGTTGCAATTGTTCTAATTTTTCTCGGAACATATCTAATAATCACCTAGAAATCGATTGCGTAGTGTCTTTTCCGTCGATCATAAACCGCATACCAGAATCCTATAATGAAATAAAGTGGTAATTGTTTGAGCGTTGGAGAGGTGTGGAAAGAGCTTGCCGCTCAGTTCAAATGATGATTATTCAGCGGCCTGTCTTCCCACTTATGAGCCGCAATGCGTGGACGTTCTGAATGAGGACGGTGGTGTCGGATTCTTTGTGATGGACAGATGTGTTCTTGGGAGATGCTGGGGAGGTCTTCGGATTGCTACCGATGTGACTCGAGCTGAGGTCTACATACTTGCACGCACAATGACCATGAAAAGCATGCTCGTAGGTATCCCCATCGGTGGCGCCAAAGGCGGAGTTCGTTTGCAAACAACTCTCATCGCGAAAGACCAGCTACTCAGTCTTATTTCACGGCTGGTCGGACGCTACCTGATAGAACAGTCATATTTCTTGGGAACAGACATCGGCTTCAGCGAGAAGGACGCAAATCAAGTTTACAAACTCGCTGGTTCAAGAAGACGGATCTTCTCCGGTCGGCTATCGCCCGGAGCGTGTTGTGCTCACTCGGTGTTAGCCTCCATTGAGTATGTCAAACGGATGAATCCGAAAGTTGAAGCCGTGACTGTTGCTTTGGAGGGCTTTGGAAACATGGCCATACCAACGGCCAAACTGCTCACTTTAAATGGCTACAAGATAGTTGCGGTTTCAAACATTGACGGAACCTTAGAGGATCAGTCAGGGTTGGACGTTGAGCAGCTCGCAGAAATGGCAATTGGTCAACACGGTTTCTTGTCACGTTATTCGTTTCAGCATCCGAGCGCAACCTTTCGGCCAGACGAATCGATCAACTTCAAGAAATGCGATATTCTCATACCGGGAGCACGGGTCTTCTCCATAAGTGACACAACAGCTAGAATGGTCAAATCAAAACTGGTTTGTCCAATCGCTAACTCACCCGTAACATGCTCTGGTGAGAAGATCCTAGCTAGCAGGGGGATCGTCTCGGTACCCGATGTAATATCAAATTCTGGTGCGCTAATTGGCAGCTTCGCTCAGCAGTTAGGAGCCAACGAATTTCAGACCAAACACATCATTGCAGACATGATCGATTCCAACCTGAAAAACGTCTTTTCCGACCAAAATGAAGATCGAATTCCGAAACTCATAGCTCAGGAAATCGCAGTTCAGAGAATGAAGAGTCTGGAACAGTCTGAAAGAGTCGTCGCTCTTCAATGGCTCACACCGTGGTTCAGAGAGTTTGGTTTCCACTCCGTCCTTAGGGCACTGAGACATTATCTATCACTGAAGGCCTTCGGCGAGTTTCCTGCGTGATATACGTGATCCCCTCGCTTTCACAGGAAGAGACGGACATTATCCGAACATGGTACAATGTGGGAGCAAGATACCTACGCAGGTACGTGAGAACAGGCGTGCCATTCAAAGACCTCGCATATCAGCTGATATACACGCAGCTCATTCGGGACACTATACGCAACGAGCTTGGCGAAGACCCCATAATTCTCAAGACGGATTTATGGAATGAGGGAATCGAACAAGGCAGAGATCTGGCATCTCAAATCTGTATCGAGAATGGGGGTGTGCAATTCGTCGGCACGGATGTCTCAGCCTATGTCTGTACCTCGGCACTTATGGCAACTGATGGTCTCTTCCATGTAGTAAGAACAACATTGCTATACCCACCATTCAGGGAGGTCTTCGATATGATCCTCGATCCTTCGACCGTGGACCATATGCCAAGTAGACTGAGAAACATTTGGATTAGAGCAGAACATTCATTGTTGAGAGATAATGGAATTTTATTGATCGCTTTCGACAGCAGACTCAACCTGTTCAGTGAGCTATATCATAATCTCTTCACTCGCAAGCAGTATCCAGAATGGACACTGGTTCCAAGTGAGGTTAGAGATCTGCTGAAAAGCTTAGGTTTTCGTATACTTCGTGAGCACGCGCTGTTCATTCCTGGCCTGTTTTTTGGAACCCATAGGCCATGGTTTCCTTTGTCTCGTACCCTGACACGGAGTGGAACTTTCGAATTCCTGAAGCGTCTTGAGCTTTCAGCGTACTCAAAGTTTCTCTCCTTTCTAGCTCCTCAATATGTTATCGTTGCGCGGAAAGAAAGGTCGGATGTTGCGATGGACTAATTGCCATGTGCGCTGCAAGTTTTATCTCGTAGGATGGGGCGTGACATTCGGAGGAACTGGGAACTCATGAACTTGCGCCTTCTTGATGGCAAGCGAAGGTTCGTTTTTCCCATTCTTGTCTTAATCGTAGTCAGATTCCTTTGCGGATTATTACTTTACACTTCATTGAAGCCGTCTAATTGGCTGAACCTTTTCTCAAGGTGGGATTCAGGTCATTATTTAGTCATCGCAGGGGGTTGGTATCCGCCTTCGGTATCTCCAGTATGGGCATTTTTTCCGTTGTATCCGGCAGCCATCAGACTGGTGGGCTGGATAATCCCAGATATCACATTGGCCGCATTTGTGGTCTCCACAATCTCTGGTCTAGCGGCGATGGTGCTGTATCAGTTAGTTGCCGAGCACTACACTGCAAAAGGATCGGCGATGCAATCGACCCTGGTCTACTTTCTCCTGCCGCCCGTGTTCGTCTTTTCAATGGTAAACTATAGCGAATCGCTATTTTTGCTCCTGGCTCTGCTGACATGGAAACTTCATCTGCAGGAAAGAGACTTTGCTGCAAGCCTAGCGGCAGGCCTAACAGCCCTTACCAAGACCGACGGATTAATCATCATACTTCCTCTTGCATATGATTACCTAAAGTCTCGAGAGTTCTCGAAACTAGCGCTTCTTGCAGTTCCCGCGCTCGCCGTCGTTGGGTGGGTAATCTATGGCGAGATCATGACGGGCACGTTGATTCCGTTCTCTGGTTGGCATTTCTGGCGTACCGAAAATATGCTACTGATTCGAAAGACCCTCAATGAGCTCCTTATGGGGAACACCGTGAACCTGTACCGGTTCACTCCCTATGCTAATGTTGCCGTGGCCAGCCTTGCTTTTCTCATACTCTTCGCCCTCGTTGCAAGGGAGGTGTGGAAAGTAGATCGCGCGCTGTTTCTGTACGTATGCGTGTCCGCCATAGGTGTCCTTGGGGTCGGTTCCATCGTCGCCTTCCGCTCCGTGCCCCGCCTGCTTGCCTTCCTCTTTCCTCTAGGCCTTCCACTCTACTTCCGAGAGCGGAAGGTTACTTACGCAATAATCCTGACACTAGTTGCGTTAGACTATATTGCATGGTTCGCATTTCTCACAGACGGATTTTACTAGTGAGTTTGCGAATATCTGATGGCATCAAGATCCGCTCAGCGGTGTAAATATGTGGGAGGATCGCAGTTGCATGTAATTCGAGGAATCCCGTTTCCATCTTGAATTGAGAATCAAAGGTATGCGAATGAAGGGTATACCGTGAGGGTTTTCCGGGTCACGATGAGGATTCGACTAGAATATTGGACCCCGGAGGAATCGGTCCCTTGGTCAACTCTTCGATTAACGGAATATGTGGCATGGTTCGGTCCAAAGACTAGCAGGCGACGACTGGAAGTTGTGTATTTCGGTTCTCTATGTGTGGGTCTAATGCCGGTCAATGCCATCTATTTGTCAATCAACTCTTCAGTTTCACGAATTTGGTCTGAGTATACCTTCTTGTCTTCAGCGTCCAGTCCGGTTGCATTGCTAAGTTGCTCACGTGCCTTACTGATGTAGTCTCGAGCAGATTGATTGTCCTTGGCGATCGCGTAGCCGTGTGCCATTCCTTCATACCCTGTATGCAGAATGTCCGCCAAGTTGTTCTTCTTCATGATTTCGAGAGCTGACTTGGCGAAATGGAGAGCAAGCTGAGGCTGGTTGAGGGTTGCGTAGACGCGGGAAATTTGCCAATCGCCTACAGCGAGATGCCTCATCTGTTCCTTCTTTGGAGTCCGTACGAAGGCCCAATGGTAACGCGCCGCGTGGGCTAAATGAAGCATTTGCCGCTCATCATCAGCATCTCTATTCTTCTTATCCATGTAATCCCAGGCTTTGTTGAAGCACTTTTTCGCAGTCTCTCTATGAAATTCAACTTCACTTTGTGGCATGATAATCACAAACTCACTGACAGCCACATGATTCTACGTTTAATTGGCTTGCGTATGTCGGATCGAATTACGACTTGCGCCTAGTAGGAGAATCAAGTTATGTTATCAAGCATGATTTGCACGATCGCGAAAGCATTTTTCTTTTTCAGAGATCCTCGAATTATGTGGAAGATTTGGTTTCAACCGTCTGCCGCGATTCACGTAATCTTCTCCGTTGACTAATGACGAAGGCCACCAATATCACGGATAGGACGCCGAGGGCTAGGGCCAGCATTTGAGTCATCATTTGATATGTCTGTGATGTTCCGTTTGCGCCAGCGAGTTGCTGACTTAGTTGGTTAACTGTTGCACTCTGCTGGGAGACTTTGGTTTGCAGTTGCTGGTTCAGACCTTGAGTTTGGTTGAGCTGTTGTTGAAGCATTTGATTTTCAGATTGAAGGGTCACAGGTTCTGGCGCGGCTTTGACGTAGGATAAGGGTGCTATCGCTTGATCGGAACTGTAGGAGTTGGAGGTTGGGTAATACGGGCTGGAGGGGTAATATGGATAATACGGGTTGGTTGAAGAGTACGGATAGTACGTGTTAGATGGAAAGTACGGGTAGGAGGGGGTAGAGTAGGATGAAGTGTAAGGGTAGGAAGAGTAAGCGTATGGATAAGATGGGAAATAGGGAGTATAACCCTGATATTTGGGTAGGGCTGTCTCAGAAAATATCGAAACTAACGTTCCGGACGCATTTTCCGGTACGCTCACTGTGAAGTTCTTGTTGAACGAGCCTGCATAACCATATGAAACGTAATTGTTGTAAGCATTTGGAGTACCGACTACGAAGAGGTTCTCTGTCGCGATCTCGTGAAGACCTGACGCGTTCGCGTAGTAGATAGTTACCGTTAAACTCTGGAGGTACACGCCCAACCCAGCGCGGCTGCCTTGAACATTTACGGTAACAGTATCGCCGGGGATTACTTCCGCCGGATACGTTACCTGGAGAGTATACGCGTCCAGTTTAACAGTGTATGAGGATTGGGTCGGCTGACCATATACCGCGTTGAACAAAGAGAACGAAATCAGCAGCATCGCGGTAAATAGAAGGGTTCTTCCATATTTCATATCGCTTCGCGACCTTATCGAGATTGTGTAAGTTGGGCACTATTATGACTTGTGAAATGTCAAACACGAGAAGGTCCGCCGCGAACCCCGTTACCGCGTCAGCTTATATGCAACAACTTTGCCGGGCAAAACCTGAAGCGGCTTAGTCTGTTAGACAGATTTTTTGGGAACGCAGCGAGTAAAATCGGGCCATGGACGATTCCATTGAAAGCAGTGAGAAAGACCGAGCCTAAATCAGGACTTGTAATTCAGGAAATGGAACAGCCAAGGATTACTCCGTCACAGGTACTGGTAGAAATCAAAGCGACTGCGATCTGCGGCTCCGACCTCCACCTCTACCGGTGGGATGAGATTCCAGCGAAACGGTGGATGTCACCAATACCAATGACCATGGGACATGAATGGTCAGGAAAAATCGTAGAGGTCGGAAAAGATGTCAGAACCTTGCGGGTTGGTGATAATGTGGCTGGAGAGTCACATATTCCATGCGGGAATTGCTACTACTGCAGGACTGGGAACATGCACGTCTGCCAAAACATGCTCATCTTTGGGGTCCAGACAAAGGAGGGATCTTTCGCGAAATACGCTGCTGTTCCTGAAATAATCGCATATCGACTGCCTCGTGAGGTATCGTTTGAGGAAGGCTCCGTGCTAGAACCATTTGGTGTGGCACTTCATGCAGTCGAGAGGACCGGTATTCAGCCAGGAGACGTCGTGCTCGTGATGGGTTGTGGTCCTATAGGGATGTTTGCACAGCAGATCGCGAAAGCTTCAGGTGCAGCATTAGTAATAGCGAGCGAGATCAAAGAATTCAGACTCCAACTCGCGAAGAAGATCGGCTCTGCTGATGTCATCATCAATAATGATACTGAAGACCTAGTCAAGCGCACCATGGAGTTAACCAACGGGAGAGGGGCTGACGTCGTGATCGAACTTGCCGGAAGCCCAACCACGCTTCGCCAATCACTTCAAGCAGTAAAGAAAACCGGGCGTGTCGGGCTAGTAGGCCTTCCGGAGAAACCTGTCGAAATAGAAGCAACGACAATGATCATCTACAAGGAGGTTAACGTCTTAGGGAGCCATGGTCGAGCCATGTTTGGAACATGGGAACGCATGGCAAGCTTGGTTGCGAAAAAGCGTATCGATCTTACGAAAGTCATAACTGACCGATTGCCAATCGAGAGAGCTGAAGAGGGCTTCCAGCGAGTTTTCAACGGCGAAAGCGGAAAGGTTCTGTTCGTACCCTAAGCAGTTAGAGATAAACTCAAGGGAAGCTATGTTCCCGAGTTCTACGGCTGTGTCGTTCCATCAGATTTCTTCTCCGCGGCCTTTGTCCCAAAGTAGAATCCAATCATGGTCGTTAGCGCACCGCCAAGAATTGTTACTAACGTCTTGATTATGTCTGTCTGATCAGATCTGGCCTTGTCCGCAAACGCTAGCGTTTGATTGAAGTAGGGTGCTTTCACAGGTGCCGAAACGATATCAACTATCAGCGTGGAACTCGTTAACAACAGTTGGATTACAGCTATGCCAATGATAGCAATCACGCCGAGAGTCATAACGACCCTGCCCAGACCTTCAAGTCCCTCCGGAGCCGCTGTCAGTTTTTCAAGCAATACCTTCAACTCATCTGTATTCGGCTGTTTAGCGGGAGGTTGGGTAGCTTGTTGACCTCGTCTAATGGTTAGCTTGTTAGCAGGCTCAAGAGCCTTGTTGATTGCAGATTCAAGAACCTTGTCGATTGTGGGCTTAAGATCCGTTCTCAGCTTGTCTCTTCCGTTGTAAGACCTTCTTATGTCGTAGAGTTCTGGTATCAACAGAACTAGGACGAGAGCAATGATGTAAGTGATAAGCACCACGAAGTCTACCAATCGGTATCGACCCCGTTAGTATTATTGATACAGAAGTCCGAAAAAAAGTTGGTGGAATCTTCCTATCGGTTATACGTTGTCATACGGCAGATCCTTCTGAGTTTTCGCCATATTACATACGGAATGTGCCAAAATGTATGATGATCGAACGGGCACAGCAACATACTTCCCTACGGACGGGCCACTTCGCATGGTAAGAACAAACTTTTCATTACAGATGTCAGCAAAGCGAAACGGTACCAATCGAACCTACCGACCAGGAGAAAACCCGGATAAGAATACCGAAACGGTTTCTAGTCACGCCTCGCAGTATAATGATGATCAGCTAGTAGGAGTGCGTTTTCTCTGACGAGCAAGATTTCGCATGGATGGGCCAAAGATCCGCACGATCCGAACGATCTCAGACTCGATAGCAAAATGCTGAAGCCGGTGACCCCCCTTCCGAGTGCGTACCTTGATCTAGTCGCGAGAATGCCACAGCCTCAGAGCCAAGGAAAAGACAATTCATGCGTCGCATTTGCGTGTACGTACATGAAGGAGTTCCAAGACGTAAAGGACCGGCATGAACACGCGCCTTTATCCCAAGCGTACGTTTGGCTCGAAGGTTTGAGGCGTGAACGAAAATTGAATGTTTCTAAAGACGCGAACATCACTATTAGAACCGCAATGAAAGTCTTGCAGCAGCAGGGCATATGTCTTCAGAGCGAATGGAAGTATCATCCGAAGGACCGAGATGACAGCCCTGCGAAAAAATTGGCCGCGAGCGCGCTCAAGCGTAGAATTGCTTCATACGCTTCGATGAAGACTTGCGAAGAGATGCGTCAGGCAATATTTCAGCTTGGGCCCGTCGTAACAGGGATGCCGGTCTTTGACACCATGAAGAGCAAGGAAGTGGACAGGACGGGCGTCGTCCCAGACAAATGGACAGGTAAGTTCTATGGCCATGCGCTTTGCTTCTGCGGATTTGACGGAACACTGTACAATGGGGCTGGTGGTTTCGTCTTCGAGAACTCGTGGGTGTCGTTCTTCGATAAAACGAAGGTGTGGGCATACGGGTCAAAGTATCGCCCTGGTTTCGGAACGGTCTCATACGCGTACCTTGAGCACTTCATACAGAAGGGAATTCATGACTCATGGCGATCGACAGACCTGATTCTATCCCCGTGAATCGCTAATGCTCTAGACAATTAACGTAACTTTTGTGCAAACCATAATAATCGTCCTAGACGGAGAGATTGGGAGAGTTATCGGAGGTGATTATGCATTGAAGAAGAGTGATAGAGAGAAGCTGCCTTTTACTCACCTGTCGAAAATGTCGCCGCGGCCTCGAGAATTCGAAGGTGACGTTCTCAAACGAAATGCTGACTACGCATTAGTTCATCCGGATCGCCAATTCATACTTCAACTGGTAAAGTTCGCGCCGGGGATGGGTCCGCAGGATTGGGTGGATTTTCACAAGGATTTGAATGACGTTCGCCACACGATGGACATACATGAGATCGCGACGTTTCTCACTTGGGGAGAATTTGATATGATTGTTCTCTGGGATGCGAAGGATTTGAAGACATATAATGAATTTCTCGCTTTGACTATCAATCCCAAAAAGCACTCCTATGGCCGATCGCACAGCCATCCTGTTGCAATGACATTAGGCCACCCAGGAAATTAGTCAGCGAAACAGGCAAACTCACAAGGACTATGTTAGTTGGCAGGGATCTTTGCGGTCATCAGAACCTGCCATTTCTTTTCTTTGTCCTTGAATGCTGGCGGCCATCTTCGTTCATTTGGCTAAATTGATTCATTCTCCCGGCGCTATGTTACTATTGGAAGCGGCCTGGACCTCTAGTAGACACTCAGAAAATGACTAATTCAGCAAATGACTAATTCATTAGAAGTTTATCGCCTCAGTTGAATCATACTTGATTCCTCAGATGGTCAGGACTTGTGCATCGCTTCAGCGTTCTCGATGGCTGAGGTTCACAGTTCAAAGGGATATTTCCAGGTGCAAAAGAATTGATTCACACCCCACTGTAGGCTGAGAATCCGCCGTCAATCGCCACGACAATGCCTGTAACGAAGGCTGAAGCAGGCGAGAGGAGCCATAGCACGGCTCCCAGCAAATCCTCTGGCTTGCCAAAACGCCCCATGGGGGTGTGAGCAATGATCGTCTGACCGCGTGCCGTCAGTTTGCCCGTATTAAGCTCCTTAAGCAGATATTCGTTCTGGGAGGTCAAGAAGAAGCCTGGCGCTAGAGCATTGACTCGAATTTGCGGCGAATACTCTTGTGCCATGTGCACGGCGAGCCACTGAGTGAAATTTGCGACTCCGGCCTTGGCCGCGGAATATGCTGGGGTTCGCGTAAGCGGGCGAAACGCGTTCATTGATGAGATGTTAAGGATGACCCCTGCCTTTTGTTGAGCCAAGATCTTGCCAAACATCTGACAAGGCAGGATAGTTCCCAGCAGATTGAGGTCAGAAACCCACCGCAACGCGTCCAACGGTAAATCGAAGAATGAGAGGTTCGGTCCGGTAGTGGCTTGAGGTTTGTTTCCTCCAGCTGCGTTCACGAGGCCGTCAATCCTGCCAAACCTTTCTGTGATCGCCTCAGCGGCTTGCCGCATGCTGTCCAGGTTAAGTACGTCGCCGTGGAACCCCGCTGCCTGTTTCGCGTCTGGTCCCATACGTTCAAGCAATCCCTGTAAAGGGTCGAGGTTGTAATCTAAAACGGCAACGTTTGCGCGCTGCCTAGCGAGCGCGCAGGCGATTTCACCACCTAGAATTCCGGTCCCACCTGTGACGATTATGGTCTGGCCTGTAAAGTCATATCGTGATTCAAATCGTCCTAAGCTCATAAACCAAGGTGAACCATAGCCCCTATATCATACTTTTCTGCCGCGTGTGTGCTCCTCCTGTTCTCATGCTGAGTTAGCGTAAGTTTCTTTTGGGTGATCACTCACTAGCGAAGCGGTGGGTTGCATGTCACTTACGAAGAAGGTAGTTGCGTTTGGCGAGATCATGCTGCGTCTAAGTCCTCCAGGTTTTCAAAGGCTGATTCAAGCGAGATCCTTCGATGTTACGTTCGGAGGTGGCGAAGCTAACGTCGCGGTTGCTTTAGCTAATTTCGGCATACCAGTAGATTATATGACACGGTTGCCGAATAATGATCTTGGAGACGCTTGCCTCAATTACCTTCGCCAGTTCGGAGTCGGAACGAGCAAGGTCGTGCGTGGAGGAGATAGACTAGGGATCTATTTCCTAGAATCGGGTGCAGTGCAACGAGGTAGCAAAGTGGTCTACGACCGTTCTGGGTCATCTATCGCAACCATCGAGCCTGGAATGACTGATTGGAATTACGTTCTCTCGGACGCATCGTGGCTTCACATTACAGGGATAACCCCCGCCATAAGCAAGGGATGCGCTGACTCATCTCTGGAAGCAGTGAAGACTGCAAAACAACTGGGCCTCACAGTGTCGTTGGACCTCAATTATCGATCCAAACTTTGGAAATGGGGCAAGACCGCGAGAGACGTAATGGGAGACTTAGCAAAGTACTCGGATGTCGTAATCGGAAATGAAGAGGATGCTGAGAAGGTCTTCGGAATTCAAGCGCCTGGAGTAGACGTCACAGCAGGCAAGGTTAATCCGGAAAGCTACCGTTCTGTCGCAGAAAGACTGAAGGAGCAATTCCCGAATATTCAGAAAGTCGCGATAACAGTTCGCGGGAGTATCAGTGCTAGCCACAATACTTGGTCTGGAGTACTGCTTGACAACAACGGCTTCTATACCGGGCCTGTCTACGACATAACCCACATAGTCGATAGAGTCGGAGGCGGAGACGCTTTTGCTGGAGGTCTCATATACGCGCTCATGAAATATGATGATCCGCAGAAAGCTGTTGACTTCTCAGTTGCAGCGGGGTGTCTGAAGCACACGATTCTCGGCGATATGAACCTGGTTAGTGTATCAGAAGTCGAAGGTATTATGAGTGGAGTCGTGTCAGGTCGAGTGGCGCGTTGAGTCAAGAGGCGAGGTATCATGGCCAAATTCATGAGACATGAAGTCGTCGGCAAAATGCTCGAAATCGGAATAATTCCCGTCTTTTACGAACGGGACGTTGAGACAGCGAAGAAGATTGTTGAGGCTTGCGCAAACGGGGGAGCAAAAGTAATAGAATTCACAAACCGTGGCGATTTTGCATATGAAGTCTTTTCTAAACTAGCCCAATGGTGCAATGAGAACGTTCCTGATGCTGTACTTGGGGTAGGGACAGTCATAGATCCAGGGACTGCAGCTCTATACATCAACAGTGGAGCTAACTTCGTCGTAGGTCCAATCCTAAACTCGGAAATCGCGAAGCTCTGCAACCGAAGAAAGATCGCTTACTCTCCGGGCTGTGGGAGTGTATCAGAAATCTCACAAGCTGAAGAATTAGGCGTTGAGATTGTTAAGATCTTTCCTGGAGAAGAGGTAGGTGGACCAGGTTTCGTGAAGAGCCTTCTTGGTCCGTGTCCATGGGCGAAGATTATGCCAACAGGCGGCGTGGACGCAACCTGGGAGAGCATTTCAGCTTGGATCAAGGGAGGGGTAGTGTGCCTTGGGATGGGATCTAAGCTCATCACAAAAGAACTCGTTGCTGCGAAAGACTTCGACGGTATCCAGAAGAAGGTGGAGCAAAGTATTTGGTGGGTTAAAAAGGCTAGGGGCGTACCACTCTTCCTTGGTGTGGAACATGTCGGAATCTACCCAACTAAAGACGCAACTGCCGCTAAGTTGGCCGACTGGTATTCCGATATCTTTGGATTCAAGAAGAACGAAGGAAACTCGTCATTCTTCCTCTCAGGCCAAGGTCAAGGAAGAATGGAGATAATGAAGGAACCTACGAACCGTCCGTGTCACTTGGCGATCAGAGTC
>Ga0187779_10002036_pt1 | contig 12526 bp, 13 predicted proteins | sample 1015_Q2_SP10_10__FD_132435 | JGI IMG/M metagenome (GOLD analysis project Ga0187779, IMG submission 132435) | Tropical peat soil microbial communities from peatlands in Department of Meta, Colombia - 1015_Q2_SP10_10_MG | ecosystem: Environmental > Terrestrial > Soil > Wetlands > Peat | place... | reverse complement strand
CCGACGACCATCGTGGTCGCTATGACGGAAGCTCAAGTCAGGGATATGTTCGGCAGGAGAGCTAAGATGAGGCCCCTTCCCGTTCACGGTGCTGTTTCACAAAGGACGGGATAATCCAATCTCAGCTTACTGCCTCAAGACGGCCCAGAACCTTCATGGCGGTCAACGTAATCATCCGGCTGGGCTGACCGGGCTCCTCAAGAACAAGCGGCGTCAAGTCCTTTGATTCTGGGTGGCTCTTCCTCCAGGCTTTCAGGGTGGATGACTCTTCAGGTCGGTTGGCGTCGAGGTTCCACTTTCCGTCGGGCCGCCTCTTCTCCTTGAGCAGGGAGGTGGCATATCCCAGCCTCTTGTCTCCAGAGTAACCTAGCGCCGTCATGAGATCCAGCCCCACAAGCAGATCGTAGTAGTAGAGGATGGGATAGTGGAAGCGATACCACGGCTCCCACCGGGCTCCCTGCTTGTGGAGCTCCCTTTCCAGGAAATACTCCGCACCCCTCTCACATGCAAGTTTCATGCTGCGAGTCCATTTCGGACGGGGGTACACGGCGAAGGCGCTCAGAGGTTCCCAAGAATCCAGAGTCCTCTTCTGATATGGAGGCTTGCCAAAGTTCCAGCACGACCATCCGCCTCTCTCTGCCTGGTTTTCCACGAGCCATTCGAATGCCTTCTTCACCTTGGGATGGTCCACGTACCCGAACTTCACAAGAGCGCGGGCCGAGTTGCCTGTGATGCAAAGGTGCCCCCCGGCCTTCCCGCTCGAGCTGAATCCGCCGTCCTTGGTCCCGTTGCGTTGCATCCACAGCTGGCAGGCCCTGTCTATCCTGGGGTCTTCTTTCGTAAGGCCGAGGTCGGACAGGACTAGCAACACCCAAAAGGTCGCGTGGAACGTCGGGTTGAAGAGGCTCTTTTCATGAACCCAGCTCCCGCTGGGTAACTGCTTGCCCAGGATGTCCTTCGCCCAGCCTACCTCTGTGATCTGTTGCTTGGCGTGCTTCACCTCAAGGTCTTTCTCTGTCTTACCAAGCAGTTCCGTCAGTGTGTGGTGTCTAACGGAAGGTTGTTCGTTTTCTAGGAGCCAGTCTATGACCTTCCTGTCTTTACCAGAGGAGGTTAGATTGGTTGGCATGCCTGAGTGTCTTGACGGCACCTCCTCGACCGCAGCCAGAAGAGAGATTTGAACCTACGGAGGCCATCTGGCTGGACAGGAGGATATTCGCTGAAACTTTCAATTGGGCATCGGCTCGCCCAGGCGTTTGAGGACCCTCATGGCCCTCAGTGTTATCATCTTGCTCGGCTCGCCTGCGGCTTCCAGAGAGAAAGGCTGAAGCCTTGCCTTGTACTTCGGCCACCATCTGGGTAGCTTGCCCCCATTCAAGTAGTCGGGGTGCACAGCATCCATCAGCCAAGTGCCGTCCCTTCGCCTCTTCTTCTTTAGGGTTCGAAAGGCTTCTTCCAACCTCGGGTCGTCTCCCCTTCCGAGAGCGGTGACGAATTCCAGCCCTACAAGCACGTCGTAGTAGTAGTGATACGGAAAGTGGAGCCTGTACCATGGGTCATAGCGGCCACCCTGATGGAGCATCCGCCTTTCCAGGTAGAATTCAAGGCCTCTATCGATGGCTGCCTTCATACTCCGGGTCCACTTCTCCTTTGGGTAGACGGCGAAGGCGCTCATCCCCTCCCATCCGTCGATGACCCCGTTCTTCCCCCAGCAGTGCCACCCCCCGTTGGGCTTCTGGTTCCTGACCAACCATTCAAGGGCCCTTCTCACCTTGGGGTCTTCCTGGTACCCGAACTTTACCAGGGCCCTGGCGGTGTTCCCTACCAGGCAGAGCTCGCTCTTCGGGCTCCCCGGCTGGTCGAAACCCCCATCGGGCCTGGAATAGGCGTCTCTCCACATCTCTGCCGACTCGGCCACCCATGGCAGTTCCCGGGTCACGCCGAGGTCAGAAAGGGCGAGAAGCATCCAGTTGGTGGAGAAATACTTGGGTCGGTACAGATTCCCCGCGCCGACCCAGTAACCTCCAGGGCGACGGGTGCGGAGGATTTGTTTGACCCAACCTCGAGAGGGAATCGCCTTCCTGGCTCTGGTGAGGTCGCCGCCGCTGACTTCAAGCAGATCTCGCATTGCCAGATAGCGGACTGCAGGCTGGGCAGGCTCGGTCAGCCATTCCATCACGTCCTTCAATGTGGGGTAGATGACGGCCGGCTTTCTAAAAAGCTAGACTGGCTTTCCATCCCGCAATAGGGGGCCTTCCGAAGTGGACACCGTTCCCTTCCTGACAACCGCGCTGAACCCAAGTCCCCCGAGGGTCACTGCGCCGCCGACGAACCTGTCTTGGCCGAAGCCGTACTTCATTGCAGGGTTCAGCCCAATCCCCATCACGGAGAGCCTTCTCTTGTCTTCGGGGATAGGGTCGAGCAGCTTGGAAAGCTTCGCCCTGTCACCACTCTTCCAGCTGACCAAGCGTCCCTTCTTGAATTCGAATTCCGCCCCGGAGACGACGCCCAGCCTGGTCAGCGTCGGGGACATCTTCAGCCGGCCATCCACCGAGCTGGGGTCCACCCCCTTGCTGACGAAGCCAGGAGGAACGTATGCCATGTTGTTCCCGCCGGAGACGTCCTTGTCATCCACGAGCCCATCCTGAGAATCCAGCTCTCCCTTCAGGCTGAAGCGGAGGGTGGCGTTCCCGGACTCTACTGTGACCTCTGCTCCGTCTGTGAGTCTGGCCTCGAGCGCGCCCGCGGCTTTGGACACGTCCCCGAAGTCCACCAGCGCCGCTTTCAACTGCCCCTCAGCCGCCTGGGGGATGGTCTTACCGAGCATCCTCGCCAGGTCCTTGCCTATGTAGCCAAAGGAGAGTCGCGCTCCTCGGAGTTTTGCCTTTTCTGCGGCGTCATACCACGAGGAGTTGTAACGCGTCGATCCGTCGCGCTCGGAGGCAGTCAGCCTCTTCGAGTAGGCGGAGATCACCGGCCCGGGCACGAACACATAGGCGTCTGTCCCCGCGAGCATGTTGTACTCGTTCTTACCCATCACCCCCACCGATTCCTTCGGGGCCCTCCTGACACCTTCAACGTAGGCGTCTTCGTCTTCGAGGATCATGATGGCTGTGCACCCCATGGACCTAGCTTCGGCTACCATCCGAGTTGCGAAGTCGAGCCCAGTGTTCCATGTTTCCACTGTGATCGCCTCCCCCTTCTTCACATGGAGGGTCTCGGTGAGGACCTTCTTCGCGACCCGGCGGTACAGAGCGTCAAGAGGATTGGTGGTCATTGGATGGCGCTGGCGCCCCTCGTTTTTAACGGCATCGTGGGCTCGGTTTCCACGCCGGTCAGTAGGAGTAGGCGATGACGCGGCCTAGGACGAGCTTCTTGAGGAGCGACTCCAAGTCTTTCACTCCGAGGCGCTCCATTACCGCTAGCTTCCTGCCGACAGGCCTCTTTCCAGGAAGCCTCTCGAAGACCATCGCTGTGTAGGTTGGACCGAAACGGGTCACAAAGATGTAGGCGCTTCGTCCGTCGTAGCTACCTAACACTCGGAGGCCCGCGTCTGCGTCCATGATCTTCGCCTCGTCAATCAGGGCCCGAAAGGAATCAAGCTTTCGTTCGTACAGCAACGCCCCGGGGGGGCTATCTGCAAATTCAAAAGCCTAACATTCTTGCGCCCAGGGGCAGTCCTTCTGTTGAACAGCCAGCTCCGAATCTTCAACACGATGAGCGGTAGGAAGGAGCGGTTCCAGCCGTTCAATTCCCGGTCAGTCGGCATGTTCGTCTGCGGCCCGACGGTCCAGTCAAGAATCCACTTGGGGCATGCGAGGAGCTACGTCTTCTATGACGTACTGGCCGCCTACATGCAACATCTTGGCTACGATGTGGAGTTCCTGATGAACATCACGGACCAGGACGAAAGGATTAGCCAAGCCGCAGAAGCAGCTCGTGTAGACCCGGTCGTGCTCGCGGACCGCTACGCCGATGCGTTCCGCGAAGACATGGCCACTCTAGGGTGCACCAGAGTCACCAGATTCGAAAGGGTCACCGACCATGTGGGAACGATGATCGGCCAGGTGTCGGCACTCATCAAAGGGGGGATGGCTTACGTGGCCGATGACTGGGTCTACTTCGACACGTCGAAGTTCAGCCGCTTTGGGCGCCTGTCCCACCTGTCGAATGAAGAACTTGCGTTGAGACCCCTTGAGCTGTCGCCGAGGAAGAAGCACCTGAACGATTTCGCGCTCTGGCGCCCCGAAGTCCTGGTCAGGGGGAGGTGGCGAAGCCCATGGGGCGTTGGCTCTCCAGGGTGGCACGTCCAGGACACGGCGGTGACGATGAAGTTTCTGGGACCCCAATATGACATACATGGAGGGGGGGTCGAGCTCATCTATCCTCACCACGAGGCGCAGATCGCCCAGGCTGAGTCGCTGACTGGAAAGAGACCCTTCGTGAGGTACTGGGTGCACACGCAGCATCTGAACATGGGGGGGAGGAAGATGTCGAAGTCCGAGGGGAACGTGCTCACAGTGGAAGACGCTCTGGCAGCGCACTCGGTGAGCGAGCTCAGGCTCTTCCTGCTCGGTACTCACTACAGAACCGAAATGGACCTCTCCGGGCTGGCATCATCGTCCTCCCGGCTGAAGAAGATGAGGCGATTGGCCGCCCGGATGTCTGGAGGGCGCTGGCAAACTGCAAAGCCGGAGCGGGGATCGCTGGAGGGGTTTGAGGAAGCGATGAATGACGACCTCGACACTCCGAGGGCGATTTCGTGGATAGAGAGGACCCTAGAGAGAGGTGCCAAGGAAAGGAGTGAGAGGAAAAAGACGGACGCCCTTGCGGCTGCGGTCGCCTCCTCGAGGGTGTTAGGAGTGGATTTGACTGAGACTCCCGACAAGGCGTGACTCTGAGCTCAACGAGCTCGGGTGGTGGGGTAACTGGGCGAGGCTCGAGTGGCTTGGAGAAGACACGTACATTCTGAGCTCCAAGGAACTCCCGGAGGTCTTCTACAACAGAGGAGGTCTGCTTTCCTGCAGCTCGATTGCCTCCCTGGAGTCAATCGAGGGGAAGTTCAGCTCCAACCGCTCAAGGCCGGCTCTCATGGTGTTCGATTCTTGCCACAGGGCGACTGGCATCTTGGCTAGCTCAGGCTACGAAAGGGAGGACGTCATGACGGTGTTGACTGCCACCAGGGAGAGGAACGACGTGGTTGGGGTTGAAGTAGGGAGGGCGAGGTCCGCAGATGTTTGGGTCGATGCCTATCTCAAAGCATTCTACGGTGAGCTTGGACTTTCGCCGACCGTTCGAAAGATTGTCAAACCTCTGATGGGAAGTGATTCGTCAACCCTGCTCGAGGCGAAGGTAGACGGCGAGGTCGCCGGAACGCTCGCTGCATACCGGACTGACAGGATCTTGGGGGTTTACTGCGTGGGGACGGTTCCGGGGTTCCGGAGGCGAGGGGTAGCCGGAGCGCTGCTTGCCCATGCCCGGGGCCTGGCTTTGGCCGAGAGACGAACGCTCATTCTTCAGACGCTCGAGTCGGATGGTGTTGTTGCCTTCTACCTTCGGCGCGGATTCAGGGTCCTGTACCGTAAGGTTCTGATGACGAAGAAAGGATATTAGCGGAAGGAGGAGCTCGAATTCTGTGCACCCAGACGTGGTCATAAACCGAGATGCGAGCCCAGGAACTGTTTCCTTCACGGAGGTCTTCAAGGGATTCGAGAAGGTCGGGGCGGTCCAGGAGATCTTTGGTCGAAGGACGAGGAGGGTGCTGGAAGATCTCTCCGTCGAGCTGGCAGATGGCAGAGGATACATGCGAATCAACGATGAGAAGGGCTCCATCGTTGTGAATACGAAGTACCTGAAGGAGGGCAATGAGCTGCACATCTATCTTGACATCGTCCATGAGTTAGTCCACATCAGGCAGCACATGGAGGGGAAGGAGCTCTGGGACAAGAAGTATGCCTACGTCGACAGACCGACTGAAGTCGAGGCCTACCTCGCTGCCGTCAAGGAGGGCAGGAGGATGGGGCTCGAGCAAGATGAGCTCGTCGAGTACCTCAAGGTCGAGTGGGTCACAGAAGAGGAGTTCTCTCGAATGCTCCGCACCTTGGGCGTGAAGCCCTGGAAGGCCCGGAACAGACGCCTCCGGGATAAATAGCACGGGTATTCTGCGCGGCCACGAGATGTTCATAGGGCATTTCGCGATTGCGTTCGTCCTCATCCTCCTCTTCCCACAAATCCCGGCATGGGTGCCGCTTTTCGGGGTCGGCTTTCCCGACCTCCTCTGGGGAGTCCTGGTTCTCCTCCGCAAGGAAGAGGTAATCATCAGCAAGGACAGCCCTCTTCAGAGGTCCATTGTTTTCAAAAGGTATCCGTATTCTCACTCCCTTATCCTGACGAATGTGTTCGCTCTTGCTGTCGGAGCTGGCCTGGCCGCGGTCACAGGCATCCTAGTGGTCCTTCCTGTCTTCGTCATTGCTTCGGCTTCCCACTGGATCCTCGACACTGTCGTACACCTCTCCGACCTGCCGATCCTCGGTTTCAATGGCGACAGGAAGGTTGGGCTCGGTCTATGGAGGTGGGGGAAGACGGCATTTGCCGTTGAGTTCGTCCTCTTCGCACTGTTCGCTGTGCTTTTTGTGAAGGCGCCCGCCCTGCTACCCGTCGTAGTGATAGGAGTCGTGTTTCACGGAATTAACGCAAATTCCTTCATAGGGTTTGGGAAGAAGAACCCGTTCCCCACACCTAGCGCCTATGCTGCGGTGGCTTTGGCGGGGTTCGTGGCCTTGTCAGCGATTTTCAGCTACCTCATCTGATGGAATCCAGGAGACGGTCCCAGGGCGGACTCGGTCCGAATTACAGTCGTGCCTGGGAGCTTCTGCTAGTTCTGTGGCTGTGAACCTCGGAGACTGGCGACGATCTCGTCGTGCCTCCGGCACGCCGCACCGTGGAAGCCGCATGTCTTGGAAGGCTTCAGACCGAGTGATTCATATCTCGTGAAGCCGTCGGGGAAGACTGTCACCACGCAATCGAACCTCTTCTTCAATCTCTTGGCAGCGACGAAGTTCGCCCCCGACGAAATGCCGACGCAGAATCCGAAGTTTTTCGCGAGTGTCCTCGAGCCGTCGACGGCTTCATTGCTCCCCACCCTGATCACCTCTTCGATGACCGGACTCAGATTGCCTTCGGCCCTGACAAGGTCGGGTACGAAGCCGTCTCCAATTCCCCCGATCTTGTGAGGTCCAGGCTTTCCCCCGCTCATGACAGCAGACTCGGAAGGTTCGACCGCGGCGACGTAGAGGTTCGGGTTAACCTCTCGGAGTGCCCTTGCAACTCCCATGAGAGTCCCCCCGGTACCCACCCCGGCAACGAACGCACCTGTGGTGGCCGACTCCGCGGCGAGCTGCCTGACTATTTCCTGGCCCGTGGTCTGATAGTGGCATTGCGTGTTCAGGGAATTCGAGAACTGGTCTGTCGTGAAGCACCCGTCTTCTTTCACCATCCTGTCCCTGATACCCACGGCCTCGAGGTAGCCGCCTTCAGCGGTGCAAAGTATCAGCTCCGCGCCGAAGCCTCGGACGAGGTCTTTGCGTTCCGTCGTCACGTTCACAGGCATGATGATTCGGACATCGTACCCCTTCTGCTTCCCGAAGTAGCTGAGGGAGATTCCAGTGTTCCCGCTCGTAGCTTCGACGATTACCATGCCCTTCCTTAGAAGGCCACGCCTTTCGCTCTCGTCGAGGATGAACTTCACCATCCGGTCCTTTATGCTGCCCGTCGGATTGACGCACTCCAGCTTGGCGTAGATGCCGTCGACCTTTACCAGCGGGGTGTTGCCGACCTCAAGGGCGAGCTGAGGGCTCATCGGGCGCGAATGAGACGCCTTTCTTTTACGTTCGCGCCCTAATCAGAGCCTGGTTCTCCCACGCTCAAGTGTGGGAGTGTATCAGTATCGTTTCATCCAACCCAGAACGGAGGTCCAAAAACAAACCACTTTCGTTTCACAGAACGTACTTGCGCCCTCCTTCCCATGCCTCCCTCGAGGTAAGAAGAAAATGACACAAAATACCGCAATGGAATACCCGAGAACCGCATCAATCATCTCGCTCGTGGGCGGGATCATCATAACGCTGGGAGGAGTGCTCTTCGTAGCCGTCTCGGCGTTCGTGCTCCCGAACATCAGCTACACCAATCTCAACACCCCTGCGAACCTTCCTGCTTCCGCAGTCCCCGGCCTCGTCTCAGGCTTCGTCGGCCTGATGGGAGCCTTCGGGCTGGTGACCGGAGCCATAGTCCTTGTTTCATCAGTGATGCTGATGACGAACAGGGGGCAGGTGAGGACTTGGAGCGTTCTGATCCTTGTCTTCTCCATGCTGAGCTTCGTCGGGATGGGAGGTTTCGTCGTTGGGGCGGTCCTGGGGATAATCGGCGGCGCACTGGTGCTGAAGTGGAAGCCGCCGACAGCGTAGAAGACGCGAAAGGTCGCCTTGGACGCGACCCACGAAGGGCGTGATCCAGGGCACTCCTTTGATTTTCCTTGTTTGCAGAAGGTTTCAAGATTGTTTCACCGAACCGATTTACCCTCTCCGCAGGTACCCCTGGCTATGGAAGGCAACACGGGACAGGGATCAACTACGGCGTATCCAAAGACCGCCTCGATTTTCTCACTGGTGGGCGGGGTAATCATACTCCTGGGCGGAGTGATATTCCTCGGGGCGGCGACGTACGTGATTCCGCACCTCAACCTGTCCAATGTGACCGTGCCTCAGGGGATGGACAGGGCGAGCCTGCCTGGCCTAATTTCCGGAGTGTTGACGGTTATGGGGGGTTTCGGACTGATATGCGGGATGATTGTCCTGCTCTCGGCAACGATGCTACTGATCAGGAAGGGAGACCGGAGGACCTGGGGGATCCTCATCTTGGTCTTCTCAGTGCTGAGCTTCATCGGCCTGGGGGGCTTCGTCATCGGCGCAATCCTCGGAATCGCGGGCGGAGTCCTCACGCTGCGATGGAAGCCGCCCGTATCGTAGAACCAGATACGTCTAAGGGATAGGGGTTAACTTAGGAGAACAAGCAGGCAGGAGATATGGAGAAGCTCAAGGTCCTGCTGATAGTCCTCCTGACAGCCATCGCGGGCCTTGCGGTCTCCATGTTCATACTCGCTCTGAGCGTTGCCCCTAACCAGTCTCCTCTGACAGTGCTCGAGGGACTGATGACAGGCGGGTTCGCCCCGAACCTGGCGATTCTCATCCCACTGTCAACGCTGTTGTTCCTTTTCACACTGCTGGCGAGCGTAGTCGGGATAATCTACTTCCTGGTCCTGCCTGAGATGAAGAACTACGTGGTCGGAGCAGGCGGAGGCAAGGAAGCGACTTCGATGGTCCTGAGGACACTGAAACCCGAAGAGAGGAAGGTGGTCGGCGTGCTCGACGTGCACGGAGGCACCTACCTTCAGAAGTATGTCACCAAGGAGGCGGGACTGTCGAGATTGAAGACCCACAGGGTCATCGCCGCCCTTTCGGAGAGAGGGATCGTGGTGGCAGAGAAGAAGGGGAACACCAACGAAGTGTCTCTCGCAAAGTGGTTCCACGAAGGGATGCATCAGTAGCGGCCTGCCCTGGAGATTAGGGAACATGGTGATACGCTGCTGCCCTGCCGAACTTGATCCATGGGTTGCAAGTGCAAGACCTGCGGCGAGATGTTCCCCAGCGCTAAGCAGAGGGACGCCCACGTCGCCAAGGCACACAAGAAGTAGTTCGGAATAGAACTGGGAATGCCACCTTACTGGCTCGGGCCTAGTGCTGTCACCAGACGTCGGCTTGGACTCAGCGGCGCTTGTAGTGTCCGCTCCGTCTTCTTCCTGGCGGGGCGACAACGTCGAACAGTATCTTCCTGTTGTTCACGGTAACGGACCTGGCATAGAAGTGGTCGTCGATGTAGAGGTTCCTCAGGTCGTACTCTCTCCTTTCGTAGAGCTCGTACCTTTCGAAAGATAGGCAGTCTCCGAGGTAGGATTCGAGGAGACGGATGTCCGGGTCTGCGACCACCTCACTTGGGATCAACTCGTCCTTGGACTCCTCCAGCAGGTCGTTGAGGGAGTCCCTGGCGGCCTCGTAGCTCTTCGAGGCCTCCTCGAAATAACGATGAAAGATGCCGTTCTTCGCAAGCCTGGCCTTGAACGTCCCGTCAGAGTCCTCGGAGAACCGCTTCAGCAGATGGGCCTTTATGTTCAGCTCGTTGGACCGGTCATAGGCGTAGAGGAACTCGCGGGCTGCCTCCTCGTGGTCGGTCTTGTAGGCGTGGTTGAGAGAGTCGCCGAAGGCTCCTGCTGCGAGCAGGAACCTGGCCAGGTCGCGGTCGCCGTAGATCAGGGCGCTGGCCACCATGTGGGCGAAGTCGGGCTCGTACGGAATCTCGCTCATCAGGACCCCCTTCCGAGTGATCTTGTGAGCGCGCGGTTCGATGGCACCGATGCTCGCAAGCCAGTCTTCGGCAAAGGAGACCTCCTTGTGGTTCACCCTGGACATGAACTCCAATTCGGACAGCTTGAGGCCGTACTTCGACATCAGGAGGACGAGGTCGAACGGGGTCTCCGATTCGAGCGACTTTCGTACAGGGATCGGCTCGATCATCTTCGGGATGGGGACGTTCGTGAGCACCACGGCCCGTCCCGGCTTGAAGCGGCCTATCCTCCCCATCATCTGGAGGAGGGAGTTGTTGTCTATCTTGTCGTACTTCAGGGTTTTCTGACCGAGATGGTCCTTGCCGTCGATGGTGTCGTTGAAGATGAGGACGTTGTCCACCTGGACATTGACCGACGACGCGATGACGTTGGTGGCGAAGACTTTGAGGTTCTTCTCCTGCTCGGCCTTCCGCTGGATTTTGTTGATCTCCGACCCATCGAGGCCGCCGTGGATGTAGACGCCGCCGTAGCTGTTGGCGACTTTCTCGACCAGCCTGCGTGTAGGGAGGAAGACGAGCCAGGATTCATCCTTCGGCTGGGTGTACAGGTAGCGGTAGAGGGTGTCGAACATGGCGTCGAGATTCCGGACGAGCTCTACCTCGAGCTTGACGGGGAACCGGCGCCCGCTGATCTGGTGCAGCTGGGTGATTCCGAGGAATGCGAGGAACTCGTGGGGGTCGATGGTGGCGCTCATCACCCTGAACAGGTTCTTGGCCCAGCCTTCGTCTTTCTTCGCCAGGGACATGCAGAGCTCGAGCTGCGACGACATCAGGTGGCTCTCGTCGAAGTAGATCGATGCTTGTGTGACAGAGCCATCAGCCAACATTCTCAGCAGGACGCCATCGGTGACGATCTTGACCTTGCCCGCGACGTTGATCTTCGTGTCCTTGGTGACCACAGCCAGGTCGTCCTTGATCCGCGGGTGCAGAGCCATCAGCGAATAGTAAAGTGCGTTGCAGGTCGCTCTCGATGGCTCGCGTATGATTATCTGCCTCGTCTTGGCGGACGCCTCGAACTCGTGGATTGGGACTACAGTGCTCTTTCCTGTCCCCACGTCGCCAAGCAGGACGAAGTGCTTCGAGAAGTCGATCGAGTCGAGAATCGAATAGATGGGCAGATGCTTCAGCACTGCCGAGGGAGCTTTGGCTCTAGCTTCGACCTCGGCCACCGGCTCCAGTGAGTCGTCGATCTCGGACTCGGTCAAGTCTGGCCCTGCCGTGTGGACGCTTTGGTGCTGCTCTCTGTTCGCTCTAGAATCCTGTTGCTGAGCTGCCTGAGCCCGTCCCCCCTGAAGGCCGAGATCTTCACGGTGCTATACTCCTTGAACATCGGGGACCCTTCGACATTCCTCCTGCCCATGGCGTCCAGCAGGTCCACCTTGTTCAGTACGAGCAAAACCCGGGCCGGGTCCACTTCGAGGTCGTTCAGGGTCTCCCTGCAGCTGGTGAGCTTGATCTCGATGCTCTCGGCGCTTTCGCTCACATCTAGCATGAGGAGGACTAGGTCGGCATACCTGAGTTCGTCAAGGGTGGACTTGAACGACTCGACGAGGTAGGTGGGGAGCCGGGAGATGAAACCGACCGTGTCGGAGAGCAGCACCTTCCTCTTCGAATTCGGGAAGCCTACAGTCCTGGTCGTGGTCGACAAGGTAGTGAAGAGTTTGGGGGATTCTTCCTTCGACTCGGAAGCGAGCCGGTTGAAGAGGGTCGTCTTGCCGCTGCTGGTGTAGCCCGCGAGGGAGACGAAGGGGAGCTTCAGCTTCCTCCTTTCTGCAGCGTGCAGGTCGCGGACTGTGCGGCTCTTCTCGAGCTTTTCCTTCACGAAGCCCATCTGCCTCTTGAGCGCTCTGAACTTGACGTCGACCGCGTATTCGCCCATGCCGTACATACCCGCCTGCTCCCCTCTCACCGAGGAACGGACCGCGTCCTTGGCCCGCGGCAGCTCGTAGCGCAGCTCGGCCAGCTGGACCTGCAGCTTCGCTTCTGTTGTGGTGGCCCTCCTAGCGAAGATGTTCAAGATCAGCCTCTCCCTGTCGACGACCTGTGCTTTCGTAAGCGAAGAGAGCTTGTT
>Ga0187779_10002035_pt1 | contig 12534 bp, 12 predicted proteins | sample 1015_Q2_SP10_10__FD_132435 | JGI IMG/M metagenome (GOLD analysis project Ga0187779, IMG submission 132435) | Tropical peat soil microbial communities from peatlands in Department of Meta, Colombia - 1015_Q2_SP10_10_MG | ecosystem: Environmental > Terrestrial > Soil > Wetlands > Peat | place... | reverse complement strand
GCCGCAGCCCGGGTACGGCATCGCCGCGTAGAAGACCTGGCCGGAGATGTCGTTGTGGTAGCCGCAGAACGCCTGGCAGGAAGCGCCGCCGCCCTGGACCACCTTCACGCCGGGAGGGAGGTAGACGAAGTAGAGCGTGTTCGGGGTGGGCTCCGGCAGGGCGGTGCCGGTGGCGATCTCGTGCTGCAGCATGTGCCGGATGGCGGTGTCCGACACCGAGTGCTTGAGGGCCGGCGTGGTGATGGTTGTGCTGCCCGTGCGCCGGCCGTGGCCGATGGTGTAGGCGGGGACGCTGTACTCGGAGAGCTGGTCGATCAGGGGGCTGGTGAGCACGAAGTCGAAGAACTGGTTGAGCTGCGACGCCAGCGTGCTCTGCGGCGCGGTCTGCCAGGCCGCTCCCCAGAAGACGGTGAAGACCTCCGGCCTGGCGATCAGCGGGCCGTTGCGGTAGGTGAGGCGCGGAGCGGCGACAGGCGCCGCCGCCGCCTCGGCCGTCGACGTGCCCACGGCGTCGGGCAGGTGCAGCGGCACGATCCGGATCGGGTCGCCGTGGGCGGGATAGATCTTCCTGGCGGGCGAGAGGGCCTCGTTCGACATGACGCGCTCCTTGGCTGTCAGGGGGTCGACAAGAATTGTCGCGCAGTGTCCCCGGTCCCGGTCTTGTTTATTCCGGAACTCTTCCTTTCGTCTCCACGTCTGTCGTACGGAGGGCGCCATGGGCGCGAGGGGGCTCGGACGTCGCAGGTTCCTCAAGGTGGGCGCTACCGCGACTGGAAGGCGATCGGCGCCAGGGCCGACACGTTGGCGAAGGGCATCCCCGCCGCGGCCTGAGCTAGCCCGGCCGCAGCTCGTGGCCGGCGAGCGCGGCAGGCAACGAGGCCACGAACGCCCGCGCCGAGGCGACCTGCCTTCTCTCGGAGATGAAGTCGGTCTCGGTGGAGACCCGCAGCCGCGGCCTTCCGCCGGGCCGGTCGAAGTCCCTGGGCACCACCGGACACTCGTCGAGCAGGTTCACCAGGACGGCCCACGCGGGCAGGTCGAGCATGGCCACGACGTCGATCTCGTCCCTGCAGCGCCACGGCTCGCCGGCGTGCGCGTGGCGCACCAGGTCCCGCGCGGTCTCGCGGGCGTGGCGCTCGACGACGGTGTCCGGGCACCTCACGGACGACAGCACCTCCGCCAGCTCGCTCGCGGTGAAGAGCGCCACCTCGTCGTAGAGGATCCGCCAGCCGCGCCGGAAGCAGCCCACCAGGCTCCGGCCATCGGCGCCGTTTTCGAGGCCGAGGTTGCAGACCGCCAGCGCCGCGTCGGCCGCCTCGACCGGCCGGAAGCGGCGTGACTGGAACGAGCAGCCGCTGACCAGGATGTTGGCGAGGTAGGCCAGCTCCTCCGTGCACCGGGTGTAGGCGGCCGGGTCGTGCTCCTGCAACCCGAGCAGGTGGCGGCGGACGTGCGTGAGGCGCTCGTCCGCACCGGCAGGCAGGAGCGGGAGCGACCTGCGCGGGTCCGCCGCGTCCTCCAGGCCCGACAGGAACCCGCGGACCTCGTTCTCGAGGGGGTCGGTGCGCCGTGCGCTGTCGGGTGACACGGGTGGCTGCCGACGCGTCATCGAGCGGGCCGCGAGGTCACGAAGGTAGCCGGCCGTCACCGGGTCGGCAGACGGCGATCCGCCGTCGTCAGGCGAGCGGGCGAGCTTCAGGAACGCGTTCGCCTGCAAGGCCGTCACGTAGCCCTCCGCCTCCCGGCGGTCCTCGCGGGCGGCCGCGATGTCCGCGACCAGCTGCTGGTCCGACGTCAGCACGTCGTACAGGCCGCCGTTGTCGACGATGTACTCGGTCGAGAGGCGGGCGCACCGCCGCATGAGCCGGGCGAACAGCTGGGGATGGTCCTGTTCGAGGCTGGCCAGCACGCCGAGCAGCGCGTCCCAGGACTGCGCACCTCGCGCCACCACCGTGTAGCCACCCAGCTCGTGTGTCGGGCTGCGGCCGAGCGCCCCCTCGAGGAGAGCGTCCGTGTCGAAGGCCTCCCACTCCGACCCGAGCTCGGCGGCGGCGTCCTGCACGATCGCCAGCTCCTCGTCGAGGACGAGCACCAGGCGGCTGATCGCGGCGGTGACGAAGTCGAAGTCCATCGCGGCGAGCTTCCGCGCCGCGACCTCGGGGCCCAGCTCGGCGAGCACCTCCAGCCAGAGCGCGAAACGGTCGGCGTCGAACGCCTCCTCGTCTCCCGCTCGGCCGCTCGCCCACAGGTCGTCATCGAAGACCCGCGTCAGCTGCTCGGTGGTGGCGAGCGCCAGGATCTCGCCGCAGTCCTCGAGGCCGCAGTGGCGGACGAGCGCGTGCAGCAGCTTCGGCTCGAGCCGACGGACGATCTGCGCGAGTTGCGGCGCTTCCAGGAGGCGCGCGAGGAGACGCCGAGGCGCGCCCGTCTGAAGGGCTTGTGGATTCATCTGGAACGATCCCCGACCTGCAGACTAGCATCGGAGACCGTCGCATAAGTACAGAAATATTAATAGCTTACCGTCAGTTTGTGATTGACTTTCAACCTCCACTTGCGCTATCGTCTGGTTGGCTGGAACGATCCCCAGACGTTCACGCCGTGAGCTTCCCTGTCTTCCTCGCGTTCCGCTCCTGCCATCGGCGTGTCGCTTGCACGGCGCGCGCCCGGAGGGTCCATGGCCAGCCACGGGAGAAGGGCGCCAAGGTGCCGTCGGGGAGGAAGAAGCACTGGTGCGCCGGAGTGATCAGCGGACAGCCGCCGCGTCGTAGTCCATCTTGAACCGCGCGTGCAGCGCCTCCCGCTTCTGCTGCCACTGCTGCAGGAGGTCGCGGCCGCGCTGCTCCGTCTCCTCCTCGATGGCGCGGGTCGCCTGGCACTGGAGGAGGCCGTCGTGGAGCCTGGCGGCGGCCGCGGCGAGCGTCGTCTGGTAGCGCAGCTCGGCGACGCGGGCCGCCTCCTGGTTCGCGTCGTTGGCGAGCTCGGAGGCGCGCAGCTCCGCCTGCGTCGCGGACTCGTTCGCCGCCTGGAGGTCCTGGCGGGCCCGGTCCCAGGCGGCCTCGAAGTCGGCCTGGATCCGCGACAGCTCCTGCTCGTGCCGCGCCATCTCCTCCGCGCGCGGGAGCGCCTGCTGGCTCAGGGGCAGGGTCCTGACGATCTTGTCCAGCGCGACGTCGTGCTTGCGGTTCTCCTCCGTGCGGTCGTCGTCCCGCGCACGCTCGGCGGCGCGCTCGGCCTTCTCCCGGGCCTGCTCGTTGCTGGCGAACGCCTCGCGGCGCTTGTCGGCCGCGCCGCTCATGGCCGTGTCGCGGGCGACGGCGGCGCGCTCGCGGTCCTCCGAGAGCTCGGTCGCGGCGGCGCGGCGGGCGGCCTCCGCGGCCTCGACCAGGGCGCGACCCGCCGGCACCTCGGCGATCCGCTTCAGCCGATCCGCTTCGAGCCGGGCGGCCTCGGCGTCGTGCGCGGCGTCGAGCGCTTGCAGGTCCTTGCAGTACTGGAGGAGGATCTCGTCCCTGGTCGGCGCGCTGATGGTCGGCATGCCCACCTCGTGCGGAAGACCATGGTCCACCCGGGCTGCGAGTTCAACTTGGATTTGCCTGACTCAGGCAGCCGGGACCAGGAATGTCGACGACGAAGACACCCTCGCGCCTCCCTGCAGGGCCCTTATGATCGCGGCCGGAGGCGACCATGGCGACTGACCCGGGCCAACCGTCGATGGGCCGCCGTCGTCCCAGCCCGCCGCGCCAGCCCCGGCCCGCGACCAAGGGCTGGGACTGGCGCAAGCCCCCGAAGCCGACGAAGCCCCGGCCCTAGACGATCTTGTTGACCTGGGTGTGTCCCAGGGAACATAGTCGTCGGGTAAGGACGCGGACGATGTGGCGTGTCGTGTTTCTCGGCCTGGCGCTCTCGCCCGGCCTCGGCTTCGCCGACGAGGTCTTCCTGCGCGGGGGCGGGCAGCTCACGGGCGAGGTCGTCGAGAAGGGTTCCGACTCCATCCTGGTGGACGTCGGTACCGGCCGCATCGGGCTGCCGCTGTCCTCGGTCGAGCGGATCGTTCCGGGCCAGACCCCGTTGGTGGTCTATCGCCAGCGAGCCACTGCGCTCGCCCCCGAGGACGCCGCGGGCTGGCGGGCACTCGGCCAGTGGGCGCGCGAGCAGGGGCTCGACGAGCAGGCCCGGGCGGCCTTCGAGAACGCCGTGGCGGCCGATCCGGGCGACGTAGCGGCGCACCGCGCGCTCGGCCACGTCCAGGTGCGGGGCGAGTGGATGACGCGCGAGGAGAGCCTGCGGGCGCGCGGGTACGTGCTCTTCGAGGGCGCCTGGGTCACCGCCGACCAGAAGCAGGAGACCCTCGAGCAGCGCCAGGCCGCCGCCGAGGAGCGCGGCCGGTGGGCGGAGTCCGAGGCGAGGGTCCGCGAGGCCGAGGCGCGGACGCGCCAGGCCGACGCCACCGCGCGCATGGCCGAGGTGGACGCGGCCAGGGCGGAGTTCGACCTCCGGCGTGCCGAGCACGACGCCCGCCTTCCATGGCCGGGGTCGCGGGGAGGCCCGTGGGAGGCTGCCCCCTGGTACCCGGGCCCCGTCTATTCGTTCCTCCCGGCCGCCGCCTTCCCCTATCGCAGCCTGCGTCCGCACGCCTTCCGGCACGCGTCTCTCGGCGTGCACCGCGCGCTGCCGGCCTCCCGTCGATCCAGGTAGCCGATCAGGGCGTCGCCGGATCCTCGCGCAGAGGGTACGATCCGAGCAGGACGACCGCCGACCGGAGGGAGGAGCGTCGCGCCCATGGGCCTGTACCCGCTCGTTCTGCTGGCGCATTCCTGGCTGCGCTGGGCCGTGCTGCTGCTGGCGCTCGCGCTGCTGGCGCGGACCGCGGCCGGCTGGCTGCGCTCCCGGCCCTGGGCGCGCGCCGACGAACGGCTGCAGGTCGCCCTGGTCGCGACGATGGACGTCGAGCTGCTGCTCGGCCTGGCGCTCTACCTCGGCCTGAGCCCGCTCACGCGCGCGTTCCTCGCGGACCCCGCCGTCGCGATGCGGGCTCCCGCCCTGCGCTTCTTCGGCGCCGAGCATGTGATGGCGATGGTGCTGGCGGTCGCGGTCGCCCACGCCGGCCGGGTCGCTTCACGGCGCGCGACGACCCCGGCCGGCCGCCAGCGCCGCGCCTGCGTCACCGCGCTCCTCGTGCTGGTCCTGGTGGTGGCCGCGATCCCCTGGCCCGCCCTTAGCTGCGGCCGGCCGCTCTTCCGGACGGCGAGCCCCGCCGCTGCCACCGTGGTGGCCCAGGCCGCTCGCCAGCTATATTATTCGTTGATATAGCTGGCGGCGTGCCGCCGATGTAAGCTCCATGCCATGCTGACGGCTCCGCCTGCCCCACAGGCGACCGCGACGCCGGCGGCTGGCGGCCCGGGCGCCGAGCGACCGCGGGCATCCCGCCAGGTCTTCCTCGGCTGCCTCCTGTACCTGAGCGGCCTCACGCTCGTCTGGCTCTTCTTCGCGCTGACCGGCCGCGACGGCGGGCTGCTCTTCCGCGTCTTCCGGATCGACGCGGCGACGGTCGGGCGGCTCCTCACCGGGTTCCTCCTCTTCTGGGTCGGCTGGGGCTGGCTGTGGTACTGGCTGAAGCGCCTCCTGCTGCGGCGGGTGGTCGGCTTCTCCCGCGAGGAGCTGGCCGAGAGCTTCGCCTCGCGGATCGGCACCCCTTTCGACCTCCGCGCCCTCCTGGCCCGTCACTCCGAGCGGCGCATCCGCATCGTCGACATGATCACCCGCCGCGGGCGCACTGTGCCGCTGCTGCTGGCCGGCTTCCTCTACCTCGCCTTCCACATCTCGAAAGAGCCCGGCCCCCAGTCGCTGGCCATGGGCATCCAGGACAACTGGCTGGACTCGGTCGTCCTCGCCGCGGCCATGCTCGGCGCCTATCACTCCAGCGGCTTCTTCGGGCGGGCGCTCTACGGCGCCCACGCCCGGGTGATGGACGGCCGGCTGGCCCGCGCCAACTGCCTGGTCGCGGCGACCATGTGGATGCAGTTCAAGTTCGTGATGATCCCGGTCGGCCTGCGGCTGGCCGGCGTGTTCCCGGCCGAGACCTACGCGGCGCTGTTCGTCTTCATCTGGGTCAGCTACATCGTCGCCGACACGCTGTCGGAGGTGGTGGGGTCGCTGCTGGGCAAGCAGAAGCTGCGGGTGTGGGGGCTGGGCGAGGTCAACCGCAAGTCGGTGGCCGGCACCTGGGCCTGCTTCACCGGCTCGCTGGCGGTCTGCCTCGCCGTAGTCTTCACCCGCCACATGCCGCCCTCCTGGCTGGCGCTGGCTGTCGTGGTCTCGATCTCCAACACCGCGCTCGAGCTCTTCTCGCCGCGCAGCACCGACGACCTCACCATGGCGACTGCCAACGCGCTGCTCTGCTGGGGATTCGGCGCGCTCGTGTACTGACCCGCGCGCTCGCGGGACTCCGAACCGGAGTAGGATTCGGCCGCCGCAGGGATGGACGCGGCCAAGGCGACACGAGGAGTCACCATGAGATCCTGGATCGTTCTCCCCACCACGTTGCTGGCGGCCGTGCCGCGTTCGCGCAGGCGGACAAGGCCGGATGCAAGGACCATCCGCTCTTCCCCACGCGGATGCCGGGCTACTCGATCAGCGCCTGCAAGATCGAGGAGTTCGGCCGCTACGAGTTCTTCACGTTGAAGCCGCCCAGGTTCCCCGTGGAGGGACGCTTCACTTTCATCACCTACGCCGTCGCCGACCGCAAGGGCGAGCCCTCAGGGCTGGCCGTGGTCCGCAACTACGAGGCGGCGCTGCGCAAGGTGGGGGCGAGCGACCTGCACACCGACACCAACGGCAGCTGGTGGGTGAACGCGAGGGTGGTCAAGGACGGCAAGGACTGCGCATCGTCGAGACGCAGGCCATGCAGCAGTACGTGACGGCGGACGCGACCGCCCTCGGCAGCGACATCAAGTCCACCGGCCACGTCGCCGTCTACGGCATCACCTTCGACACCAACAAGGCCGAGGTGAAGCCGAAGTCGAAGCCGACGCTGGACCAGATCGCGGCGCTGCTCAAGCAGGACCCGGCGCTCAAGCTGAAGGTGGTCGGCCACACCGACATGACGGGCCTGTTCGACGCGAACCTGAAGCTGTCGCAGGCGAGGGCCGAGTCGGTGGTGCAGGTGCTCGTCGCTCAGCACGGCGTGGCGGCGTCGCGGCTCAGGGGCTACGGCGTCGGTCCGCTGGCGCCGGTCGCCCGCAACGACACGGACGAGGGCCGGGCGAAGAACCGGCGGGTCGAGCTGGTGAAGGAGTAGCGCGGCTCAGCGCGCCGTCGCCACCGGGCCGGACCCCGCCAGCACCTTGCGCGCTTCCGCGGCCGCGGCCAGCGCCTGCTGCCGCTCGCTGTCGGTCGTGAACCTGGCGCGCGTCTCGAACCAGTGCCGGGCGCCGTCCACGTACTTGGTGAGGTAGCGGCGGGAGGCCTCGATGTTCACGCCGCGGCCGTCGCGGTCGAAGTAGACGGGGTCGGTGTGGGCGAAGACGCCCAGCCCGCGCGGCAGCGGCGCCGGACGGATGTCGGGGTCGTTGTTCACGCGAGCCGCGATCCAGGCGCTCTCGTCGAGGTCCAGCGTGGCCTCGAGCCGCGCCGAGTAGACGCCGCCCTCGGCGTGCGCCTCCTGGGGAAGTGTCGTGCGGGTGGCCACCTCCCTCCCGTTCACCACGATCTCCAGGTTGACGAAGGGCAGCAGCGACTGCACCTCGGCCCTGGCGCTGACCGTGCGCCGGCCGCTGAACGAGACCACTTCGCCCGGCTGGTGGCCGTCCACGGTGAAGAAGAGCATCGGCTGGTTGGTGATGAAGCCGCGGCCGGCCTTGAAGGCCGACAGCCAGCCCGCGTAGCCGGCCGTGCCCTCCAGCCGCCCGTAGAAGCGGTTGCAGCCGACCGGGATGTCGTCGCCCATCTTGTCGCTGCCCGCCCCGATCGGCAGGCGGAAGCCGGCGTTCAGGTACTGGTAGTAGAGGTCGAGCCCGCGCATGACGGTGAACTCGGCCTGGGAGAAGCCCGACTCCTTCCAGGGCGCCCAGTGCGCGGGCAGGCCGGTGGGGTCGTTGTAGGTGATGAGGTCGACGGCGTCGATCAGGCCGAGGCTGATGTCGATCGCCGACTCGATGCCCGGCAGGTTCTCGAAGTGCGCCCAGGAGGTGACGGCGTGCTGCCGTCGCGCCTCGCGCAGGACCGGGACCAGCAGGTGGTGGGGATGGCCTGGACCCTCGCCGATCAGGCTCCCGCCCGCGGGTGAGAGCGGCTCCACGATCTTCCGCAGGTCCATGAGGATCACGTGACCGTGCTGCCAGTCGCGGAACTCCTGCCCGACGTAGACGGAGCTCTCCTTTGTCGAGATGTCGTCGAGGTGGCCGGTGAACTTCTCGGCGTCGTGGGTGAAGTCGGAGGTCAGCAGATTCAGGACCGGCATGTCCTCGGCCCGCATCTCGAGGTACGAGTCGGCCAGCGACAGGAGGTGCACGTGGGTGTCGCCGCTCTCGTAACCCAGCCTGCCCATGTCGACGAAGCGGCGCAGCCGCACCTCGAGACGACGGGCGTCGGCGCCCACCTCGAAGCTTCGCAGCGCGGGCAGGGTCTCGAAACCGCGGCGAACCTCCACCGTCAGCCGCGGCGGAGGCGATGAGACCGAAAGGCCGCCGTCGACGTAGTACCGCGTGTGGCCGAGGTAGTCGACCTTCGGCGGACGGCCGTCCGGAACCAGCGGCCGGCCCGCCTCGTCGGCCAGGAACACGGTCGCTGCGAGCGGCTGGCCGGTTTCGGCGTCAAGGATGTCGATCCGCAGCGGAGACGTCCCGCTCCCCGCCAGCACCGCCAGGGAGAGCCCGCACGCCGCAGCGACCACCGATCGCCGTCCGCGCACGGACGGACGATACCACTGGCGACGCGTCAGCGAGCGGTGAACGTGGGCCGGGCGAGCCTCTGCGACACCCTGAGCGAGACGTACGTCGTCAGCACGGCGAAGAGCACCCAGTATCCGCCGCCGGCCGCCCCGGAACGCAGGAGGGGCGCGAGCGCGGACAGCCACCCCGCGAGCTGCGCGGGCGACCCGCCGCTCCCGCGCGTGGACACCTCGAGGAGGAGCGCCAGCAGGGCGACGCATCCCGCCGCCAGGCCGGGCAGCGCCCGCCTCCAGGGGAAGGGGATGGGTGGCGGCGCGGTGGCCGCCTCGTGGACGGCGCGCATCACCGCGGCGGTGAACCCCGGCGAAGGGACGATCTGCGGTTCCGCGCCGAGGATGCGATCGATGTCGTCGCCGTCTCTCATCTCGCCTCCGAAAGGCGCGGGCTCGCGAGCACCCGAGGCAGCTTGCCCCTCAGGATCGCTCGTCCGCGGGAGAGCCGTGCCTTCACCGTCCCCTCCGGCAGGCCGAGGCTGCGGGCGGCGGTGGCCACGTCCATGCCGTGGAAGTAGAAGAGGACGAGCGCGTCGCGGTAGCGGGCGGGCAGGCTGAGGACGGCGCGGCGGACCGCCCGGTCCCGGTCGGCGTCGCCCAGCCCGCCGTCGGGCGAGCGGGGGTCCCTGGGCTCGCCGACCTCGTCGAGCGGGACGGTCCGCGGCCGCAGCCGCCGCAGCTCGGAGCGGCACAGGTTCGTGGCCAGCGCGTACAGCCAGGTGGAGAAGGCGCCCTCGCCGCGCCAGCCGGGGAGGGCGCGGAACGCCCGCACGAACGCCTCCTGGGCGATCTCCTCGGCGCGGCCGCGGTCGCGGCAGAAGCGGTAGGCGAGGTTGACCAGCGGACCCTGCCAGCGGCGGACGATGCCCTCGAAGGCGGCGACGTCCCCGGCGCGGGTCCTCTCGACGTCGTCACGGTCCTCGTCCTTCCCCACTCGGTCCTGTCTCCGCCGGTACGACGCTCTCCCGGCGCGGGCGGTTGCCTTTTCTTTCGTCGGGCTGCAGGAAGAAAGTGCAACCGGGCGTTCCCCGGCGCCGTCCCACCCCACGGAAGGACGGACTGCCCGGGAGGCTATCAGTGGACTACTCCATCGCGCTCTTCGTACCGCTCCTGCTCGTCCCCATCTTCTCGTTCGTGGCCGTCGTGGTGTGGGCCGACGCCCGGCGCAAGGAGCGCGAGGCCCTGTACCGGAGCGAGATGGTGAAGAAGATCGTCGAGGCGCAGGGCGGGGGCTCGGCGGTCGAGTTCCTGCGCGAGGAGGAGAGGATCGCCACCCGCCGCGCCCGCGAAGGGCAGCGGCTGGGCGGCCTGGTCACCTCCGCCGTCGGCATCGCCATCATGGTCCTGCTGGCGGCGCTCGATCGGAAGGAGCCCGCCTACCTGGCCGGCCTGGTGCCGCTCGCGGTCGGCGCCACGCTGCTGGTCTACTCGTACGTCCTCGCTCCGCGGGACGATCAGGCGCCGGGAGCGCGGTAGGCGACCGTCTTCTTGCAGGCGGCGTCCATCTCCTCCACGGTCAGCAGCGGCGTGATCGAGCTGCGGACGGCGCCGCTGGCGTTGACGGCCAGGCTGAGCGCCACCGCCGTCACCGCGTCCGGGACGTCGATGAGCACGAAGGCATCGGTCGCCCCGAGGGCGAAGTAGAAGGACTCGAGCTTTCCGCCCAGCGCGCCCAGCGCCTTGTCGACGGCGCTCCTCCGCCCGGAGCCACCGTCCTTCGTCAAGCCCTTGGCGCCACTCGCCGTGTACGTCGCCTGGATCAGGAACCTGGCCATCGTCCACCTCCTCAATGCGACGGCGAAGCGTGCGCCGGCGCGGCGATCGATCGCCGTCGCGCCGCCGTCCGAACGCCGTCAGCTGATGGGTTCCCGGCAGTATACGCGCGGTGGCCTCTCCTGCGGTGCTGCGCTATCCTCGCGCCCGTATGACACATCGCCACTCGATCCGGTCCTTCGCAGCGGCCGGCCTCGCGCTCGCCGTCGCTGCGGCCGCGTCCTCCTCCCTGAGGGTCTCCGCCGACGCCACCCCGCCCTACAGAAACCCGAGGCTGTCGGTCGAGGAGCGGGTGAACGACCTCGTCTTCCGCATGACGCTGGAGGAGAAGGTCGGCCAGCTGCTGATGCTGGACGCGCGGCCGGACGACCTGTCCTTCGTCAACACGCGCCAGCCGGGGTCGCTGCTGCACGTCCTGGGCGGCAAGGTCGGCCGCGCCATGGACCTGGCGGCGAAGAACCGGCTGGCCATCCCCCTGCTGATCGGCGAGGACGGGATCCACGGCCACTCGTTCTGGAAGGACGCCAACATCTTCCCGACGCAGCTGGCGATGGCGGCCAGCTGGAACCCCGAGCTGCTCGAGCGGATGGGCCGCGTCACCGCCGAGGAGATGGCGCCGACCGGCATCCACGAGACCTTCTCGCCCGTGCTCTGCCTCACCCGCGACCTGCGCTGGGGACGCACCGGCGAGACCTTCGGCGAGGACCCCTACCTGATCGGCGAGCTGGGCGCCGCGCTCATCCGCGGCTACCAGGGCAAGGGCCTCGACGATCCGACCGCCGTGCTGGCGACGGCCAAGCACTATGCCGGCTACTCCGAGACACAGGGCGGCCGTGACGCCTCCGAGGCGGACCTCTCGCGGCGCAAGCTGCGCAGCTACTTCCTGCCGCCGTTCGAGCGCGCGGCGCGGGCGGGCGCGATGATGTTCATGACCGGCTACCAGGCGACGGAAGGCGTGGCTTCCACCGCCAACCGGTGGCTGCTCACCGAGGTGCTCAAGGACGAGTGGGGCTTCAAGGGCGTGGTGGTGACCGACTGGGACAACGTCGGCCGCATGGTGCACGAGCAGAAGGTCGCCGCCACCTACGCCGACGCCGCCATCATCGCGCTGCGGGCCGGCAACGACATCATGATGACGACCCCGCAGTTCTACGAAGGGGCGATCGAGGCGGTGAAGAGCGGCCGGCTGAAGGAGTCGGAGATCGACGCGCCGGTGCGGCGGCTGCTGGCGCTGAAGTTCAAGATGGGCCTGTTCGAGAACCCGCGCCGTCCGGACCTGGCCAAGGCCGCAGTCGAGGTGGCCCGCCCCGACCACCGCGCGGCCGTGCTCGACGCGGCGCGCCAGAGCCTGGTGCTGCTGCAGAACGGCGGCCTGCTGCCGCTCGACCCGGCGAAGGGGTGGAAGATCGCGGTCGTCGGGCCCAACGCCGACGACGACCTCCAGCAGCTCGGCGACTGGTCGCTCGGCTCGCCCCAGCACCCGCCGGAAGCCGGCAAGCACCCGCGCCAGAGGACGGTGACCATTCTCGACGGGTTCAAGGCGGTGGCGCCGAAGGGCACGACGCTCGTCTACGAGAAGGGCTGCGCGATCAACGACGCGGACCTGGCGGGCGTACCGGCCGCGGCGGCCGCGGCCCAGGCCTCGGACGTGGTCATAGCCGTCGTCGGCGACCACCTCGACTTCATCGGCGAGGTGAAGAGCACGGCCACCCTCGAGATGCAGGGCGGGCAGCTCGCGCTCCTCGACGCGCTGGAGAAGACCGGCAAGCCGATGGTCGTGGTGCTGGTGAACAGCAAGCCGCTGGTGCTTCCGGCGTCGG
>Ga0187779_10002034_pt1 | contig 12534 bp, 10 predicted proteins | sample 1015_Q2_SP10_10__FD_132435 | JGI IMG/M metagenome (GOLD analysis project Ga0187779, IMG submission 132435) | Tropical peat soil microbial communities from peatlands in Department of Meta, Colombia - 1015_Q2_SP10_10_MG | ecosystem: Environmental > Terrestrial > Soil > Wetlands > Peat | place... | reverse complement strand
CATCGTCCGTCTTCTTTTCCCCGAGATCCACGGATTGCTCACGGCGCGATTTCTTCTCATCCAAGAGTGGATCGAAAAACGTGAAGTCGCGGAACTCAGAAAAACTGAACGCGGCCGGTGTCAGTTCGATCTTTCCGGTAACGCGGCGATCGCTCGCAGGCGTGCCGTAAAGATTTGCGAGCACAATGGAAGCGCGCGTATTCGCCGGATCGATCCAGCCCCGCGACTCTTTTTGCGAAAGGCGTGTTTCAATTTTCATCCGGTCGGGCAGGAATTCCTTGACCGTCGCAGTGGTTGACCCGAGAAGCGTTTCGCGTTTGCCGTTTTTGATCAGGTAGACGTTGAAGGTGTAAAGCCCGGTGGGCGACTCGATCGCAGTCTGATAACTGAACTCGGAAAAACCGCTCTCAGTCAGTGCAACCTTCCTTGTTTGGACGCGCAGATCGCGCGCATCCATCACCTCCGTCTCGATTGGCAGGCCTTTGAGATTCGCGCGCCAGTTCCGCTGCTTCACGATCAGGCCGATGTGGATTTCGTCGCCCGGCCGGTAAACGCCGCGTTCGGTGAAGACAAACGCTTCCACCCCCTCGGGCGCGATATTCTCCGCCCCTTCGATTTCAAATCGCGAAAAATTTAATAGCCGGTCTTCGCGCGCGTATGGGATGAACGCCACGTCGTCACCGTTGCGCGCGACAAATGCGACCGGCGATTTTTCGCGCTCGGATTTCTCGACCGATGCAAAACTGCAGTGCCCGTCCAAATCGGTCCGCGCGGTTTGAATGGCAATCCCGTTTTTCCCCAAAACCTCGACTGTCGCGTTGGCTATTGGCTTGCCTTCTTTGATCGACATTAGAAAAAGCTCGTGACTATCGTCCGAGTTTTTCTTGGCCAAAATCCCGATGTCGGTCACGAGAACGAACCGCGAATCTTTTATCGAGTTGAGCGACTTCTTCTTCTCCGAATCCCATGCGCGCGCGGTCAGGAAAAACAATCCGCGTTCGCTGCCGCCATCCGTTGGTTTGTGCAAATATCCGGAAAAATCGAACGCGGAATAATTCGCCTTCCATTTATTTTCGAGCGCGATTGCCTGATGCTCGAGCGCAATCCGCGAAATATTTTCCTGATTAAAGAGAGCCGGATCGGAAAAGCTCGGGTGCTGAAATTCTCCCTCCGTCTGGCTAACGAGATGATTGATCTGCGAAGTGGCCACGCGCGCGACTTCATATTCGATTGCCTGTAATCCGCGGGAACGCACCGACAGTTTTTTCTCGCCGGTGAGTGCGAGTATTCCGCCTTGGCCTTCGATTTGTAATTCGCGCGGAAAGGCCGGGACGGCTACGATCGCGTCGTAATCTTGGACCAGGGGATAATCGCCAAACGCGCGCACGCCCTTGTGAACGCGGACGAACAACTCTCCGTCTCGCTGCACGGCGATGCGAAAAACATGTTGCAGGTCTTGCGCCTTTTCCGACGGGAGGAGCGTAAAGGCGACTGGCGATGCCTGCTCGATTACGTTGTCCGGGACATCGCTCGCGCTCTTCCAGCGTTCGTCATCCTTCAAGTCGGATTGTTGTGGTTCGGCTTCGGCTTCCGAATCGCTCTCCTCTTGCGACCCAGATGAATTGTCCGATTCGTCGGTGCCTTCGTCACCTGAATTGTCATCTGCTTTTTCAACCTCGGATGGTTTTCGTTTTGGCAGCAATCGAATGTCGAGCGCTTTGGCGAGATCGCGTGTGCTGATCTCGGCTGTGGTGGTCAGAATCAGCAGCTGCTCCGGCTCGCCATTTTTGTTTTTCGCGATTGTTCCGTTGGTCGATTCAATTTGAAACATGGTCGCGACCGAGGGAATGCGGATTTTTTGTTCGATCGAATCTCTGCTCTCTGCGCCGCCTTGTGACGTCCGCACGCCCTTGCTTAAAGCCAGTTTCAAAAAATCTTCCCGCTCCGGTAGCGTGACAGGCGAGCTCCGAACATAAGCCAGTCGGCGATGCAAACCGTAAGTGATGGTAAAATGCGGCGCTGGGTCGTTAGGCAAAAAAATCTGGGAGCCGGCGATCATTTGCAATTGCAAGTGTCGCTCCAAATCATCAGCCGCAGCAGCATGTGAGAGTTCCAGCGTCGCGGTGACTTGACGCTGTTTTGGATTGGTCGGGTCCTGATAAAGCTCCAGCTGCCTGATAACGATGGTAAAACGCGGCGTCCGTGCTTCGCAAACGAGGCTCTCCATCAAAACCTGGCGCGGGAAGAAATTCTTGTCGAAAGTGATCCGAAATTTCTGATCGGCCGGCCAGTCTTCGGCCGGCTGGAACACCAGCATGTCTTCCGCTCCCCAATGCCATTTGCCGGAGATTTGCGGCTCAATTCGGACCCCTTGCAGCGACGGCTTGTGCAAATCTTCCAGACGCGCCGCCGGTTGACTAAAATGAATATTCAAGTGCGGGCACTGGAGTTCCTTCTCCAGTTTTGTTACGGGAATCGCTTCGACCCGGGCAGTGACGCGACGCGGCTGAGGCAAATGCGAATACCAGTTCCACGCCCAAGCGGCGACGCACGAAATGGCGAGCAATCCGATAATTGCCGGTGCAATGAGCCGTGGGTACGCGCGCTCAAGTCGCGTCCACCTTTCGCTGCTTCGCTTTAGCCAGGAAGGCGGTTTCCATGAAAGATTGCCAAAAATTTGCGGCGGAATACGACGGCAAAAGCTTGCCAATTGTGACGCGAACTTCGCAATTTCAGAGAGGAAAGCGGGCGATTTCATGAGAGAAATACGGCGCTGTCCCAAAAATCTTTCAGGAAAAGATCGTCGCGAACCGGATCAAGGATTACAAAAACGATATGAAGACTGGTGGGCTCGCTGCGACGCGTCGCAGCCTGGTCGATCGACTGGCCAATTGGAACGACCAACAGCGGTGGCAGGAATTTTTCGACACTTATTGGAAGCTTATCTACTCGGCTGCGCGTCAGTCCGGTCTAACCGACGCCGAAGCGCAGGAAGTGGTGCAGGAAACAATCATCACAGTCGCGAAAAAGATCGACAAATTGAAATACGATCCGGCGATTGGATCCTTCAAAGGCTGGCTTTTGCAAATCACGCGTTGGCGCATTGTCGATCAATTTCGAAAACGCGAGCCGGGAAATGCCAGGCGACCGCCGCTCACTGATGAACGACTTACTGCGACCATCGAGCGTGTGCCCGACGGGCAGTCAGTCGACCTTGATGCGCTTTGGGAAAAGGAATGGCAGCAGAATTTATTCGAAGCGGCCATTGCCCGGGTGAAGAAGAAGGTCGACCCCAAGCAATTTCAAATCTTCGATTGCTATGTGCGCAAAGAATGGCCGGCGCAGAAAGTGGCGAGCCAGTTGCGGGTGAACGTCGGTCAGGTTTATCTCACGCGCCACCGCGTATCGGCACTCCTGAAAAAGGAAATTAGAGCACTGGAAAAAGTGGAGCGTTATAGTCGGTAGTGACCGTCGTCGGGCGCAACGGGACCCGTCCTCCCGGAATTGCCTCAGGTTAGGCGGTTGTGTAAAATCCCAGATTCCTGACGACGTTAAGGTGCAGATCCCAGTCATTCCCGATCACGAGGTTTTACGGGTGATTGGGCGCGGAGCCTATGGCGAAATCTGGCTGGCGCGGAGCGTGACAGGAGCGTTGCGAGCAGTCAAAGTTGTTCATCGCAGCACGTTCGAAAGCGAGCGCGCGTTTCAACGCGAGTTTCATGGGATGTCGAGCTTTGAGCCGATCTCGCGCGCACATGCCGGTTTCGTCGACATCCTCCATGTCGGGCGAACAGGCGACTATCTCTATTATATAATGGAGCTGGCTGACGATCATCTGGCCGGGCGCGAGATCGACATTGCAAACTACCAGCCTCGGACATTGAAGAGCGACCTTGCGCGCCACCAGCATCTCTCCGCCGCTGAGTCGATAGAACTCGGCCTTTCCCTGACCGAAGCGCTCGAAACCCTGCATACGCGCGGGTTGTCTCATCGCGACATCAAACCATCCAACATCATCTTCATCGATGGCGTTCCGAAACTCGCAGACATTGGATTGGTTGCTGCGACTGGACAGCGTTCGTTTGTCGGGACTGAAGGTTACGTTCCGCCAGAAGGCCCGGGAACTCCACAGGCCGACATCTTCAGTCTCGGCAAATTGCTCTACGAAATGAGCACCGGAAAAGACCGGCTGGATTTCCCGGAAATCGATTCACAATTGAGCACCCGTCCGGACCGGTTGCAGTTGCTGCAATTGAATGAAGTGCTGGTAAGAGCGTGTGCCAACGATCCGCAAAAACGTTATGCCTCAGCCGCCGAGATGCGAGGTGATCTGGCTGCGTTGGCGCGAGGGGAGGCGCCTTTACCAAAGAAGTCGAGGCGGAAGCTCGTCGTTGCAACATTGCTGGCCCTGGCACTTGCAATTACCTGGGTTTGGATTTGGTCGCAGCGCAAGCAACCGAATATTGATCTTCACCTTCACACAACGGTCCGCACCGAGCCGGCCGGCGCTTTGGTCATGCTCGACGATAATTTCAAAAAAACTCCGGCCACGTTTAACGACTTGGAACCGCGCAAATACAAGCTCGAGATCAAATATCCTGGTTACGAGCCGGTCGAAACGGTGGTCGATCTGAGTCGTGGACGGTCGTTCGATCTGGCACCGTTTCATCTTGGGCGAAGCAAAGGCGGAGTGGAAATTCGCTCGGAACCGCCGGGCGCGCATTTTCTACTGCGTAGCGAGGATGGCCAGGTCGCCCGCGACGGAGTTGCTCCTCTGAAGATGAACGATGTTCCGACGGGGAAATACTCGATCGTGGCGAAACGAGGTGATTGGGAGTTGCGTGACACAATCGAAGTGACGCGTGGCGAGATAGCAGGGAAGACATTCGCGTTCGTCGACGCGCCGGTCCGGATCGTGAGCGACCCGGCCGGTGCGCTAATTTCGATTGATGGAACACCGCGCGGCAAGACTCCACTGCAAATCGAATTACCGGCCCGCTCGCACGACCTGGTTGCCCACTTCGATGGTTGGGAGGACGAGCGGCAGAACCTTGATGTCCAGCCAAACGGCGAAAACCTCGCCCGTTTTGTTTTCGCCAACGGGAGCGTGAAAATTACGAGCGCGCCGGTGGGCGCGACGGTAGTGGCAAATGGTCGAGAGCTCGGACAAACGCCGCTCGGAATTGAGGAGGTAAAACCCGGCCCGGTAAGCTACGAACTTCGTCTGTCCGGTTATAAATCGACTTCCGTTAACGGTCGCGTTGAGCCTCAGCAGCAGGCGTTCCTGGCGGCGCGCCTGGAAAAGAACGTCGGCCCCGAGCCCGCTCAATCGTGGACCAATTCGTTAGGGATGAAGTTTGTTCCGCTCGGCTCGATTCGTATTTCGGTCTGGGAGACGCGGCTTCAGGATTACGAAGTCTTTTCCCGCGCGACCGGCCATCATTACGAATCGGCAGATTTCCCGCAAGGTCCGACTCATCCGGTGGTGAGAGTCAATTGGTTCGATGCGAATGCCTTTTGCAAATGGCTGACCGACAAGGAGCATGACGATAATCTGCTCGATGATCGGCAAATCTACCGCCTTCCAACGGATCTTGAGTGGAGCATGGCGGTGGGTTTGCCTAACGAGAGTGGCGCAACGCCACAGGCGCGCGACGGACAGGTTAAGAACGAATTCCCGTGGGGAAAACAATGGCCGCCTCCAAGCGGCGCCGGCAATTATGCTGATCGCAGCGCAAAGCGCCGCGGTGGCGCGGCAATTGAAAATTACAATGACAACTTTGCCACGACTGCGCCGGTCGGCAGTTTCAAACCAAATTCGTTAGGCATTTACGATCTCGGCGGCAACGTCTGGGAATGGTGTGCCGACAGTTATAAGGGGAGCGGCAGTGTGGCCATCCGCGACTGGGGCGTTTTGCGGGGAGGTTCCTGGGCAACGAGCAATCGGCTCGAGATGCAGTCTTCCTATCGGAATGTGGTCGATCGCAACGAACGCGATGTGATCTACGGTTTCCGCTGCGTGCTTGCGACCCAACCCGAAAGCAAAGCCGACAATCAGTAAATTGCCGCACGCAAGCGATCGATCAGCTCAATCTGGGCAGGATTAATTTTTTGGCGCGCGATCTCCTCCGGGAAAAATTGAGCGCGATCGATTTCGGGAAATTGTTTCAATTTTCCCGAACGCGGCGGCCACTCTATCTCGAACGAATTCGATCTCAGCTCGAATCGATCGCTCAAATCGCCTTCAAATGCCCAGGCATGAACCGTTTTGCCGCCTTTTTGTTCAATCGAGCCGAGCGGAACCCAACTCCCGCAAGGTTTGATACCCAACTCTTCTTCAAACTCGATTTGCGCGCGCGAAAGCAAGTCTTCTCCCGGCGCAGCTTCGCCTTTTGGAATGCTCCACGCGCCATCATCTTTTTTCGCGAAAAACGGACCGCCGGGATGAACCAGCAGCAACTCAAGCGTGTTTTTGTTTCGCCGGAACATCAAAAGTCCGGCGCTGATGCGGACACTCTTTCGTGTTTGCATGCTGCGCTCGAGGATTGCGGAATGTACTTCAAATTATCGGCTAACCAAAGGTAAGCTCACCAGATGGAAGAAGCCGAAGTCCCGCTCGAACATTTGCATGAGGAAGTGCATCACAGCGCCGAGCACGGCGGAGAAAAGTGGATTACGTGGGTGGCGTTGAGTACCGCGTTACTCGCCGTCCTCGCAGCGCTGGCCGGCCTTCTTTCCGGCAAACATGCGAATGAAGCAATGATGAGTCAGATCGAAGCGGCCGATCACTGGGCTTATTATCAAGCCAAAGGGATCAAGGCCGCGGTGCTGGATGCAAAAATGTCGCTGAGCGGAGCGCCGCAGGAGCAGGACAAGGCCAAAGCGGAACGATATTCGGAAGAACAAAGCGAAATCCAAAAGGAAGCGCACGGAAAAGAAGCCGAAGCGAAATCGAATTTTCATCAGCACGAAATTTTCGCAGGCAGCGTGACCATGTTCCAAATTGCGATCGCAATTGCGGCGATCTCCGCATTAACAAAACAGCGGCGGTTTTGGATGGTGAGCCTTCTCTTCGGCGTCGCGGGTTGCGTTTTTCTGGTTGTCGGCTCAGTGGCTCATTAGCACCGTTTTTTCTTTCAGTCCGTCCCCGGCCTCGGGTTGAGTAGTTGGCGAATTCGAAGCACTGGTTCGATTCGAATCCGCGTCGAAGTCGAGCAATTTTTGCAAAGCAAATGCCAATTCTGGCAAAGCCGGAGTTCGGGCGACCGGCTACGCTTGCTCAGTTTATGAAATCGGATGTGCCGATGACGCCGGACGAATTTCTGGATGCTTGTTTTGGAATTCATCGTTGTTCGCCGCCCGCTGCGGACGCGCGTCACGTTCGGATTGCCTGCGACGCTCCCGCTGAACCGCAAACGGTTGATTGCCGCTGCAAGCAAACAGGCTGCTCGTGCAAAGGCTGTCCAAACGAGCTAGTGCCCTCGACATCACATGGCGTCCCAACCAAAGAAGCGAGGTGAGAAAATGGAAGTACTAATCGTTGCCGCAGTCGTGACAATGATGGCGTTGTATGTCTGGATCATTGCGCGCTACCTGGGCCACGGCTAACCGATTTGCGTTAGACTTATTTTGCTTCCAGCGGCCTTTCTCCGAGCCAGCGGAAGTGCCGTCGGGGAAGTTGCTTTACCAGCTTGAGCCCAAAAGGCGCGATCGCTTTGGCGCGGATGTGCTCGATCGCGTCGTCGACCGAATCGGTCGCAAAGACAAGATCGACATCCGACGGACTGATCGTTCCGAGTCGCGCCATTTTCTTGATGAACGCAATCAGTTCCCGCCAGTATTCCGTCCCCATGATGACGACCGGGAAATTCTTAATCTTGCCCGTTTGAATGAGGGTGAACGCTTCGAATAATTCGTCCATGGTGCCGACGCCGCCAGGCATGATAACGAACGCATAGGAATATTTTACGAGCAGCGTTTTGCGAACAAAGAAGTAATGCAATGTGACCGAACGATCGAGATACGCGTTCGGTTTCTGCTCGACTGGAAGTTCGATGCCGCAACCGACTGAACGTCCGCCGATTTCCTTCGCTCCCCGGTTGGCGGCTTCCATTATTCCCGGGCCGCCTCCGGTCATGACGGTGAAGCCGAGCTTCGCGATCGCGGCACCCATCGTGCGTGCGAGCTCGTAATTCGGATTGTCCGTTTTAATTCGAGCGGAGCCAAATACGGTGACGCACGGTCCGACGAAGTGAAGAACGCGGAATCCGCGCAAAAAATCGCGCATCACGCGCAGCAACGTGACGAATTCATCGAAGCGCGATCGTGGTCCTTCGAGAAAAATTTCGTCCGCCCGCTCAGCCGGCGCGGTTAAGGCCGATTTCTCGACCGTTGTCTCGGCAATTGGATCGGGTTCTGGCACTGCGGCTAACTTTGCCGCAACGGCGTGAAACTGAACACGAAAATTTCTGCGTGGCGCGGTTGCCAGTGATGATAATCGGCGCGGAACCGGCCCAGCTTTTCGCCATTTGCCTGACGGTTGGAATTTATCAGTCCGAAAAGCTTTTGCGTTTCGGACGGGGCAAAGAATGGCGCGTCGAGAAATTCAGTTATCCAATTCATCTCGTGAGCGTCGGTCAGGTAAAAAGTGACCTGGATATCCTCGTCGGAATTCTCGACAATGATGAGCGCGTAGTTATAAACATTCGCGCTCGCCCATTCGCCTTCGAAAAAAACCGTGCATCGCTTCTGTACTTCGGTCGCGCGCAAATGCGCTGCTTTGAAGTGAGCAACGACATTAGCATAGATGAGCGGCTCAACTTTCTCCGTTTTCGGTTTCGCCGCCATCGCGGTCGTTGCGAATGCGATTCCTGCAGCCAGGACTAAGAGGTGCGCTTTCATGGTAATGAAATTCGCAAAATGTGATCGTGCCGCTCCCCGCGAGTTGCGAAAGACCGGCCATATTTTGGCCGGCAGGGCAACGCTTGCGCAAAAAGATCAGTTTAGGCCGAGTGACGCGAGAGTGGCTGGATCGATATCCCCGGTGATCGGCAACTGGTGATCGCGCTGGTAGTCGGCAATCGCGGCGCGGGTCAAGGGACCCATTGTACCATCGATCGCGTTCTTGAAATAACCGCGCTCCTGGAGGGCGCTTTGAACATTTGCAATAACCTGATCGGGAGGAAGTCCATCATACCCGTAGATTGGTTGGTCGTAGGCGTAGTAATAATAATAAGGATCGTAGCCCCACGCCGGATACCACCAGCCGTCATACCAACCCCACCAGCCCCAGTCGAAAAAAATGATTGCCGCGCAGTGGTGTCTCCACCAATCGTGATCGTGGTGACCGTGTTGAAATTCCTCGTGGTTACGTTGCGCTTCCGCCGGGCTGTCGATCTTGCCATTCCAATGACGCAATCGCGCGGAGGTTTGCGGATCGAGCTTGCTTTTTCCAACGGCATTGTTGTGTGACCACTTGCCAATCTGCGCATTCGTCGACGTCTGATGATTCGGCGTTTGATAATTTTGCGTTGTTAAATTGTGATGCACCCCAGCGTGTTGCGTCCCGTTTGTGTGGGTAACGCTCTGAATGCTGCCATGTATTGGAACGGTCGTGCCGCGCACGGACGGATAATTGAATGTGCGATAGCCATGTCCATAAGTCGTGATTGGTCGATAATTGCTGCCGCCCGAGTAATAGCGTGGGCTGATATAAAAATGCGGACCGGCGCTGCTGAAACCTCCATGCGGCGCGGTCCCGCCGCCTCCGCCGGAGGCATGTGCGCCACCACCACCACTCGCGGAAGCAGCGCCACCGCCACCACCGCCTCCTCCACCGTGGTTGTCAGCAAAAACGGTCTGGTTGGCCGGGCCGAACACCAGCACAAACGCCGCGAGCCCGGCCGCTGTTATTATCATTCTCATCGGATCAGCCTCAATGATGTAACCGTAGCATCTCTGCGGAGTTGCGCCTTTGACATCGATGCCGAGTCAATCGGCGGGGGAAAGCATGTGATACCGGCTGCGTTCGAGCATCGGTCCTTCGATGCTGCCGCTGAGAAATTGCACCACCGCCGGATTCTTCGATTCTTTCAAATGCCGTGGCGTTCCCTGCTCGATAATTTCTCCGCGGTGCAACATCGCCATTTGCGTAGCCACATGAAATGCGCTGTCCATCAAGTGCGTCACGATGATTGATGTAGTTTTTGTCCGCTCGGTCAGATCGATAATTAATTGGTCGATCAAAGCGCCGATCACCGGATCGAGTCCCTGGGTTGGTTCGTCAAACAGGATCAATTCCGGTTCCATTACCAGGGCCCGGGCGAGACCAACCCGCTTGCGCATTCCACCGCTCAGTTCGAACGGCATCAATTTGTCTTCGCCGGACATTTCGACCATCTCCAGTTTGTCATCTACGATGCGATTGATCTCACCTGGTGTTTTGTCGGTTAGCTCCTGCAACGGCAAAGCAAGGTTTTCGCGCACCGTTAGTGAGCTAAGAAGCGCAGCGTCTTGATAAACCATGCCGATGCGACGGCGAATTGGTTCCAGCTCGCGATCGCTCAATTGTGAAACTGGATATTGGTTGAAAAAGACCACACCTTCATCGGGTTTTAAAATGCCGAGAACCAAGCGCAGGATGGTCGTCTTCCCAGCGCCACTCTGACCAATAATGACGAGGCGCTCTTGCGGAGCGACGGTCAGCGAAATGTTATTGAGAACTTTTTTGTCGCCGAAACTCAGGAAAAGATCACGTAGCTCAACTACCTGACCGCTCGAAACCGTTTGTGCCGACGGCATCTTCAATGCCGTGACTATCGGACCAAATGTGATTCGCGAAATTTATTTGTCGCGCGCCGCTCGGGAAAGGCGTGCACATTTTGCTTCCAATATTTGCGGGTCAATCTTTTCGTTTGAACAGCCGCGCGCGGCGTTGTCCGAACCGTGCCCGCCATCGTTTTCCCGGTTCCGATCGATCGCCGCAATAGATTTTCCGTCCTGGTTTTCGGATGAGACGGAACGACCAAGACCGAGCAAGGTGCATGGCGCACGACTTGTTCGGCTGTGCTTCCAATCAGCACGTGTTCGAATCCAGTGCGTCCGTGTGTCGATGTAATGATTAGATCGACTCTGCGATTTTCGGCCAGATCGCAAATCTCCCAAACGGCCGAACCGATGGTAACGACTGCTTCAAATGGGACGGACCCGAATTTCGCCAGCTGCACAAATTCGCGCATTTGCTGTTTTGCGTTGACGCGCACCATCTCGCGGTACTTCGACAAGTCGTAGACGCCATAGCTGTCGGCCATGTAAATGGGGCCGAGATCGACAACGTGTTGAACGATGATTTTCGCGCCGAACTCTTTCGCAAAATCGATTGCGTAGGCAAGCCCGTCGACCGAGCAATCCGAGAAATCGACCGGCACCAGGATGCTTCTGGCCGGAAGATCGGCGCTCGCGTCGCTTGGGCGCCCCTTCAGTTGGCGCGTGACTAATACGGGGCAAGGCGCGTGTTGAATCACGCGTTCTGCCGTGCTGCCGAGAAAAAGATGTTTCAGCCCGGTGTGACCATGCGTTGGCATCACAATCAGATCGGCCGGAATTTCCTTTGCCAGATTGCACAGTTCATCATAAGCCGGCGCTCCCGTGCAAATGTGGCAGACAGGGCGTTGCAACTGATGTTGAGCCGCAAGCTCGCGAAGCTGGTTCGTTCGTCTCTTCTCGATCTCCTGCTCGTAATCCGGAACGGAAAATGGCATGGCTAACGGCATCGTGGCCGTCAAACCGGCGGGAGAATAAAGCTGATGGACATGTGCCAGATGGACCGTGGCTCCGGATGCGCTGGCCAGGTTTTTTGCAAGATCAACCGCTTGAATCGACAACTGCGAAAAATCAATCGGAACAAGAATGTGTTTCTTCGTTTTCATGGCATTAATCTGAGGCCGCAGCAAGGCCGCCGCTCTGCCCGGTTTGGCAAAAGCGAGTCATTTCTTGCGCAATTGTTCCCAGCGAATCGGTTCCTGATTCGAGCATCGCGCTCAGCGGTCATCTTAATTTCTTTTCGACTCGGGATGAGCCGCGACCAGTTTGCGGCGGGCCGCTTGCAGTCGATGCGCCATGACCTGGCTCATTCGTTTAAACAGATCGTGTCCGAAAGTTAAGTCTTCCTCGTAGTGTTTGCGCAGAGTTTCACCATTGAAGAAAATGGCGGTGGTCGGCTCAATCGCCCGGGCGTCAAAATGCCAGCAATATGGCGGAAACAGCCACGACCATCCGAGCGGTTCGCCGGCGCGGACGGTATCGGTCGTGACCGGTCCGTGTTCCATCACCGAACCTTCGAGAGCGACCGAGCCGGTTTCGATCAAATAAAAACCGTCAGCAGGTGTGCCGGCGAGAAAGATAAACTCGTTTGGCGAGTAGCGGACTGGCTGGGCGTGGCGCGCCAGAAGATCGATGTGATGCTTTTTCATTCCGGCAAAGAAAGGATGTGCGGCTACGCGCGTTTGGATTTGTTCTGTCGTTACTTCATCAGTG
>Ga0187779_10002032_pt1 | contig 12546 bp, 7 predicted proteins | sample 1015_Q2_SP10_10__FD_132435 | JGI IMG/M metagenome (GOLD analysis project Ga0187779, IMG submission 132435) | Tropical peat soil microbial communities from peatlands in Department of Meta, Colombia - 1015_Q2_SP10_10_MG | ecosystem: Environmental > Terrestrial > Soil > Wetlands > Peat | place... | reverse complement strand
TGGGGTCGACCGTCAGGTTCGAGGGTGACCAGGTGCGCAAGCGCCGGACCTTCGAGCACCGCACGAGCAGAGTCCGGAATCGTCGCCACGCCGCCAACCTAGCCGCACCGCCAGGAGCGATTGCTCTCCCGCACGCGCGCGTGAACCAGTCCAACTCGATCGTCGCCCGGCAACTGCGTTGCCGACAGGACGGGCCTCCAGCCAACGCCGGCGCCTGCTCCGGAAAGCGCGGATACGGGAGCCGACTCGTACGCGGCGGGGAAGCTTCCGCATCCTCCAGCACAGTGACAGCAGTCTCGCGTCGACCATGAGACAGCCGGTCTCGATCAACGCAGCCACCTCGCAGGACCGCGCATCGCTGTCGCGTTTGTCCGATAGGAGTCACGCGCCGTGCCGCTTCCGGCTCTCAGATCACTGCCCCTTCGCTGGCGGAGCAGTCGCGTCGCGTACCGTCCGTGGGCGCTTGTTTGAGCCGGAGCGACAGCGGCGCGTCGCGGGCGCTGACGCTTGCTCCCGTCCTCGAGTCGGGCGGCACGGGCGCTTCTTGACCGTCGCGCGGGCAAGCGCGTTTTCGCCACCAGTGGACCCCCATTTCCCCGGCCTGCGACCGAGACCGTTCACTGTCGTCGAGACCGGGGGGATCACTCCCATGCTGACAGTGACGGGCGCCTTGAGTCGTACATCAGGGGCAGACTTGAGCGTAGGTTTGTCCGGGCAGGAACTGGTTCCATTCCTGGCGGGTTAGGTTGCGTCCGGCGACGGCACAGGCGCGTTGCTCCCAGGCTGTAAGTGAGACCGGCCATGTGTAGGCGTTGCCTTGGTTGCTGACGACGATCAGGGTGTCGCCGTCGGCTGCAAAGGTGGCGGTGGATGCCGCGCCTTGATCGGTGTTGAGTGTGCTGCCTTCCTGCTCGAGTGTCGGAGTGGCGAAGAGCTTGACGGTTCCGTCCTGGCTGGCGGTGATCGCGAAGCGCTGGCCGGTGGGATCAAAGACGATGCTCGAGACGGGCCCGACGGTGACGGGCAGGGGCCGCCCGACCGGTGCGCCGCTACTCGGGTTCCACAGCCGGACGATCCCGGTCACCGTGCCCGTCGCGAGTGTCCCGTCGGGCGAGAATGCAAGAGATCCTGCGTTCTGGCCACCCGTCGGGTTAAGCGTGCGCAGTGTTTGGCCGGTGCCGGTGTTGATGATCAGGTCGCCGCCGCCCGGTGTGGTTACCGCCAGGAGCGGCCGACGCGGGGAAAACGCGAGCGGATCGAACGGATCGGTGCCCTGTCCCAGCTCTTGTGGCGACGCGATGAGCTTGCCGCTACCGGTGTGCCAGATCGCTAGCGATGCGTCACGGAGATTGCCCAGGAAGGGTGTCGGAGTTTCCAGGCTGCCGCTAGCCTCGGTCGCGGCGATCAGTCGACCGTCAGGCGAGAACGCGACGGCTTGGGTCGCGTGCGGCTCGGGGGCTGTCTGCAACCCGCTTAGGGACCGCGCGAGCCGCGGCGTGCCGTTGACGCGCCATACCTGGACGAGTCCGGAGTGCCCGCCGACGACGAGTACTGGTCCGGTGGGTGACCAGGCGAGCGCGGTGATGGCGCCGACGCCGGGGGTCACGGTGAATGAGCGCTGTCGCTGCAGCGTCAGGGCAGAGAACAGCCCCACGGTTGAGGCTCCCAGACGGACCGCGAATGTCGTGCCGTCCGGCGAGAGGGCCAGCGGAGGAGCCAGGGGCGCGACGGGGTCGCAACAGGACGACGGCGCGCTGAGACCGGATTGCCGACCGAAGCCTGTCTGACCGGTGAGATCCCATTCGAGCACGAGACCCCCGACCAATGCTGTATAGAGAACGCGCGCGTCGTGGCTGAACGCGATCGCTTGCACCTGTCCTCCCGGCACGGCCAAACCCGCTGCGGGGGTGGCCGATCGCGGATTCCAGATCGTGAGCGTGCCGTTTGCAGCGGCGATCGCGAGCGCGCGACCGTCTGGAGAGTAGGCCAGGGTGCTGACCGGATCGGCGTTGGGGCCGATCCTGGTCAGGGGCTCGCCGGTCGCGGTATCGATCAACGAGAGCCTCCCTGTGGCCGAGGTGAGCGCGATCGTGCTCCCGTCGGGGCTGATCGCTGCAGCGGCCGGCGCAGTCAGCGCCGAGGGGAACGCCGCCGAGTTCAGGCGCCGGAGCGAGTGTGCATCGAGTATCCGGACGGTCTGCGCGTCGACGACAACGATGCGCGTCCCTGCGTTGGTCAGACCCACCGCGAGCACCGCTGCGCGGTCGATCGGGGCGGGCGACAGCAGCCGCCCACTCGGCAGCAGCCATCGTGCGATGTAAGTGGATTCGGGATGGCCATTACCGAGGAACGATCCGTTACCCAGGCTGAACTCCTGGTAGGCGCCGTAGACCATCCGGGCGTCCGGCGCGATCATTATGTGGCCGTCTGCGATGTCCGGCCAGGAGCCGGCGAGCTGGCGTGGATCAAGCGTCAGGTTGCGTAGGAGCCTGAGCGTGTGAGCGGCGCGGACAACGATCGACGCCCCCGCGGCGCCAGTGAGGAGCGACGGGTAAGCCAGCAGTGATCCATCGCTGGAGTACACGGGCGCGCCTACTCCGGCGAAATCCGTCATTGGCGGTTCTTCGACCCTGTGTTTGCGCGTGTCGTAGAAGCGCAGGCCAAGCGCATCACTTGCGGCGAGGGTGCGCCCATCGGGGCTCACCGCCAGTGGCGGCGTGAGGTCGTCGCTGGGCAGGGCGAAGGTTCCGATCACCATTGGGCTGCGCTGCAGCGTCGCCAACAGCGAACCTTCCGTCTGAGGTGAGCGATCGAGCCGGACCGCCTCCCGCGCGAGCAACATCGCAACATCGAGCCGCGGCTCGGTAACCGCCTGCGCGCCTAATTGACGCGCGAACGCGACCCGAGCCTCGGTCGTTGCGCGCTGCTTCTCGACCATGGCAATGGCCGCCGCGGCGAGCGCCACGAGCAGCAGCGACGCCACCCCAGCGAGAACGGACCGAAGGCGGCGCGCGCTCCGCTCGGCGTGACGGCGACTAGCGTCGAGAAACCGCCCCTCGGCCTGGCTCAGCTCATCGCCGTGCTGCGCGGCCCACTCGAGCGCCCCGGTGAGGCGCGCGCCGCGGTAAAGATCCCCTGGATCCCGACCCGTAGCCTCCCATTCCCGGGCACTGTTCATGAGGTGTACGTGCAGGTGCCGCCCGACCTGGTCCTCCTCCAGCCACGCCTTGTAGCGCGGCCACTCGCGCAGCAGCGCCTCGTGGGAGAGCTCCACCTCTCCATCACTGACGGTCAGCAGGCGAGCACTCGTCAGCGCCGCGATCACCGGTCTGGCGCCGGTGAGTCCTTCGAGCTCGTCCAGTGGGACGCGGCGGCCGACAAGCGCAGCGCCGTCCCCGGCGGCGAGCCGCAACATCACGCGACGCGCAGTACGGCGCTCGCTCTCGCCCAGCCGGGTGTACGCATCCTCGGCCAAGCGGGCGACGGCGCCGCGCACGCCGCCGCTTCTGCGGTAGCTGTCGTAGCGGAGTGCCGGTCCTTCTCGGGCGCGCCACAGTTCAAGGAGCGTGGTCGACAGCAGCGGCAGTCCCCCGGCCTCACCGAGCACATCCGACACGAGTCCGTCAGCCAGACCACGCTCGAGTTGCAGTCCAGCGCGAGCGGCTGGCTGCTCGACCGCGCGCGTCAGCTCATCGCGATCCATCGGCCCGACCAGGACGTGACAGCCAGTCAGCCGCTCGCCGAAGGACGGGTACGAAGCCAGCCGACCGTAGAAGTCCGCACGTAGCGATACGAGCACTATCGCTCGCCGCTCCGGGTCGCCCGCTGCCGCGACGAGCTCATCGAGAAACGCCTCCCGCTCCTTCTCATCCTGGCACAGCGTGAACAGCTCCTCGAACTGATCCACAGCCACCACGATTCGCCCACCGGGCGGAACCTGTTCGAGCGCGTCAATGAGACGACAACCGAATAACGCGCGGTCGACGGCGCGGGACGGATGTTCGCCCGGCCGAATCAGCACCTGGCGCCATTGCGCGCTGCCGGGCAGCGCGCCGGCGCTCAGCGCGGGCAGCACGCCGGCGCGCAGCAGCGATGACTTGCCGATCCCTGACGGACCGAGGACTCCGGCCAGCGTCGACTCCGCGAGCCGCGCAACCAGCTCCGTCACGAGACGCTCCCGACCGAAGAAATACTCGGCGTCGCCGCGATCGAAGAACGCCAGCCCCTTAAACGGACACACGCCCACCGCCGAGGCGCGAGGTGGACCGACGTCCAGGGAGGGATCCTGCTCCAGGATCGAACGCTCGAGGTCCTGCAACATTCGGCTCGGCTCAAGCCCGAGATCCTCACGCAATCGCTCGCGCGTCTGCCGGTAAACCGCAAGCGCGTCGGCCTGCCGGCCAGCGCGATACAGCGCACGCATCAGCTGACCACGCATCCGCTCCTGCAGCGGATGCGACGCCACCAGCGACTCGAGCTCCGAGATCAGCGCACCATCGCTTCCAAGCGCAAGATCCGCGTCGATCCGGTCCTCGAGCGCCGCCAACCGCGCCTCCTCAAGCCGGGTGATCTCCGACTCCGCAAACGGCTCATACGAGAAATCGGCCAGCGCCGAACCACGCCACAGCGCTAACGCTCCGCGCAACCGCTCACGCGCGGCCCGAGCAGCACCCCGCTCCAACAGATCTCGACCCTCCGCGGCCAACCTCTCGAAGCGATCAAGATCGACCTGGTCAGGCACAGGCGCCAGGACATACCCCCGCCCGCGGGTGGCCAGCACCCCATCGCCCAACGCTTTGCGCAGATTCGAAACGTACACCCGAAGGGTCTTACCGGCAGTCGCCGGCGGCCGCCCGCCCCACAACTCGTCGATCAGCCGATCGCTCAAGACCACCTCACGACGATGCAGCAGCAGCACAGCCAGCAGCGCCCGCTGCTTCGGGCCACCGAGCGCCAGCGATCGCTCGTCGTCGACCACCTCAAACGGCCCAAGCATCCGGAACTCAAGCACGGTCGGCCCCGCCGGCAACCCTACCACCCCGCGACCTGGGCGAAAAGGCCCATCCCACGACGGCGGTTCTATCGAATTCCAACGCTCTCCAGCCGCCCCTTAACCCGTCCCCGGCACGGTTCGCCCCACGGGATCGCACCCAATCAACGAGATGGCCAGCAGGAACAGAGAAGAGAGACGAGACGCCAGTGGCCACCGCCGCACAACCGACCGCCCGCATCGGGGCGGCAGCGCATCGAAGCGACCCGGACCAAGCCCACCCAGCCGCAAAAGGGGTAGCCCATGCGCAGTTCACCAGGGTTCAAATCACGCGTAGCAGTAGCAGCAGCCGCGCTCGGCCTTCTCGCCGCTAGCCCGGTTTCAGCGGCGTCTAGCGCGACGCCGACTGCATCACCCAAAGACAACCGCTGCAGCGCTGTCCTCCGCTCGCTCAGCCCGCGCGAGCGACAGTACGTCGTAGCGATCATCTCGTTGACGTACACACAGCTGGCCGCTGCATTTGGAACGAACGAAGTCCACGTAAGCGCCAGACCGATCGACTCATGCCAGGCAACGAAATAGCACTCCGAGCGACCCTCACCCGACCGATCTTCACCGGCGACAGGCCGCAAACTAAGAGGCAGGTCGCTGCCGCCCCTAATCGCCCGATCCAGACCCGACGGGACCGTCTCACACCTAGCAAAGACGACCGCGAACCCGCTGCCCAGCGACTAGTCGGCCGCCCGACCCTCGGGGAGCAACGCCCACCTCGACGCCGCATTGCTCGGTCAAACGAGACGAACAACGTGCTCAGATCCGCTCTGACGTCACGGCCCCCGCTGCGCCGGCGGCACCTGAACCGCGGCTCCACCCCACTCGCAAAGCCGCCCACTCAACCAGCCTGACCCCGCCCCACGATCCACGAAGCTTCGGCTCGGAGAGCCGAGAGGTTCTGAGTCGGCCCGGCGCAGCCAAAGCACGTTGCGCCGGGTCACCCGACGCGGCGGCAGCCTAACGTCAGAGCGATGCACCAGGAGCGCCAAGCCCTGACGCCGACGTCTACGCGAGTCGGGGCAAGGGCAGGTCCGGCTGTCGCACGCGGAAGCGGCCCCGCTGGCCGGCGCGCGCCGGCCCCGCTCAGTCCGGCCGCACTACCAGTCGGCGACCAAAGGGGTTTGTACGAGGAACCGTGTAGGCACGAGCGAAAGAGATCGCCATGCCTATGACTACGAGAAGCAGGACCACCCAGGAGAGCAGTAGGAGTGTGTTGGAGCGCGACCCCGGGCTTGATGCGCTGGGGGTTGGGATCGCGCCGGCGTTGACCGGCGACGATCGTAGCGAGCGGGAGCGAGCGGAGATCGGCGCTGGGCAAGGCCGGCGCGGCGCGCCCGCCGCGGAGGCCCCGACGCTGTCCCAGGAGCTGGTCGACGATGCCGTCGAGCGGGCGGCTGGCCGCCGCCGGGTCCACCGGGCTCTGGGGATGCCGGCGGATCGGCGGATCAGCGATGAGGTGATCGACGGGCTGCTCGCCGGGGCTTCGACTGAGGAGGAGATCGCCGGGCCCGGCGGGGTGCTGGCGCAGCTGACCAAGCGGCTGATCGAACGGGCGTTGGAGGTCGAGTTGACCGAGCACCTTGGCTATGAGCCGCATTGCGAGCCGCTGGGCGGCGCTGCCAATCAGCGCAACGGCGCGCCGCCCAAGACGCTGATCACCGAGCATGGGAAGGTCGAGATCAACGCTCCCCGCAACCGGGACGGCAGCTTTGAGCCGAAGATCGTCAAGAAGCGCCAGCGGCGGTTCGTCGGGTTCGACGAGAAGATCCTCGCGCTCTACAGCCGCGGCCTGTCGGTGCGGGACATCCGCGCGCACCTGCAGGAGATCTACGGGGTCGAGGTCAGCCTCGATCTGATCAGCCGCGTCACCGACGCGGTCATGGACGATGTCCGCGAGTGGGGCAAGCGGCCGCTGGAGGACATCTACCCGATCGTGTTCCTTGACTGCATGGTGCTGAAGATCCGCGAGGGCGGGACGGTCCAGCGCCGCGCGCTGTACCTCGCCCTGGGCGTCACGCTCGAGGGCGAGCGCGACGTGCTCGGCATGTGGTTCCAGGAAACCGAGGGCGCCAAGTTCTGGATGCAGGTCCTCACCGACCTCAAGACCCGCGGGGTCAGAGACATCCTGATCTGCTGCGTCGACGGCCTGGCCGGCTTTCCCGAGGCGATCGAGGCGATCTTCCCCAAGACGACTGTCCAAACTTGTCTGGTCCATCTCATCCGCAACAGCCTCAAATACGTGCCCCGTCGCGAGCGCGAGCAAGTCGCCCGCGACCTGAAACCGATCTACACCGCCAAGGACGCCGACCAGGCCCAGGCCGAGCTCGAGGCCTTCGACGAGAAGTGGGGCCAGCGGTTCCCGGTGATCACCAAGGCCTGGCTGGACGCCTGGGAGTACGTCATCCCGTTCCTCGCCTTCCCCGACGAAGTCCGCCGCGTGATCTACACCACCAACGCGATCGAGGCGCTCAACCGGCAGCTGCGCAAGGCGATCAAGACCAAGGGCAGCTTCCCCAACGAGGACGCCGCCCGCAAGCTCGTCTACCTCGCCCTGCAGAACGCCGTCCCGCAATGGACCCGATGCCGAGACTGGACGAAAGCGCTGCTCGCGTTCAAAATCCACTTTGGTGACCGCCTCCCTGACACTGCAAACTGACTGTCACTGGTTGACACCCACGGAGTAACTGTTACACTTACCATAAGCCGCCTACACAGTTAACCGTGCGCCCTCGACCAAAGCGGTCGTCACGGCGCCGTGACCGCTGTAGGCGTTTATGTGCAGGTGGTTTGTGAACGTGCCGTGGTTGCTGGGGATTGACGTCGTTCGTATGTGATCGACGTGGAGCGGGGCCCCGGCTTGGTTGACGGGTCGACGAGGTACGAAAGAAACGAACAAACTCGCCGGGCGTGCGCTGGCGTCAGGTGGCGGGGGTGAGCACGGGGATCCAGAGCTCGGCGGATCGGCCTCGTTGGGGTTGGTGGGTTTCGCGGCGTAGGCGCCCGGCGTCTTCGAGGACGGAGAGTGCGCGTTCGATCTCGCGGCGTTTCTTGTTGCGGCTGAACAGTTCGGAGACTTCGGTGCGGGTGAGGCCGGCGGGGCGCTCCTTGGCGGCTGACCACAGCTCGTCGGCGGTTGGGTCGCCGAGCGCGTCGCCGAAGATCCAGCGGGTGGAGGCGGCGCTGTAGCGCCACACGGCCAGGGCGGCCTCGAGGTGCTCCAGGCCGATGTGCTCGGAGAGATCAAGCAGCGCGTAGATGAGAGCCAGGCGGGCGGTGTGTGCCTCGGCGCGGGCGGTCGCGGCGCCGGCCAACCCGGGACGGGCCGAGGACAAGTGCTGGTAGATCCCGATCCAGCGCTCGCGGGCTTGGTCATCGAAGGTGATCGGGCGGTGCTGTCGCGCGAAGCGCAGCGCGAGGCGCACGGTGTCGCGGAGCTCGGCGAACTGGGATCCGTCGAGCGCTCCGCCGAATGGCAAGAGCTTTGAGCGTTGGACGGCGATGAGCAGGAAGCGGTTGGCGAATCCGTTCGCCAGCTCGGTGGCGGTGAGGTAACGCAGCAGCTCAGCGCGGGTGATGTGTCCGACGATCCCGATGTGGGCGTCGGTGGCCACGAGTGGGTCGTTGCGAACGATCGTCTGTAGCGGCTCTCCGTCCCATGCTTGGCGGACGATCGCCGAGAGCGTGTTCCCCTCGCGCGCGAGCACCTTCAGCGTTTGGGCGAACTCGGGCTCGACCACCAGCCGGCGCTTGTCCGAGTGCGCCTGGGTGTCGCCGGCGTCGAGCGGGTCGCGGACCTGGGCGATCAACCCTTCCCCGGATGAGAGACCGCCGACCAGGCAGCCCGCGAACGCCTGGTCGGCGTCGGCGAGCAGCCGGCGGACGTGGCCCCAGGAGCTGCCTTTGCGTCCGGTCGCGGTCGGTCCGACCAGCACGACGAACTCGTTGGTGTAGTGGCGGTCGGCCTCGACCGGGTAGTGCGCGCCGCGGCCGCACGCGCACCCGAACGCAACCAGGAACTGCGCCAGGAGCGCCATCGGGTGCGCTTCGGAATGCGGCTCGGTCCTGAGCACGAACTCGCCGGCCGGACCGTGAAGCGCCTGCTCGGCTACCGGCGTGGGCCGGTCGCTCATCGCGTGCTCCTGTGGCGGCTTGCGAGCTTGAGCTCGCGGATCTGGCCGTGGGTGAGCGCGAGCTCGTCGCGCAGCTCCGCGTTCTCAGCACGAAGTTGCTTGTTCTCCTCGAGCGCGCCGCGCAGCCTGGCGCGGAGCGATTCCTCGCTTGCCCGCGGTCGCCGGGGTGGCCGCGACGGGGCGCTGCGTTGCTCCTCGCGGAGCTGTTCGATCGTGGCGCGCAGCTGCGGGTGGGCGTAGAGGTAGCGGGCGCTGACGCCCGCTTCTGCGGCGACCGCCAGGAACGTGATCGGCTGTCCACGCCGGTCGAGCTCCGCGATCGCGTGCCGAGCGCGCTGCTCGGCAGCGACCGACCGGGCGGCAGCCGCGCTCCGCAGCGCTTTGGACCGCGGAGTACTCACGAGCGCTCGTCCGGCCGCTTGGCGTCGCGCCTGCTGGCCAGATCGATCACGTCGATGCCGGTGGCGGACGCTGACTCCTCGGCGTCGATCGCGTCGAGGCCGTCGAGGATCCGGCGCAGCGATCGCTCGTCCTGCTCGAGCAGCTCCACGAGCCGTGCGTTGTCGTTCTGTCGCGCGTTCATGCAGCGCCTGGGTGTCGGCGAGTTGGCGCTCATGGATGTGCCGGAAGGAGCTGTCGGTGAGGAAGTTGGCGCAGCTCAGGCACGCGTTCGGGTGCGGGCATGACTGCACCAGTGGCAGGCCGCAGTACCCGTTCGGGAGCGCCTGTTTGGCGCGCGCGATTCGCTCCTTCATCCACGCCGCTTCCCCGAGCGGCCCGTCGACGGGCAGCGCGATCCGCTCCCCGCGGACATTGACACGGTCGTGAAAGCTGTCCATCTCGCGCTTGACGGTGTCGTCGTCGAGGTGCGCGTAGCGGGCGGTCATCCGGATCGAGCCGTGCTCGAGCACCCGCTGGATCACCGGCAGCGGCACGCCGTCATTGACCAGGCTGGTGCCGAGGTGGTGACGGAACCGGTGCGGATGAATCCAGCTCGCCAGCCGCCCGCGGCTGTCACGGATCTCCGCGAATCTGCACGTAGCGCTTGAGCATGTGCCGGACCCCGCGGATCGATACGTGATGCTCGCCGCGGGCGTCACCTCGACGACCGCCCGGCGGGGAAGGCAACAGAAAGCTGGTGCCGTCCACGCCGAGCGTGGCGGTCAGGAACTGCTCGTGGCGCTGCAGTTGCTCGTGCAGCACCGGGCCGATCGGGATCACCGCCTCGCGCCGCAGCTTGACGTTGAGATAGCGCAGGTACGGGTGCCCGTCGGTGCCGATCTCAAGCGCGTCGGGCGCGAGTGTCACGATGCTCGAGATCCGCAGCCCGGTGAACGCGAGCAGCAGGACGATCGTGCGGTGCTGCTCTGAGGGCAACAGCGCCAAGTTGGCGGGATCGATCAGCTGATCGAACACGGGCGCCTCGATCCCGCGCGGGAGCTGCTGCTCAGGTGACGGGACCTCGCCGGCGTGAATCGTCGCGCTGCGCGGCATCCGCGCCAGCCCGTCCAGCCACTGCTCCTCCAAGAACAGCCGGACCGCAGACACCCGCGAGGTCTTCGTGCCTGGCGCCAAAGCGCTTGAACGGATCGACAAAAGCCAGTCCTCGAGCACTGTCCGGGTGATCTGTGCCGGGGAGCTGACCTCGGGCACCCGGTCGGCCAGCCAGCCGCTGAACATCGCCACGTGATGCACGTAACTGCTCATCGTGCTCGGCGCTCCGCCCGAGAGCAGCCGGCTGCGTGCCCACCGCTTGGCTGCGTCCTTCAACCACGGCTGTGCGATCCCGTCGAACAGGATCGCTCCGCCGCGGCTGACGATCTGCAGATCGGCGTGCGGCAACTCCCGCAGCGGCCACCTATCAGATGCCCACAACTCCGCCCAGCCATCAGGCGTCTGCCCGCCATCGATCGCTGTCAACCCGCTGGCGGTCATGTGAGCAGATCCGCCACCCGGTCAAGCACCCCACGCTCAGCCAGCACACCACGGAGGTCCTCGGCAGTGAAGTGCGTATAGACCAGCGTCGAGGACCGCGAACGATGTGTCAGAACCGCGCCGATCACCTCAAGCGCGACCCCGTCACGGTACGCCAACGTCGCGAACGTGTGCCGCAACGCGTGCACGGTGAAGTGAAACCCCACCAGCTCCCTGGTCCGGCGCACGAGCTCGTTGACCGAGGAGTAGCTCAGCGGCCGGCCGATCTCGCCCTTCCACAGGTTCACGAACACGAAGTCGGACTCCAGCTCGCGGTACTCCTCGTGCATGTAATCCGACCACAGGCGGATCAGCTCGCCCGGGACCGGCACCGACCCCCGTGCGCCGCGCTTGCTCCGCGCGCGGCCGCTGCTGCCCTCCCGCGGCACGATCTCGATCCGCCGCTCCCACGAAACCACATCCTCATGACGCAACCCCAACGCCTGCCCGACCCGCATCCCCGTCGACGCCAACAACGCGAACAGGAACCGGTCGCGCAGCCGCTGCTGGCAGTCAATCACCGCCGCAACCTGCTCCAAGCTCAACGTCCGCGGCAGTCGCTGACGCTCCGGCAACCGCACCGGCCGACCCCGCGGCCGACCCCGGGCGATCCCGTGCAGAAACGGCTTGAACGCGCCGCGGCCGCTGCGCGTGCGGACCACCAGATCCCGCGCCAACTCGTTCCCGCGTCGCCCGTGGAACTCGTAGAAGGACACCACCGCCGCGAGCATCCGGTTCACCGTCGACGCCGACCGCTTCGCCGCCTGCTCGCTGAGGACCAGCACGTTCTCCGCCGGCCGCCGCGCCCACGCCGCGAACTCGCCCAGCTCGACCACCGAGATCCGGTCCCACACCAGCCCGCGCCCCTCAAGGAACGACCAGAACAGGCCCAAATCACGCGCGTACGCCTCGACGGTGTTCGGCGAACGCTCGATCCCGGTCAACCAACCCAGGAGCTCGTCGATCACCTCGACCACACGCCCGTCCGGCCCGACCACCGTCCACGACTCCACGCCACTGGACGGCATCCGCACCCGCCGCGCGACGAACCCCCGCCGCGCCTCATCCCGTTGAGCGTCATCCATGACGCGCCAGAAACTAGAGCCCCAGTCGGACGGATCGCCTCCAGGCAGGCCGATCACGTCACTCACGTCGATAACAACCTCACATAACGCTCGCCACCGGCACCCCAGAAGCCAGTTCGTTCACGTCATTCACACTCCCGGATCAGCCTCACATAAACGCCTGATGCGGAAGTCCGGGCCTCGTGGCCCCTTTGGCGATGAAGGAGAAGCGCCAGGTTGGGCTTGTCGCGCTTCTGCTCCTCGGCGGACGGAGTCACGAGCGTTAGCTCGACCTAAGCAAGCACCCGCTGCTCCTTCCGTGGCAAAGCGCTCG
>Ga0187779_10002031_pt1 | contig 12552 bp, 7 predicted proteins | sample 1015_Q2_SP10_10__FD_132435 | JGI IMG/M metagenome (GOLD analysis project Ga0187779, IMG submission 132435) | Tropical peat soil microbial communities from peatlands in Department of Meta, Colombia - 1015_Q2_SP10_10_MG | ecosystem: Environmental > Terrestrial > Soil > Wetlands > Peat | place... | reverse complement strand
GGAGTTGCGCCAGCCGCTCGGAATCAGCATTGTCGGAGGGTTAATCATCAGCCAGATTCTCACGCTCTACACCACACCCGTCGTTTATCTGGCGTTTAGTCGACTGGCGTTGCGACTCGCACGCTATCGAGTGGGTAATCCCGTGGAGTCGGAAGTTACGGCGGACTGACGGCTTGGGACAATGAGCATCTCCGCGCCATTCGTAAAAAGGCCGGTAGCTACTTCGCTGCTGACTGTGGCGATCCTGCTGGCCGGGGCGATCGCCTACCACTTTCTTCCCGTCGCGCCACTGCCCCAGGTCGAATTTCCCACCATCCAAGTGCAGGCCAGTCTCCCTGGCGCAAGCCCTGAGATTATGGCCTCTTCGGTGGCCACTCCGCTCGAGCGGCAGTTCGGCCGCATTGCGGGCGTGACGGAGATGACTTCGAGCAGCTTGGCCGCCAACACGCAGATCACGCTTCAGTTCGAATTGAATCGGAATATAGACGCGGCGGCTCGCGACGTGCAGGCGGCCATTAACGCAGCCGCTGGCCAGCTGCCCGCCAATCTGCCAAGCCTTCCCACCTACAAGAAAGCCAACCCCGCCGATTCCCCCGTGATGCTTCTGGCGGTTCGTTCCGATGTTTTGCCGCTCAGCCGCCTTTACGACATCGCCGACTCGATCATCGCGCAGAAGCTCTCGCAGATCGAGGGCGTGGGGCAAGTGAACATCGGCGGAGGGGCGCGGCCGGCCGTGCGCATTGAGATAAATCCGACGGTGCTTGCGGGATACGGGCTGGGTCTTGAGGATGTTCGCACCGCGCTCGGGCAGGTGAACTCGAATGAGCCCAAAGGCACCGTCTCGGACGGTTTCGTGCGCTGGACACTGAGGGACAACGATCAGCTATTCGATGCGAATCACTACCGGCCGTTGGTGATTGCCTACCATAACGGCGCTCCGGTGCGGTTGGGTGATATCGCCAACGTCCAAGACTCGGTCGAGGACGTCCGCACGGCTGGCCTGGTGAATGGGAAGCCCTCGGTCATGGTCATCATCTTCCGGCAGCCCGGTGCTAACATTGTCGGAACCGCCGATCGCGTCCGTGCGGCACTCCCCCTGCTACAAGCCTCGATCCCGGCCGCCGTGGACATCACTGTCAGCATCGATCGAACGATCACGATCCGGGCGTCGGTGAAAGACATCCAGATCACGCTACTGATCACGGTCGTGCTTGTGATCCTGGTGATCTTCGTGTTCTTGCGGACATTTTGGGCGACGCTGATTCCCGCTGTGGCAGTCCCGGTTTCGTTGATCGGGACGTTCGGGATGATGTACCTGCTCGGCTACTCGGTCGATAACCTGTCGCTGATGGCGCTTACGATTTCGACGGGATTTGTTGTCGACGACGCCATCGTGGTCATCGAAAACATCACACGCTATCTCGAGGCGGGCTTGTCGCCGATGAAAGCGGCACTGCGGGGGGCGGAGGAGATCGGATTCACAGTTTTGTCGATGAGCACGTCGTTGATCGCCGTGTTTATTCCCATCCTGTTGATGGGTGGCATCGTCGGTCGGCTTTTCCGCGAATTCGCCGTCACTTTGAGCGTGACGATTCTGCTGTCTTTGCTTGTCTCGTTGACCACCACGCCGATGATGTGCGCGAAGTTTCTGAGGCCCATCCGGAGCGCGGGGCATAACCGACTTTATCAAGTCAGCGAGCGCGCCTATAAGGCCTTGGCCGACGGCTATGGACGCGCATTGGGCTGGGTTTTGAATCATCAGCCGCTGACGTTGACGATCACGGTGGCCACCGTGTTTCTGAGCGCCATCCTTTACTACTATGTGCCCAAGGGCTTTTTCCCTCAGCAGGATACCGGATTGTTGAGTGGGGCGATCCAGGCTTCACAGGACATTTCTTTTGACGCGATGCGGGTGAAGCAAACGCAGTTTGCTGGCATCGTCACGGCTGATCCGGCCGTGCAAAGCAACAACGCCTTTGTGGGCGGCAACAACGCCATTAATAGCGGGCGGATGTACATCATGCTGAAGCCGCTCAGTGAGCGCAAGATCTCGGCAGACCAGGTCATTCAGCGGTTGCGCCGACACTTGGCGGTCGTGCCGGGAGCGACACTGTACCTGCAGGCGAATCAGGACATCCGCGTCGGCGGGCGGCAGAGTAATTCGCAGTATCAATACACGCTGCAAAGCGAAAATCTCGGAGACCTTGAGACGTGGTCACCGCGCATGCTCGATGTCCTTAAAACACTGCCGGAGCTGCGGGATGTCTCAACCGATCAGCAGGACAAAGGTCTGCAAGAGCAACTCGTGATTGACCGCGACACGGCATCGCGTCTGGGTCTGGACGCACAAACCATCGATAACACGCTCTATGATGCGTTTGGACAGCGGCAAGTCTCGACGGTTTTTACACAGCTCAATGAGTATCACCTCGTGATGGAGGTCGCGCCGGATTACCAGAGAAACCCCGATGCGCTGAAGGGGATCTACGCGCGGTCATCGAACGGCACCGTGGTGCCGCTCAGCGCGTTCACTCATTTCCAGGCGCGGACCGCGCCGCTGGCTGTGAACCACCAGGGCCAATACCCGGCCGTGACACTCTCGTTTAACCTCGCCCCAGGCGTGGCACTGGGCGAGGCCGTCAACACTGTGAACCTAGCAAGAACGCGGATCGGATTGCCCTCCTCGATCAGCGCTACGTTTCAGGGCACAGCGCAGGCTTTTCAGGCGTCGCTTTCCAATCAGCCCATCCTGATCTTGACCGCTTTGCTTGCCGTGTACATCGTGCTCGGCATGCTTTACGAAAGCTACATCCACCCGATCACGATTCTCTCGACGCTGCCTTCGGCCGGTGTGGGAGCGCTGCTCGCTCTCCTGCTTTGCCGGATGGAACTTACGGTAATGGCGATGATCGGCATCATCCTGCTGATCGGCATCGTAAAGAAAAACGCTATCATGATGATTGACTTTGCACTCGATGCCGAACGCAAGGACGGCCGGTCGCCACGTGAGGCAATCCACCAGGCGTGCCTGCTTAGGTTTCGTCCCATCATGATGACGACCATGGCGGCCCTGCTTGGCGGCTTGCCGCTTGCGCTCGGGACGGGCACGGGCTCCGAACTGCGTCGCCCTCTGGGCATCAGCATCGTCGGGGGACTGATCGTGAGTCAGATGCTGACGCTGTTCACAACGCCGGTCGTATACCTGTATATGGACCGCCTGCGTTCCAAACTGGCGCGTCCGAAGCAACCCGCCGCGGACTTTCGACCGTTGCCAAGCTAGTTGGATTCTTCTGCCGGTAAAAAGTTCATGGCGCTCAACGATTTCTTTCTGGGTAGGTCAATCCGAAAAGGTCGTTTTCAGCCTAAACCACAGATCTAGGACGCATTAGGGTGTCTGCTGTATGGTATCGCCCTTGCTGTAGGCATATTGTTTCGGACGAAGAAGGATCTCGAAGTGTCTGCGTAGGCCAAAGGCAGGGGTGATTGCCTTCGATCGAGCACACCGCTGGCGTTCGAAGTCAAATCCGATGGTTGTACAACGATCGGCTCAGGTTGAGCGGGTGCGGCTCGGCGTTGGTCGCTGCTTCGGCCTGCGGCTCATTCATATTTTTTGAAGGTGGGTTTGACAAATCCTACCAGTGAGGGGAGGATGGCTTTTGAGACCACGCCTCCGCACATGGCCAGACCCGCGAACACGCCTGTGGGAACCCCTCTAGAGAGGTCATCGTGAGGCTCAGCCTGCGGCTGATTCTTTCCTTGGTTGTCGGGATTACCCTGGTAACGTTTTTCATATCGAGGAGTCAGGTCCGTTCGGAAAAACAGGGGCTGCGCGCGGATCTGGAGCGGCGCGCCGAGGTTTTCGCCGAGAGCCTTCAAGAAATCGTCGAGCCGGCATTCGACCATGACTCCCGTGCCGAGCTCCGGCGTGTTGTCGACCGATTCGAAAACAGGCAGCGCCTGGCTGGCGTAGTTGTCTACGACGCGAGCGGCCACGTGCTGGCGGAAAGCGCCACGCTGGCAGCCCGGTTCACGCCCCCTCCCCTCCCGTTCGATCGGATTAAGCAGGATCAGGGCTTCGGGGAGTTCCTGCATCTGGGCCCCACGTCGGTACACGTCTACTATCTACCGCTGCACAAAGACGGTTCAGTCGCCGGCGCTCTGGCCATCTTCCACGATGCCGGCTACATCGAAGCGCAGAGCAAGCACATTTGGCGCGAGACGATATGGCATGTGATCGCGCAGGTCTTATTAGTTGTTTTTGTAACTTTGCTGATCATTCGCTGGACGGTCGTGCTGCCGATGTCGCGCATGGCTCAGTGGATGAAGGATCTGCGCAGCGGCGGGGCTCATCCGCGCGTGAAGCTGCCCAAGGACGATTTCCTCGCGCCCTTTTCTGAAGAAGTGGTCAACCTGGCGCGCAGCCTGCATGAGGCGCGCGCGGCGGCGGTCGAGGAAGCGCGCCTGCGCGAGACGGGCGAGTCTCTGTGGACCCCGGAGCGGTTGCGCGTGAGTCTGCAGAGCAAGCTTCCCGGCTCCTTGTTTGTGGTTTCCAATCGTGAGCCGTACATTCACATGCGCCGAGGAAAAAACATCGAAGTGTCGGTTCCGGCTAGCGGGCTGGTGACTGCCCTTGAGCCGGTCCTGTGCGCGTGCAACGGCACGTGGATCGCGCATGGATCAGGCGACGCGGATCGGGAGACGGTCGATAAGCACGACCGTTTGCGCGTTCCTCCCGACAAGCCTGAATATACGCTCCGTCGCGTATGGCTCACCAAGGAAGAAGAGCAGGGTTACTATTACGGCTTTTCGAACGAAGGGCTTTGGCCGCTGTGCCACATCGCGCACACGCGTCCGATCTTCCGCTCCTCGGATTGGCAGAGCTACCAGGACGCCAATCGCAGATTTGCAGATGTGGTGCTGGAAGAGATGGAGGGATCCGCACACGCTTCTTTGTTTGTGCAGGATTATCATTTCGCCCTCCTTCCTCGGATGGTCAAGGAGGCGCGTCCCGATGTGCGGGTCGCGATCTTCTGGCATATTCCCTGGCCCAATCCGGAGGCGTTTGGCATCTGCCCCTGGCAGCGGGAGCTACTGGATGGGCTCCTGGGCGCCGATCTTGTGGCTTTCCACACGCAAGCGCACTGCAATAATTTCCTCGAGACTGTGGATGCGGCCCTGGAATCCAGAGTCGAATGGGAGCACTTCGCCGTCAAGCGGGGCAATCACGTGACCAACGTCCGGCCGTTTCCCATCAGCGTTGGTTTCCGCGAGACCCAGCTTGAGCCGGCTTTCTTGGGGCCGTCGCCTTACGACTTGCGGGCCTCGCTGCTCAAGGCGAACGGCGTGCGCGCTAGTTTTCTAGGCGTGGGCGTGGATCGCGTCGATTATACGAAGGGAATCATCGAGCGCTTCCGCGGAATCGAGCGATTTCTTGAGAAATGGCCTGATTATGTTGGCCGTTTCGCGTTCGTTCAGATCGGTGCACCCAGTCGCACGACGATCCCTCGTTACCATGATCTTTTAAGCGAGGTCGAGGCGGAGGCCGCGCGCATCAATATGCGCTTTGCCAAGAACGGAAGCTGGAGGCCGATCATCTTACTGACCCGCCATCACAGTCACGAAGAGATCCTGCCCTACTATCGAGCCGCCGATCTTTGCATGGTGACATCGCTTCACGATGGCATGAACCTCGTCGCCAAGGAATTCGTGGCCGCGCGAGACGATGAGGAGGGAGCGCTGATCCTGAGCCGCTTTACCGGCGCGACGCGCGAGTTGCGAGATGCTCTGGTCGTGAATCCGTACGACACAGACCAACTGGCGGATGCGATTCGAGTGGCTCTGGAGATGGATGCGGAGGAACGCCAGGCTCGGATGCGGCGCATGCGTCAAATTGTGAAAGAACACAACGTGTATCGCTGGGCGGGAAGCCTGATCACCGAACTGTCAGAGATCCGCATCGACGAGCCAGAACTCGCGCTGAAATCGCAATGAACTGGTCTGAAAGTCCTGCACTTCGGAAGCGCTCGAATCTAACTACCTCTTGACATATTCCCATGTGGGAATGTAACATTCACTGGTCCCAAGCGTATCGATCGAACAGAGGCATCCATGTGTCCCGTCTGCGTCGCGAATGCCGTCCTCGCGGGAACCGCTGTGTCAAGCGGGGGATTGACTGCGCTGGCTATCAAGATTTTCGCGCGAAGAGTAGTGAAAAACCAAGGTGAAGATATCGTCGGAGGGAAAAACGAACATGGCTGCGTCAGCGAGCAAAAATATTTCTCCGAAAGTCGTAGCGCGGGCTGAATGGGTTGCGGCCCGAAAAGAGTTGCTGAGAAAGGAAAAGGAATTCACGCGCCTGCGCGATGAGTTAAGCCGGCAACGGCGTGAACTTCCCTGGGAGAAAGTCGAAAAGAGCTATGTGTTTGACGGTCCTGAGGGCAAACAGACACTGGCGCAGCTTTTCGATGGGCGAAGTCAGCTGATTATCTATCACTTTATGTTTGGCCCCGGATGGAAAGAGGGGTGCCCAAGCTGCTCGTTTCTGGCGGACGGTTTTGACGGCGCTGTGGTGCATCTCGCTCATCGAGACACGACCTTCGCGGTCGTCTCTCGAGCGACTCTGGCTGAGATCGAGACATTCAAGAAACGCATGGGCTGGCGGTTCAAGTGGGTTTCCTCCTGGGGAAGCGACTTTAACTTCGACCACCACGTATCCTTCACCAAGGAGGCTCTCGCAAGGGGAAATGTCGACTATAACTACGGCACCTTGCAGTTTCGAGTTGAGGAGGCGCCTGGCACCAGTGTTTTCTATAAGGACGCGGCAGGTGCGATCTTCCATACCTATTCAACCTACGCGCGCGGCCTGGATATTCTCCTGCCCACGTATAACTTCCTTGATCTAACGCCCAAGGGCCGCGATGAGGAAGGACTGGCCTTTTCGATGTCCTGGGTCCGCCACCACGATCGATACACCGACAGCTATGTTCTAGACCCCAAGCAGCTGTACGTTGCACCGGAGGGTTCTAAGCGCGACGGAAGCTAGTAGGGGGACCAAAAAGCCGCAGTTGAAGCCAAGGACAGGCTTCCTATAAACTGGTGGAACACTTGACCGCTTTGGGCGCCCGTAGCTCAGCTGGATAGAGCGTCTGGCTACGAACCAGAAGGTCGGGAGTTCGACTCTCTCCGGGCGCGCCACTCTTCTCTGGCACTCTCAGTGAGTTAGCAAGGGATTCTCAGCACCACTCGGAAGTGAGAGTTCTTCAGTGTGCCCAATTTTGTGACCACCTAGCCGTGAAATCGCCTCCAATACAGCATCTTGGGACGGGTGAACGTACCGGGCCGAGATACTAATCGAGCTGTGCCCGGCGACCCGGGCCAGTGTCCAGGCGTCACAGCCTGACTCCCCTAGCCGCGTGAGGAAGGTATGCCGAAGACTATAGAGAACGAAGTGGCGGACGCTGGACAGCCGTAGCGCCCGGCGATGCTGTTTCTTGAGGCTGGAAGATTCCACGTGGCCGCTATAGGCCGGTGCCGGCCATACCCAACCCGGTCGCGATAGCACCGTCGGGTTGTAGCGCCCGCTCTATGGTCTTCTCGATCACCCGGACATCGGTCGCAGCGATCACCGAGACGCCGATAGACAAGCGCGCGTTTGTAGGCTGTCTGGCCGGCGCCGGTTCGAACCTCTACGGGACCGGAGCTCTGACCTTTGTTCGTCATGGCATTCGTGCCTTCCTGGGCGATTGTCACTTCCCGCCTGGGAATTTTGTCACAATTAGGCCCACTTGATGGGCAAAATACCAGGTCTTCGGCCGTCTATTGTCGGTGCGCGGCACAGTTTGGCCTGCAGGCCACAGGCAGGACTACGGCAGCATGCTCGCCGCCAGCCGCCTAGATTCCAAGAGGGCGCGCTCTTCAAACCAATTCAGAGTAGACTCCCGGCATGGTTTTTACCAAGCGGCTGCGGGAGGGGGTGCGGCGCGGGGAAATCACTTGCAGCGTGCGCATCTGGACGCGCCCGCACGTGCGCGTCGGCGGGCGATATCCGATGGCGGATGGCGCAATCGTCGTGGAGTCGATCGAGCCGATCGGCCTCCCAGATATCACTCCTGAACTGGCCCGCGAGTCGGGATTCCTCGGCGTCCTCGATTTGCTCAAAGTAGCGAAGCACGGCCGCGGGAACAATATCTATCTGATCCGCTTTCACTACGTCCGCCCTCGCGCCAAGCGCCCCCATCGACGGATGTAGCTGGTGCAGGCTGCGATCGAGCGTCGAACGAATAGGGCCACTAGCGCCGGTACCAAATCCGAAGATGCGCGAGCGGGCCAAGCCGCCCAATGAAATCTTGACTCAGCGGAAGATCGGCCGCAACATCGCGCAAAATTTCGGCGCCGCGTTGCGCCGCGCGTTTGGAGGTGCGTTCATGTTGCATTCACAAACTTTTGTTGGGCTGGCGCGGGTAATCAAACTTGTGACGCGTGCGGCCGTTACTTGCCTGGTGCTGGTTTTGGTTGTGGCTTGGCGCGCTGCGAGCCAGACACCAAAGGATCCATTGGATGCTTTGACGGCGCCGGAATATTGGACGATTTACGACACGATCCGGGCTTCGGACCATCTCCAGGCGAATGCGCGAATCACGATGGTGAATTTGCATGAGCCGCCGAAGGATGAAGTACTGGCCTGGAGGCCGGGGATGGCGTTCCGGCGCGAGGCGTTGGTGGTGATCCTGCAGGGCATGCACACGTACGAGGCGATCGTGGATGTGACCGGGCACAAAGTGATTTCGTGGAAGATGATTCCAGGAGCGCAGGCAAATTTGCTGGACGCGGAGATCTTGGGCATCGACGCGGAGGTGAAAGCGGATCCACAAGTGCAGGCGGCGCTGAAGAAGCGCGGGATCATGGATCTGACGACGGTGATCTGCGCAGGCGTGTCGGTGGGAAATTACGGGACGCCAGAGGAGCAGGGGCGGAGAATTCAAGGTGTGATTTTTCTGGACCGGCACGGCGTGTGGGAGTCGTTTGCGCGGCCGATCGAGGGATTAACGGTGATCTGGGACGCGGATGCGCACAAGGCTTTGAGCGTGCTCGACACCGGCGTGGTGCCGGTGCCGCAAGCGCCTGCAAACTTCGGGGCGGGGGAAGCAGGGCCGCTGCGGGAGATTCCTACCCCAATTAGCGTCACCCAGCCGTTGGGGCCAAGTTTCAAGCTAAACGGAAATAAAGTGAGCTGGCAGAAATGGAATTTTCATTTTCGCATCGACCGGCGCGTGGGGCTGGTAGTGTCGCGCCTGCAGTATGCCGATGGCGACAAGGTGCGATCGGTTTTATACGAGGGATCGCTTTCGGAGATGTTCGTGCCGTACCAGGATCCCGATTCGGTGTGGTACACCCGGACATATTTTGATGCGGGAGAGTTTGCGGACGGATTTTCGACTCCGCTCGAGCCTGGAGAGGATTGTCCGGACAATGCGGTTTACTTCGAGCAGATTTTCGCGAATGAGCACGGCATCCCGCAGAGACGGCCGCGGGCGGCGTGTTTATTCGAGCAGGAGGCGGGAGACATTGCGTGGCGCCACATGGGCGACGACAACGTGGTGGTGAGCCGCGCGAGTCGGAATCTGGTGCTGCGAACGATTGGCGCATTCGGGAATTACGATTACGTGCTGGATTGGGTGTTTCGGCAGGACGGATCGATCAAAGTTCGCGTGGGAGCTACCGGACTCGATGAAGTAAAGGGAGTACTACCGCGGGGTGCGGATGAGGATCGCGACGGGACGGCCAGCGAGTATGGGCGGTTTGTTGCGGAGAATACGATCGGAGTGAATCACGATCATTATTTTTCCTTTCGGCTGGATTTTGATCTTGATGGGGTGAACAACAGCTTCGTGCGGGATCGCTTGAGCACGAAGACACTGGCTGCGAACAGTTTACGGAAGAGCGTGTGGGTGGCGCAACCGGTGGTGGCGAAGACCGAGGAGCAGGCAAAGGTGAAGATGAGCATGGAGGCACCAGAAATTTGGCGGGTGATTAATCCTTCGGTTAAAGGCGCGTACGGATATCCGGTGGGATACGAGATCATGCCGGGAGACAATGCAATGTCGATACTTTCTCCCGACGATCCACCGCGCCAGCGAGCGGGATTTACAGATTATCAGTTGTGGGTCACGCCATATGCGACGGATGAGCGTTACGCGGCAGGAGATTATCCAAATCAGAGTAAGCCCGGGGAGGGATTGCCGGCTTGGACGAAGGCGAATCGCGGGATCGAGAATACCGACATTGTGCTTTGGTACACGATGGGATTTCATCACGTGCCGCATGCCGAGGATTGGCCAGTGATGCCTACGGTTTGGCATGAGTTCGAGTTGCGTCCGTACAATTTCTTCGATCGCAACGCGGCTTTGGATCTGCCGCAATGAGAATCGGCACTAGGAGCGAGGGGAAGTGAGAGACGCTTGGATTCTTTCGCGCATTAGTCCTTCGAGGCCGTCAGGGCCTCGCTTTAGCGTGGGTGTATGCAAAAGCGCGGAGGAACCCCCGGCTGGCCAGACGTCCCCAACGTATTGCCGGGCCAGCTCTTGCAGCGATGCCTGCCGAAACGAGGAGGGGGTATGACCAAGACGCGTACACTGATGGATCTGTCAGTAACGACGCTGAGCCTACTGTTGGCCGCAAGTACGCTGGCACAGTTCGGCCCAGCAAGTTCTCCGTCGGCTGCTCCAGCTGATCTGGTCTTAACAAATGGTCGGATATACACGCCGTCCGGCTGGGAGGACTCTGTGGCGATTCATGGAGGCGTGATCGTCGCAGTCGGGAATACAGCCGCCATCAAACCCCACGTCGTCTCCACAACGCGGACAATCGATCTTGGCGGGAAAACCGTTCTGCCGGGGTTGCACGACATGCATGTCCACCCGACGGGCGCTGGGTTGGCGGAAATCGCATGTAAGTTGCCGCACGGCTCCTCGCCCGAGCGGATCTTCGCCATTACAGCCGCGTGTGTGAAGGCGCACAAACCGGGCGAGTGGATTACGGGGCGAGCTTGGGAAGCTGCATCATTTGGGGCGATTCCCCCAAACAAAGCGATGTTAGATAAAGTCGCACCCAACAATCCTGTGGCTTTCGAAGACATCAGCGGCCACAGTTCCTGGGTCAACTCGATGGCACTTCGACTGGCGCACATCACTCGAGACACGCTCAATCCACCCAATGGAATTATCGAACGGGACGCCAGCGGACAGCCGACCGGGCTGCTTCGCGAAGCGCCGGCGGTAGGGCTGGTCTCTAGGATGGTTCCTCCTCCCACACAAGAGGAAACCGAAAAGGCACTGAAGTGGGCACTGGATACCATGCTTGCCCAGGGGATTACCGCTCTCGACGATGCCGCGGTCGGTGAAAGCGTCGCCCGCGCGTATGCCGATCTGGCCGACCGGCAAAAGCTCCATCAACGAGTGCGCGGATGCCTCATGTATCAGGACGAAGGAGTCATCTCGCGCCGTGGCCTCTACGCCCGCGATCGGTTCTCGCCATCTTGTATCAAGATCTTCCTTGATGGTGTGCCGACGGACAGTCACACCGCTGCAATGCTTGAAGACTACCAACCCAATCCAGGCCGTGACAATCAAGGGCGGGAGAAGGGCCTGTTGATGGTTCCACCTGAAAAGCTGAATGCTCTGGTGACGCGCTTTGACGCCATGGGAATGACAGTGAAATTCCACGCAGCTGGCGACGCCGCAGTACGCGAGGCTTTAGACGCCGTCGCGGCGGCCCGGCAAGCAAATGGGTTTTCGGGTCTTCTTCATGATCCGGGACACAACAGCTTCGTGCAGGCCAGCGACATTCAAAGAGCCCGAACACTGGGGGCTGCCATGGAGTTTTCTCCTTACATCTGGTACGAGTCCCCCATCATCGATGACATTCGAAAAGCTGTTGGTCCCGAGTTGATGAAGCGCTGGATTCCTGTCAAGGATGCCCTAGATGCTGGTGTTCTCGCGGTGCCCGGATCCGACTGGCCGGTCGTCCCGATCGTCAATCCCTGGCTCGCGATTGAGACCCTGGTTACTCGTCAAAGTCCGGGGGAAGGCGGAGAGCCACTCGGGGCCCCGGAGCGCATCAGCCTAAAGCAAGCGATCGACATGTATACGATCAACTCGGCACGCCAGCAATATCAGGCGGACCGGTTGGGGACGATCGAGACCGGCAAACTAGCCGATTTCGTCGTGATTGACCGGAATATTTTCGACGTGCCTATCACGACCGTTCACGACACCAAGGTAGCGATGACTATCATTAATGGTGAGATAGTCTATGACAGCACCCCGATCCGCTCATCACCGCTGAGATACCCGCCACCGGCTCGCAGCAATCGACAGTAGCTGGCGAGATGTTGCCTCTGCGCACGGGATAAATCATCTGTGTACGTAACATAGCTCGTATATACTACGCGGATTCCGATTCCAGTTGGCAGGGACCTATGCCCATTCAGTCCGGCACTCACTTGGGCCCCTATGAAATCCTCTCCGCTATTGGTGCGGGCGGGATGGGTGAGGT
>Ga0187779_10002030_pt1 | contig 12559 bp, 8 predicted proteins | sample 1015_Q2_SP10_10__FD_132435 | JGI IMG/M metagenome (GOLD analysis project Ga0187779, IMG submission 132435) | Tropical peat soil microbial communities from peatlands in Department of Meta, Colombia - 1015_Q2_SP10_10_MG | ecosystem: Environmental > Terrestrial > Soil > Wetlands > Peat | place... | reverse complement strand
TGCCTCCGTATTGCGTCTGCTTGCACCGACTCTCCCAAGCTGCGCGGACGATCCTCAGAACTGGCTCTTCATCGACACGGAGACCACCGGCCTTGCCGGTGGAACCGGAACATATCCGTTTCTGATCGGTGTCGCGTGGTGGGATGCGGGAGGCCTTGAAATCGAGCAATTCTTCACGCGCGAACAGAGCGAAGAGCATTCCGTGCTGGTCACACTTGCTGAGCGCATCGCCAAGCGCACCGTGATCGTCTCTTTCAACGGGAAATCCTTCGATTGGCCACTGCTCGAGACGCGCTACCGCATGACGCGCGTCATCACTGCTCCGGTGCCGCACGCCCACATCGATTTTCTCCATCCGGCCCGCAATCTTTGGCGGCTGCGCCTGGGTTCCGTGCGCCTTGCAGAACTGGAAAAACACATCCTCGGATGGAATCGCGGCGCCGACGTGGTCTCCGAACTGATTCCACAATTGTATTTCGACTACCTGCGCGGCGGGCCGCCCGAACCCCTCGCTGCCATCTTTCTCCACAATCAGAAGGATCTGAGGGGCCTGGCCGGCCTGGCCGCTCGCGTCCTGGGTCTGTTTGAAAACCCGGAAACTCAGGGCTCCGATCCACTGGAACTCTTCGGCCTATCCCGCATCTGCGAGCGTCGGGGCGAACGGATCCGTGCCCGCAAACTCTACGAGCGCTCCATCGCGACTGTTTTGCCTGCTCGGACCGACCGCCTGGCACGCCGGTCACTCGCGCGCCTAGCCAAACGCGCTGGCGACCACGTTCGGGCCTGCCAGCTGTGGGAGCAGCTGCTCGATAGTTCGCGAGAAGGCTTGGAAGCGTACGAGCAACTTGCCATTCACTACGAACATGGCCTGCGTAAGCCCCATCGGGCTGTGGCGCTCGTTCGTAAAGCCCTTTCCGAGTTGCGCCGGGCGAACCTTCTCACCCCCTCAGCTCTCAAGGCCTGGCGCCTGCGTTTTCAAAGGCGTCTGGCGCGCCTAGAACGTAAGGCGGGGGGCATCCTCCTCGACGCCTTCGAGCCAGAATCGAAAGCGGCTCCGGCCGAATCCAATTGAAGGGGACTACGTATGCCAGAATCGGATAGCATGACATCGCCCACTCAGAGAATCTCAGGTATGGAGAAAACCATGGCCTCAGTTACAGATCCCTATCTGCGCGAGCAACTCGAAAAGCGCCGCGACGAACTCAAAACGGCCATCTCCGTCGGCCCTGCGGACCAGGCGCCTCTTCACGATCTGCTTCACGAGGTCGATGAGGCCATCCAGCGCATGGATACGGGCACCTACGGAATTTGTGAACATTGCCAGGGGACCGTCGAGAACGAGCGTTTGATCGCTGATCCGCTCGTGCAACTTTGCCTCGATTGCCTAAGTGACGAAGAGCAACGTGCCCTCGAACGCGATCTCGAACTGGCCTCGCGCATCCAGCGCGGCCTACTGCCTCAAGCGGATCTTCTCTTCCGTGACTGGCGGATACATTACCGCTACAAACCCGCCGGAGTGGTGAGCGGCGATTACTGCGATCTCATCCCGCCGTCGGGCGCCGATGGCAAACTCATCTTCCTTGTGGGGGATGTTGCCGGTAAGGGTGTTGCTGCGTCGTTACTGATGACCCACCTTCACGCGATGTTCCGCAGCCTTGCGGGCATCGGCCTCGAGCTCGACAAGCTGCTGGAAATGGCCAATCGCCTCTTCTGCGAAAGCACCATCGCCGGGCAGTACGCCACGCTGATCTGCGGGAGTATCGGCCGCAACGGCGAAATCGAAATCGCTAGCGCCGGCCACAACCCGGCCTTGCAGGTATCCAAGAACGGCGTGAAGCAGATCGGTGCCACTGGTCTCCCGCTTGGTCTGTTTCGGACGAGCCGTTATTCGCTTTCCCGCGCTCACCTCGATCCGGGCGAGAGCCTGCTGCTCTATACCGATGGTATTTCGGAAGCGAGGGGCGACTCGGGCAGCGAATACGGAATCACCGCGTTGTCAGTCGCCGCTGGCGAACGGTATGGTTGGACACCCCAGCAGCTCGTGACGGCTTGCCTGCGCGACGTCGAGAAGCACTCGGCCGGCGCGCGCCAGACCGATGACCAAACCCTAATGGCAATTCAACGGTCCGCGGGAGCAGCCGCCTCGTTCAACGACTGACGCGCCCGACCTGGCGGGAATCGGCACACGTCGGCTAAGAAGAACCGCGTTCGATTCCGATATGCGTCGAGAGGTGCTCGAATACGCGTGCGCCTCGCAGCGGTGAAGAATCAAGCATCCTCTGCAACTCTTCGATCGTGTACGCCGAGCGCACCGAATCACGAAAAAGCCGACGCATCGTACCAGAGTAGTGCCAACCATGCCGCCAGACGTGCAGCGGATACGCCAGTCGTCCCGGCCGCCGTAGGTCGCGCAGCAGGATCGATCCCCCGGGCTTTGCAAGGCGTGCCATTTGCCAGAAAAGTTTCTGCGGCTCAGCCAGATGATGCAGCACCGAATTGCACATGACGAAGTCGAAAGTGCCATCGGGAAAAGGCAGGCTGTTCCCGTCGGCCGTTTGAAATTCGACGCGTCCAGCGAGCAAGGAGCCCGCAACTGCAAGATTGTGATTGGCCTGTGCGATCATGGCCTGCGAGCGGTCCACACCCGTGAATTTCCACAGCGTCAATCGGTGCGCTAGCTTGAGAACAATCTGACCTGGTCCGGTTCCGATGTCGAGCGCTCGGCCGCGTTGTCTCCCACCGAGCAGCCGGACTGCGTGGACGACGAACGTGTCATCGATCGCGTCCAGATGCGCTTGCTCGGCGGCGGATGTGTAGGCCTCCACCTCACCGGCATCCTCCATCACTTCCGGCTCAGGAACTCGCGGCAAATCCAGAAGCGCCATGGGGAAATCTTAGCGCGGATAGGATCGGACGAGAACCTCTGCAATGGATGGAGAGGCGATCGCGGCCGGCGTCGGAGCCAAGGGCCAGCCTAACGCACGATTGATCGCGTCAAAGGTCTCGCGCGTAGCGCCTTCGACCGTCAAACAGCGCTCGGAGACGCAATACAGGTAGACGCCTCCTGCGCTGGTCTGAAACTGAAAAAAATTGGGACGGCGATACAGATGACTTCGGGTGGGGTATTTCGTCTCCAAGGCCTCGCTGTACTGCCCGAAATAGCGAAACATATCGTCTTGAGTCTGGAGCGCCAGGAGGAAAACGAGTCCTAGGTTTTTGGACTTCTCATCTTCAAAAAGAGCGTAGCGGTCGCCGTCCCAAGCGTAGGCAAGATTCTCGGCCCGCTCGGGATCCAGAAGCTGCTTCAGTACCTCTTGAAGGCCGAATTCCCCGAGTACATTTTCTTCCAACAGCTTCCAGTCTCCGGGAACCACTCCCTTCCAAGCAGGAAAGCTGACCTTGGCGGGCCCCACATTCTTGAGGTAAAAATCCGGCTGCATGATCTGCTGCGTTGACACGGGAGGACGCTCGAACAGCAAGTGGAGATCGGCCCAGCCCGTGTGTGCCTTTAGGAACTGCTGTGAAAACGTGGTGCCCGCCAGATAGGGAAACAGCAGCCCATCGCGGATGTAAAGGGGCGCTTTCGCGAGCTTCGGATCTTCATTCATCTGTGCGACGGCGCCCGCGCGAATGACCATCGAGACATCGGCCAGATCGCGCACGCTCATCTTCGAATCGCGGAGCGCGTAATCGACCATGGCCGCAAGGGCTGTGCCTTCACTGACGGCGTCGCGGGCTAGTTCTGCGTCATCGTTCGGGCGAGCCGCCTTGATCCACGGATCGACATTGAACGACTGATCCTCGAGCGCGTGGGTCAGTTCGTGGGACATGACATCCTTCTGCTCGTCAGCAGGAATCCAGTCGGCGATGTAGAACTCCTTCGCCTTCGGATCATACAAACCCGCCACCTGCTCGGTGAGCACGTCGAGCATGAATTGATCGAGCGGAAAACTCTTGGGGATGAGACCGAACGCCTCGAGAGATTTCTCATCGGCGTAACGCTGGGCTTCGGTTCGGTCCTCTGTCTCTTCGTGCACCAGATAGTCGCGGATTTCTTTCTTCGATCGGAGGCTTTTTTTCAGAGGCTGCTTGATCGGCAGATGGAGAATCTCGCTCATCTGGTCCAGTACTTCGTCGGCTGCTTTCAAAAACTCGGGATTCGTCTCCAGGCGAACCTGTCGGAGCGCGGCGTCGTTCGCCGGTGCCAGCTCGCGGCCCGCTGTCATCAGCCCGAACAGAAGAACCAGCAGCGCTAGAGCCCGCTTCATCCTTGCCTCCGCGGAGGGATTCGGACAGCATAACAGGTTTCGCGCTCCTCGACCGGGCAGGCCGCGGCGAAGCGTGGGTGCCGAGTCACGCCGCCTTTACGCCTTCAAGGGACTCGGGAGGGGTGCGGCCATCATGCCCCGTAAAATCTCGCAGAGTTTTTCCAAGGGGAAAGGCTTGCGAAGCACTACCGAACCGGACTTGGGGTCATCGGCCAGCCGATCGGCTGGTTGCGACGTGGTGAAAACGACCCGCGCGGCGAGCTCCGGTCGATGGGTTTCGATCCAACGATGCAGACTTGTCCCGGAGCTTTTATCTGCCAGGTCCAGATCCGCCACAACTGCGTCAGGAAACTCTCTTTTCAGAATGTCGATTGCTTCTCGGGTGCTGCGTGCGATCCGTATGGTTCCACCAGCCGCCGCCAACACCTCGCGCTCCACTTGAAGCACGCTCTCTTCCGATTCAACCAACAGCACGGTACCGGAAAACTGCATCGGAGCCGGGACCGCCTTTGCCGGTGCCGCAGCGTGCACGGGCAGAAGCGGCAGTGTGATCTGAAAAGTGGCTCCGCGCGGCGGCTCATTGCGAACCTGAATCTCGCCCCCGTGCTCCTTCACGATGCCGTAGCAGATGCTCAGACCGAGCCCCGTCCCTTTGCCTACTGGCTTGGTCGTGTAGAACGGATCGAAGATCCGGTGGGCATTCGAAACGCCCGGGCCGTTGTCAGTGAACTCGACCTTCAGGCGATCGCCAAGAACCTCGGTGCGAATCCACAGCTCCCCGGGTCCCCCTTTTTCACGGATGGCATCCACAGCATTGTTAAGAATATTCAGAAAGACCTGTTCGAGTTGGTGAAAATCTCCCGGTGTAAGGGGCATGTGGGGATCGAACTGGCGGTGCACGACGATATTGTTGAGCTTCAAATCGTATTCACGGAGGGCGAGAGTTTCCTCGAGGATCTGATTGACTTGCACGGGAGCGCGTTGGGGTTTGTGCTGCCGGGCAAAGCTCAGCAGGTTCTGCACGATGTGATGTGTGCGCTGCGCCTGCTTGTAAAGTTTTTCCAAGTAGTCGGCGCCGCGTGGCTGAACCGACTCTTCCGATTTGAGTAGCTGGCTGTATCCCAAAATGGCCGTCAGCGGATTGTTCAACTCGTGCGCCACGCCGGAAATGAGCTGCCCTACGGCCGCCATCTTCTCACTTTGCAAGAGCTGTTCCTGCGCATGCCGCAATGACTCGTAGGCCTCGCGAGTTTTTTCCAGCAGCAGTGATTTATCAATGGTCGTTGCAATCTGGTTTCCAACGGCAAACAGCAAGTTCAAATCGGCTGTCGAAAAAACGCGCTTGTCGCGGCAGCCGACGAGCAGCACGCCAATGATGCGGTCCTTCGCCCACAGCACGACGACCTGAGAGACTTCCACTCCCTCCTGCCGGTGCAGCTCGCGAATCGGTTCCGGCAAGCCGGGCAGCGCGCCAGAGAGCACGGTCGCGTGCGCTTGGCGAATCTGTTCGATCAACGATGCCGGCACTTCGACCAGCTCGGTCTGCCCGAGCCTCTCGGATCGATACCCAACCGCAGCCGCCTGCTTCAAAGCGAACGAGCCTTCCTCCAGAAAGTACACCGAAGCCACATCGGCAGAAAAAAGCTCCGTGACCTTGAGCAGCGCCGCAGTCACGCCTTCCTCAAGCACAGAGGATTGGTTCAGCAGCTCGCCAATCGCGTTCAGCGCCAAGAGCGCACGGTTCCGCCGGCGGATGTCCCACTCCGCTTGCTTCTGTTCGGTCGTATCGAGCAGAAAACCCTGATAGGCGACCACGGCCCCGGCTTCGTCCCGTGTTGCAAAGCTGGATTCGTGCGCTGTGCGAATCTCGCCGTCGCGCCTGCGAAATTGAAATTCAAAATCGACCACTTCTCCGTAGTCATTCAGTAGACGTTGCCGGCGCTCACGGTCCGCTGGATTTACGTAAAGCTTCAGGTAGATGTCCCCTCGAAGCAGTTCATCGTGGCTCTCGTATCCGAGAATGCGCATGAACGCGTCGTTGAAGTCTAGGAACTGGCCCTGTGGCGTCGAGATGAAGACCCCTTCTTGCACCTTTTCAAACAGCGTACGGTACTTATTTTCGGCCTGCCGCCGGCCGGTGACGTCTGTCAGGACGTGAATCGTGCCCAAGCGGCCGCCATTTGAGTCGTGAAAGGCTGAATCCGTGACGAGAAAATAACCGCCAAAGGAGGAATCGACAGCTTCATCCTTCCCGGCAGCGCCCTCGCAGTAGGGGCAACGGGACCAGGGCGCTTTGCCCTGCCGAAGCACTTCGCGTACAGCCCGACCTACCAGCATGGTTGCTTCGATCCCTAAACGCGCCGCCAGAGCTCGGTTTACGCTGAGAATTTGACCGTTCAGCGAGTGGACGAGGATCAAGTCATCGATCGAATCGAACGTGTCGAGCCATTGCCGCCGAGCCGTCGTGGCGCTCTCGAATAGAGCGACGTTTTGAACCGTGAGCCCCACGAGGTTGGCAACATTCCCAAGAAAATGCCGCTCTTGCTCTTCAAACGAGCGCTCGACCGATGAACCGATTCCTAACACCCCGAGCGGAGCATCCTTCCCGGGAATGCGCACGAAAACGACGACGGAGAGCTTTTCCCCCTCGAACCAGTCATGCACCGCTTCTTCATCGGTGTCGGAAGGGAAGATGACGGGCGACTCCTGACCGAGCACTCTTTGCACCCAGGGCTCAGCCGCGGCAACACTTTGCTTCCGAATTCGCTCGCTGAAGCCGGCGAATGCCCGAACGGCGAGCGACGGTGGTTTGGCAGGATCCTCGAACAGCAGCACGACGCCATGGCTGGCGCCCAGGCTTTCCACAAGGTGATTCAGAACTCCTTGGAGGGCCTCGTCCACACGGAGCGAGTGTGTCGCTTCCGCCGTAATCAGCGCTAGCCGTCGCAGCTTGTCGCCGAGGTCTTCGGTGCGACTTCGGCCAGCCTCCAAGACAAGGACCGTCATGGCAATACCCATCATGATTCCGAACAACCCTTGAAACGACACGCGGAAGAGCTCAACTGAATGTGTCGCCCAATCGGGGCGGTCCAGCCCGTGCAGACCTCGCAGCAGCAAGGCTCCCGCAAGCAGCTTCCAGCCGGCGCCTCGGTGACGCGCATGCGCCCGCCAGAAAATCCATCCCGCCGACACATACAGCATGCCTTCGAACAACGACTCGGCCCATTGCTCGACCGTAGCAACGTGCGCCACCGATCCAAGCGCTAAGAATATGCTCGCCGCAATGATGCCCAAAGGCCACAGCTGCGTCAGAGTCCGTGCCGGCCCCAAGGCCTCCAAGACCGCTCCGAAGAAAAGAACGCAGGCCAGTATGGAAAGCGCGGAGATGAGGGGGGATTCGCCGTAACCGTGGCGCCAAAACGAATAGATGCGCAGCCCTTCGAGTGCCGTGTAAATCGTCCAACCGGCGATCCAATATCGGAAGAATCGCGCCGAAAACGTCGTCGACAGCAACCAGTACAAAACGAGCAGGATAAAGGCGGCCGAGCCTTCCATGAAGGCAACGGCGAGAAACCCCGGGTTGGAGGCAAAACTCATCGGCCCGATTCGGGCTGGCTTGAAGCGTCTGCTTACTAACCCAAGCAAGTTCGGGGAAATCGGGAAGCCATTGCAAACCTAGCACACGATGAGAAATTGGGGCAATGAAGCCGGTTTCGTCATGTGCCGTGCTTTATAATGACGCTTGAGGCGGCGTCTTCGTGGAACAGGAAAAGATACTTATTGTCGATGATGAGGAGGCCATTCGTGAGGTCATTTCGACCTTACTGAATGCTCAAGGATTTCGCTGCACCACCTGCGTAAACGGCAGGCAGGGTTTGGAAGCGTTTCGACAAGACACCTACGACCTGGTCCTCAGCGACATCGTTATGCCGGAAATGGACGGGCTGAAGCTTCTTGCGGAACTGCGTCGGGATGATCCGGATGTGCCGGTGATTGTGGTCACGGCCATGCACGATATCTCGATTGCGCTCGAAGCGATTCGCACGGGAGCCTATGACTACGTGCTGAAGCCGTTTGAGAAGGATCAGCTCTATCTCAGCGTGCGGCACGCACTGGAGCACCGCCGGCTGGTTCTGGAGAATCGCATTTACCAGAGTGACCTTGAGCAACTGGTGGCCGAGCGCACGCAACAGCTCTCCATTGCGCTCCAGGACCTGGAGCAGTCGTATGACTACACGCTCGAAGCCTTGGGTGGGGCGCTCGATGCGAAGGACGCGGAGACCGAAGGGCACTGCCAGCGCGTCACAGCCTTCACCATTACCATCGCGCGGGCGATGGGCGTCGACAAGGCTCTCTTGCGCCAGATTGCCCGCGGCGCTTTCTTGCACGATATTGGGAAAATGGGCGTCCCCGATCAAATCCTGCGCAAGCCGGGGCCGCTGACCCCCGAGGAGCGCGACATCATGCGCAGGCACTGCGAGATCGGCTACGCGGTTCTGGAAAGAATTCCGTTTCTGAAGGAAGCTGCCGAGATCGTTCTTTCGCACCAGGAGTTCTATGACGGGACAGGTTATCCCCGCGGACTGAAGGGCGATCAAATTCCACTCGGGGCGAGAATCTTCGCGGTCGCCGATACGCTCGATGCCATGATCTCGGACCGGCCTTACCGCAAGGCTCTTCCGATATCCGCAGCGCGCGACGAGATCCGGCGGTTCTCGGGCACGCAGTTCGATCCGCGTGTTGTCCAGACGTTTCTCGCGCAACCTGAGAGGGTCTGGCGCGAGCTGCACGAAAAGACCGGGGACCCCTTCCGTCTCACCCAACTCGAACACGCCTAAGTCGGAATCTTCCCGAGACGCAAGCCCATCTTCACAGGATTGGATGACGCGCTTGCCATCCCCTAGGGAAGCCTGCTGACGGGTGCGTTGCCAGCGGAATCACGACGGCGGTAGAGGAAGAAGAGAATCGCAACGAACAGGCTGATCGCGGGTACGAGCAGGATTAGGATGCCGTGCCGGAGGGCGGCGCGGCCGGCCGCGCCGGAGGCAGCGGCGCTCTGGTAGCACTGCGCGCAGCCCTGCGCCGCGGCGCGGGGGGCGGCGGTCGAAATCAGAATCAGCGCACACATCATCGCCAGAACGGTAACCACAAAACAGACCTTCGTTCGGAAAACAACGATCGAGCGTCGCGCCACGACTGCCATTCTTCACCCTGCGAGCAAGAACACCGCTACGAGGAGCAACCAGAGCGCGGTGAGAAAATGCCAATACAGCGCGACCACTCGGGTGGCGGTGTCAGGTGTCAGCCGGCGAGGCGGGCGGACGGCCAGGGCAAAGAGGGCGGCAATTCCTCCGAGAAGGTGCAGCGCATGCGCCGCGGTGAAAACATAGAAAAAGCTAGCGCCCGGACTGGTCGCGAGGAAAAGCCCCGTCGACAGCATCTGTCGCCATGCGAGAAGCTGTCCCGCCAGAAAACCCATGCCGAGAATCGTCGTAAGACCCCACCAATAGCGATGGTCAGCCTCGCGCCCCGTCCGCAAGCACCGGCGCGAATAGGCGAGCGTAACCCCGCTAGCGGCCAACAGGAGCGTGTTGAGCCACAGAATGTGCGGCAGCGGAATCGGCTGCCAGTCCGTGTTTGGCAATCCTCGCCGCACCACCCAAGCGCTGACCAGCGCCGAGAAGAACATGAGGATCCCGCCGAGTGCGAGGAACATCCCGGTGATGTAGGCGCGCTGCGGTGTTGCACCATTCGGGCTTGCCCCGCCGCCAGGCCCGAGATAGCCGCCTGCGCTGCCGTTCGCTCCGGCGCTGCGCCCGACGGATTCAGCAATCGTGCTCGCTAGCATGACCTTCCCTCCTGCGCCGGGTCGTGCTCGGATTGAAGGTGCTGCGGCAAAAAATCTTGAGCAGCGGTGGGGAGGCTGTATTCGTATGGTGCCCGGTACACGCTAGGCAACTGGCCGGCAAAGTTATCCGCAGGAGGAGGCGAGGAGGTAGCCCACTCAAGGCTGGTCGCATCCCACGGATTGGCCGACGCCACCTCTCCCTGTTTCATACTCCGGAAAAAATTGTAGAAAAAAAGGAGCTGCCCACCGGCCGTGATGAATGCCGCGATGGTCATGAAATTGTGCAGCGGCTGGAGGGAAACGAGATACGAAGCTCCGCTGGAATCGGCATATCGTCGAATTCCCCCAGCAAGACCAACAAAGTGCATGGGCATGAAGATCGCGTAGACTCCGGCGAAGGTCAGCCAGAAATGAAGTTGCCCAAGCCCCTTGTTCATCTTCCGGCCAAACATTTTGGGGAACCAGTAATAGATCGCTGCAAAAATTCCAAAGATGGCAGCCACGCCCATGACGATATGGAAATGCGCGACGACGTAATAGGTGGCGTGAAGAGACGTATCGAGGGCCGGCTGCGCGAGAAAAATGCCGGAGAGCCCACCCGTGACAAAAAAGGAGATGAAGCCGAGGGCGAAGAGCATGGGCGTCTGAAATTGGAGTTTTCCGCCCCATAGGGTACCGAGCCAGTTGAACGTCTTGACCGCCGAGGGAACGCCAATCGAAAGCGTCAGCATCGAAAATGTGAGGCTCGAGTAGGGGTTCATGCCACTCACAAACATGTGATGTCCCCATACAAGAAACCCAAGGAAGCCGATCGCACAAAGAGCGAAAACCATGGCGCGATAGCCGAAGACGGGCTTGCGCGAGAAGTTGGCCAGGATGTGCGACACAACCCCCATGCCGGGAAGAATGGCGATGTAGACCTCCGGGTGGCCAAAAAACCAAAACAGATGCTGCCAGAGCAGCGGCGAGCCGCCCCCGTGCGTTTGGAGTTGGCCGCTTAGGACCAAACCGGCGGGCAAGAAAAAACTGGTTCCCGCCACACGGTCGAGCGCGAGCAGGATTCCTCCCGCAAAGAGAACGGCGAAGGCCAGCAGGCTGAGAATGGCCGTGACGAACCAGGCCCAAACCGTAAGTGGAAGACGGCTCAGCGTCAATCCAGGAGCACGCAGATCGATGGTCGTGGAGATGAAGTTGATCGATCCCAGCAGTGAACCCACACAAAAGATCAAAATGCCGGCGATCCAAAGCGATTGGCCGGCTCCTTCCCCGGGACCTGTAATTTCACCCATCCCGCTAAGCGGCGGATAGGCCGTCCAGCCGCTGATCGGCGCACCGCCGGGCACGAGAAACGCGGACAGCGTCACCAGGAAAGCAACGAGCGTCAGCCAGAACGAAAGCATGTTGAGGCGCGGAAAAGCCATGTCCATCGCACCAATTTGGAGGGGAAGAAAGTAGTTGCCAAAGGCGCTCTGCGGGGCGGTCGTGAGCACAAAAAAAACCATGATCGTGCCGTGCATGGTAACCAGGGCCAGATACTGCTCCGGCGTCATGACGCCGCCCGTCACAAAGGGAAGGCGGGCCGCCGGCCAGACCAGGTGAAATCGCATGCAGAGAGAGAGCAGCAGACCGATTGTGACGGCTGCGAGCGACAGAAAGAGGTACTGCAGACCGATGATCTTGTGGTCCGTGCTAAAGACGTAACGGCGAAACATGCCCGGCAGCGCCACCGATCGGGCCTCGACCGCGGCACTCGCTGGATGAGTAGAACTCAAGGGCCTATCGCCTGACGATTAAGAAACATTTCGAACTCGGATTGCGAAACGACGCGAAGCAAGCTGTGCATGTTGGAGTGTCCGAGCCCGCACAGCTGCGTGCACACGATTTCGTACTGGCCGATGTGATCAGCCGTAAAATGCACGGGAATGATCATGCCCGGCATGGCGTCCTGCTGCAGGCGCAATTCTCGGACAAAGAAATTGTGGACGACGTCTTGTGAGCGCAGCAGCAGCTCGATCGGCCGATTTACGGGGACGATCAGTTCGGAAGCGACGATGTCGTCACCCCCGGTAGGATCTTTAGGATCGATGCCGAGCGGGTTACCGGTGGGGGCGCTGACGAAACTGGGATCGATCCGGCCGAATTTCCCATCCTTGCCCGGATAGCGAAAGGCGTAGACAAACTGGGAGGTGGTCCCTTCGATCTGGATGGCACCAGCGGCAGGAGCCGTGAATCGGACGTCTGCCCAAGCTTTGCGACCTAAGACTCCGAGGCCAACAAAGACAAACAAGGTGAGGGACGTCCAGAGGATTTCCAGACCAGCATTTCCGCGTAGGAAGCGCGCCTTCTGGCCGCGATCGCGAAAACGAACCACCGTGTAGGCCAGGCCCAGCTGCGCAAGAAGGAACGCCACTCCGGCAATATACAAAGTCAGATTGTACTGACG
>Ga0187779_10002029_pt1 | contig 12561 bp, 11 predicted proteins | sample 1015_Q2_SP10_10__FD_132435 | JGI IMG/M metagenome (GOLD analysis project Ga0187779, IMG submission 132435) | Tropical peat soil microbial communities from peatlands in Department of Meta, Colombia - 1015_Q2_SP10_10_MG | ecosystem: Environmental > Terrestrial > Soil > Wetlands > Peat | place... | reverse complement strand
TGCGATCATGCCTCCGTGTAAATAGCCCACCGCACCTTGGTACTGCGCGCTGATACGAAATTTTCCCCGAATGCGCTGCGCCGCGTCGTCCTGCTCAAATGTGAGCTGCATCCCTTGCGCATTCGCACCGCCACAGACGAAGCAGCCATTCGTCGGATTGGGCCGCAGCAGCACGGATCGGCTTCTCTCTCAGACCAGCGCCACGCGCCCGCGGAATTCGTCCCTGACCCGGCGTTGCCGCTTGTGCAGCTCGGTTTTCAGGACGTCGCAAAATGTTTGGACGCCGCGTGCGATCAGCTTTTCGTCCACACTGGCAAAACCCAGCCGCAGCGTGTTGGGTTGCGGATTCTGTAGGTAGAAATAGCGACCGGGCACGAAGTAGATCCCACGTTCCCGCGCGTGAATCAGCAAGTCTCCGGCATCAAACCCGGGAGGCAACGTCAGCCAAATTGTCATGCCGCCCTCGGGGCGCGTCCAAGCCGTCTGCTCGGGCATTTGCTTTTCGAGCGTCTTCTCCATCGCTTCGAGCCGGCTGCGGTGCACGCGCTTCATTCGGGCAAGGTGCCGCTTCAAATGGCCCCGCTCAATGAACTCGGCCAGCGTCGCCTGCGAAAACTGGTCCGTATGCAGATCCGTGGCGAGCTTCACTAGGCGCAGCCGCTCGATCGCGCTTTCCGGTCCGATGCACCAGCCCACGCGCAAGCCAGGAAACGAGATCTTCGAAAAGCTATCGATCTGGATCACATTGCCGTGCGTGTCGAGTGATCGCAACGACGGTAGCGCCGTTCCCCGCAGTCGCATTCGGGCATAGATGCTGTCCTCGATAATCGGCACTTGGTAGCGAGCCGCCACTTCCAGCAGGCGGCGTCTCTCGGACAGCGGCATGGCCGTCCCAGTCGGATTGTGAAAATCAGGCGTGATGAAAATGAACTTCACACGGTTTTGCAGCAGAACGTTTTCCAGAGCGTTCACGTCCAGGCCTACATGACCGGTGCGGGATGCCTCCGCCTCGACGGGCACAGCGAGTGTGCGCACACGAGCCCCGGCAAAAAGTGAAATCGCGCCCGGATACGCCGGGTTTTCGATCGCGACCGCATCTCCCGCACGAAGGAAGGCCTTACAGATTAGGTCAATCGCCTGCTGACCTCCGTCGGTGATCAGCAATTGTTCAGGCTGGACGTTGAGGTTCTCCTCGCGGAACCATTCCAGCACCGCCCGCCGCAGCGGCTCGTACCCGTCGCTGGCACCGAGCTGTAGAATCCGTCGACCTTCCCGACGTAAAACGGCGTTCGCACACCGTCGAAACTCCTCGACCGGGAAAAACTCCTCCGAAGGACGCGCGCACGTGAACGCTAGCGCTCCCACCGGGACGTCCGGCATAAGTCGGCTCAGACTCTCATCGCCGCGCTCGTCTGCGAAGAGCGACTCCCACCGCGCGCCCCCTCCATTTCCGTTCGTGCGCGGCGGTGGAGAAAACTGTTTATTCGTTGCGCCACAAATAAATGTCCCGCGCCCGACATGTCCCTCGATCAGCCCTTCCGACTCCAGCTCAGCATACGCGTTCGCTACCGTCGTGCGGTGTACGCCAAGCTGACCTGCCAGCTCTCGGCTCGCAGGGATGCGGTCCCCATTGCGCAGTTCTCCGGAATGAACCAAGGCGCGGAGCTGATCCCGCAACTGCACGTACAGGGGGATGTGGCTCTCCGATTGAAGAAGCAACGGTAACATTGGACTCATCCTCTAGGCCAATATACCGCGATTCGGAAGGTGATAAAGAGCCAATTTGGATGGGCGGGCTAATGCCCCGTTTCGCTGCGGAGCCAGGGGAGAGAGCCCTGAGAAGGACTATTCGCCAAATAGCTTGGACTGCGCCTCAACGACCCGACTCACCCCTGGCCTCGCTCGCGTCGACCGGCGGGCCACACCTACTACCCCCAGAACCCGGAGCTCGGCGAGAGCCGAGCGGGGAATGAACATGTGCAGCACGTTTCCGTGCAGGTCCGGCGGCATCAATTGCACCCCGGCGTCCAGCAGGTCCAGCAGGTTGTTTGCGACGATCCCCTCCATTGCGTCCTCGTCCTGGAATCGGACGCGCACCCAAAGCCCGTCGAGCTTGGGCCGGCTGAGGAAGGCTTTCCGCTCCGGCTCAAATGATTCTTTGAACTCGCGCACAAAATAAACGGCTTTTACATCCCTTAGCGGGATCGACTCGTGCTCTCCATCAAGTGTAAGCAGGTCAATAGATTCCGAATGCCCCAACGAGGACGGGTTCAGATAACCCTTCCACGATTTCCGGTCAAGAAGCAGCACCACGACCTTCTTGTGCGTCGAGGCTGGGGAGTAACTTTTCACGAGTTCTACGCCTTCGGCGGGGAAATATTGCTATGCCCTCGCAGACTATGTTATCGTGAGTACGCTGTTTTTCAACTTATTGGTGCTTAAAGGGTTAGCAGCGGAGCGCCAACGATTGATAGCAAAGGACAGATCCTAAGATCGGCCTCTGTCGTAGCCCTCATCACCGCTATCAGCCGGATTTGCGGATACTTACGCGATCAACGGGTGGCTCTCCTGCTGGGGACATCGCCCGCCGCCGACTGCTTTGTTTTGGCTTTCCGCATTCCGAGCCTGGTTCGCCGAATGACCGCAGAAGGCTCCCTGGGCGCCTCCCTGATCCCCGTCTTCACTGTCTATTTGCGCGACCAGCCCGGTCGACGCGCCTGGGCTTTTGCCGAAAAGGTGTTTTGGGACCTGGCCGTTCTGCTCGCCGCTTTGGCTGCCCTGGGCGTGATTTTCTCACGGCAGCTGATCGGTATCTACACCATCTTTGGCGGGCACCACGCGGGGTGGGACCTTGCTGTGTATCTGAATCGAATCATATTCCCCGCCATTCTTTTCATCGGGCTGGCGGGCCTGGCCACGGCTTTGCTGCACAGCTTTCGTGTTTTCGCTCTGCCCGCAGCCACGCCCGTGTGCTTCAATCTTGCAATGATCGCCTGCTCGTTGGGCATCGTGTACCGACCGATTGTCGACCGTGTGCCCCCGCCGTACCGCACGCCGGCCGTGGCCCTCGGTGTGGGAGTCTTGATCGGCGGCGCCCTGCAGTTGGGAATCCAACTGCCGGCTTTGGTGCGGCACGGTATGCGTTTCCGTCCGGCGTTATCCCTCTCCGATCCGGGCGTACAGAAGGTGGCGCGATTGATGGGACCCGCCTTTTTCGGGATGGGCGTGTATCAGATCAACCTATTCGTCGACACCGTGTTTGCCTTTTCCTGGAAGATGCCCTCGGGAAGCGCTTCGTCGCTGTATCTCGCCGACCGCGTCATGCAGCTGGTATTGGGAAGTTACGCCATCGCGATCGCAACAGCCATGTTTCCGACGATGTCCCATCAGATTGCCGCAGGCCAGTGGGATCAGATGAAGCGAACCTTCGGCTTCTCGCTGCGAATCGTGTCCTTCATCACCATACCTGCGGCCGCCGGGTTGATCCTGCTGCGCAAGCCCATTGTGCAGGTGCTCTTCCAGCACGGCCAATTCAGCAGCGAATCCACCGTCCTGACCGCGCGTGCGCTTTTCTTTTACTCGCTGGGCTTGCCGGCCTTCGCAGCGATCCGACTCATCACGCCCATGTATTACTCAACGCAGGACACGATGACGCCCGCTCGCATCGGCGTCTACGTCCTCGGTCTCAATATCGTGCTCAACACGGTTTTCCTGCTGTTTTGTTCCCGCGTGTTGTCCAACGGAAGCCCGGCACTGGCGAGTTCTCTGGCAGCGTATTTCAACTTCGGCGCTTTGTTTGTGGTTTTTCGCAGGCGCTATGGGCGACTGGGGGCTCGCCAGTTGGTTTCCTCCATCGGGAGAGTCGTCGTGTGCGCGGCCGCCATGACCTCGGTCGCCTATGTCGGCTTGCGTGCTGGGTACTTTGTGGGAGAGCGGCCCTTGCTCGTACAAATCGGCCGTCTGGTCGCCGTGGTTCTGGCATCGATGGCGGTGTATTTCGGACTGGCCCGCTTGCTGCGATGTGAAGAGTTGTCTGAATTTTTGCTTTTGTTGCGCCGAAAGAGCCCACAGGCCCAGGCCGTGGCGGAGGTGGCCGTGCCGCAGGGCTAGCGGTGTGAAGCGGACCGGCGAATGGGTGGGAGGATGAATCTGGAAGCGCATGTTCGAACGTTTCTGAACGCGGTGCGAGTCGAAAAGGGTCTTGCTGAAAATACCATCAAGGCGTATCGCCGCGATCTCGAGAAATTTCTCGCTTTTGCGCGACAACGCAAGCTTCTGACTGAGCACGTTCAGCGCACCGACATTGTCGACTTCCTCGGCACGCTCTATCGCAAAGGGCTCGACAGCCGCTCGGTCGCCCGGCACCTCGTTACCCTCCGCAATTTCTTCCGCTTTGCATTGATCGAGGGATACGTCGAGCACGATCCCTCCGCGACGATCGAATCGCCGAAATTCCGACGAAGCCTACCGGACTTTCTGACGGTCGAAGAGGTCGACCGTCTTCTCTCGCAGCCGGATCTGACGTCAGTGACCGGTCTTCGCGACCGGGCCATGATCGAACTGATGTACTCGTGCGGGCTGCGCGTTTCCGAGCTCTGCGGCCTACGCGTTTCCGACCTGCAGCAGCAAGAGGGGTGTTTACGGTGCATCGGCAAGGGCGACAAAGAGCGGCTCGTGCCCGTTGGCCGCAAAGCGCTCCAGATCATCGAGCGATACCTACAGGACTCGCGGCCCAAGCTGCTTGGCGACCACACCTCGCCGTACCTTTTTCTCGGCCAAACGGGAAACGTTGTTGACCGGGTGGCGTACTGGCAACGGCTTCGCGACTACGGGCGCCGGGCTGGCATTCGCAAGAGTCTCCGGCCGCACATGCTGCGGCACAGCTTTGCGACGCATTTGCTCGATCGGGGTGCCGATCTTCGCTCGGTGCAGATCATGTTGGGCCACTCGGACATATCGACAACGCAGATCTACACGCACGTCGTCGAGGAACGGTTGAAACAGGTATATAAGGCGCATCACCCGCGGGCCTGAAGAAGCGGGCCGGACGATTTAGGAGGAAAACGACTTCATGCCGGATTACATCTATTTACTCGAGAGCAGGCTTTCGCCCGAGCAGCGCGCCGCCCTCGAACGGGTTCAGGAACTAGCTCGTATGCAGGACATGAATGTCTATCTGACGGGGGGCGCGATCCGCGATCTCATATCCGGCCAGCCAATCCGCGATCTCGACTTCACCGTTGAAGGCAATCCGGTCCGCATGGTACGAGAGTTGGAGAAAGGCGGAGCGCGTGTGCTCGTGGAGAACGAGCGCCTTCGTTCCTACGACCTTGTCTTCGCTGGAGACGCGGACGGCTCCATTTCTGCAGCGCGCGACGAAGTCTACGAGCGCCCCGGAGCGAAGCCGGAACAGCGCTTTGCTAGCATCATCGAAGACCTGCGTCGGCGCGACGTATCGATGAATGCCATCGCCATTTCACTGAATCCGAACTCGCGCGGCTTGCTTCTGGATCCCACCAACGGTCTCGCTGATTTAGAGAGACAAGAGATTCGCGCTCTTTCCATACACGCCTTCACCAACCGGCCCGTGCGCCTGATGCGGGTGCTGCGCTATTGTGCGCGCATGGGATCCAAGATGGAATCGAGAACGCAGGAATGGTTCGAGCTGGCCATGCAGCGCGGGTTACACGAAAACATCGAAGGAGTTGACGCCGGCGACGAGGTACGCGGCCTGGCGCGTGAAGACCAGCCGACGGCGATACTCAAACAATGGGAAGCTCACGGCTTGCTGGCAGCCATTCATCCCCAACTGCAGCGCCGTAAACCCGACTATGACGCTTTGAACAAACTCGCGCGTGTCCGGACGAATTATCTCGCCGCGGGAATGCGCCCGCGCCTGCGTGCAGCCATAACCTATTACACGCTTGGAAGATTGAAGGCCCGCGAAGCTGCGTCGGCCTTGCGACACTTGGAGTTTCGTGCGGCGGAGCTCGACGCCATCTCGAGCCTGGTTCCCGAAGCGCAAAAGATCGTCAAAATGCTCAAAGGCCGGAAAACGAATTCACCGCGCGATGCCTACTTCTACATCGCTTCGGTGCTTCCGGAGATGCTCGTGTTCATTGAAGTGGAGATGCCGAACCCACGCGTTTTGTCTAAGATCCGAAGCTACGTTCAGAAATGGCGCCCCATGCGGCTGGCTCTTCCCGTGGCCGAGCTCGACGCCCTGGGAATTCCCCGCGGTCCGAAATTCGACAAGATTCTTGAACAACTTTTCGAGCTACAACTTCGCGGCAAAGCACGCACGCCAGAGGATCGCACCAAGGTGCTTCGCTCCCTGGCGGGAATCAAGGAAGAGCCGAAGAAAAAGGAAGAGAAGGAAAAGAAGAAGCGCAAAACGAAGGGAGCGGCGGCCGCCAAGCCCGACGAGAAGAAGACCCCTGCTGCCACGGGAGGGGTTTCTACGGCAGCCGAGCCGACCGCCACGAAGCTTGGCCCCAACAGGAGTGTCGCGGGAGAACACGGCCCGCGGAAGCACGCGGCCCCCTCGCGGCCGAAAGGACGCCCAGCGAAGAAGGCGCGCACCCGCTAGCGGGCCTGGCGGGCACTTTGACTTGCGAATCGCCTCCGGTTTGATGATCTTGAATTGTCAGCGCCGAATTCGGATTCCCATGAAAGGGCTTCGCATATTCCTGTCGCGGGCACAGAGGCAGCTGCGGTTGCCGGCTGACTCGGTCACCGTCTGTTTCGTCACTGATGCCGAAATCGCGTACTGGAATCGCGCCTATCGCAGAAAGCGGGGCCCGACCGATGTGCTGTCGTTCCCCACGCACGGGGAACGGATGAAACGAGGGCCGCGGCGTTCCTCGAAGCAGACCAACGCCTTGCTTTCCACTCCCCTGCCGTCCCACGATGGCTCGCAGGGCTACGTTGGCGATATCGCCATTGCCCCGGCTGTGGCGAAGCGAAACGCCCGTCGCTTCGGCCACAAACTGGGCGACGAACTACGCGCGCTGATTCTGCACGGCTTGCTGCACTTGGTGGGTTACGATCACGAAACCGATACGGGTCAAATGGACCGGCGCGAGCGTCAGCTTCGTCGAACGCTCGGATTGGCTTAGTCGATGGCCATTCTTTTTTTTACGCTAGGCATGCTGGCGCTGACGGCCGGCCTGGTTGTCGCTTCCTACCTGGACCGCGTGTACCGCGAGTTGGGTCGCGTCTCGACTCGACGCACACACGAGCACCTGGAGGCCTTTGAAGCGGAAATCGAGCCACTGCTTAAGATCGATCGGCCGCGCGCGGCCGTGGCCTTTAGCCTCTTGGCGCTTCTCTGGCTTGTGTTGGTTGCCACACTGACGGCGCTCGGCGTGTTGTACTTTGTGCCGAACCACTGGCAAGCCGCGTTGGAAATCGTGCTGCTCTTGGGTGCGCAAGTTGTGGTCGCGATGCAGATCCTGCCCGTGCTTCTATTGGCCGGAGCCGAAGGGAATTGGGTCGCACCCCTCGTGCCCGTCATCCGACTACTGCTCTGGGTCCTGTGGCCGATCCGTGCCCTTACGGACCTGCTGGTCTCCCTATTGCGACTCTCCGAAGATGAACCCAGCGCACCCGAGGCAGAACAGCAAGCCATTGAAGCGTTGGTTGATCAGGCAGCCGAAGAAGGGATCATCGAGCAAGAGGAGGCGAGGCTGATCGAGCAGGTGGTCGAATTTGGCGACAAACGGGTGCGCGACGTCATGACGCCGCGACCGGATATCGTTGCCATTCCGGCCAAGGCTACTCTCGAAGAGTTGCGAAGGCGCGTGGTGGAAACAAAATTTTCGCGGCTACCCGTGTACGACAAGTCGCTCGACGACATCGCGGGCCTTGTCATGGCGCGCGACATGCTGGCCGTTCCCGACCGCGACGCGTCGCGCCGCAGTGTGAGAGAACTGGTGCGCCCCGCGCTTTTCGTCCCGGAGACGAAGTTTGGCTCGGAACTGTTGAAGGAAATGCAACAGAAAAACCAGCAGATGGCAATTGTCATCGACGAATATGGGATGGTCGCGGGGCTCGTCACCATCGAGGACCTGGTCGAGGAAATTGTGGGTGAAATCGGCGAAGAAGACCGCCGTCCCGCACCGGACGTTGTACGCGAAAGTAATGGAGCGATGATTCTGCGCGGCAGCGTTCCCGTCGACAAGGTGGGGGAACTGTTCGGCGTGCAGTTCGAGGCCGCGGCACAGCACTCGGAAGCATCGACGATTGCCGGGTTGCTCAATGGTGTCGCCGGGCATGTTCCTCGAACGGGAGAGGTCGTCGAGTTTGACGGACTGCGCTTTGAGGTTCTCGAAGCCAACCAGCGCAAGGTCCTGCGTGTTCGGGCACGACGCGCCATACCGGGAGTTGCGTCCGCGGCAAGGACCGTGTGATCTGACGCTGGTCCGGCCGAGACTTTAGACCGATGTGCTGCGGAGGCGGGCAACCTCTTCGCGCAATTCGCGCAGTTCCTTTTGCAATTCCGGCAGCCGATGAAACAGGGCGACTGATTTTCGCCAGGCCAAGTTATCCATCGCAGGATACCCCGAATACACCGCGCCGGCCGGCACGTCGGTTGGAACGCCGCTCTGGGCGGTGAGAGTGGCGCCATCGCCGATGCTCAGATGACCTGCGGCGCCGACTTGCCCCGCGAGAATACAACGATCGCCCACATGCGTTGTGCCGGCCAAGCCGACCTGGCCGCACAGCAGCGTGTCCTCACCCACCTTGCAGGCGTGGCCGACCTGGACGAGATTGTCGACCTTCGTACCTCGGCCGATCGATGTTTCGCCAACGGTGGCGCGATCGATTGCGCTATGTGCCTGAATCTCAACGTCGTCGCTGATCCGCGTGATCCCGGCCTGTCGCATTTTGTACCAGCGTCCGTTGGCTTCCCGCGCGAAGCCGAAACCATCACTCCCGACCACAACCCCGTTTTGCAGTAGCACGCGATGGCCAAGACAGCAATTCTCGCGGACGCATGCGTGCGAGTGCGCAAAAAAGTTGTCACCGATACGCGCACCGCGGTAAATTGAGACGAAACTGTGCAGAATGGCATGACTGCCGATCTTCACATCGTCGGCGATGTAGCAGTACGGACCGATGTGCGCGCCTACGCCAATCTCGGCAGAGTCTGCGATTAAGGCGGTCGGATGGACGCTCGGGGCGTACCGCGGCGCAGGATGAAACAGTTCGATCGCGCGCGCGAAGTCAAGGTAGGGATTTGCCGAGCGGAGAGCCGCGATCGGCGGGCGCGCCTCGTCCTGGGCGATGAGGATCGCTGAGGCGCGCGTCCGCTCCAGCATCGGAACGTACTTGCGGTTGGCGAGGAAGGTCAATTCGCCTGGCTGGGCTTCTTCGATTCCCGCGACACCGGTTATTTCCACATCCCCCTCGCCATCCACCGTGCAACCTAGTCTCTGCGCAATTTCGATCAATCTCATAGTGAGCTCCCCAGATTTTGCTAAGGCCAGAGTGGAAGTTAGCAGTTGAAACTTCAAAGTTCAAAGAAAACAGCGGAATCGAAGGAATAGGCCGGAAACGCGCAGCGGAGCGGTGAGCTACTTGCCCAGAAGTTGGCGGGCGATGACGACACGCTGGATTTCGCTCGTGCCTTCCCCAATGGTACAGAGCTTGACGTCGCGGTAAAACTTCTCCGCCGGATAATCTTTGGTAAATCCGTAGCCGCCGTGAATCTGCACCGCTTCGCTGGCGACGCGCACGGCAACCTCTCCAGCATACAGCTTCGCCATGCTGGATTCTCGTGTGATACGCGTAGCGGGGTCAGCAGAGGCGACGGCTCGATCGGCGAGCCAGGCCGCACGATACGTAAGCAGGCGTGCCGCCTCAATCTGCGTGGCCATATCGGCTAGCTTGAATTGAATGGCCTGAAATTCGGAAATCGGCTTCCCGAACTGTTTGCGCTGCTTGGCATATCGAACGGAACACTCGTACGCACCCTGTGCCATGCCAAGACCCAGGGACGCAATCGAGATCCGACCACCGTCGAGAATCTGTAGGCTATTGACGAAACCTTCTCCCTCCTCACCGAGAAGATTTTCGGCGGGTAAGCGACAATCGGTGAAGACTACCTCGCTGGTGTCGCTGGCCCGCAGGCCGAGTTTGTTTTCTTTCTTGCCGGGCCGAAAGCCAGGAGTTCCTTTCTCGACGATGAAGGCAGAGATGCCATGCTGTCTTTTCGATGCGTTGGTGACGGCCATGGCCACGCAAACGTCCGCATGATGACCGTTTGTGGTAAACGTTTTGGCGCCGCTGAGAACCCAGCGGCCATCTTTTTTCGACGCAACCGTGCGCGTCCCGCCGGCGTCGGAACCAGCCTCTGGCTCGGTCAGCGACCAGCATCCCAGTTTTTTCCCCTGCGCGAGCGGCACTACGTATCTCTGCCTTTGCTCTTCACTGCCAAACTTGTAGATATGATTCGTACACAACGAATTGTGTGCGGCGACGATAATGCCAATAGATCCGTCCACACGGGAGAGCTCTTCGATGATGATCGCGTATTCGACGTAGCCCATCCCCGCGCCGCCGTATTTCTCAGGGAAAATGACGCCCAGAAAACCCATTTCGGCCAGCTTCGGGATGAGTTCGGCGGGAAACTGCGAGGTTTCATCCCACTCCATCACGTGGGGAGCGATTTCGCCTTCGGCAAACTCGCGCACGGTGTGGCGGAGTTGCTGCTGTTCGTCCGTGAGGGAAAACTCCATCCTGTTCGCCTCGGGTCTTATCACTTCGATAAAGACCCGCGTTCCACTTCCATCATACAGGGAACGACCCGATGCCTAAGACTCGAAGCGGGCCACCGTGTCCTACAAACACCTCCCGAAATGTGACACGATCGGCTGGGGCTCTCTATGGGGTTGTGAGCGCTTGCCAGCCTATGGGTCTGGCCAGAATCGCTCACAACCTCTTGTAGAACGCCACGAGCGGGTTTTCCTGCTGCTTCTCTCTCGGCTACATGGTGAGAGAAGCTACGCCGGCACGATGTCCGACAGCGCGCAGGACAAGGTCGGCGAGCGCGCGGATCAGCAATGGCGAATCGTTGAGCGCCGGCATCATGTGAAAGTCGTGGACCCCGAGCGATTCGGCGTGTTCGCGTGTTTCGATATTGATTTCGTGCAGGGTTTCGATGTGCTCGGTAAGAAACGAGATCGGAATCACCAACATGCGCTTGACGCCGTCGCGGGCGAGATTTTCGACCGTGGCGGGGAGTGAAGGCTGCAACCACTTTTGCGGACCGACCTTGCTCTGAAAGCAAAGCGTGTGGGGGTTGGCCCAGGCACCCATTTCGCAGACCAGCTGCACCGTCGCCGCGATGTGCTGTGGATAAGGGTCGCCCTTTTCGACCAGCGCCATCGGCAGGCCGTGGGCGCTGAAGACGAGGTGAACGTCGTCGGGCCTTGCGAGCTGGCGCAGAATGGCGTTCACGCGTTCCGCGATTCCCGAGATATAGTCGGGATGATCGAAGAAATGACTGATCACGTGAACGGGTACTTTCGGTTTATACAGGCGGTTCCATTCCTTCAGACTGCTGCCGGTGGTCGCTAAGGAATAATGCGGATAGAGCGGCAGAAGGACCAGCTCGTCATAGGGGGCGCTTTCCAGCGCCGCGACGGCCGCCTGCGTGTCCGGATGCCAGTAGCGCATGGCCACGACGGTGCGCACAGGAAGGTGCCGCCGCAAGGCGAGCTCGAGGGCCCTCGCCTGCTGCTCCGTGAGCCGACCAATCGGCGACCCTCCGCCGATTTCGGCGTACCGTCGACTGACCTTTTTCGACCGGGTGGTGGAAATCAGCTTGGCCAGGGGCCGCCGCGCCAGAAACGATCCAGGGAAATTAATGATGTCGGGATCCCGAAAGAGATTGTAGAGAAACGGTTCGACGGCGGCGAGGCTGTCCGGGCCGCCCAATTGGAAGAGAACTACGGCGATCTTCTTTTTATCGTCTGCCATGGCGTCCCCCACCGCATATTAAGATGCCACAAGAGAACGACGCGTGCAAAAGGGAGGGCACGGGAGCGGTGGAAAACGGGGCGTGCAGCAGCGCCATCAGGCTTTTCGACGTTTCCCGAGCGAATCGTGCAAAGGGACAGCGGTTGACGCACTCCGGGAATCTGTCTACAGTCATAGTGTGCCCGTCGCTAAAGTTCAAGTCGGCCAGGTTTGGAAGAAGGATGACAGTGGCGACACGTTTCTGATCACAAAGATCTACAGCGAAGCGCTGCACACGTTCGCCGTCCTACGCAAAACCGGATCGGAGGAGGAGCCTCCGATCCGTATCAAGATTGCAAAGTCGGGTCCCAGCGCTAATCTTCCGGGCTTTACCTACACGCAAGAATCCGACGAGTTTTAGGCACACAGACGTAGAAGGGACCTCTATCCGTCGATCAGCGAAACGGCCTTCCCTGGCTCGGGCGTGTTGGTAGCGGAGCCCGGCCAGCCTTGCTAAAATGCCGACTGGGGTAGAATCTCACGCATGGCCCTTCGCACACTCTATGAGAAAATCTGGGACGCCCACGTTGTCCACGA
>Ga0187779_10002028_pt1 | contig 12561 bp, 9 predicted proteins | sample 1015_Q2_SP10_10__FD_132435 | JGI IMG/M metagenome (GOLD analysis project Ga0187779, IMG submission 132435) | Tropical peat soil microbial communities from peatlands in Department of Meta, Colombia - 1015_Q2_SP10_10_MG | ecosystem: Environmental > Terrestrial > Soil > Wetlands > Peat | place... | reverse complement strand
ACTAACCCCGCCGACATTGAGGCCCTATATCATGACATTATGGGCGCGGGAGTAGTTCTCCCATCTGGAGAAGGAAGATCGAAGGGAGCTCTCAGCATCGCATGCAGTGAAATGGCAAAAATGCGTGGCGGCAAACTTGTCCTAGACCGAGGAGACATCGGATTTCCTGGCAGAAACGTAATTGAAGCTGCACCAATTCTCAAGCAGCGATTCGGCCAAGTCTGCCTTCTCATAAACTCCGGAAGCGGAAAATCTTTGATGCCACTACTTGACGCACAACAACTTGCAATGTATGTTGCTGAAAACGGCAATCCAAGAGATTTTAGAATAGACGTCATAACGTCCGAGCGTGACTCGCCGATCGGAAAACTTGGAACGCGTTATGGAAACGTCCTTGTCCTCAAAGGCCGCGAACCAGATGAGGCCCCTATGGAGTCGAAGGAGTTCAGGAGCACTGGAATCCTAGAAGACTTGTTCATTCTCGGCACCGGCGTACTATTTCAATCGATAGCGGAAGCGCTCTATGAGGAAGCCCCTGCAGATCGAGTTGTTGCTCGGTCCAAAACATTGTTCACAGAGATAGGCTCCATTGTTGATCAGATAGTGGATTCAGACTTTTTCAAAGGACTTGTCGACGCACTAGAACAAAGGCATTCATGCTTCTTCGTGGGATTAGGCAGCGGGAGAGAAGTTGCACGCATGACCGCTGTCCGCGTGGGACATGTGAAACGTGCGATCGGTGATCAGATCTATGTTGCTGGTGAATCAAACACTCCTGCACCTCGAGCAGGAGACGTTCTGGTCGTAATCTCTCATAGTGGAGAGACCGAGATAGTCGCTGGATGGTGCAAGAACTTCAAACGTATGGGAGCATTAGTCGCTTCAATCGTCGGGAACCCAGATAGTACCATCGCAGCTAGCTCAGATCTTAGCTTCACAATAAAGGGAGATGGGCTCAAGGGACGACCAAACAGCTTCTACGTCAAAACTGCGTTTGGTCTAAGTCCGCTCCCAATATACTTGGTTGAAAAAGTCGCAGAACGGGGTCTCCGACTTCCTGAATACATTCTCAGATGGCATCATTCGGTAACATCGTAAGAATTTAGTTTCGATTTATTCGACCGCGAGTGTGCGCACGGGGCGGAATAGGCTTTCGTAGTATTCACGCATCCAGGGCAGAATCTCCCTTCCAACTAGGTTCAGAAACCTCTCTTCGATGGGGCTTGCGCTGTGAATGTAAACTCGATCGAAGCCCATCTTCAGGAACTCGCCTAATCGTTTGATGATATCATCCGAGTCTGTTGTAATCAGCCATGAATCTTTGATTTTTCGTTCTTCTTCGGGTCCTACGAGAGATTGTAATTCTCGTGGATCCCAAACGTTCTCTCTCTTTTCACGCGGGATTGCTGTTGTCGCCCAGAACATTGCGGATTTCAATGCTCGGTTGTAATCAATATCGTAAGCCACCTTGAACTCCATGCTCTTACTCATTTTGTTAGGGTCTCTACCAACCTTAATAGCGGATTTCTCCATCGCCCGAACAATCTTCTTGAATCTGTCCAGACCTCTTGGATTGGTCAAGATACCATCACAGAACTGTCCTGCAATTCTTGCGACGCGCTCGTTTGATGTGGCCAAGTATACCGGAATCTTCGTCTTTGGTTTCGTGTAGAGTTTTGCTCTGTCAAGCTGATAGTATCTGCCATTGTAAGTTAGAAAGTCTCCCTGCCAGAGTTTCTGTATTACTTCCAAAGACTCTTCAAGTCGTCCGATTTTCTCTTCGAATCCAGGCCATTTGAATCCAAGCGGAATCTCATTCATGGCATGTCCAGTTCCGAGTGTAACGAAGATCCTTCCCGGATACAGATTGTCAAGAGTAGCAAATGCCTGGGCAACTATGGCTGGGTGATAACGATACAGCGGCGTAGTTACTGCGGTCCCAAGCTCGACCTTCCGGGTTTTCTCAGCCGCCGACGCTAGCCAAATCCAAGGGAAGCCCGATTGTCCACCTGTATCTCCCCAAGGATGAAAATGGTCGCTGGTCACGATCATGTCGAAGCCTACAACTTCAGCGTGGACAGCATTCTGCAGGAGCCTCTGAGGGTCGTACTGCTCCTGTGCAGCCCAGTATCCAAGCCGAAGTGTCGCCAACCACACGCGCCTTTAGAGATGAACAATTATGGTATTCTACTGCTTAAATGTTCTAAGGCCCGATAGCTTGCATGAGTTTCCTCCATGCCCACCTAGTTTGGAAGCAGTCCACGGAGAAGATTTGGCAAGCCGCTTATTTTGTCGAAATTGATTTGATCTGTGATTCTCTCCATCGAAGTGATCTCGTCTCGAGTAAGCTGCCAGCCGGTTGCTCCAGCATTATCCTCCACGTCAACTGATCGTTTTGCACCTGGTATTGCAATAACGTTTTCTTTGCTAATCAACCAGTTTAATGCGACTTGTGCGACAGTCTTTCCATGCGAGTCCCCGATTTGCTTCAGGAGTTTACGTGCATCGTCAAATGTGGCTAGGTTCCTCTTGGAAAACCTAGGGCTTGCGCGTTGGACAAAGCTGATTGGTTTTGAATCCTTAGTGTACTTGCCGGCGAGAAGGCCTTTTGCCAATGGGCTGTAGGCTATTATCGTTATTTGCGAACCGAGTGCAGCAGCACGAAGCTCCCGCTCTATTCCTCGATCAAGAAGGTTGTATTTCACTTGGTTTGAAGCAAGTTCAATTGGTGCAAGGGCGTCCTGTGCCGCTTTCATCTGTTTCACGTTGAAATTACTGACTCCTACACATCGCACTTTCCCTGTTTCCATGAGTTTTTTCATGGCTTTCATCGTGTCTCTAGTATTCACAAGACGGTTAGGCCAGTGGATTTGGTATAGATCGATTACATCAGCCCTCAGTCTGCGCAAACTCCTATCTGCCGATCGTAGAACTCTACCGTAACTAAGATTCCAAGGCCACACTTTGGTAGCAATTACGACTTGATCACGAAAACCATGAATTGCTCTGCCAAGAATCTCTTCAGATCTCCCATGGCCATATATCTCGGCTGTGTCTACGAAGTTAATTCCAAGCTCCAATCCCTTCTGGAAAGCTGCTGTGACGTCTTTCTCTGCGTATAGCCCATTCCACCCCCATTCGCGACTTCCCCATTGCCAGGTTCCCAGGCCTATTACGGAAATCTTGATTCCTGATTTTCCCAGTTCGTGATAATCCATTTGTTATCGCTCTAATTCGTCGCTATAGATCCGCGAGCTCTTGCATCCCGCTCGATCCAGTTGAATGTGGCAGATCCGACAAGAAGCATTGCGACGGCGACTATAACGGCTGACACGTACTCGAGATTTTCAGGAAAAATAGTAGGCGTAAGTAGCGCCGCGTGTCGCATTAAGTCGATGAAATACGTAAACGGAATTGCTAGGGAGACGTATCGGTAGGGCATAGGGATCACGGTGACTGGAAATAGTGCCCCGGTAAGAATCATGTAACCGAAAAAGACCAGATTGGAGAGTGTGTTGTAAGATTTCAATTTCATCGTCAAGCCCGCGAATAGTAAGCCGAAACCAATCGAGGCTACCTCAAAGAGGCCTAACGCGAAAGTGAAGTGCGCCGGTTCGTAAAGGGGCAGTGGACCGCCGCCAAAAAGGTAGAGAAGGATTGTTGTATATCCAACCACAAGTAAATCAGTCAAGAAGATTCGTGCCCATCGACCAATAATCAATGTCAGTCGATTGGCAGGCGCGAGAAAGAATTGTTCTAATGTCCCAGCCATCTGTTCGTTGCGCACACTCTGACCTACCCCCCAGATTGTCGTGCTAAACAGAACAATGAAGATGAAACCGAAGAAAAAGAAGCTGAAACCATGATATTCTGAAGTCTGTGTGGTCGGCGCGAAGAGAGTGACTCCCACAGCGAAGAAGAAGAACCATAATGGGGTACTCACTAAGTCTCCAACCAGCCATGCCGGATAGCGAATGTATGATCGAAAATCTTTCATGAATGCGGCTTTGAATTCTTCAGCTAGCCGCCTCGGTACATCAATACTTAGATAGTTCACCAGTAACACTCGCGTCCTTCTCTAATTTCTTGAAAACAAGATACCCTAAAGTTGGGTATACTATGGCTAGTGCTAGGAGTATGAAAATGCTACCGTAGAGATTCACTAACGTTTGATTTGCGAGGATGATCTGTCGCATGTTGCTGATAACATAGGTCTGTGGCAATACTCCTGAAAGAAATTGAACCCAGTAAGGAAGGATTGTGACAGGATAGTATGTGCCGGTTAGAGTTCCAAAAATCAGATTTACCATTTGAGTGAAAATATATGGTTCCTTAAACTTGATTACAAATCCAGAAAAGAAGAAACCTAAGCCAAATAATGGAACCAATCCGAGCAGCAACAGCAAAAAGGCTTGAAAGAAGGCCAAATATGCTCCAGGCATCGTGAAGGCGAGAGTTGCTCCAACAACGACCAAAAAGATCGCAGTTGTTATCGCGATGTCCGTAAGGCTTATCCCTATTAGCAGAGTGAATCGGTTCACGGGAGCCAAGAAATTCTGCTCCAGAGTGCCCTTCATCTGCTCGTCTCTCAATGCTACACCTACATCCTCGACGACGACCCAACTTGTCATCCAAACGGCGCCACCCAGCATCTCGTAAACTAAGACGTTACTCGTTCCAGTTCGAGTAGCGAAGTTCAGTGCGGCGTTTCCACCACCTATGAAACGACCCATACCGAAAATCAGCATTGTGAATAGAAACGGGAGCATCAGGTAGATCAGGAGAGAACCCGGATATCGTACATAATGTTTCAGTCCCTTCCAGAAAATTGCCGAGAGAACTCCGAGAGTGCCTCTGATCCCAGATACCATTCTCACTAATCTCTCAGACTCCTCCCTGTTTCTGAAATGAATACATCTTCCAGGGTTGGTTCGATGAAACTTACTCTAGTTATAGAGACCTGCTTGCGAACAAGGAATTCTAAGAGTTTGGGAAGGACTTCTTTTCCCTTCTCCGCATGAATCCTGAGCATTCCTTTGTTATCATTCGAATCTTTTGTGGAGAGTGCTACTTTCGAAATTTCGCTGAACGATTGAAGAGCGTTAGCGGTCTGGTCCGAGAGGTTGACTGCTTCAATCTCAATGATATCATTTCTTTTCACTTTCTCCTTCAATTCTAAAGGTGATCCTAAGCGTACAATCCTTCCATGGTCAATGATAGCCACTCGGTCGCTTAGGGCATCAGCTTCGTCCATGTTGTGCGTGGTCAGAATTATCGCGTGGCCCTCTTTCTTTAAGCTTCGAATAACGTCACGAATTAGACGTGATGATTGAGGGTCTAAGCTCGCGGTTGGTTCGTCAAAAAGAAGGACTGGAGCTTCATTCAGAAGAGCTTTCGCAAATGAGAGTCGAATTCTCATTCCAGTCGAATAGTTCTCGACAACAGTGTCCTCTCGATCCCCTAGTCCGAGAAGTTGAAGCAAGTAATTGATCCGCTTCTTCGTATCGGAAGATTGCAAATGGTAGAGTGCAGCAAAATACTCCAGGTTCTCTCGACCGGTCAGTTTCCAGTAGAGCGTTCGTTCACCAGTCAGCATTACGCCGAGGCTCTCGCGGACTTTCTGAGCATTTTCCACGATACTAACTCCGTTGATGAGCGCGTCGCCTGATGTCGGCGTTATCAGAGTACAAAGCATCTTGATAGTAGTCGTCTTACCTGCGCCATTCGGGCCTAAGAGTCCAAAAATTTCTCCTCCAGGCACAGTGAAGCTAATGTCGTCGACCGCTACCAAGGATTTCTTCCTTTTGCGAAGGATTGGGCCCTCCTTCGTTTCGAAGCTTTTCGAAAGTGCTCTCACGTCAACGGGGTCCATGGTGCATCGACAGATCTTCAGACCATCGATGCACATTTCCCGTTCTTAATTAGTATCATGGAACCTTTGCTGAGTCAACCATTCTATTTGATTCAGGAAAACCAGCATTCTCCCTGCTGGATCATAGTCTTTTCTGAGCTTAGATGTAAGGTGTCATAGTGTGACGGAAATCGCGGTTAACAATGTGTTTCAGTTGTCTGCGAAGCTTTTCATCTAGTTCTGTGTGCGCGCTCGAGATCGCTTCTATAGGTCGCGCGGATTGTAAGATCGGACCGTGCAGAATCGCCGGGACATTTGTAGCTTCGTTTGACGCAACCGGACTTTGCTTTAGGATGCGTGATGCAAGATCTGACATGCTAATTGGGTCGTCTATGACACTGGCTAATTCCTTCATCTGATCCGCGCCGATCGGTCTCAAGCCGAAATACATTTCTTCAGAAACGCCTGACTGAGGAAGATCGTGAAGTTTGGAGCCAAGCCCAACAAACTTGTACGGATTAACCTGATATTCTTTCAAGTGCCAAGCTTCAGTTCCATGCGAAATCAGGAGATCATAGAATCCGTGGCCGTCTTTGCCTGTTAACACTCGCCATCCTTGAGGGTCTTTGTCGTACAGACGAGCGATCTCTGCCCGTATTTTGTTTGAGTCTAGCAACGGCCGATGCATCTCACCGATTTGCAGTGATTGGGGGAATTAAACCTTGCAGCTCAGCTTCACGAGTTCATATTTATGGCGCAGAATTTGTCTAATGTGAATATGGATGGATGCGCATCGCTTAGTGCGGTTTACGATACTGTAAGGAACTTGGAAAAAGGAATAATTGGGAACGTGCTAGACTACGGGCAATGCGACAGTTTTCAATTCGTCATGTTCATACTGCATAGTCACATGCGTAGGTTTCAACGCGCGTTTGAAAGTTTCCAGTGTGGCCCACGGATCGCTATCACAGCCGCAGGTGGCACAGTCAAACTCTACCGTTCGGTGGAGCACTGAAGTATGGATTGTCAGATGACTAGTGGTGATAAGTGCGTTGATACTAACTCCCCCTCCCATTATATCATCGGTCACGCGATAGACCAAGGGGTTCTGTGTTCGCGTCTTCGCCAGTTGCATATGCGCATTTCTAATTCCTCGCAGCGCAGTATTCACTAGCAACCTCTCATCAAGTAGGTTTACTCGACATCCGTGCAGTGTTGCCACTACATGTCTGTAAGCGTAAGGTCTAGTTGACAAATTTTGTACTCGAGATCCTCCGTTAAAATTTCCGATTTTCCAATATGGTTATTTAATTCGGATTTAAGTGTTGCTCCAATTTTTCTTGACGTCTATGAAATTTTTTCTTCACCGTTTTTTTCCGCGTGGTCACAAAATTTGGTTCGCAGTCCCACACAGAACCAGAATGTTACGCTGAAAACCGAAACTCGTTTTCTTACATGAATGAATCAATACAATTTCATTCGCAGATGGACGCGCGAAGGATGTTCCGAAGTTTACTTGGTACTGCGTGAACGAAGAGCATAGATGAGTTTGCCTGTGACGACGTTATTCATGTTACCGATCTTGAATCTGGTCACCCATAAGTTGGATTTTTCATAAAAGATTTCGTTCAGGTCGGCCAATGCTTGCTGCTGTTCACAGGATCCGCAAACTCCAAGCACGGAAGAATCATCCGATTCAATCCTATACTTTGTTATAATCTTGCAGGACTGGCAGAATTCATAGAACGCGAATCCGTTAATGATGCTCATACTATCTTCACAGAATCGAGTCTATGATTGGGTGATTCGCTTTGGATTCACTCAAATTCTAGGACAGTTTTTCTTGTGGAGAGCAAAAATTTCCTGGCTATTCGTCTCGAAACCGCATTTCTCGCACACTAATCGCTGGCCTTCCTTTTCGAACCTAGACATCACGATTACGCAACCCCAGACATGTCCATGATCCCTTACACAAATACTTTATCGCTTCATTCAATCCGTGTCTTTTATGGTCGAAGACGTTAATTGGAGCCACAAAAATACACCGTATCTGACTCTTTTTATTCCCTCCTTGTAAATGCTGACTCGAATCCAATTCTAATCGTAGATGACTTTAACGCACCTCGGAGAATGTTCTTAACCAAATACGTAATCGGGTCGTCAGGCGAGAACGCTCGTCTAATATTCAAACATGAACTCACAGGGTACGATTACGAGCAGCAGATCACCTACACCACACAGAAAGCTCAACTAGATCACCTGCAAAATTTAGTGGAGAATTTCGCTTTCAGATCGCTCCAAAACGTCTCTAATGTTGAAGTTGGAAATTCAAAGAATGGGAAAGTCACCGTAAGGGTGATAACTTCGAGCGATTTGGTTTCCGCAATAATCGGCATGTACCAATTCGCATGGTGACTTGTAGAGGAGTGTTTGTTGAATAAACTTGTAGTCTTTCTGGGAGCGCTAGTTGTTCTACTTGCTCTGGGCGTCGCACCTATGCCGCTTCAGACTGCACTTCGTAATTCAACACATATCGTCGTGATCTATCCGAACGTACTCTTCGCGATTCCACTGATCCTGCTCGGGAGTCTTCTAATATTGTATGGATTTACGGCTGAACCGACGAAATCATAAGATCTTTCCTATCGTCTGCGTTAGAGTAACTTTTCTGAAATGATTCCTGAAACCAAGAGTCCGGAAAGTATTATCATAGACAGTACTATCACTGGACCTGCAATGATGAGCATAATACTCGATGATAAAATCTCAGCAACGCCTAACATCGCAATCCCTGTTAGTAGAGTAATGCTTACCGGTCTTGACCTGAGCTGAGTTCTGCGAGAACGGAATTTTGACCTTACTAGGCTCAGTGGAAGTCCCAAGTAGACTGCACCAATAATGGCGCTGGCGAACAAGCCAGATAGCAAAACAGCAAGTTCCGGAGTCGACGATATTAACGAGAATATGCTCGAAGCAACAAAGAGAGTTGCAATAATGGGATAGAGTATGGCCTTCATCACTGAGCGAGCGGCTGCATGAGTTGTTAGATAACCTGCTATGTAGGGGCTAAATGAATAGTACCATGCGTTAAAGACAAGCATGAATTTGGATCCTGCCGCGGTTCGTTGGATGGAATCATCGCGGAAGTTTCGAAGAAGTTGAACTTCAGGACTAAGCTCAGAACCATAAGTTGCGGTTGCGATTAGACACTTAGGAACACTGGGGGCTGATGTGCTGGTGCTTGTCGGTGCGGCACTTACTAGGATGCCGACATTTGCTGAATGAATGAGTACACCGCTCGTGCCGGTCACTATGAGCGTGAATGAGCCGATCGAAGCTGATGAATCTGCGCTCGCCGTTAGAGTAGAGCTTGCAGTCGACCCGGATGGTGGAGTTATTGGACCAGGCAAGCTAACTGAGATACCCGTAGGTGCGGAACCCATCCATGAGAAGCTCAAACCAACCGCAGAACTGAACCCGTTATTTGAAGTCACAGTGATGACTGACGTTCCACTCGAGCCCTGACTTATTGAAATTGAGGGTGGCGCAGAAGACAAAGTGAAATCTGGCGTGACTCCGAGTGTAATTGTAAGGTCCAGTGACTGTGAGTGGCTCAAGCTGCTGCTTGTGCCAATGATCATTATCGAAGTCATCGTGCTAGGTGTGCCTGGATCCACAGTTATCGTGGCGGTTGAGTTTGCAGTGCCTCCTGGTGGAGGCGTAACGCTAGTGGGTGAAAATGCAACATGCACCCCAGTTGGCAGTATCCCTGTTGCGAAGGTCACTGCAGTGTTGAATGCTCCGAGCGATGTGATCGTCACAAGGTCAGAAGTGGAACTACCTGAGGTTATGGTGAGTGCGAAACCGCTGAGGATGAGCGAGAAATCAGCAGCTGGAGTAACTTGGACCGTGAAAGTGCAGTTATGAGTTATCGTACCGTCTGTGCCGGAGATTGTAACGGACGCTGGACCTAACGGTGCTGCAGGCGCGACACTAACTGCCAAAGCCGCGGAAGCAGTTCCGGCAGAAGGGACGTTGATCGGATTAGGCGAGAAACTTGAGAAGCTGATTCCAGGAGGAGCACTAGTCACTGCAAGCGTTACCGGCCCAGAGTATCCTGTCATCGAGGTAGCTGTGATTGTTATCCCCGCTGAACTTCCTTGGGGTATGGAGACAGAACCGGGGAGAGCGCTTAGCCCAAAATCTGGGGTAATGGATGTAATTCTTGCGATCTTATTTGCGCCTGATTCGATAACCCATGTATTGCCGGCTGAGTCTACTATCACATCGTGTGGTTGTGTATTCCCTAATGGATATTCGGTAAATTGTCCATTTGCAGCGCCAGTGATCGGAGTAGTAGCGGGCGTTACGATTGTAGAGGATACGGTTGAAGGCGGGGGAGTTATCGGTGTGACAGTAGATGGTGCACCACCTGAAGGAGCAGTAGTAGGTGCCGCAGAGACTACTGTACCACCAGCCGATGGGTTTAGTGTTGACACTTGGCCGTTGTTCGCTTGCGACGACTGTTCCGCAATCCACGGGTTCTGCGTAAATGGACTGACGCTAATTTCTCTGGGGTCTGAACCAGCAGTAGGAACCTGCCATTCCTTGATAGTGTTATCTCCCCGTAATACACCGACATAATTGTCACTCCCTCCTGCAGTCAATTCTCCTTGAGTATACCACGGTTGACCAAGAGAGTCAAAAGTTAGAAAACGTCCCGTAGCAGTGCCGTGTGTAGGCAAGGGCCATACTGTGTACTGGTTAGCCGCTCTATCCCATCTTACAATCGAAGAGAGTCCAGCATACCAAACTACTCCAGGTCCGGCGAAAATTCCGTTCGCACCTCCACCAACGGCAACGGGGAACGTGTCCTCGTAGAGCGTACCAGTTCCGGTATGTGGATCATACACAATTTCGCCGTTCGCGTTCCTCTGTACCTCTGTAAACCATACTCTGACGAATGATCCTGAAGGTTCTACCGAAATATACTCCACTCCAGAATTAGCGTTCGGTAGCGAATATTCGAAAAACGTCCCTGACGAAGGATAGAATAGGAAAACCTTGTCTTTTGCAAATTCAGTACCCCAAATTGCCAGTGAACCCGTAATGGTAGTAGTCGCAACACCGAGAGGACTTGCGCCCGCGGTTGGAATATTCCACTCCTGAAATGCATTTGTGCTCGGATCAAGATGCCCAACCTTGTTGCCTGAATATTCTACGAACCAACAGCAGCGTCCTGAAGGGTCAAGAGAAAGCCCGAGGGGTACGCTATTCGAAGTCGGGAGCGTCCACTCTGTGAGATTCGCGTTAGGCACAACGCCGTAGACGGGACTCTTTGTGGATACAGATATTGAGATTATGAAGAGCGAAACTATTACGAGCACTTTCATCCAGTTTCTCGAACGTCTATGATCAAACCTAGAGCAAGGTTCTTTCATTCGGAAGCAACAATAGACTATAGAGTTTAGAAGCTATTTGTTCATTTCGTAGTTGACAACGGCGACGCGTGAACTCAGCTTTAGAAACAGTAATTACGGAAAGTGCGTTGTGGTTTCGCTGTTGATGCAAAGTTGTATTTCGGCAAACATATTGGACTATCGTTGTTGATCATTCTGATTTATGCGCCGTTCATTCTAGTTCACGCTCAAACCGTGGACATTACGCAACTAGCCTTTCCTTCAAGCATTCGGGCGGGTAGTCTTGAACCAACGGCCGTAAGCGTAGCCATTCCATACGCAGATGTGAAGCCGGGATTCTGGTTTATCGTAGGAATTGTTGATTTGAAGTTGAACAACACGATCGTACCTGGAACTGCTGAAGGTTCACCATTGCCCTGCCTCAATCAGGCTGTCGCAGAGGCATTGTGCCAAACACAACTACAGTCTGAATCAGGAACTGAGAACGTCCAGTTCAGGATCGGCGGAATATTCACGAACACTCGATATTCACCTGGGACATGGGATCTACAGATCAAGGTGGAGATACTCGACTCTAACCAAACAGTGCTCTCGCGATCCGCAAAATCCTTCGAGATCGATCTGGCTCCATCGTTGCTGTCAATTGATGTCCCCAACAATGCAACGTACTGGGTCGACGGCATTGCATCAACCGGCGGAGTTGTGCCTGTTGCATTGGGGCCGCATTCCGTTGCAGTTCCCATGTTTGTTACAATAAACGATACCAACCGGCTTCGCTTCGAGAGTTGGGCCGACGGGGTTACTCAACCTAACAGAACTGTGATCGTGCCATCTGATGTAGATCTGAACGTCGTGTACCGTAATCAGTATCGATTATCGATTAACACCAACGTTGCCGGTGCGAGTGTTGCAGGCGCAGGATGGTATGACGATGGCTCACTGGCAAGTTTCTCTGAGACTGGAAGCCTGTCAACTGGCGGAGTGCTAGATCTCCTAGGCGCAAAAGCGATTTTTCAAGGTTGGTTTGAAAATGGGAAGCTAATAACTAGCGATCCGTCCGGTACTATCGAGATGAACCGTCCACACACGATCTCGGCTGAGTGGACCATAGATTATTCGATTCCCTTAATCTTCTGCGGCGTTGTATTCACTTTGGGATTTGGGGCGTATCTCATAGTTAGACGCAAACCTAGGAAGAGTCGTAAGAAACAAACCGGAGCTAGAAGTTCGAGGGTTAAACGAACTAGGTCAAAGGAGGATTGAGGTGAATGGGAGAGAAGGATTTAGGTT
>Ga0187779_10002027_pt1 | contig 12561 bp, 14 predicted proteins | sample 1015_Q2_SP10_10__FD_132435 | JGI IMG/M metagenome (GOLD analysis project Ga0187779, IMG submission 132435) | Tropical peat soil microbial communities from peatlands in Department of Meta, Colombia - 1015_Q2_SP10_10_MG | ecosystem: Environmental > Terrestrial > Soil > Wetlands > Peat | place... | reverse complement strand
GATCAAGGCGGGCCGCGTGTGGACGAACTGCTACCACCTCTATCCGGCTCACGCCGCCTTCGGCGGCTACAAGGTGTCGGGCGTGGGGCGCGAGACCCACAAGATGATGCTCGACCACTACACGCAGACGAAGTGCCTCCTCGTCAGCTACAGCCCGACGCCGCTGGGGCTGTTCTAGGAGCACGATGCCGGACGAGACCGTCAGCGCGACCGACGCTGCCCGCGAGGAGCTCACGCGTCTCCGCGAGCGCTTCGGGGCGCTGATCCTCTTCCAGTCCGGCGGCTGCTGCGACGGCAGCTCGCCCTCGTGCTTGCACGAGGGCGAGCTGCTCCTCGGCCCGAACGACCGCCTGCTCGGCGAGATCGGCGGCGTCCCGTTCTACATCGACGCGGAGCAGTACGAGCGCTGGAACCGGCCGGCATTCCTCCTCGATGTCGCGCCCGGCGCCGGCGACGGTTTCTCGCTCGAAGCGCTCGACGGCGTGCACTTCGTGTCGCGCACACCGTCCTGTCGGCGCGCGTAACCTAACTCCCAGGTGGGGAAGATCATCGACGAGCTTGACCGGCACACGCCGCTCGGGCGACCGCTCGCGACGCTGCTCGTCATCGTCGGGCTCTTCCTGCTCGCCTGGCTCGTGAGCCAGGTCGCCTCACGCGTCGCCTCCTACCTGGTCCTGCGCGCCGACCGCCGCCGCGTCGACCAACCGGGCGACGACACCGCCGTCATCGTCGGCATCCGGCAGCGCGAGACGGCGATATCGCTCATCCAGACGACCATCCGCTACCTCGCCTTCCTCGTCGCGCTCGTCTTCTCGCTCGTCGCGCTCTCGGGCGCGCACCGGCTGCAGACGATCGTGGGGGCGTCCTTCCTCGCGATCGTCGTCGGCTTCGCCGCGCAGCGCTTCCTCACCGACGTGATCGCCGGCCTGCTCATGTTCTTCGAGGGCTGGTTCAGGATCGGCGATACGGTCGCGATCGACGTCCTCCAGGTGCAGGGCGTCGTCGAGTCCGTGTCGCTGCGCTCGCTGACGATCCGGAGCGTGACCGGCGAGATCCTTCACGTCGCCAACTCGCAGGTGGTGGCGCTGCGCGTCATCCCGCGCGGCTACCGCGAGGTGGAGATCGAGTTCTTCACGAGTGCGCTCGACCCCGGGAAGGATCTCGTCGAGCAGATCGCGCGGATCGTCCCGGTCGGACCGACCCGATTCGTCCGCCGGCCCGAGCTGACCGACACCGAGGCGCTCGACGACGACCTCTATCGGATCACCGCCCACTGCGCCGTCGCGGTCGGCAGAGAATGGCTCGCCCAGGACTTCCTGCCCAAGCTGATCCGGGAGCGGGCGGCCGAGGGCCTCCTCGTCCACGGCCCGATCATCACGTACGTCGACGAGCGCGCCTCGCGCAGCTTCGCCCGTGCGCTCTTGACGACGCGGCCGCAGCCGCAGAGGCGTCGGAGCCGCTAGCTATACGGCGGGTGCAGCGGCAGGATCAGCGGCGGTCGCGGCTTCTGGCTGAAATCGAAGTCCTTCCTCAGGTCGCCGAGGATCCTCGCGTTCTCGCGCACGTCCGGGCGAGAGTCGGGCCGCCCGTCCGTCTTCGGGTCGATGCGGGCGCCGCCGAGGAAGTCGTCCTCGATGAACTTCAGATACGCGTCGAAGCTCAGCACCTGATGGTCGATGTAACCCCGCTTCGCATATGGGCTGATCACGAGCCCCGGTACGCGCAGCCCGTAGCCCTGAGCGTCGACCTTCGGCGGCACGACGTTGTCGTAGAAGCCGCCCCAGTCGTCCCAGGCGAGGAAGATCGCGGTCGAGCTCCAGTCGGGGCTGCGCATGATCTCGTTGATCACGCTCGTGACGTACGTCTGGCCCGCGGTGATGAGCGCAGGCGGGTGGTCGCTCACCGCCTGTGAGGGCGTGATCCAGGAGACGGCCGGGAGGTTGCCGCTGCGCGCCGCCTCGAGGAAGTCCTCGAACGGCGCGACGTTTGCGAGCTGGCGGTCCTGGCGTACGGTGTCGAAGTACGGCAGCGGGTTCCAGATGCCCGGCGTCTTCGCGTTCTGCGCGATCTGCTTGCAGAACATCTCGTCGTCGTCGCAGTCCGGCTGCGCGCCCTTGACGACGTAGTAGCGCCAGCTGACGTGGTGCTTGTAGAGGAGGTACGTCAAATCTGTCCACGCGTAGTCGGGGATCGCACCGGTCGTGTTCTGCGGCTCTCCCGGCGGCGAGCCCGGCGCCTGCACTGCGTCGACGCAGCTCATCGGGTCGCCTTTCTTCGAGCACTTCGCCGACCAGCCCGAGACCATGAACAGATGCGCCGGCAGGCTCCAGGAGAGATCCGGCTGGAACATGTGGTCCTGGAGCACGAAGTGCTTCGCGTACGACCAGTAGTTGGGGATCTCGTGCCAGTCGTGGTAGCCCATGACGTCCGGCTTCTTCGGCGCGAGCGAGCACGTCGGCGCGTCGACCTGCGCGACGCACGAGAGCCGCCGCCCCGCACGCGCACGTTTGATGAAGCCGTCCATCTTGCCGCCGTCGATGTCGTCGACCGCGTCACGATGGTCGTGCGGGCCGCCGGCGTTCCGGTCGGCGGTGTCGTGGTACGGGCGCTCGCAGCTGTTCGTCGCCGGGTTCGGGACGCAGACCGTCGGCACGCCGTTCTTCATCGGGATACCGTCCGCGCCCGGATACGTGCCGAAGAACGAGTCGAACGAGCGGTTCTCCTGCATGATCACGACGATGTGGCGGATCTTGTGGATCCCCTCGAGCGGCAGTGCCGCGCGCGCGTCGTGCCGCCCGCCGGGCAGCTCGGCGAACACGACCGCCGCCGCTACCCCGGCGACGACGACCGCCGCAATCAGTGCCCGCCTCACACCTGCCAACGCTAGGCCGGGATTGTTCAGCCCAGGTTGTGCTTCGGTTCAGGCGAGAGGTGTGACGTACACCTTCCGCTCGCGCGGCCCGTCGAACTCGCAGAAGAAGATGCCCTGCCAGCGGCCGAGCGCGAGCCTCCCGCCCTGGAGCGGCACGAGCACCTGCGTGTTCACGAGCGACGAGCGGACGTGCGACGGGGCGTTGGGGCCGTCGGGGTCCTCGACGTGCTTCCACTCCCAGCGGTCGTCGACGACCTTCTCGAGCGCGTTCTCGAGATCCCGCGCGACGGTGGGATCGGCGCCCTCGTTGATGGTCACGCCCGCCGTCGTGTGCGGCACGTAGACGAGCGCCGCCGCGGCACCGTCGGCCCCTTCCAGCGCGTCCTGTACCTGCCTGGTGATGTCCACGAGCTGTGTGTGCCGCTCGGTCCTGAGTGTGATCTCCCGCATGCGGCTATCCTACGGCGGCTGTGGTCGAGTCGCTGAGCCGGCGTGAACTGGACGGGCTGCGCGCCGACGCCGACCGCTTCATCGCGGAGCTCGACGAGGAGGCATATCTCCACTACGCCGGTCACAAGGAGACGTACGACCTCGTCCCGATCTACGAGCGGCACGGCGAGCTGACGAAGCTCGAGACGGCGCAGGCGCTCGGCGCCACCGTCAACGGCGGCCGGAACGTCCGTGAGCTCTGGCGCTTCGCCTGCGAGGGGTACCTCGGCAACTTCGTGCGGGAGGAGTCGGAGCGCGTCGCAGAGCTCGAGGCGAGCCTCACGGCGACCGTCGACGGCAAGGAGATCGCGTACCGGAACCTGCGGCCGGCGATCATGAACGAGGACGACCGCGCGGCCCGTGAGCGGCTCGAGCTCGCCCGCTGCGACCTCACCGAGGAGCACATGAACCCGCTCTACCTGCGCTCGGCGCAGGTGGTGCACCGTGAGACGGAGCGGCTCGGCGCGGCGAGCTACACGGAGCTCTACCGCGGCTTCCAGTTCCCGCTCGACGACCTCGCCGACCAGTGCCGGCGCTTCCTCGACTCGACCGAACGGCTGTGGGAGGACGCCGCCGACCGCTTCTTCCGGAGCCGGATCGGCCTGGGGCTCGGGGAGCTCGAGCGCTGGGACGTCGCGCGCGTCTGGCGCGGCGTCGCCTGGGACCCGGTCTTCCCGAAGGAGAGGATGGTGCCCGCGCTCGAGGCGAGCCTCGCCGACCTGGGCGTCGACCTGCGCGCGCAGCGCAACGTCGAGCTCGACCTCGAGGACCGGCCGAGCAAGAGCCCGCGCGCCTTCTGCGTCCCGATCGAGATCCCCGACCGCGTCATCCTCGTGATCAAGCCGCAGGGCGGTCCCGACGACTGGCGCGCGCTCTTCCACGAGGCGGGCCACACCGAGCACTTCGCGCATACGTCGTCCTCGCTCACGGTGGAGGAGAAGCGCCTCGGCGACAACGCCGTCACCGAGGGCTGGGCGATGCTGCTCGAGCACCTGACGATCGATCCCGTCTGGCTCGAGCGCAGGCTCGACTTCCCGCGGCCGCACGAGTTCGCCGCCGAGGGCGCGACGCAGCTGCTCTGGCTGCTGCGCCGCTACTGCGCGAAGCTGCTCTACGAGATCGAGCTGCACGCCGTCTCCGACGTGACGACGATGCGGCCGCGCTACGTCGAGCTGCTGAGCGGCGCGCTGAAGGTGGCGCCGAGCGACGCCGACTACCTCGCCGACATCGACGAGGGCTTCTACGCGTCGCAGTACCTGCGCGCGTGGGCGTTCGAGGCGCAGCTGCGCGCGTACCTGCGCGAGAAGTTCGGCAACGCCTGGTTCACGCGGAAGGACGCCGGCTCGCTCGTGCGTGAGCTCTGGTCGGAAGGACAGAAGCCGACCGCGGACGAGATCCTGCAGGAGGTCACCGGCGCGACGCTCGAGCTCGAGGCGGTCGCCGACCGCGTGCGCGAGGCGCTTGCATCCGTCTGAAGTGCTACGCGCTTCAGACGGATGATGTTGTGCTCCGCAGAGCGGACGCCGGCAAAGCCGGCGTCCTCTTTTCTGACGAGGGGCCGGCGGTCCTGGCAGCGCGGCCGGTGGTGGCTGCGCCATCCCCGTCCGCGTGGATACGCCTTCGGCTAACGCGCCTGCGGCCGCGTTAGCCTCGGGCTCTGGCGCAGGCGACGAGCGAATGGCTATGGGCAGCCCGATCGTGCGGGTGAATAGACTCGGCCCGCGTGCTGCCGCTCCGCGACAACGTCCCGACCAAGTCGTTCCCGGTCATCACGATCGGCCTGATCGCCGCCAACGGGCTCGTCTGGCTCTGGGAGCTGTCGCGGCCGGGCGTCGACGTCCACGTGTTCCGCGACGGCTACTACCCGTGCGCGCTGCACGGGCCGTGCCTGGCCGGCGTGCACCCGCTGCCCTGGTGGGAGGGCACCTTCACCGGGATGTTCATGCACGCGAGCTGGGAGCACATCCTCGGGAACATGCTGTTCTTCTGGATCTTCGGCAACAACGTCGAGGACGCGCTCGGTCGCGTGCGCTTCCTCGTCTGGTACCTCGCCGCCGGCGTGGCCGCGACGGCGGCGCAGACGGCGGTCACGCTCGGGCTCGGCAGCGTGCGCGACGCAAGCATCCCGAACATCGGCGCGAGCGGTGCGATCGCGGCCGTGCTCGGCGCCTACTTCGTCCTCCTCCCCCGCGCCCGTGTGCTGACCGTGATCTTCGTCGGGCTGATCTTCATCCGCGAGATCCCGGCCCTCTGGTTCCTGCTCGTCTGGATCGGGCTCCAGGCGTGGTCGGGCGGGCTCTCGCTGCTCACGCCGCAGAGCGGCGGCGGCACCGCCTTCTTCGCCCATCTGGGCGGCTTTGCCTTCGGCCTGGCCACCGTCCTCCTCGTCGCGCGCCGCCGTCCGGAGGCGCCGGCCTCCCGCTACCCGGTCTATTGAGATTCGAGGCACACGTCGAGCGGGCGCTCGCCTCGCTGCCGCCCGCTCTGCGGGAGGCGGTGCGGAACGTCGAGATCACGGTCGAGGACGAGCACCCAGACGATCCAGACCTGTTCGGGCTCTACGAGGGCGTGCCCCTGCCCGAGCGGGGCGACTGGGCAGGCGCCCTCCCGGACCGGATCCGCATCTTCCGGCTGCCGCTCGTCGAGTCGTTCCCGGACCCGGCCGAGCTGGAGGCGGAGATCCGGATCACCGTCCTCCACGAGCTGGCCCACTACTTCGGGATCGACGAGGACCGGCTCGAGGAGCTGGGGTACTCCTGATGGACACCGGCCCGTCACAACCTCTCCATCTCCTGCGGAATCTCCCGGGCTAGTGTCGCGTTTAGACGCACATGAGAACCATCAGGGAGATCCACCAGGAGATCGAGGGCAAGAGCGAGGAGCGCGCCGCGCTCTGGCAGAAGCTCTCGGAGGAGTTCGACGCCGGGCTGGTCGCGGAGATCCGCCGCCGCGACGCGGAGCTCGACCGGCTGTGGAGCGAGCACCGCGCCCTCCGGGCGCGCGTGCGCTTCGGCGACCGGGACTCGATCGTCGCCCGGGCGCGCGTCGAGGAACGGCTGGAGCGGGCCGCCTAGAACGGTTGCTCGAGCGCCTCTGGCAGCCCCTTTCGAGGGGTTGACAGGGGCGCCGTTCGTGCCGATTGTTCGCATCAGGTCTGCGGCAAGTCGATCGAGGAGCCGCCGCATGGCCAGTGCATCGCTTCCGCAGCCGAGCCTCGCCCAGCGGGAGGTGGCATTGGCTGTCCGCGAGGCAGAGCTGAACCGCCGCGAGTCCGCCGTTCGCCGGGCCCAGGAGGCGCGTCTGGACGACGAGGGAGCACTCGCGGAAGCCCGGTCGCAGGCCGAGGCGCGCCTCGCCGAGCTCGACGGGCGCGACCGGGAGCTCGAGCGCCGCGAGCGCGAGCTCGAGCAGACGTTCAGCGCCGTCGAGGCGCAACGGCAGCAGCTCGAGGCCGTGCGTGCCGAGTACGAGTCGCGTCGCGAGGCGCTCGCGGAGCGGGTGCGCGAGGTCGAGGCCGAGCGCGACCGGCTGCGCATCGAGCAGGCGAAGCTCATCGAGGCCAGCCTGGCGCTCGAGGAGCAGGAGCGCGCGGCGTACGACCGCGACTTCGCCGCCCCGCAGGTCGACCCGGCAGACGCGTCAGACCCGGCAGATCCGGCCGGCTGGGACGAGCCGACCCCCTTGAGGCCTTCCCTCGATGCGGCCTGGTGGTCGAAGCAGCTCGGCTCACCGCTCGAAGCCGCCTAGGACATCCCGGCTCCCGCCCGCTCTACACTGAGTCGCGCACGGGGCGTTAGCTCAGCTGGGAGAGCGCCGGCTTTGCAAGCCGGAGGTCACCGGTTCGATCCCGGTACGCTCCATCGTCCGAAGGCCGTGTCCGACGCGGGCTCGCGCCGCTCTCCGTTCTCAGCGCGGGCAACGGAGAGGGCCGCCTTGGTCGCCTGTGGCGACGTGGCATCGAACCTGGAGCGGATGGTGCGACGCTCGCGGCGTAGGGTCTGGTCGGGGCTAACGCTCGCGATTCGGCGGCGGGAAACCGATGATGCGGCGGTTTACGGGGTGATGATGTAAGCGGCGCAGCGCTTCGTGTGGTTTCCGGCCTGGTCGAAGGCTGTCAGGCACCACGTGTAGGTGCCAGGCTGAACGGTCGAGGAGAGTTGCGCATTCAGGCCCGAGTAATAGGCATTGCCGCCGGGGAGGACATGCCAGCCGTAGCTCACTTGGAATACGAGTTGGTTGTGGGCGGAGAGTGTGATGATTTCGCGGGTCGGTCCGGTTTCATCGGCTGCGGTGAACTTGAAGAGGGCATACGCACCCCGGTGCGCTCCGCCGGCCTGGACGGCAACGAAGGGTGGAGTGGTGTCCTTAGGACGGAAGACGTGGAAGCTGCCTGTTGGACTGGCGACGGTGCCGGAGGGCGTGCGAATGGAAACGCGCCAGTAGAAGACTCGGCTTGAACTTGTGCCGTCTGAGCATGGTCCGCCTTGTGGCGGGGTGTAGGTGCACCCGTCGCTTTCCAGGTACCAGTAGGAGGAGTTCCACTGGTAGTGCGTGGGGCATCCGTCGCTGCACGACAGGGTTTGGACGGCTCGGCCCGATCCGAATGTTGGATCGGTTGAGACATCGAGTTCGAGGATCCCGGTCGTTGGAGCATCGGCTCCGCCCATGCGCCAGCTGAAATCGGGTGAGCGTTGCGACCTTGGAACCCGGCTGCCGTGTTTGGGGTTGACCAACGTGATAGTGGCCGCGGGCGCAGCACCGCGAACGAGCGTGGCCGGGTGCGACGTGGTCGCGGCGGCAGGTGAGGCGGCGCCACCGAGGGCGACTGCGGCGATCGATAGGACGAGCCTGATCATGTGTCTCATTATGGTGGCCGTTTTCCGCCACGCCATCCGTCGCGTTCGAGCACCTCGCGTCCTACTATGAGCGCGGCCACCGCGCCTCCCGATCAGTCCTGCCGGTCGCGGCTCCGTTCTTGTTCGGGGGCACGGTCTGCACGTCTGGCGCGCTCTGCAAGCCGGAGGTCGCCGGTTCGATCCCGGTACGCTCCACTCATGTCTCCAACCACGAAGGCACCGAGAACCGGGAAGTTCCTCGGGGTGCCGTACGACTGGCGGCGACCGACGCTCGCCCGGACGAAGGAGCGTTGGTGGAACCCGGACGACCGGCGCCTGTTCACGCCGAAGGTGACCGGCTGGGGGTACGCCGTCAACTTCGCCCGGTTGCTCGGACGCAAGCCGAAGTCCTGAGCTCTTCGATACCCCGCGAAGCGTAAGAACCGCCGGGGATCCCTCGCGGCAGGGATCCCGCGGCGGCGCGCCTGGGGCGATCTCTGTTACGCGGGGAGAGCGGCCTCTCCACGGGCAGGTACGTCTTCGAGGGGAGAGTCGCATGAGGTTCACGTTGAAGCAGCCTTTCGCTGTCGCGGGAGCGGCTGCGCTCGTGCTCGCCGCGGCGGGATACGCGGAGTCGGGCACATTGGGACGCCAGAGCCACGGGCGGCCGAGCGTGACGCCGCCGCCCGTCTGCACCGATCATCATCGGTGGCCGCTGTGTCCGCCCGACGATCACCACGGCGGCGGCGACAACCACGGCGGTGGCGACAACCACGGCGGTGGGGGCGACCACGGCGGTGGCGGAGACCACGGAGGTGGCGGGGATCACCACGGCCCGCCCGGGCACAAGAAATAGCGGCCCGAGAGAGCCATGGCCGCAGTCGAGCTCTACAGCAGCGCGCCTCCCGCGCGCCTGACGCTGAACCCGGCGCCGCTCCTCAAGGTGGCCGTCGTCATCCCCGCCCTGAACGAGGAGGCGACCGTCGGCGAGGTGATCGGGGCGGTGCCGAGGTGCATGGACGGCGTCGGCGCCGTCGATGTGATCCTCGTGGACGACGGGTCGAGCGACCGCACGCAGCAGCGGGCGATCGCCGCCGGGGTGGACGCGATCTGCGTCCATCCCCGGCCGCGAGGGCTCGTGGAGGCGTTCAAGGCCGGAGTCCACGAGGCGCTTCGCCGCGGAGCGTCCGTCATCGTCAACCTCGACGCCGACGGGCAGCACGACCCCGAGGCGATCCCGAGGTTGATCGCGCCGATCGTCGCCGGCGAGGCCGACATCGTCCTCGGCGTCCGTCCGCTCTCGGTGCCGACGAGCGAGATGACCCCGTTTCGCCGGCACGGCAACCGCGTCGGCTCCTGGGTGACGGGACGCGCGCTCGGCATGCCCATCACCGACGCGACGTCGGGCTACCGCGCCTTCTCCCGGGAGGCGCTCCTGCGGCTGAGCGTTCTCTCCGAGTTCACGTACACCGTCGAGACGATCATCGACGCGGCGCGGAAGCGGCTGACGGTGATGGAGGTGTCCGTGCCGGTTCGGCCGCGGCTCGTCGGCGAGTCGCGCATGACGCACTCGCTCAGGCGCTACATCCAGCGGACGGGAGGACAGGCGGCCGCGAGCCTGATCCGCCGGCGACTGCCTGCGTTGCTCACACGGCTGGCCGCGTTCACCGCGCTGTTCGCGATCGCGATCACCGGGCTGTTCCTCTGGCGCTACCAGACGGGCGGCGCAGGCCGCCACCTTCCCGCCCTGCTCGCGTCGGTGGTCCTGTGGGTCGTGGCGGTCGGCCTCTTCGTCTCGGCGATGCTCGCGTCCGGCATCGACACGTCGCAGCGGCTGCTCGAGGATGCGCTGTACGCGATTCGGAGGCTCGAGCTGGGCGATGCCGAGTCCTGAGGATGACGACGGCCGCTGCGGCAACGGCGTTCTCACCCGCGCGCCGGCGGTTCTGCGTGATCGCACCGACGCATCCCCTCACGGTCGGGGCTGCGCAGTTCAACGCCGCGATGGTGCATGCGCTCCGCCGCCGTGCGGACGTCGAGTTCCTCTCCTGGACCCGCCCGTATCCGCCGCTGCTGTACCGCGGCTCCGTCCGCGACGAGCGGTCGCGACCCGTTCGCGTCGAGCCGGCTGAGTTCCTGCTGGACTGGGCCGACCCGCGAACGTGGCGGTCGGCGCTCGCACGCGCCGAGGAGTACGGGGCCGAGGCGCTCGTCCTGCCCTGGGTCCACCCGGTCATGGCGCCGCCGTACGCGCGGCTCCTGCGGGCGGCGGAAGGGCGGATGCGCCGGATCGTCATCTGTCACAACGTCCTTCCGCACGAGCGCGTACCGTTCGCGGCGACGCTCGCCCGTCGCGTGCTCGGCAAGGCCGACGTCCTCGTGACGCATGCCCCGCAGCAGCGGCGAGAGCTGGAGCGGCTCGGCGTCCGCGGCGAGGTGGTCGAGGCGTTTCATCCGCTCTTCGTGCCCGCCGACCTGGCGCCCGAGCCCGAACCGGCGGCCGTGGCACGGGAGCGCACGCGCTTCGGGAGCCCGGAGCTGCTCCTGCTCCTCTACGGCGCCGTCCGTCCCTACAAGGGAGCCGACCTCGCGCTCGCGGCGCTCGCGCGCGTCGATCCGCGCCTGTCGGTGCGGCTGGTCGTCGCCGGACGCTTCTGGACGTCGCGCGCGGAGCTCGAGCAGCTTGCGCGCCGTCTCGGCGTGGAGGAGCGCGTCGTCCTTCTGGACGGCTACGTCTCGAACGAGGACACCGCGCTCCTGTTCGGCGCCTGCGACGCCGCACTGCTCCCGTACCGCAGCGCGACCCAGTCCGGGGTCGTGGCGCTCGCCTTCGGCCATGGGCGTCCGGTCGTGGCGACCTCTGTCGGCGGCCTGCCGGCCGCCGTCGAGCACGGCGTCGACGGCCTGCTCTGTCCACCCGGGGATCTCGACGCGCTCGCCCGCGCGATCGAGCGCACGGCCGGCGAGCGCGAGCGGCTCACCGCCGGAGCGCGCCGGACGCGCGACCGGCGCTCCTTCGACAGGTACGCGGCATTGCTCGACGCGGCGGTGGGCCCGTGACCGCGCTCACCGGCCTCGACCTCTCCTTCGGCCGCGTCATCCGCAGCAGGTCCCTGCGCGCGAACGCAGCGCTCGCCCTCGCCGGCGACCTCTCCTCGAAGGGCGCGCAGCTCGTGGTGGTCGCCGCGGCAGCTCGGCTCCTCCCGGTCTCGCAGGTCGCGCTGCTCGGCATCTGCCTCGCGGCGGGCACGCTCCTCACGAGCTTCTTCGACGCCGGCACGTCGATCGTGATCGCACGTGACGGCGCCGCCGCGAAAGGCACCGCCGTCACGTTGCTCGCCCGGAGCGCCGCTGCACGCCTTCCGTTCGCGGCCGCCGGCGTGCTCGCCGCCGCAGTCGTCGGGATGCGGCTCGGCCACCTCGAGGCGGCGCTGCTCGCGACCGCGGTCGGGCTGCTCGGCGCGGTCTCGCTCTCGGTGCTCGCGGTGTTTCGGGCGCAGCAGGACCTGTCGGTCGAGGCGGGCCAGAAGCTCGCGGCCGGTGTCGTGTCCCTGGCCGCGGCGGTGGCGCTGATGACGGCGCACCGCACCGGTGCGGCCGCGCTCGCGGGGCTTGCAGTCGGCCCCGCCGTGACGTTGCCGCCGCTGGCGGCGCGGCAATGGGCCCGCTACCGCGCGGGCTCGGCGCCCCCGGGCCGCCGCGTGCTCGCGGAGGCGCTGCCCTTCGGTGCGATGGCGCTCGCGACGATCGCGTACTACCGAACGCCGACGCTCGCGCTCGGTGCCTTCGGCGACAAGACCGCGGTCGCGCGCTACACGATCGCGTCGACGATCGGCTTCGGCTCGCTCGCGCTCTCCAACGCGGTCACGACGGGCCTGCTCCCACGGCTCGCCTCCCTCTCGCCCGCGCAGCGGCCGGCGGTCGCGCGCCGAGCGCTCGAATGGACGCTGCGGTTGAGCGTGCTCGCTGCGGCCGTCGCCGTCGGCGGCGGACCGCAGCTGCTCGAGCTCGGCCTCGGCCACGCGTACGGTGGCGCGTTCCCGGCGCTCGTCGTGCTGCTCGCGTCGACGCTCCTGATCGGCGCGAGCGGCGTTCTCGGCACGGTGCTCACGGTGGAACAGCGTACCGGCGTGCTCGTGCGGCAGGTCGGAATCGCCCTCACCGCCAACGTCGCGCTGTCACTGGTCCTCGCGCCGAGGTACGGCGCTCTCGGCGCCGCGATCGCCACGCTCGCCACCGAGGCGATCGCCCTCCTCGTGCTGGTGTCGGCAGCGGCGGAGCTCGTCGAGCGCGTCTCGGCGCGCGAGTGGCAACGGCTCGCGGCCGGATGCGCCGCGGTCGCCGGCGGTCTCGCGCTCGGTGGCG
>Ga0187779_10002026_pt1 | contig 12562 bp, 15 predicted proteins | sample 1015_Q2_SP10_10__FD_132435 | JGI IMG/M metagenome (GOLD analysis project Ga0187779, IMG submission 132435) | Tropical peat soil microbial communities from peatlands in Department of Meta, Colombia - 1015_Q2_SP10_10_MG | ecosystem: Environmental > Terrestrial > Soil > Wetlands > Peat | place... | reverse complement strand
GGACGGTCACGAGCAGTCCGGCGCCGTGGCCGGTGCGGTACAGGAGGTCGCGGCCCCTGGCGGCGATCGTCGGCGCGGCGGAGGCAAAGGCGCCCCAGGCCGTCATCGTCACCCTCCGCTCCTCTCTAGCGTCCCCGCGCCGGTCGCGACGCCCGCCAGACGCTCCAGCCGGCGAGGGCGACCACGAGCGTGGCCAGGACCAGCCCCGCGAACCCGGGTTCAAGGCCCATCTGCACGGCGGCCCAGACGACGGCCAGGATGGCGATCGCGCCGACGAAGAGCTCTGGCCGGTCGCCGATTAGGAAGTCGTACCAAAACGCGCCGAACGAGCGCAGGTAGCGCGCGACGGGCCCGCTCATGGGGCGGAGGCCAGCCGTGCGACGGCGGCCCCGTCGAGTCGGATCTGGACCAGGCGCGTGGCAGCCAGTGAGCCGACGAGGAAGACGCCGAGCAGGACGACCAGGGTAGCGTCGCTCCAGGGCCACGCCACGCCCACGCCTTCCCCGGCCCAGAACGTGCCGAAGGTGGTAAGCATCAGGCCGACCATGAACTTCAGGCCGTTCTCCGGCACACGTGCCAGCGGCCGATGGACGGCGATCCCCAAGGCGACGACGAGCAGACCGGCGAGGCTCGCGCCAAGGATCGCCGGGCCCAGCTGGCCCGCCGACGCCCCGAAGGTCACGACGATGAAGGCGACCTCCATGCCCTCGAGGAGCACGCCCTTGAAGGCGACCGTGAAGCTGATCCAATCCATGCCGTTCGCCGCGACCGGCGGCTCCTGGCGCATCGCCGCGACCTCGGCGGCGTAGATGGCGTCCTCGTCATGCTTCGCCTTGGCGCCGCCCGCGCGCAGGATGGCCTTGACCAGCCACTGCAGCCCGTAGATCACCAGGAAGCCGCCGACCACCGTGCGCAGCACGTCGATCGGCACGAGCAGCACGATCGCCGATCCGAACACCCCGACGATGGCCGCCAGTGCGACCGCGGCCGCGCCCGCCCCGATCAGGGTCGACCGCCACTGGCGCGTGACGCCCACGGCCAGCACGATGGTCAGGGCCTCCACGAACTCCACCGCCGAGGCCAGGAACGCCGGCAGGGCCGCGACCAGCACGTTCATCCCTGCCATTGTTCCACGCTGCCACGCCGCCACCATCCCGACCACGTCGGGTGGAGGCCGGCGGCATCTGGGGGTGGGCACGGAGTCGGATGGCCCAGCCAGGGATGACAAACGTCCTTGACAGGGTGGTCCCTGACAAGGTAGCTTGACAGCATGACGAACGACGTGCGGAAGCTGCGCGAGGGCCGGGGCTTGAGCCAGGGCCAACTCGCCCAGGAACTGCACGTCTCGCGCCAGACGATCAATGCGATCGAGACCGGCCGCTACCTGCCTTCGCTGCCGCTCGCCTTCGCCATCGGCCGCTTCTTCGGCCTGCGCCTCGAGGAGATCTTCCATGTCGACCCAGCTCTCTAAGTGGCTCGTGCCGGCGGTCGGCTTCGTCATCGGCATCCTCATGGCGGCGGCGATGCTCGGCCACCAGGCGTCGCTGGGCCAGGCGATGCTGGCGTTCGCCATCGTGGCCGCCTATGCCATCGCGCTGCGGCTGCTCCAGTCGCGGTCCGACGTTGCCAGCCTGCTGTCCGGCCTGCCTCGCGACGAGCGCTGGGAAGCGATCAACCTGCGCGCGCTCTCGCTCGCGGCCCAGCTCGTTGCCGTCCTGCTGGTGACGGCCTTCCTGGTGACCCAGTTCGGGGGCCTGGACTCGACGCCATATGCGTGGCTGGGCGCGGCGTTCGCGGCAGCCTACCTGGGCGGCCTGGTGTGGTACCAGCAGCGAACCTGATCCCGACGGCGGTCTTCCGGTCGGGCGCAGAATAGCGTCGGCCGCTGCCGTACCGGCCAGGCATGGAGGTCATCGCGATGCAGCGTCTCCCGCCCGCCAGCCGGCAGGACCTCCTCACGATCATGTCCACCGAGCACTTCACCCTACAGGGGGCTCGGTCCGCCGCGATCAGTGACGCCAACGGCCGGACGAGCTTCTTCCTCAGCACGCTGTCGGCGGGAGTCGTGGCCCTGGCCTTCGTGGCCCAGGTCGCCCAGACCGGCCCGGCCTTCATCGTCCTGGCGCTCATCCTGCTGCCGACCCTGCTGGTGGTGGGCCTGGCCAGCTTCGAGCGCTTGATCCAGCTGGGCATCGAGAACATCCGCACGGTCGTGGCCATCAACCGGGTGCGGCGCTACTACCTCGAGGTCGCACCCGAGCTGCGGCCGCACTTCACGCTGTCCGACTCGGACGACGCGCAGGGCGTCCTCACGAGTCTGGGCTCCATCCGCGGCGGCATCCGGCCATGGGACCTCTTCGTGACCAACGCCGGACTCATCGGCGTCATCGACGCGATCGTGGCCGGAGTGCTGGCGACGCTGGTCGCCGTGACCCTGGGCGCCGACCGGGCCGTCTCGGCGGCGGCCGGGATCGCGGTCGGCGCGCTCGTCCTCGGCGCCCTGAGCCTGTACCTGGCCCGCAGCTGGCGGGCGGCGATCCGCAGCTTCGGCGTGCGCTTCAGCGCCGACACGTCGTTCGAGCAGACCCACGGCGGCGCGGCGTCCGATGACGTCCGGCCCATCGCGCCTCTGCCCTGAGCGGTCCCGGACCATGGGTTACGGCACCCCTGAAGAGGAGTGGCGAGCGCTGCTGACCGGCGAGCACAAGGACATGCTCGCCCTGCGGCGGGCCTTCCGACACGTGCCAGCGCCGCCGCGGTGCAAGCTCTGCCACGCGCCGTTCCGCGGCGTCGGCGGCTTCGTCCTGCGGCCGGTGTTCGGGCCGTGGGAGCGCAACGCGCAGCTGTGCAAGAGCTGCATGAAGCACCTGACCAGGCAGGGCGTCGGCGGGGCGGAGGTGGAGCTGTCCCTGCTGTTCGCGGACATCCGCGGCTCGACCGGCCTCGGCGAGCGGCTCCGACCGGCGGCGTTCTCTGCGCTCCTCGGCGCCTTCTACCGGCTGGCGGCGGCGGCCATCACGACGAACGACGGGGTGGTCGACAAGTTCGTGGGGGACGAGGCGATCGGGCTCTTCATCCCCGGCTTCTCTGGCGCGGAACACGCCGCGCGAGCGATCTCCGCGGGACGGGATCTCCTGGCGGCCGTGGCTCGGACGGATGCGTCATCATCCGGTGCCATCCCGGTCGGGGCGGGCATCCACACCGGGGTCGCCTATGTCGGCAGCCTCGGCTCATCCGAAGTCATCTCCGATTTCACCGCGCTGGGCGATCCGGTGAACGCGACTGCTCGGCTGGCGTCGCTCGCCGGACCTGGCGAGCTGCTGATATCTGCCGACGCCGCCCGACACGCAGGCCTCGACACGTCGGCCCTCGAGCGGCGCACGGTCGACGTCCGCGGCCGTGAGGCCAGCCTCGACGTCTTCAGCGAGCGCGTGGCGACGGTCGAGTCGATCCCGCGATGACCGACCAGCCGGCGACGCCGGCCCCTCTGTACAACCCGGCCGCCGAGCTTCCCCTGATCCCCGGCCTGGCCCTCCGTCACCTGCGGGTCCCCGAGGATTTCGTGGCCATGACCGAGATCGCCAACGCGACGCGGATCGCCGCAGGCGCCACCTTCATCACCACGGTCGAGGATATGGCCAACTTCTACGGGCATCTCACCAACTGCGACACGAGCCGGGACGTCTTCACCGTGTGGGTCGGCACGGAGCTGGTGGGCTACGGCCGCTGCTCGTGGCAGGACCTGCTGACCGGGGAACGCATCTACCAGCCCATCTGTTTCGTGGACCCCGCGTGGCAGCGACAGGGCATCGGCACGGCGATGCTGCGCACCCTGGAGGCACGGATCGCCCAGGTCGTGGCCGCCGATCCCGTCGCGCGAGCCGCCATCCATGCGGAGGCCGATGGCGGCAACGTCGGGCAGAGAGCCCTGCTGGAGCAGGCCGGCTACACGCCCGTCCGCTACGAGTACGTCATGGTGCGGCCGGACCTGGACGACCAGGACGACGCCCCGTTGCCGCCCGACCTCGAGATCCGGGAGGTCCGACCGGAGCACCTGCGGGCCATCTGGGATGCCCACCAGGAGGCGTTCGAGGACCACTGGGGCGCCAGCCAGCGGAGCGAGGAGGACTGGCTCGAGTTCAGCAGCAACCCTCACCTGGACCCCTCGCTCTGGCGCATCGCATGGGACGGCGATCAGGTCGCTGGACAGGTGCGCAGCTTCATCAACGCCGAGGAGAACCGCCGCTACGGCCATCGCCGCGGGTGGGTCGAGCACATCAGCGTCCGCCGTCCGTGGCGTCGCCGCGGTGTCGCGCGGGCCCTGATCGCGGCGAGCTTCCCGTTGCTTCGCGCGCGCGGCATGACCGAAGGTGCGTTGCACGTGGACGCGGAGAACCCTTCGGGCGCGCTGCTGCTCTACGAGAGCATGGGCTTCCGGGAGGTCTCCCGCGACACGGTCTACCGCAAGCCGTGGCCCTAGAAGCCGTTCAGCCGACCTCGTGGGGGAGGGTGTCGCCCCCGAAGGCCTCGGCCTCGGCGATCTGGTATCGGTCGGCGATCCGGGATGCCGACTCTACGCGGCTTCCGCGGTGACCGGCAGGTCGAACCAGAAGCGGGTCCCGGCGGCCGAACTGTCAACGTGGATGTGGCCCCCGTGCGCTTCCACCAGCTGCCGGGCGATGGCCAGGCCCAGGCCCGAGCCCCGCGAATCAGCCCCCTTGGCGAAGCGGTCGAAGACGCTCGGCAGCAGCTCGGTCGGGATGCCCGGCCCGCCATCCGCCACTGACAGCACCACGCTCCGCCGATCCCGCGCCCACCCCGCCGCGATCGTGACGGCGGTGCCGGCCGGGGCATAGCGGCGGGCGTTGCCGACCAGGTTGGTCAGGACCTCGCGGATGCGCACGGGATCCACCTCGACCAGGGGCAGCTCACGGTCCACGTCCGTGGTGATCGTGGGCCCGGTGGCGTCTTCGGGCGGCCGCATGGATCGGGCCACCTCCTGGACCAGGATCTCCAGGTCGGTGGGTTCCCGGTGCAGGGCCAGCGCGCCGGCGTCGGCGAGGGCCAGCGTCCGCAGGTCGTCGACCAGGCGGGCCAGCACCTGGGTCTCGTCGAGGGCCGCCGCCAGGTGTTCCCGATCCGCCGGGTGGACGCCGTCAAGCATCGCCTCGAGCCCGCCCTGGAGCACCGTCAGCGGGGTGCGCAGTTCATGGCCGATGTCGGCCAGGAGGGTCCTGCGCTGGCGCTCGTTCGCCTCCAGGCGGGCCGTCATCCCGTTGAACGAGCGGACCAGGGCGCGGACCGCTGGTGGGCCCTCGTCGCGCATCGGCACGCGCACGCTGTAGTCACCACCCTCGATCCGTCCGGCGGCGTCGATCAGGTCGCCGAACGGCGTGGTGACACGGCGGACGGCTCGTCCGCCGATGACGACACCGAGCAGCGCCGCCAGCCCGAGCACGACCAGGACGGCCAGCCCGCCGGCGCCCTGGGCCGAGAAGCCGATGGCGCTCGCCAGGTGCCAGAGCAGGACGATGAGCCCCACGGCCCCCGTCAGCAGGATCAGGGTGGCCAGGCAGCCGGCCTGCCACATGAAGCCATGGCGCACCGCGCGCCGTCGGCCGCGCGCAGGGGGCCAGGCTTCGTCGACCGGCCACCACGGCGGGCGTGCGCCGCGGCGCCCGTGTTGGGCTCGCCTGCTCATGCGGGTTCGTCGGCCAGGCGATACCCCACGCCGTATACGGTCAGGATGTAGCGCGGCTGGCGCGGCTCGGGCTCGAGCTTGCGGCGCAGGTTCTTGATGTGCGTGTCGATCGCGCGCTCGTATGACTCGAAGGCCACGCCGTGCACCGCGTCCAGCAGTTGCGCCCTGGTGAAGATGCGGCCGGGCTGTCGTGCCAGGGCTGCCAGGAGCTGGAACTCCGTGGCCGTCAGGTCCACCAGTCGCCCCGCGACCTCCACGCGCATGCGCGCCACGTCCATGACGAGGTCACCCACGATGATGAGGTCGGCGGGGGCCTGCGCCCGCTCGGCGCGCCGCAGGACCGCCCGCACGCGGGCGACCAGTTCGCGTGGGCTGAACGGCTTCGTCACGTAGTCGTCCGCGCCGAGCTCCAGCCCCAGGATCCGGTCCAGCTCGTCGTCGCGGGCGGTGAGCATGATGATCGGCACGTCGGACGACTCGCGACGCAGCGTCCGGGCCACGTCGAGGCCGTCCATGCCCGGCAGGCCAAGGTCCAGGACGACCAGGTCGGGCCGGCGGGCGTGCGCGGTGGCCACCGCCGCCTGCCCGTCACCCGCCGTCAGGACCGCGAAGCCGGCGTGCTCCAGGTAGTCGCGCGCCAGCTGCGCGATCCGCGGTTCGTCGTCCACGACGAGGATCGTCTGCACGGCGCTGATGCTATCCCGGGCTCGCCGGCCTCCCGTGGGGTCAGCGCGGCGTGTCGGGGTCGACGGGTCCCTGGGCGTGCGCCTGGCGGTGCCACTCATCAAGGCGAGAACCGGGGCCGTCACCCCAGTGCCGGTGGCCATAGTGGCCGCCGCGTCCGCCCCAGAAGATGAGCCGCACGATCAGGCCGATGAAGAGGATGAAGAACAGGAACCCGAAGGGGAAGAACAGGAACCAGCCCAGCAGGTGCCAGCCCACGAAGGCCGGCGCAGCGCTGACGGTCCCGGTCGACGCCGCGCCGGCCGACACGCCGAGGCTGTACGCCCCGACCGCCAGGGCGATCGCCACCACTGCCGCGATGAGGGCCGCCACGACACGCCCTCCAGATGACCTGGACATCAGGGAACTCCTATCGATCGTCTCGTCGCCGCGCATGGGCGGCGCTCTGATGCCAGGGATGGTGAGCGCCGAATGTGGGCTGACTGTGGAGCCGCCGCGGAGACTTCGTGGCGACCGCGGACGGCCGGATGGGATGGATCGCGCCCGCCGATACTGGGGCATGTCCTTCTCCATCGGCCAGCGCAGGATCCGCGCCCTCCGCCTGGTCGCCCAGCGCATCGCCATGCCGGCCGCGGCCGGCCCCGCCGACATCGTGCGCTGGATGCTGGCCCTCCAGGCGCAGGACTTCGCTGGCGTGAAGTGGTCGGTCGGGCTCCGCGGAGCCGACGCTACCGAGGCCGCGGTGGAGGCCGCCCTCGAAGACGGCCAGATCGTCCGCTCCTGGCCCATGCGGGGCACGCTCCACCTGGTCGCGGCGGAGGATCTGGCATGGATGCTCGAGCTCACCACCCCGCGCTCCGTCGCCTCGGTCGGCGCTCGGCGCGCCTATCTTGGCATCGCCGATCTGGACGTCGAGCGAGCGCGTGATCTCGTCGTCGCCGAGCTGTCTGGCGGGCGCACCATGCGGCGGGACATGCTCCTGGCGGCCGTCCGGGCCGGCGGGGTGAGCACGCACGGGCAGCGTGGGTACCACCTGCTGTGGTACCTCGCCCAGACCGGCACGCTCGTCCTGGGACCTGCTGCCGGCCGGCAGCAGACCTTCGCCCTCCTCGACGAGTGGGTGCCCCACGCGCGGCGACTCGAGGATGACGAGGCCCTGGGTGAGCTCGCCCGGCGCTACTTCGCCGGTCACGGGCCGGCCACCGCACGGGACCTCGGCCGATGGTCCGGCCTCACCCTGGGCCAGGTGCGCAAGGGCATCCACCTCGCGGGCTCGAGCCTCGCCCGGCTCGAGTTCGACGGCATCACCTACCACCTGGCGCCCGAGACGCTCGACGCCGTGCCTCACCCAACCGACCGCGTCCACCTGCTGCCCGGCTTCGACGAGTACCTCCTCGGCTATCAGGACCGCTCGGCAGCCCTCGCGCCCGAGCACAGCCAGGCCATCGTGCCCGGGGGCAACGGTGTGTTCCGGCCCACCATCGTCGTGGACGGCGAAGTGGTGGGCACCTGGCGCCGCAACAGCAAGGCACGCCACATCGTCGTGGAGGCGGTGCCGTTCGCCGCGCTCTCGCGGCAGACCCAGGCTGGACTGCGGCAGGCGGTCGACGCCTATGGCGCCTTCATCGGGCAGCCCGTGCTCCTTGGCGAAGGCTGACCCGCGTCCGCTGGCCGTCGCCTGACCCGATGGTCCGGGGGGACGGCAGTCTGTCCGGTCCTGTCGCCGCGCGTAGCCTTCGATACGCTGGTCGGGTGGACAGCCTCACTGCCGTCTCGATCGGCCTCAGCGTGGCCCTCTTCTTCACTGCCTACGCCGGGGCGGTCGTCCTCTACGCCTACTCGCGGCCGCCGGACTGGCAGGCCACCCTTGGTCGGCGCGGCCTGATGTCGGTCGGGGCGCTGGGCGCCGCGGTCGGGGCGGCGTGTGTGGGCATCCTGCTCTACCAGTGGCTGTTCCCGCTGGGGACCTGATCCCGGCCGGTCGGGCGCGGCCGCCTTGCTACAATCCGGCGCGTGCCCCCCACCACGTTCCGAGGCGGCGAGATCCTGGGGATCCGCATCCCGACCGTCTTCAGCGAGAACGACGCGAAGGTCTGTGACGGCTGCGGCCAGCCGATCGAGGGCACGCCGTTCCGCATCTCCCTGCTCGACACGGTATCCGCCGAGGTGCCCGATAGCTGGGCCCGCCGGGCGCGCCTGAATCCCGGCCCGCACCAGTTCCACGCCGATCCGGCGTGCTTCCACGCGTGGGCCCGCGGCAAGAAGTTCTTCTTCTGCCGCCTCTCGGCGGTGCGCGAGATCATGCGACCGGTGGCGATCCCGGGGCCCACGGCCCGTTGGGGCGTGTGTGACGGCTTCCACCGCCAGGCCCACGAATTCGTCCAGGCGTGAGCGTCAACGTCATCCTGCCCGCCGCCACGGCCCTCCTGGCCGTCGTCTTCTGTCTCGCCCTGCTGGACCAGTGGCGCGAGCGGCGCCATGCGTTCCAGCTGGTGTGGGCGGGCGGCATGCTCTTCTTCGCCATCGCCGCCGCGTGCGAGGCGGTCGCCGCGATCGGTGGCTGGAACGACGTGCTGTACAAGGCGTGGTACCTCACCGGCGCTGTCTACACCGCCGGCTGGTTGGGCTTGGGGACCGCGTTCCTGCTCGGGCGCACGCGCTTCGGCTACGCCTTCGCCGGCTGCCTCTTCCTGGCCGGGCTCTTCACCTTCCTGACATGGCAGAAGTTCCCCGACGTCTACGGTGGCGCGGGAGCGGCGCCGGTCCTCTACTTCCTGGCCGCGGGCGTCCTGGCGCTGGCGGTGGCCATCGCGACCTACTTCGCCGACGAGCGGTGGCCACGACTCGCCGCGGTCGCGGTGGTGGGGGCCAGCCTCCTGGGCCTCCTCCTCACGCTCGTCGCGGTCATCCCGGCGCCGGGCTACGCCCTGGACCCGACGACCCACCTGCCGGTGGCCGACCTCTTCCCGCCGACCCTGCGCCTGCTCACGCCGTTCATGAACATCACCGGCGCCTTCGCCCTGGTCCTGGGGGCCATCTTCTCCGTCTACGTCTTCATGCCCAAGCGCCGGGTGCTGGCCTATTCCCTGGATCCCGAGCAGCCGTTCGACCATTTCCTCTTCAACGTGCTGATCTCCGTCGTGGCCATCCCCGTCAACTTCGTCGCCTCCGTGCCCGGCGCCCTGCGCGCATTCGCCGGCGGCCGGCTCCACAGCCGGGTCCCTGCGACCGTGCTCATCGCCATCGGCGCGTTCATCCCCAGCCTGGGGGATACGCTCAACCGGTTCGGCGACACGGCCTGGTTCGACCTGTTCAAGTTCCTGGGCGTCGTCTTCCTGTTCCTGGGCTTCCTCGTCTCCGTGGAGGTCTTCCAGGAGGTGCGCATCCCGTTCACCCACGTCGTCCTGCGGGGCAGCCGGCGGGAGCCGACCGGCCTGCCCTGAACGCGGTCGGCCCGCGGCTATACTGGCCGCCGCCCACCACCTGAATCCCGAGGTCCGCTTGCGCGTCCGCAAAGCTGTCTTCCCGGCCGCTGGCTGGGGCACCCGGTTCCTGCCCGCCACCAAGGCGCAGCCCAAGGAGATGCTGCCCCTGGTCGACAAGCCGGTCATCCAGTACGCGGTGGAGGAGGCGGTCGCTGCCGGCATCGAGCAGGTCATCATCGTGACCAGCTCGCAGAAGCGGGCCATCGAGGACCACTTCGACTCCTCCTACGAGCTGGAGCACCTGCTCGAGGAGCGCGGCGACATCGAGATGCTGCGCCGCGTGCGCCACATCAGCGACCTGGCGCAGATCAGTTACGTCCGCCAGAAGGAGCAGCTGGGCCTGGGCCACGCGGTGCTCATGGCCCGCGAGCTGGTGGGCCACGAGCCGTTCGCGGTGATCCTGTCGGACGACGTGGTGGCGGCCGAGCGGCCCTGTATCGGCCAGCTCATCCACGCGTATGGCGAGACGCACTCCACGGTCGTCGCGGTGATGGAGGTGCCGCCGGAGGAGACCGATCGGTACGGCATCATCGACCCGGTCCCGCCCAACGGCGACGCGGGCCGCGACCCGCGCCTGCACCGCGTCAAGGGCCTCGTGGAGAAGCCGGCCGCGGGGACCGCGCCGAGCAACCTGGCCATCATCGGCCGCTACGTCCTGACGCCCAAGATCTTCGAGAAGCTGGAGCAGACGCCCCACGGCGCGGGCGGTGAGATCCAGCTCACCGACGCCCTCGAGGCGCTGATGGAGGAGCAGGACATCTACGGCTACGCGTTCGAGGGCGTGCGGTACGATGCCGGGACGACCATGGGCTGGTTGAAGGCCTCCGTCGAACTGGCGTTGCAGCGGCCGGATATCGGTCCGGAACTGCGCCGCTATCTCGCCGGACTCGACCTGCGCTAGGCGAGGGAGGATCGGTGCCTCAGATCGGCCAGGTGCTCGGCCACCGCTACCAGCTCGAGGAAGAGATCGCCGCCGGTGGCATGGCCACCATCTGGCGCGCCCGCGACGAGCAGCTGGGTCGTGAGGTCGCCATCAAGATCCTGCACCCCGAGTACGGCCGAGACGCGGCATTCGTGGCGCGCTTCCGCCAGGAGGCGACGGCCGTCGCCGGCCTGAGCGCTCCCAACATCGTCAGCGTCTTCGACCTTGGCACCGACGAGGCCGGCCCCTACATCGTCATGGAGTTCGTCGACGGGCAGGACCTGGCGACGATCCTCCACGACCGTGGGGCGATCCCCGTGACCGCCTGTGCCCGCATCGCGATGCAGGTCGCCGACGCGCTGGCGGCGGCCCACGCGCGGGGCATCGTCCATCGCGACATCAAGCCGGGCAACATCCTGCTGACCCTGTCCGGCCAGGTGAAGGTGGTCGACTTCGGCATCGCCAGGGCCCTGTCGGAGGCGCAGCTCACCCTTCCCGGGACGACGCTGGGTAGCGTCCAGTACATGAGCCCGGAGCAGGCGCGTGGCAACGAGGTCACGAGCGCCTCGGACATCTACTCGCTGGGCCTCGTGATGTACGAGATGCTGACCGGCACCCGGCCGTTCACCGGCGACTCGGCAGCCTCCGTCGCCATGGCCCGCCTGACGACCGACGTGCCCCTCCCGTCTACGCTGCGGGCCGATGTCCCGCCGGGCATGGACGCCATCGTCCGGAAGGCGACAGCGCGCGACCCGGCCCAGCGCTTCGGGTCGGCGGCAGCCATGTCGGACGCCATCGGACGGTTCCTCTCCGGCGCCAGCCTCGCCGATCTGGGCGGCGCCGGAGCGGCCCGGGTCGCCGGAGCCGGCCGGGCTGCCGGCGCCGCGGCGGGTGCTGCCGCCGGCGCGGCCGCGGGGCGTGGCAGCCTGCCCCCCGAAGGGCCCACCGCGCTCGTCTCCAGCTACGACGGACCCAACGCCGGCGTGACGAGGGGCGGGCGAGGCGCGCCGCCGCCGCGCCCGGGCCGGGAGCCCGACGACCAGGAGGATCGTGGCGGCGGCTCCAACCTGTGGGCCTGGGCGGCCGGGATCCTGGGCCTGCTGGTCCTGATCGCCGCCGGCGCGGTGATCTTCATCCTGCTGCGCGGGAACGGCACGACCCCGGGTGCGTCGGGCAACGTCAGCGTGCCCAACGTCGTGGGCCTCAGTCAGACCGCGGCGCAGCAGCAGATCACCAATGCCGGGCTGCTGTTCGCCATGGGCACCCCGACCGTCGGACCCACAGGGACGGTTGGCCAGGTCATCTCGCAGGATCCGGCGGCGGGCACATCCGTGTCCCCGGGCACCACCATCACCGTCGTGATCAACACCCAGGCCAACAGCGTGCCGGTGCCCGACGTACGCAACCAGGCGCAGCAGGACTGTATCGTGACGATCGTCACCAGCGGCCTGAAGCCCGGTACGGCGACACCGACGTATGACCCGGTCGTGCCGGTCGGCGACTGCATCAGCACCGATCCGCCCACGGGTGTCTTCGTCAGCCCGAGCACGACCATCGACTACACCGTCTCGCTCGGACCGCAGCCCACGCCGTCACCGACGATCACCCCGGTCCCCACCCCGACCCCCACGCCGCCGCCGACGCCGACGCCCACCCCCACCCCCCCCCCCGCTCCCCCCCCCGGCCCCCCCCCGCCCCCCCCCCCCCCCCCCCTCCCCCCCCGGTGCCCCGCCCCTCCCCCCCCCCCCCCGCCCGGCCCCCGCCCCCCGC
>Ga0187779_10002025_pt1 | contig 12566 bp, 12 predicted proteins | sample 1015_Q2_SP10_10__FD_132435 | JGI IMG/M metagenome (GOLD analysis project Ga0187779, IMG submission 132435) | Tropical peat soil microbial communities from peatlands in Department of Meta, Colombia - 1015_Q2_SP10_10_MG | ecosystem: Environmental > Terrestrial > Soil > Wetlands > Peat | place... | reverse complement strand
GGCTGCCCCGGATCTCGAGGTGCGCCAGATCCAACGGAACGCCAAACAGAGTTCCACGACGCAGGAAGACCAGGTGTCCGGTCGGAGCGTACCGCGCATCCACCGCGTCGCGCAGGAGGACCTTTCGTTCGCCAGTGGCTAGGGTCTGACAAATGACCTCCTCGTCACCCCAGGTCCGTGTGCGCTTGCGCGCCGTGTAGAGCAGTACGCGCTCTCCCGGCAGCAGCGAAGGCAGGCTATGGGAGATCTCGCCCTCGAGTGGCCTCGTCACGGCGCTGCCGGCCGCTCGGCTGACACACGCCGAATCTCTCCATCCTCGCCGCGGTCGTAGAAGACCTCCCCGCTGGCACCCAAGACCATGCCATCCGGCATGCTGATTCCCGCCGCCAGCAGGGCCCCGGCGCCGCCAGTCAACGGCACCTTCTTGATCGCCCCGTCCGACCAGAACGCCACCCATTTCCCGTCGGGCGACACGGCCAGCACCTGAGCGCCTTCGGTGCCGGCAAGGGAATGCGCTTCGCCACGGTCCAGCTCGCGGACGTAGAGCTGCCTGACACCGCCACGAACGCCTACGAAGACAAGTGCGCGGCCGTCTGGCGTCCAGGCAAGCGCGGTGCGCGAACCGCCCAGCGTGTGGTAGTGGACTCTCGGCACGCCCACGCCACCGGAGTCCACCTCCTCGGCTGGTCGCACGTCCAGCAGCGAGCGTACGACGCCGGGCGTAAGTGACGCTGGCGGCAGGCGACTGCGGGCGACGAGAGCTCCGAGGACCGCGCCGGCTGCGACCAGGCCGACAGCAGCGAGAACCCACAGCCATCGTTGGCCTCGGACCGCCGCAGCGCCCGGCGCCGGCGCGAGACAAGCCTGCGCGACCCACCGCAGCTCGTCGGCCACATCGTGGGCCGTGTCCCAGCGGTCGTCGGGGGACTTTGCCAGGCACCGCTTGACCAGTTGCTCGAGCGAGGGCGGTGTCAGCGGCTGCAGCGTGGTGAGCGGCGGGGGCTCGTGCTGGAGGATGGCCGCCACCAGGCTTGCCGAACTCGCGCCCTCAAAGGCCCGCTTACCCGTGAGCATCTCGTACAGGACGACCCCCAGCGCCCAGATGTCCGTCCGAGCGTCGGTGGGTTTGCTCTCAACCTGTTCCGGCGACATGTACGGCACCGTGCCGAGGACGTTCCCCTCCTCCGTCAGAGGGTTCGACTCGGTCGGAGCCGACGTTTGGTCCTCGACCCCCTGCCACTCCTCGTGCCCAACGGACCGCGCCAGGCCGAAGTCGAGGAGCTTTACCCCCGTCTTCGTCACCATCACGTTGCCGGGCTTCAGGTCGCGGTGGACGATCCCCTGTTTGTGTGCCGCTGCCAGTGCATCGGCAATCTGAGTCCCGAGCTCGAGTGTCAGGGCAAGGGGAAGAGGGCCCTTCTTCAGACGCTCACTGAGCGTTTGGCCGGCGATGTGCTCCATGACGAGGTAGGTGTGCCCGACCTCCTCGCCCACGTCGTAGAGAGTGCAAATGTGGGGGTGCTGGACCGCGGAGATGGCTCGGGCTTCACGCTCGAAGCGGGCGCGCCGCGTGGGCTCGTTCGTGAACGCGGCGGGCAAGACCTTGAGAGCCACCGTGCGGTCGAGGCGCGTGTCCCGCGCCCGGTAGACCTCGCCCATACCCCCCGATCCCAGGGGTGCCTGCACTTCGTACGGCCCGAGACGTGTGCCGGGAGCGAGCGCCATGGCTTTTCTCCAGGCTGGGAGTCCAGCTCGCCGGGGAAAGTATAGTTCCCCCTCAAGACCTTGGCTGGGTGAGCGACTACACGCTCACAACCGACCACGCGGATGGCCGCAGCTCACTTCGCGCGTCGCGGTGGCGTAAGGCTGGGTCCTCCCGTCAGAGAACCCGGAGCTGCCGTGACGTGGGCTGTCAAGGGATGCCGGCGAGGCGGGAATAACCGCGGACGCGGCCGGGAGCTTGAACTGAGCGGGAGTACCGCCGCCCGACTGGTCAGCGGCAGCGAGCCTTCACCTGCTCCGTGATCTCGAAGGTGGTCGGCGGGTTCTCGCCAAGGCCGAGGGTGTGCAGCATCTCGTGGATCACCATGACCTCTGCCAGCGAGGGATTCTCGGCCTCCACGGTCGAGAAGGCGCTGTTGAGCCTCCCGGGACGGCGGGTGCAGACGAATACCGGCGGCTCGCCGGGAAAGGTCGCCAGGCGGACCGACCCTCGTCTACAGGCGGCCACGCCCGCTCCGTCGTAGAACGGGAGCTGGCGGACGTACTCCGCCGCGCTCATTCCCCAGGGGGCGAGGTTCTCGGACAACGTTCGCCCGGCGCGGTCGCTGTAAGCCGTGAGGAGCTTCTGGCACTCAGGGCTGCGGAGCCTGCGGGCGGCCCCGGCCTTCGCCCGCTCGGTGGCAGCGGCCTCGAAGGCGGACAGGGGCTTGCGCACAGAGTCGACTCTTGAGGCGGCAACGAGCACCCGCGGCGCTGCGGTCAGGGCAACGGCCATTGCGATGGTGGCGAGAGCAGGCGAGAGCCCGTAAACACGGCGTAGAGGGGGCATCGGCGGCTCCTTCTGGGAAGCCGCCTGGCCAGGCGTGACCCGTTTGTGCCCTCGAAACTAGGGCGGTAGCATCCCCAAGTTCCCGGGGATTCCGTGGGTTTTCCCGGTTTCTTGGGCTGCATGGGCATCCTTTTCGGAGCCTTCGCCCTGGACCGTGCGACGCGCCAGCTGCAGCGCGGGGCTGAGCTGCGGCCGTTGGAGCCGAAGGCCTACGCGCTCCTGGAACTGCTGATCAGCCGGCGCCCAGCGGCGGTCTCCAAGCAGGAGATCCGCGACCGGCTGTGGCCCTGGCTGAAGCTCGTCTCTCGCGCCGGGGCCAGCGCTCGCTCGACGGCCACCGAGATCTGACTACCTGGGCTGTCCGTTCCGGTTTCTGCGCGCCGCTTCAGCGCAGCCCCCGACGAGGAAGAGATCGGAGAGCGTCCGAAGATAGCCGTACGCGTAGTACCGCCCGTCGGGGGTGAGCGCCCTCCAGACGTGGGCAGTGAGCCAGGGCAGGCCCGCGGGATCGGGCGGCGCGATGTCCAGCCAGGGCTCCGCGGGACTCGCCCCGCCGGCGGCCGTGGGCGACGAGCACGCGACCGTCGGCGGAGACATCCTGAAGCGTGAGGTCGCCGGTCATGCGCAGGAGCAGCCGGTCCCAACCGGCGAGGGACACCGCGTGGAGCTCCTTCAGCGCACCTTGTTGTGAGCCGCCCGCCTCCGGCTCTTCCCCCGGCGGTGAACCACACCTCCCGGCCGTCCGGAGACCAGGCGAAGCCGAGCAGCTCCTCCTCCCGGCTGCCGGACAGGACCGCCCGGCGGCCGGCGCGATCGACGACCACGTCGCCGCCGTCACCACCGATCTGGCCCACCACGAGAGCGAGGCGGTCGCCCCGTGGCGAGACGCGCACGCCGCTGAGCGTGCGTTCGGGGATCTCCAGAAGGGCCTTGCCGACCGGGTACTCGAGCCGGAGGGGTTTCCCGGCGTCCTGCCAACGGATGATGGCGATCTCGCCCGTCGGGCCCCAGTCGGAGTCGAAGACGTTCTCGGCGATGTCGCGCAGCCGTCCTCTCACCAATGGGACGCGGGCGAGTCGTCCATCCAGGAGATGCGCCAGTGCCTCTCCGCCGTGCACCGCGTCCATGCCCCCGTTCAGGACGTTTGTTTCAGACCTACGGTGTATCATGAACAATCTCATATCGAGCCTGATTGGGAGGGACTCTAAGACCCGATTGGCAGGGACTTAGGAGATCCGTCAGTTTGCGTCAGGGTAGACCAGGGGGGTGGCTATGGGATGTTCATGTTCGGACCACGCTGGACACATGCAGAATCGGGAGGACACTCAGAAGGCCCGCGAGCTCTTCGGGTCTCTGGGCCTTAACGAAATCGTCGAGCAAGGCAGAGAGGCGATCGCGGAGGCCGCTCGAGCTCTAGACCAGTTGAATCGAGCCGAAAGGGCCACCGCTCTCGGCTTTGAACGTGCTGTCGCTGATGTCTATCGTGATGCTGCCAAGCGCTTCAACCAGCGCGCACAAGAGCAGATCGAAACAGTCCTGGCTCGCATCGACCATCGAATCCATGAAGCAGACTGGAAAGGGACCGTCGACAGAGTTAGGAGTGCCTTCAACGCGCGGGGTGGCGCGTCGAAGCTCGCCGATCTGCGAGCCGACATACGACTCCGTCTTCTCAACGATGACTCTGGAGTCAATGGAGCGACTGCTCGACTCTTGTCGGCTACTCTCGACGGAGCCATAAAGGCGGCCGCAAAGGGAGACCTCAACGAGATCGTTGCGTACGCGCGTGGGATTATGGCGAACGGTCTGAAGGGATTCCAATCCCCGGAGATGGGACGCCAAGCGGTTGGGCTGGGTCTGCTGCCCGACCGTAAGGTAGGGAAGACCAAGCGGCCGCGGCCGGTGCGCGGTGGTGCAAATGAGGGCTGGTGTGTGGCAGCCGCCGTCTGTGTAGGCTGGAATGTCAGTTCAATCATCTTCTGCCTGATTGCGTGCTTCGCGACCCCCTTCTGCTGGTGTTGCTACCATCTAGCGTGCTTTGGCACTTTCCTACTGGTGAACCTGGGTTGCGTTGCGCTCATCCAAAAGTGTTCGTTTGGCTAGAACTGTCTCATCAGGCGTGGAGCGCCATTCGAGCACGAGCTGCCGAGCGAACTGCCGACATAGGCTCCAGGCGCTTGACGACTCGGGTGACAGTCATGGAGCCAGGCGGATTCTAGAGAGCAGAGGTGGCGGTGACCGCCCGCTTTCAGGTGTAGGAGCGGATCTCGATGTAGACGCGCTGCTTGACGTTCCATGCGAACTGCTTGGCAGTGCATGTTCCGTTAGTCCGGATGTCCACGACCACATACTCAACCGGATAGGCCGGCTCTCCATCCAATAGAGCGCCTTCTTCGTCGGCCACGCTGAAGTATGCCCCGACATCGACATGTGAGTGGTAGATGATCTTGGCAGGCGTATCGCCGCCCAAGCTCCTCTCCAGAGCTGCGATGTCGCGCTTGCTCAAGCTGTAGGCTCGGCGTGCGTCGCGCAGGTACCGTGCGGGATCATGGGCGTGCATCAGATTCTGTATGTTATTGCAGCAGATCGCGCGATTTGCGACGCGCTGACGGCGGGGGCCGTACACGATCCCGCAACATTCGTTGGGATAATCTCGCCGCGCATGGGCGTACATCACCTCTAGTGCGTCGCCTGACAGGATTGGGTGAGACACGGATCGGCTTGACATGCTGGCGTCGTTCTCCAGTGTTCAGCTTCTGACTTCTAACTGACTTAAGTCTTGCTGCAAGCCTAGTTCACGCAGCCCCCGGCCGCCCGCGATCGCGCTCGCTCACCTGCGATCGCATCCGGCCGCTCACGGCCACGGCGCGAGCCCCTGTTGCCTCATGACGAGGGGGCCTTCTGGCCCGAGGCGTAGCGCTCGAGGAAGCGCGCGGCCCTGGTCAGGAACTGGGTCAGGTTCTCGCGCCGCGAGAGCGAGTGTCCCTCGTTGGGGGCGACCATGTACTCGACCGGCACCCGGCGCGAGCGCAGCGCCTTGACGATGAGGTCCGACTCGCTCCTCGGCACCCGCGGGTCGTTGGCCCCCGCGTAGACGAACAGCGGGTCCACGATCTTGTCGGCGTCCCGCAGCGGCGAGATGGAGTCCAGGAACTCGCCGTCCGTGTCGGGGTCGCCGAACTCGAGCAGGAAGGTCTCGCGGATGAGCCCGGCAGTGGTGGCCATGAAGCTCTTGAGGTTGGCGACCCCGAAGAGGTCCACGCCGGCGCGCCAGAGCGTCGGCATCCGCGTCAGCGCGACCAGGACCGTGTAGCCGCCGTAGCTGCCGCCGAAAACCACCACCCGCGCCGGGTCGGCCCAGGGCTGGGCGGCCGCCCAGCGGCCGGTGGTCTCGATATCCCGGAAGGCGTCGAGCCGCCGGTGGCCGTTGTCCGCTTCCTCGTAGGCGCGGCCGAAGCCGCCCGAGCCGCGGACGTTCGGCTCCACCCAGGCATATCCCAGCGAGACGAAGAAGGCCCGCACCGGCGACCAGCCCAGCCTCGAGCTGGCGCTCGGCCCGCCGTGATACGACACGATCACCGGCAGCCGGCCCGTCGCGCCACGCGGCAGGATCACGTTGACGGGCAGCGGCAGCCCATCCTCCGCGCTCACCGAAACCACCCGCGCGTCCATCGCGGGAATGCTGGCGAGGGTGGGGCGTGTCTCCTGGCGCAGCGGGCGCGCGGCGCCCGAGGCGAGGTCCACCGCCCATACGTCCGCCGGGGTCGCGGGTGTCGACCAGGTCACGAGCGCCAGGTTCCCGTCCCAGGACAGGCCGGTCAGCGTGCCCCCGCCGGAGGGCAGCTGCGCCTGGTGCTCGCGGGCCAGGGTTCTGGCGTCGAGGACGTACACCGCGCTCTCGTTGCCGCGGTCGACCTCGAGCACGAGCCTCTTGCCCGTCCTGTCGGCGAGGAGGGTCGGGAAGCCCACCGGCCTTCCCGGCTCGATGTAGCGTGCCTTCTCGGCGCCGGACGCAGCGTCGAGCGCCAGTACCACCGAGCGCTCGCCGCCCAGGTCGCTCGCCACGTAGACCGTGCCGCCGTCCGGCGCGTAAGCGGCCGCGTACACGGCGGCCTGGGCGCCGCCCTCTGCCGGGAAGATTCGGCGTGCAGCGCCGGACTCCGCGTCCACCAGCAGCACCTGGTTGTCCGACCGGGTCGGGAAGCGGACGACCAGCACCTCCTTGCCGTCGCGTCTCACCCCCGCCAGCGTGAACGGCTTGGGGTCGCGGAAGACCTCCCGGGTCGCACCGCCGGCCTGGGGCACGCTGAAGACCGCCGAGGATGCGTCGCTCATCCGGCGCCCGGAGAAGAACACCCGCTCCGGTGCGCGCTCCGCGACCAGGGCGTTGTCGCGCTGCATCTTCTCCCCGGGGGTGAGCTCGACGGGCGCGCCGCCGTCGAGCGGGACGCGGTAGATCGACCAGTTCTCGTCGGCGCCCCGGTCGGAGCGGACGAGGACGCTCGTCCCGTCGGGCATCACCGAGTCGATGAGGACCCGCTCGGAGGAGGCGAAGAGCCGGCGTGCGGGTGCGGTCGGCGGTGTCGCCGTCGCCAGGTACGCCTGCGGGAGCCCATCCCGGCTCGAGGTGAAGAGGACCGTCTTCCCGTCGGGGGTGAAGAGGCCGCCGGAGTTCGAGAACGCGTCCACCAGCGCCTCGGCGTGCTGGCGCAGCTGCGCCTCCTGCGCCACCTCGGCGGCGGACGGCACATCGGGCGAGACCGTCTCGGCCGCCTGGGCCAGGGGCCAGGCGGCGCTCTCGGCCGGGGCGGCGGAAAGGAACGGCAGCGCGAGCGAGAGGAGCGCGAACGAACGTGTGAGTGTCATGGGTAGGTCCATCGTAGCGCCGGGAATGCTCGCGGCCGATAGAATGGCCCGAGGCGGCGCCGTCGCCCGAAGGGTCCTGATGCTGCACTGGCTGAAGGTCGCGGGCCTGCTGGCCGCGACGATCCTACTCATGCGGCTGGCGAGCTGGGCTCCGCTGTGGCTGTCTCGACGACGGCTGAACTGGACCGGATGGAAGCCGGCGGTGCTGTGGAACGCCCTCGCGCTGGCGGCCTTCGCCCTCTTGCTGCACACACAGGCCGTCCCCGGGGAGGTCGTCGACACCGATGCCACGCTGTTCGGCCTCTGTGTCTACGGCCTGTTCGCGGTCGTCGACATCCGTCGTTCCCGTCGGCTCGAGTGAGGCCGCTCACCCCCGGCTGGAGGGAGGCGGTGGCGCCCTACGACGAGGGCTAGGTGATGTACCTGGGCCGTTGAACGTCACCGTCGCGGGCCGCCTATACTTCCGCGCCCGGAGCCCGGCGCTCGGGCACGGAAGAGGCCCGCATGAACACGACGACCGTGAGGACGGCTGCCCTGGCAGCCGTGGCGCTGACGCTGGTGGGAGGACAGGCTCTCGCCCAGTCCTCGGGTGAGAAGCCCGCGCGGGAGTGGTGGAAGGAGAGCTACCCCCCTCCACTGAAGAGCGCGGACGCGAAGAAGCTGCCGCTCGTCTCCGTGAAGGGGAACCGTTTCGTGGACCTGCAGGGTCGCAGCGTGCTCTTCCGCGGCGTCTCCATCGCCGACCCGGACAAGATCGAGCAGCAGGGCCACTGGAGCCGGGAGCTCTTCGCCCGGGTGCAGCAGTACGGCGCGCGGCTGGTCAGGATCCCGGTGCACCCCGTCGCCTGGCGCCTGCGCGGGCCGCGGGCCTACCTGGCGCTGCTCGACCAGGCGGTCGCCTGGTGCACGGAGCTGGGCCTCTACCTCGACATCGACTGGCACTCGATCGGGAACCTCGAGGCCGGGCTGTTCCAGGACCCCATGTACGAGACCTCGCCACAGGAGACGGCGCAGTTCTGGAGGACGGTCGCCCGCCACTACGCGGGGCACGACACCGTCGCCTTCTACGAGCTCTTCAACGAGCCGACCACCTACCAGAACCAGCTGGGAAGGGCGAGCTGGCCGCGCTGGAGGAAGACGAGCGAGGACCTGATCGCGATCGTCCGCGCCTTCGACACGGAGAAGATCCCCCTCGTCGCCGGCTTCGACTGGGCCTACGACCTCACGCCGCTCCTGCTCGACCCGATCCAGGCCGAGGGCATCGGCTACGTCACCCACCCCTATCCCTGGAAGCGAGAGAAGCCCTGGGAGCCGAAGTGGGAGGAGAACTTCGGTTTCGCTGCAGCCCGATACCCGATCGTCGCCACCGAGCTCGGCTTCCGAGCCGGGGCGAAGGACGGCCCGGACACCGGCTACGGTGAGGCGATCGTCGGCTACCTGGAGGCGAAGGGCATCAGCTGGGTGGCCTGGGTATTCGACCCCGACTGGGACCCGCAGCTCATCCAGTCGTGGGACGGCTGGGCTCCGACGGAGTCCGGGGCCTTCTTCTCACAGGCGATGAAGCGGCCGCTGCCGGCCGGGACGCAGGACGGCCGTTAGCCCGGGTCGGCGCTCGTCGGGGCGTCCTTCCGGGCGGCCACCGAGGCGGCCGCGGTCCAGATCACGCCGGAGAGGGCGATGGCGAACGGCATGATGAGGACGGCCCTCGCCAGCCCGAGGCGGTCCGAGAGGGCGCCCACAACCCAGGGTGCGGCGGCGTCGCCGAGGAGATGGATGACGAAGATGCTGACGGCCATGGCGGTGGCCCGCATGGCGACCGGCACCACGCTGACGATCACCACGTTGATCGGCCCGGTGCTGAGGAAGACCATGAACTCGGCCAGGAGAAGCGCGCCCACGTAGACGACCGGGGTACGCGCGGCGAGCGCCACCCAGGACAGCGGGATCGCCAGCAGCATGGAGACGCCCGAGACGTAGAGGTAGGCCTGCCGCATTCGGGCGGCGAGGCGGTCGGCCAACCAACCGCCGGCGAAGGTGCCGCCGATCCCGGCCACCACGGAGACGCCGCCGACCAGCAGGTCGGCGCGGCCGAGCGGCAGGCCGCGCTCGCGGCTGAAGTACACCGGGGCCCAGAAGGACAGCCCGCCCACCGCGAACGTGTACGCGGCGTACCCCAGCACCGCCCGGACGTAGCGTGCGTTGCACGCCAGCGCCAGGAGCGAACCCAGGTAGCTGGCCTGGTCGCTATCCGCCTCCTCCGGGTCGTTGATGCCCCGGGGGACGTCGGCGATCGTCAGCGTGAGCAGCGCCAGCAGCAGCCCGGGCAGGCCGACGGCGAAGAAGGCCGCCCGCCAGCCGAAGTGGTGCTCGAGCAGCCCGCCCAGCAGGTACCCGACGGCGCTGCCGACCGGGATCGCCAGGTAGAAGATGGCGAAGACGCGGCCGCGTCGCTCGCGGGGGTAGTAGTCCGAGAGCATAGCGGGCGAGATGGCGGCGTAGGACGCCTCGCCCACGCCGACCGCGCCGCGCGCCACGATCATCTGGGCGAAGCTGCGAGCCAGCCCGGCCCCGGCGGTGGCGACGCTCCACAGCGCGACACCCAGGCCCATCAGCCGTGTGCGTGAGAACCGGTCGCCCAGGTAGCCGAACGCGGGCGAGGTGAAGAGGTACGAGAGCAGGAACGCGCTGCCGACCAGGCCGAGCTGCTCGTCGGTCAGTGACAGCGCCTCCTTCACCCTCGGGGCCACCGCCGGGAGCACGTAGCGGTCGATGTAGTTGACGAAGTTCAGCAGCGTCAGGATCGCCAGCCCGAAGGCGGCGGTGCCCCGCGGCAGCCCGGAGGCTCCGGTCGCGCTCACCGGCTCGGCGGCCGCGCGTCGATCGGGCATGCGGCAATCCTGCTTCACCTGCAAGCCGCGGTGCAACAGCCGCCGACGCCCCCCGGGCGGAGAGGATCCTCGCCGTCCAGCTCGGGTGCGAGCACCCGAATTACGCTTACGCCCTCAACGCGGTAGGGTTCCTGCTGACGCTCGCCGGGCGGCCGGCCGAGGGTGTTCCCTACCTCGAGCGGGCGCTCGAGATCCGACGTGCGTCGAGCGTCGAGCCGCTGATGATCGCGTTCGATACAGCATCAGTGTTCTCAGGTCGGGGTCCACCGGCCAATAGACTCGGATCCACTGGAAGGATGCGAATTCCGAAAACAATCACCTTGGGATGTCGAGTCCGGGCACGCTGCGCGACCCCACGGATGGATCGGAAACTGTATAAGTCCTTACGGCTGACGATCTCCAGCGCCAGCGCGCCTGGGAGGCGCTGAGCGCTAGTGTCGGGTTCTTGTAAGCCGAAGTGATATCATCGGATACGGACTATGGTTCTCTATTAAACACTGTGGCCGTCGCTGCGTGCGGTTGGAGTCGTCGTTCGTGCGTGCATTCCTTGACATTCCTCTTGCCGAATGGATACTCCCGGGCGCGGAGGTGCGCGATGGCCCGTCGCGTCGACCTGATCGACCAGTTCACTGAACTCGTGGTAGGAGCCGACGACCCCCGGAGGCTCGCCGAACGGACGCTGGAGGTGATCATGTCGCTGCTGAACGGACGGAGCGGCGCTGTGTTCACCGGCGACACCTCCCCGGTCCTTTTCGCGTCACGAGGCATCGACCAGGCGGTGCTCGACATCGTCCCCGCCATCTGGAGCGTGCAGCAGGACGCGCTGCGGAGGGGGGAGATCCTCTACGTCGCCGACTGCGCGAGTGAGCGGCGGATCCCGGGGCTCGGGGGTGCAGAGAGGCCCGGGCCCGCCAGCCTGGCGGTGGTCCCCGTGCTGCAGGAGGAGCGCTTGCTGGCCCTGCTCTACGTGGACAGCCAGGAGCCGCACTTCTGCGACGCCCACGACATCGAGCGGCTCGCCAAGTTCTCGCGGATCATCGCCAAGTCGGTGACCGAGACTGCTTCGCCGCACCGCGGCTCGCCCGACGCGTGGGAGACCTACCTCGAACGGACTCCGGTCGAGGACATGGAGCGCGAGAAGCTGCTGCTCCTGCTCAACCGCAACGAGTGGAACATCGCCCGGGTGGCCCGCATGATGGGTGTCACCCGCCGCACCGTGTACCTGCGCCTGCAGCGGTACAACATCCCGCGGGAGCGGGTCCCCAAGTCCCGCCTGAAGTCCGCCACCGCCTCCTAGCCGCGGAGATCCACCGAGCCATGGGCGCGGGCGGGACCGAGGGCGGTGTCTGGGCGTTCTTCGGCGGCCTGGCGATGACGGTCGCCGGCGCCTACATGCTCACCGAGCGGGTGACGGTCACCAGCGGGTTCTGGAGCTTCTGGGGCGGCCACTCCTTCGGCCTCACGCTGCTGCCCCTGATCGTCGGGGCGGGCTTTCTCTTCTACGACGGCCGCAGCCGGGTGGGCTGGGCGCTCGCCGTCGGCGGCGCGCTGATCGTCTTCCTCGGGGTCCTGTTGAACCTGCGGATCTACTTCGAGCCCACCAGCCTGTTCGAGACGCTGCTGATGGTCCTGCTGCTGGCTGGCGGCCTGGGGCTCGTCGCGCGTTCGCTCAGGCCCTCCCCTTCCGAACCGGCTCCCCGACCGTAGCGATTCCTAGGTGTCCTGCTGTCCCTTGGCCTGCAGCCTGACCCAGGTGTCCTTGAGCGTGCAGGTGCGGTTGAAGACGGGACGGCCCGGGGCCGAGTCGCGGTCCAGGCAGAAGTAGCCCAGGCGCTCGAACTGCACCGTCTCCCCGACCGCGGTCGAGGCGAGCGCCGGCTCGACCAGGCACCCGGTCAGCACCTCCTCGGAGCGCGGGCTGAGGTCGGCCAGCAGGTCGCCGCCGGCCCCGGGGTCGGGCCGGGTGAACAGGTGGTCGTAGAGCCGCACCTCGGCCGGGACCGCGTCGCTCGCCGAGAGCCAGTGCAGCGTGGCCTTGGGCCGGCGCCCGTCCGGCGCGTCGCCGCCGCGGGTGGCCGGGTCGTAGGTGCAGCGCAGCTCCACCACCTCGCCCCTCGAGTCCTTGACCACCTCGCGGCAGGTGAGGAAGTAGGCGTAGCGCAGGCGCACCTCGCGCCCGGGGGCGAGACGGTAGAACTTCTTCGGCGGGTCCTCCATGAAGTCCTCGCGCTCGATCAGGAGCTCGCGGGAGAAGCGGACCTTGC